>Ga0116169_1001913_pt1 | contig 16084 bp, 14 predicted proteins | sample AD_UKC130_MetaG_FD_89796 | JGI IMG/M metagenome (GOLD analysis project Ga0116169, IMG submission 89796) | Active sludge microbial communities of municipal wastewater-treating anaerobic digesters from Canada - AD_UKC130_MetaG | ecosystem: Engineered > Bioreactor > Anaerobic > Digestate | place...
CGACCGTGCGGTTCGATCCGACGCTGCCGATGATCTCCCTTGACCTCTCGCGCGTCACCGAGAACGCAACCCTGGTCTCGGTGCTGATGACGTGCGCGTCGGCGTGGATGGAATCCGCGCTCCTGGACCCCAACGGCGGACAACGCTGGGTCGTGTACGACGAGGCCTGGCGACTCATGTCGCACCCCGCGCTGCTGCGACGCATGGACGCCCACTGGCGCCTCGCACGCCATTACGGGATCGCAAACATGCTGGTGTTCCACAAACTGTCCGACCTCGAAAATGTCGGCGACTCCGGCTCCGCGATGCGAGCCTTGGCTTCCTCCCTGCTGGCGAATGCCGAGACACGAGTGGTCTACCGCCAGGAATCCGACCAACTCGGAAGCACCGCATCCGCATTGGGGCTCACCGGCACCGAACAGTCATTGCTGCCCACGCTCGGTACAGGGCAGGGGCTGTGGCGGATCAAGCACCGCTCCTTCGTTGTGCAACATCAGCTACATCCCGCCGAGCTGAAATTGTTCGACACCGCTGGCCGAATGACCGGAGTCGCCCCGAACGCTGCTGCGCACCTGACTGAAGACACGCCAGGGAGGTGAGTTGGCCATGCGGCACCAGACACGCGAAGCGCAGGAAGCTCGGGAAGCAAAGCTCGACGCGCTCCACACGAAACTGACCGAATCGGTCGGCGCGCTGGTCAGCGGCGAGGACTGGCGCCGCGCCTTGGAGTTCTCTGCCCGTTTCCGATCCAGGTCATTTGGGAACACGATGCTGATCTACATCCAGCACAACGAAGCCTTCCAACTCGGCCGCGTCCCGGCGCCAACCCCGACCTACGTGGCGGGGTTCAAGCAATGGCAGACCCTCGGGCGCCAGGTGATGAAGGGCCAGTCCGGGTACGGGATCCTCGCCCCAGTCACCGCTCGGTTCGCCTCCCGCACCCCAAGCAACAACGATTCATGGCGCCGCCTCGGTCGCGGGGAACGCCCACAACCCGGCGAGGCCACCCGAACAAAGATGATCGGCTTGCGGCCGGCCTACGTGTGGGACGTGTCCCAGACCGACGGCGAACCGCTGCCCGAGCAACCGATGCCCACACTGTTGTCCGGACGTGCTCCCGCCGGGTTGTGGGATGGACTCGCAGCCCAGGTCGAAGCCCACGGGTTCACCCTTCAGCAGGTCTCTGATGCTGGGTCGATCGGTGGCGCGAACGGGCTCACCGACTTCACAACCCGACAGGTGTCGGTACGTATCGACATGGACGACGCTGCACGGGTCAAGACGCTGGCCCACGAACTGGGGCACGTCATGCTCCACTCCCCCGACGCCCGTGGCGCGACCGACGACGCGGCGGTCGATGCTGTCCTGCACCGTGGCATCGCCGAGGTAGAGGCCGAGTCCGTGGCCCTCATGATTGGCGCCGCCCACGGGCTCGACACCAGCTCCTACACGGTCCCGTACGTGTCGAGTTGGGCCAGCAGCGTCCCCGGCGCTGATCCCGTCGAGGTCGTGCAAGCAACTGCCGAACGGGTCCGTACGACGTCCCTGCGGGTACTCGACCAGCTCGACACCACTCAAGTCGGCGACGGAGACCCTCCCGGACTCGTCCGCGACACCGGGCAGCGACAGGCACCCGCCCGCCAGGCTCCGGCACGCGCCACGGAGACCGCCGAACAGCGCCCGGTCGTCGAACAGACCCAACAGGTGGTCGGACTATGAGCCTGCTCAACCCCGCGACCGCGTACCGGCGATCCACCAATCGGCCACGAGTCCCCGTCGTCCTCCCTCTGGTCCGCGTCGACGTCGACAATCACGGACACCTCGCCGTGACGGTCGACGAAGCCCCATTCCCCGATAGCGGTGCCGGGGAGGTCTCGACGCTGTCGCCTGCTGACCTACGGCCCCTGCTTGACCGGATCGCGGTCGAGCACGGCTCCGCACTGCGTGTCGAGATCCACGAACCCGACGGCAAAGTGTTCACCGACTTCCACACCCCCGAACCGCCACCTCGGGATAAGCCACCCACCCCTGCCCCAATGCAGGAGGCACCTGTTCGTCGTACGACGTCGTGGGCCCAGATCGGTTCAGGCGCGGTGACCGGCACCGGATTCGCCGCCGGCGAGGAGGTCGCTATCGCCGTCGTGATCTACCGGCACCAGACCAAAGCCGACGGAACCATCGAACTGAACCTGCCCGTCGCACTTCTCGAACGACACGGCGCTGACGTGATGTTGGTCGGCGCCACCTCCGGAACCGTCAACGTCACTCCGCCCAAAGCACTCGAGCCGGTCCGTGAGGCGTCATGAACGGCGGCACGCGACCAGTTGACGACACCCTGGTCAACCTTGCGCTCATCGCGATCGCAGGACTCGGCGTGGCGGCCGCGGTCCTGCGGCTCGCCGGCACCGTGGCTGCATGGGTGATCGGGGCTGAACAACCCGATGCTGGCTGGTCGGCAGGCTTCCGTGTCCTCGGCCATCCAAGCGATCCCGGCCGAGCGCTCGGAGCCGAGATCTCCGCGTGGTCCTACTGGACCGTACTCGTCCTCATGCTCGCCGTCGGCTCGACGTGCGCCATCGTGATGTGGCGCCGCATCGCGGCCCTTCGACACACGTCGCAGCATGACCCACGCCGGCTGATCGGAACCGCTACCCGCCACGACGTCGTGAGCACGGCATCGAAGAAAGCCCTCCTACAACGCAGTTCGACGCTGCGACCGAGCCTCGACCACGCAGACGCTGGCGACGTTGGCTATCTGCTCGGGCGAACTCGAGGCATGGAGATCTGGGCCTCAGTCGAAGACTCGATCCTGGTGCTCGGCCCACCCCGTTCTGGCAAGGGCCTGCACGTGGTCATCAACGCCATCCTCGATGCCCCCGGCGCAGTCGTGACCACAGCAACCCGACCCGACAACGTCGCCGCCACCATCACCGCCCGCCAAGAACACGGCCCCGTGGCCGTGTTCGACCCCCAACGTCTGGCCGAAGGACTCCCCGCCGGGCTGCGCTGGTCGCCAGTCCGAGGCTGTGAAGACCCGCTGACCGCAATGATCCGCGCCACCGGCCTTGCCTCAGCTACGGGCCTATCCGCCGGTGGCGTCGAATCCGGCGGGTTCTGGGAAGGCAAGACCCGCACCGCACTCCAGGCACTGCTGCACGCCGCGGCACTCGATCACCGCAGCCCAGCCGAACTGTTTGCCTGGACACTGTCACCGTCTTCCGCGGCAGATGCTGTGGCGATCCTCGCTTCCCACTCGGGCGCCGCGACCGGGTGGGGAGATTCCCTGGACTCGATGATCCATGCCGACGCCCGTACCCGCGACTCCATTTGGATGGGCGTCTCTCTCGCACTGTCCTGCCTTGCGGATCCTCGTGTGCTCGACGCCGTCACCCCACGGGCCGGCGAACAATTCGACCCAACTGAGTTCCTCACGGGAAACGGCACCCTCTACCTGCTGGCCACCGGCGCCGGCGCTGGTGCCTCGTGGTCACTGGTCGCAGCGTTCATCGAAGACCTCGTCGAGACCGCACGCCGACTCGCGGCCCAATCCCCTGGCGCACGCCTCGATCCACCGATGCTGCTGGCGCTCGACGAGATCGGCAACCTGTCTCCGCTCCCGTCGCTGCCGGTACTCATGGCGGAAGGCGGCGGCACCGGAATCACCACGATGCCCGTCCTTCAATCCCTGTCCCAGGTACGAGACAAGTGGGGCGACCACGCCGCTGGCGCGATCTGGGACGCCTCCATCGTCAAGATCATCCTCGGCGGCACCTCGTCGGCACGGGACCTCCAGGACCTCTCCGCACTCATCGGCGAACGCGACGAGAAGACCGACACCATCTCCGTCGGCGACTACGGCTCCCGCTCCCTCCAACGCTCGACCAGACGCGTCCCGGTCATGCCACCCGAGACCATCCGCACCCTGCCGTTCGGAACCGGGCTCATCCTCCTGCGGAGTTCGCCACCGTTGGTCACCGATCTCCGGCCCTGGACCGCACGCAGTGACGCGGCGCAGGTACGAGTCGACCGCTCGACAATCGAGTGCGCGCTGCAGCAGACCGACAAGTGACTGAACCACCTCAGCGGTTCAGGCTGCATCCGCTGGCTCGAATCACTTCAGCCGATTGAACACCTAGACCACCAGGTGCGTCGGCAGGACGGGACTCTTGGCCACCCTGGTCGCACCGTCTCCAGAGCGCCGATGCCTCCTGCCGTCGAACGCCGCGGCGATGGGTTGGCGAAAGCCACCAAGTGTGTCGGTGGGTGCTGATACACCATTCATGGGAGGTGAAAGTCGATGCCACTGTCAGGTCTCGTCGATGGGGAACCAGTTGTGAGCTGCTTGCTCACCGAGGAGGAATGGGCGCAGCTCAAGGACGACGTCCGGGCGAAGCGCCGGACCGCCACGATGCGCTGCGGGTGGAAAGGCTTAGCCAAGACCAGCAAGCTTGGCACCCAATACTTCGCGCACGCACCTGGCGGCGACAACTGCAGCGCCGGCGAGAGCGCACAGCACCTACGTGCGAAGGCGATTATCGTCGAGGCCATCACCCGAGCTGGTTGGATCGCCCAAGCCGAGGTGCCTGGGGACGGATGGGTCGCGGACGTGATGGCGACCCGTGGGGGCGTCCGCGTCGTGTTCGAGGTCCAATGGTCCCGGCAAAACCTTGCCGAGTACCGACATCGTCAGCAGCGCTACCTCGCCTCTGGCATTGCCGCGGTCGCATGGTTCGCACGTCACGTCGACGGCCTGCCGCGATCCGATAAGCAACTACCGGCGTTCGGCCTGGAAATCGACGACTGTGGCAAGGCCACAGTCATGATCGGCAGCGCGGCCATCCCTCTCGCCGAAGCAGTAGAACGCCTGCTCACCCGTCGACTGCAGCACCGCGACTACGTCGCAAACGGGCAGCCCGCATTAATGGTCGTCGACGCTGGGGTCATGGGTTGCTACCGCTGCCACAAGGAGTTCGGCATCTGGACCGCACGCCAAACCATCATCGAAGGGCGGTGCGGCCACAAGGAGATTCGGGATCGGGCGCCCCGGGTCTTCGCGCAGCACAGGGCCGAATCACTGCCCGAGGTACATGCGGCAGGCGAGCGCCTGTCGCACGAGTTGGGCGTCGCTCCTGGGCGAATCTTCCGCCGCTTCACCCAGGCCGCCGCCAAGCACTACATGGCGTTTACCTGTCCGCACTGCAATGCCACCTGCGGCGACATGTTCGTTGCCGAGTTATTCAACGGGGAAGGTTCCGCCCGCAACACCCAAGTACATGTCCCAGCGTCTGTAACCCTCCGCCCGCACTGGTGTCTGGCTGGCGATGACGGCCCCTGCCCGATTCCTCCGGAGGCAGTAGTCGTCGAGTACGAACGGTTGTACGCAGCCGACCCCGAGTTGAGTCCCACCCGCCAGTTGACCTCCGCCCGCAGCGACTTCAGCTCCGACGGCTCAGCCGCGAGCATCCCCATCCACCAAGTCGTGGCTCGCATGTTCGGCAGGCGCTGAACCGCTTCCTAATGATCTGTCCGATCCAGGCTCTGGGCGACAGGTCAAAAACGACGCGTGGGCAGCTGCTCAACGCACCAAGTTTCACAAGGGCAAGCTCGCCGAACAGCGCAGGACCCGGCTGGACGCACTGACGTGCTGGTCGTGGACGCCGATGGAGTCCGCGTGGGAGGCGGGCTACGCCGCGCTCTGCGCGCATGTCGCGACGACTGGGTCTGCCGCAGCGCGCCAGGACCTGGTCGTGAACGGGTATCCTCTCGGCGCCTGGGTGGGTCAGCAGCGTGCGCGCCGCAAGCAGAGCACCCTCACGACAGAACGCGTCCGAAGCCTGCAGTCCGTGACCGGGTGGCCCTGGAATGCGGCGTCGAACCAGCGCCGCTACACGTGGGTAAGAACTTCCACTCTGTACCGGTCCTGACGCCTGATCTTCTCGTACTTCAAGATGCCGCCAGCCTTAAGAGTTGCCAACAGAGCCTCGTGGACCTCGTCCTTGAGGACCTCGAACACTGTGTTCGGGCCTCCGGTGACTTTCGCGTACTCGCCACCGAGTTCTGTGAAGACACTGACAAAGTCGCGTGTCGTGGCGGCTGGGAACGTGCGACTCAACAGGCGCAGGATGATTGACCGCTCCGAGACCCTGCCCCGAGCGATGCGCTGGACCATCACGGGCGACAGTGGCTTGCCTCGCCGGTCGGCGTAGGCGGCGAGTGCGCCAAGCGCGACGTCATTGCCCGAGTCGTCATCGTCGGGGATGAACTCCTCGGCGTGCTCGACGATGATGTCACCGAGCTTCCCGGATACGCGGAGGTCGGCGAGCAGGTCGCCGACCATGCCCTGAACGATGGCTGGGTCGATGAAGGTTGCGATGCCCGGGGACGCGGCCAGCGCCGGGCCGATGGCGGACCACCCGCCGGCTCGAAAGTGGAGGAAGGATGCTCTGTCGTCGGCCACGAGGCCGGCGTTGAGGAGGCGCGCAAACAGGTCGTCTTCCTCGACGGTGATGCTCTCAGCGGGGACCGGACGGTCCATGCTCAACGACTTCACGAGTGCAACCCGCACAGATGTCGTCAGGATTGGTGCGTTCAGCAGTGCCAGTGCGGCCGACCCTTTCACTTCGTCCGGTGCATCGGTGGCGTCGGCAACTTCGGGCGCGTCGTCGATGATGTGTCCCGTATCGGTGAGAAGCCCGGCCAAAGAAGCGTCGATACCCAACGCGGCGCGATACTTCTCGACGTTGGCCAGTGTCGCCGTGAAGAGCCCGGCCTCGGCGAGCGCGGGCCAGGTCGACGTCGGAACGCGAGAGAGGGCGGCCAGCGCGCTCTCCGGCGCGGACAGCGTGAGCATTTGCTTCAGGTCTTCGATCCGCCACGGCGGGAGCAAAGTGTCGGACTCCGCGTCGGTGATGGCTGTGAGCACGAAGGCGAGCGTGGCTGGCGACTCCACCGCCCAGTTAGTCGCGTCGTCGTTTTGGACCTCCTCGAGGTACAGGCCCGGATGTTCCAGGCAGTACTCGAATACGTCGTCGTCGTTGAGGACTCGGTCGAAGCTGATGGGGCTGCTGGGTCCAGGGGTGGTGATCGCGGTCCGCAAGTTTGCGGCGGTCAGTTTGTACCGGGCCTGGGTGACGAGCTTGCGTCGAAGCCGCAGTTCGCGGACAGCGTCGAGCACGGGGATGACGGCGCCCGTCTGTGCGAGGACCGCCGCGACGGTCTCGGTGACTTCGGGCGCCTGGTCTCGGGTGAAGACGGGCATGTCGAGATAGTTGAGCTCGAGGTACTTCCTGAAGTCGCCATCGACCGTGTACGCGAACGTCCCGTCCGCGGCACCAAGCGCGGCGCTCACGAGCGCGGGGCGGACGTCCGTGGGAACGTCGCCGCTGCTCGACAGGTAGGCGAAGACCTGGACCCACGGTTCGCTGGCGAGTTTCGCGGCGAGGTCCTCACGGCGGGTCTTGGAGGAAGTGAAGAATGCCGCAAGGAACTCGAGGGCGTCGTCGTCAGGGTTGTCGGTGAGTCGTGTGACGACTGGTCCGACGCCGGGGTGGTTGGTGGCGAGCAGGTGGTCCACGATGTCGACGTTGAACGCCGCTGCCGTGTGCAGGAACTCGTCATCTGCTTCAGCGAGGAGGTTGTCGACTGCGCCGGGGGTCTTGAATGGGTAGTCGACCGTCATGACGTTGGGTTGGACGTTGTGCACCATGAAACGCGCTACGTCGACACCAACGAAGGTTCCGTAGAACTGCGCGGCGTAGAGAGTGAAGTTCTGGTCGATGAATCCGCCCTTGACAAGGTCGCGGGCGAGGTCAGACGGCATGATGGCGTCGACTTGTGCAGCGAAGTTCTTCGACGCTGTGGTGGTCGCCGATGGCTCGGCGAGTTCTGAACTGGGGCTCGTCTCGCTGGTTGTTGCCGCTGCGTCTACCTGCCCGGTCCCGGCTCTGGCGGTGAGCCGGATGAGGTCTATAAAGTCGGCGCCTCTGAACTGTTCGATGGTCGTTTCGCGGGCCGCCACGTCTCGCTGTCGTGCGGTCTCGTCAACTTCACGCCAGGAGGACGGGTCGCCGAGCTCGGGAAGGAAGCCGCCGAGGTTCTCACGCGTGATGGAGAAGTGACGATTGTTTGGCATTCGGGTGGACATCGTCCCGTGTTCCGCGACGGAGACCCAGAACTCGTATCCGAACAGCTCATTCTCGGTGTAGTCGGTTCCGTCCACAGTGAACTCCAACGGCGACGAGTCTCCTGGGTAGCCTGCAGACGCCCGAGCTACGCGCCCGACCTCGACCAGCTTGGCCCCCAGGCTTTCGGCGAGCGCTTTCTGCTGCTCGGCGGCGGGCTCGGCTAGGCGACTACGGATGGCGGCCTTCTGGGTCGTGATCTCGTCGCGGACGAGTTCGGTCTTGTGGTCGTAGAGATCGTCGAGCACGCTCCCGCGCCGGGCGATGAGTTCGAAGTCGGTGAGGTGGAAGTTCTTGTACGCCACCAGCGCGAACAGCTTGCTGTGGTCAAGCTTGGGTGCGACGCGGTCGGACTCGAGGAGTCGCTCGGCGAAGACGAGGTACTCGTTGCAGATGTTGCGCAGCAGCCGCATGTCGGTGGCGTGCTTGGCAACCACGGCCTGGAGACGCCGGTCGATGACGTCGTTGATGCCGGCCTGCAGGAGCAGCCCGGACAGGAGCTCGCGAGCGTTGCGGTGCGAGATGAAGGGAACCAGGGGGACGACAACGTCGAAGAACTTCGTCCGGTTGGCCCTCAGCGTCTCGGCCGCAGCGACGTCGCCGGCCTCGACAAGAGCGGCCGTGTCCGTGCCGAGCTGCTCGAACAGACTGTCCTTGACTGCGTAGACGAACCGCAACGGAACACCCGTGCCGAGGAGCCGGGCGCCCCACTCCATGGACAACTGGCGACGCGCTTTGTTGACGAGTTCGCTCTCGGGCCCGCCGAGAACCCACGCGATTGCGCGACCCGCCCGGCTGCCGCGCCGGCGTCGCCGTCGGCCCGGGGTGTCGTTCAGCAAGATGTTGAGCTCGCGCAAGGCCTCGAAGATGCGGGGGTCCTCGAAGCGGTCAAGATCTTCTAGGATGACGATGTCCTTCGACTCCTGATCGAAGTAGTGGACGAGCTCGTCGAGGTACTTGTCGAAGTAGCTGGGCGCCTGCTCGGTCAGGCTCACGGACGCTCCGCCGGCTTTGACGTCGGCGATGCGGAACTGCCCGTGCAGGCTGAGCCGGACAGCGGTCAACAGTCCGGCAGCAGCCAGGCCGAGGACCGCCCACGCGGCGTATGGCGTCCATGTCGCCTGGCCCTCGAAGAAGGTCCGCATCTTTGGCAGTCGGTCGAGCGCGAAGAACATTGCGCCTACGAAGGCCAGCGCCAACGCGAACTGTGCGAACACCTTCGTCTTTGACGGGACCGCGATGCGGGAGAAACGGGAGTTCTTCCCAACCTTGCGCGATGCACCGTAGACGAGCTGCTTGACGACCTCCTTCTGGATGCGGTTCGTCGTGCTCAGCCGCGCGCCAGGTGGAAGTGTCGGCTCCCCGACACTGAGGTCCTCAGGCGCCAGGGTCGAGATGGCGAGCCGCAACGTACGGCGCTTGTGCTTTGCCTCGAACTCATCCAGGACGCTCGACTTGCCTGACCCGTATCGACCCGTCAGGGCAATGTTGAGGTTCTTCGGGTCTCGGACCGCCTCCTCCAGCCTTGCGACATAGGTGCCGTGCTGGTCTTCCTCGTACTGAGGCGCCAGGGACTGGAGTGCAACGGCATGCGACCGTCGCGGCGCTATGTCAGTGCCGTCCTTGAGTAGGTCGGCCGGCTCCGTCGACTCGAGTACGCGCTGCTCGGCTGACTGTTCACCGTCCTCCGTAGGCGTGGTGCTCACGATGTATGTTCCCCTCTGTCTGGCGCCGTTCACCCCAGAGCCGCTCAAATGTGCCGGGACCAGATCTCGACACACGGCGCGAAACCCCGCAGCCGAAAGGACCTGCTCGCGCCGGACCTCAGGCTATCCGCGAGCACCGACACTTCGAGTCAGTTCGACTCCAACGCGGCGCGATGGGTGGCCGTCGCCGGTGGGCGTCGACCTGGGCGGTGCGCTCAAAACCGGGCATGGGGGCCTCCCTCAACTTTCGCGTGGTCGCGTTCATGGTCATCGCGAGCGTTGCGCCTTAGCAGGCGGAAGGCAGCAGAACTCGACCGCTACGAGCCCTGCAATTAATGCGGCCCTCGAAGCACCACGCGCACCTGACTTCTGAGAGCGATTGCCGACCACGGCGTCGCGTGAGGTCAGGAGTCGACGATGACGATCCCAACGCAGATGAGCCTTCATGGCTTCATCGCCACAGCCCCCGAGTTGACGTACGGCAAGAGTGACGTCGCCAGGTTCCGTGCCCGGGTCGGTATCGAGCAGTGGCGTAAGGAACCCGACGGCGCTTTCACCAAGCTCGACCCGCAGTTCTGTGACATGGTGCTGTTCAAGTCCTCTGCCGAACGGGCTTATGCCCGGTTCCACGTCGGGGACCAGTTCGTCGCCTCGGGCTACGTCCACGAGTACGAGTTCGACCGCGAAGGCACCACCGTGCAGCGGGAAGAGTTCGTCGCACGCCGGATCGGGCACGACACCGCCCGCACCCGCTACAACGTCGAACGCCCCACCCCAGCCAGCGAACACGAGGCTGGGCGTGAGGCTGGGCGCACAGTCGAACCTCCTGCCACGGTCGGACTCTGAGCCATGGCTTCCAAGTCGTCTGACCATGACGGGACGCAGCCTTCGGCGCTCAATGACGAACGGCATCCGGTGTTCGACACCTGGGCAACGCTCGACACCCTCGACCCGACTATCGCTTCTACGGATGACTCCGAGCGGCCGGAGCCGTTCGAATCCTCGTCGTCATTGGCGGAGCCGTTGGGGCCGATCAACTGGAACACCCTCGGCGCCGATGAGGCCGAAGCCGAGTGGCTCGACCTCAACGCCTGGGTGAACTGGCTCCGCGGCACTTATGGTCTGGCGCCGAGCGTGCTGCCGCCGATGTGGCACCGCCACGACGAACTCGTGTGGGAGCTCTCCGCACTGCACCTGCATTGGCTGAACTGCTACGGCCCCGACGCCTCCCCCTCGTCCCCGTTGGGATGGCACCGCGACTTCGCTGAGGCCCGCAACCGGCTGCGCGACTGGGTCTCTACTTGCGGCACCCGCCTGGACCGCGATCGACCCACCCGACAGACCAGTTGGCCCGGTGAACCGACCTTTGAAGCCGGTTCCGAGGCCGAGGTGAGCGACCGGGACGCCGACTTCGTCCAATTCGTCATGGAAGACGTCACCGCGCGCCGCCAGGTCGAGGACCAGGTCTCACGACGGGCGTCCTGAGCACCCACGCAGCGCAGTGGGTTGTGGACGACTGCTGGTTCTCCACAACCCGACCAAACAACGAGACGTCGCAGGACCTCGGCGGCGCACGGTGACGGTCTGCGCACCTGTTCTTCAATGAAAGGAACCCGTCATGCTTCTTGCCCACGCGGTCACTCTGGCCGAGGCCCGCTCCTACATCGCAGCGCTGGCTGATGAGGCAGCGACGTTCGATGGCTCGGTCGAGTACGAGCACGCGCTGCTCTACCTCGACCTGATCCACGGCGACGACATCCCCGCGCTCGACACCAGCGGCTTCACCGACGACCGCGCGATCCTGTACGCGATCGCCGTCAGCGCGGTCAAGGAACTCACCGACCACGGCGTCGACAAACTCCAGATCGAGCTGTTGCTCGATATGCTCGATATGGCACGAGACCGCGACGACCCCCGTGCGTTCATCAGCGAGTTCTGATGTACGGCGACAACACCGCCCAACTGCGGGACGCACTCGGCACACTGATGCAGCTCACCCGCAACAGCCCCGGCCTCGACGACCTGCCAGCCGATGCCGTCGAGCTGATCGAGTCATTTCGGCACAGCATCACGGTGTGGTGTCAGCAGGCCGTCCGAGCATCGAATCCCCATGCTGAACTCGGCGGGACCACACCGCGCACCCGGGGGCCGGCGGAGGAACTCCGCGTCCGGCTCGCAGAAGCGGGTGCCGCCGACACTGCTCCCCTGCCGACCGTGGAGCAGCTGGCCACACCGCACCCGAACTACGTCGTCGATCTCTGGCGGCAAGCGGCCAAAGGCGCTGTCCTCGGCGAACACGATTTTCCCGCCGGACTGGACTACGGCAACCTGACCGACGCCCAGGCGATGACTGTCCTCAAGGACGCCTCTGAGATCACGCGAGCACTCATCGGGCTCGACCGCCGCTACACCGTTGCCGTTGCCGCCTGGGGACCGATCGACGAAGCCGACCTGCTCGGACGGGCAGCCGTCGTCTGCGCGGCTCACGCCGGCTACAGCGAGCCTGACTACGGTGTCGACCGCCGCGGCTGGCAGCCACCGGTACGGCTGGCTGACGGGCCCGCGATTCCAGGGCTGGGTGGCGTGCTCCAGGCGGAGAACAACCTCCTCGTGCGGCTCGGGTATCAACCCGACGGCTACAGCCTGCGGCTGATTTTGGACTCGCAGCGCATCGTGTCCCACCATGCTTCCAACCTCGCCCAGTCCGTGAGCGGCGGTGGTGAACTCGCCGCGAGGTGGGTCGAACGAGCCGAGACCTACACGTTGTTAGTCGACCAGACGCGTAACTTGCGCGGGCTCGTTGGCCACGGCGTTGCCGCCGCACAAGGCGCTCTGGCCGCAGCCCGGGTTCAGAACCTCAGCCCAAACACGCCGATCGAAGCGCGGGCGCTGCGGCACCTCGACGCCCTGTTTATCCACATCGACCGACGCATCGCAGATACCATCGTGGCCGGTGCCGACGACCGCAGCTACCTCATGCGGATCGGAATCCCCCGCGTTGACCTGTCCGCCGGCGGCGCGGTTAAGCCACAGCGATCCCGCCACATCCCTCTCGACGTACCGCCCGGCGCCCCGGTGTTGACCACGGCCAAATCCCGTCTGATGTCGGAACCTGCTGAGCCGCATGTTCCGGTCGGTTCAGCACACTCACGTGCGTCCTTCACCCGACGCATCGATCCGAGCCAACAACAGGCGCTGCATCCGCGCTCAGAGTTGTCGCTCTGAGCGCGGAGACACCTCAGGCGATCTGGTAGGTCTCATCCCCCACGGTGACCTCAACCTTGAGGCTGCCGCCGAGTGCGTCGGCGTAGCGGCGCAGGGTGTCGACCTTGGTGAAGTCGACCTGGCCACGCTCGATCTCCGAGATCCGCTTTTGGCTGACCGAGAGCGTCTCAGCGACATCAGTCTGGGTGAGCGCCATCATCTCGCGCAGCTCACGGAGCTTGTAGGCACGGACCTCGGCGAGCATCCGCTTCATGTGTGCTTCCTGTACCTCAGGGTTGCCCGGCCGCTCGACGAGCAGGTCCTCCAACGTCTTGCCCATCTCAGTTCCCACCCTTCTGCTTCTTCACCTGCGCCAGATGCGCGTCGTACCGGTCATCAGCGACTGGGATGTTCTTGCGGTACCACTTGTCCCAGCGCCCTTGCTTGTCTCCAGCCAGGAGCATGATCGCGTGCCGCTTCGGGTCGAAGGCGAACAGGATCCGCACCTCGCTCCGTCCGGACGAACCCGGCCGTAGTTCCTTCATGTTGTTGTGTCGCGATCCCACGATGGTGTCCACCAGCGGTCTTCCCAGTCCCGGGCCAACGGTGGCCAGGATCCGGATCGCCGCAATGATCTGGTCGTAGGTGTCGCCGTCTGCCCCCTTGAGCCAGTCTTCGATCAACTCCAGGTCGACAACCCAAGAATACCCTTTTCCATCTACAAGGGAAAGGGTATGGCGCTCGTCATTCATCATCCACCTTCCCTGCACGCGGTGCGAGCGATTCAAGGATCTCCGCGGTCACCGGATTCACCTTCTCGTCCGGCTGGATGTAGTAGGTCTTGGTAATCTCGGACGACGTGTGGCCAAGCATCTCGGCCGCAAGTTCCGCTCCGCCCGCCCGGTCCAGCACTGTCGCGACGGTGCGCCGGAAGGAGTGCGGCGTGACGCCCGTGATCCCCACTCCGTCGAGGATGCTGCGCAGCCGTCGCCGCACGTTATTGGTCGTCAGCGGCGTGTGGTTTCGACTGAAGAAGATCAGGTGCTCAGGATCTTCCTCAGCGATCAACACGAGCCTGTCCCGCAGTACTTCAGCAGTGAAACTCGGCACCGAGATGGTCCGGTTCGACTTCATCGTCTTGGGATGGTCCTGGCGGTGGGTGGCCTTCCCCTTGGGCGACACGATCGTCCCGCAGAGTCGAACCGTCGCTGGTGCGCCGGTGACATCGACATCGGTCTTGCGGATGGCGAGCACCTCACCAATCCGGGCCGATGTTCCGAGCATCACCTCAATGATCTGCTCCAACTGTCCATCTGGCTTTGGGCCGTTGAGACCTTCCTCGCGGCGCCAGGATCGGACGGCATGCCTGATCGCCTCCACCTGCGGAGCCGTCAAGGCCAGCGCCTGTGACGGAGGCGGCCTCAAACGCGATATTTCCCGCACCGGGTTCTCTCTCAGCGCGTCGTACCTGACGGCCAGGCCAAACGCGAGACTCAGCACCGTCCTGGCGTGCTTGGCTTTGCTGTAGCTCTGGGCAGATGCGAGCCGTTTGATGAACTGATCCACTCGACGTACCGAGATCTCCCTCAGTGCGAAGTTCGCGAACGCGGGCAGCACCAGATCACGCATGTCGCGCTCATAGAGTTCCCGCGTGCTCGGCGCGAGTCTCCCTTCGAGGTCGAGATCCTCCAGCCAGACCTCCACCAATGTCGTGAACGAGCTGTCGGCGGCGAGTTCGCCACTGCCGACGGTGTGATCCGCGCGGGCCGCGACGTTCTCCTTCAGCCGATGCTCGGCCATCTTCCGCGTGGGCGCCGTCGCCTCGACGCGTCGCAGTTGACCGTCGTAGTCGCGGAAGCGGGTGCGCGCCCGTACATCGCCATTCGGCAACGCCGTGAACTCGATGTCACCAAAGGTCCCGACCGGGGTCCGCGGCCTAGCCATGGTGGTTCACCCGGCTCACGGCTCGGAACATGCAGAGGCATCGCGCTGGGCCTCGACCCACTGGGTCACGTCGCTCATCATGAACTTCAGATGGCGACCAATCCTGAGACCGCGTGGGCCATGTCCGCTCTGGCGCCAGTCGTAGATCGTCCGCACGGGTACGCCCAGATACTCGGCGAGTTCGCCGACGCTCAGCAGCGGTTCCAGCCCGCTCAATGCCGTCTCGTGGGTGTTCATACCCATCAGGTGCGCTAGTCGCGCCGTAGCGGCCGGGGACATCCAGTAACAGTCGGCACCAGCCGCCGTGCCATCGTGTCTGCGCTCCGCAAGAAGGAGCAAAGTGGAGGGTTTCTGGGTGGTTGATCAAATCTCTAACGCTTTCAGGCCCGGAAATCCACTGGATTTCCGGGCCTGATCGGTCGGGCTGACAGGATTTGAACCTGCGACCCCCTGACCCCCAGTCAGGTGCGCTACCAAGCTGCGCCACAGCCCGTGGCATTGATTTTCAGTTGTTTTGGGCCGTCCGGGAGAGGTGACCCCTTAACCCCCAGTCAAGTGCGCTACCAAGCTGCGCCACAGCCCGTGAGCAACCTGACGATTCTAGCGCAACGCCAAGAGTCAATCTGACACCGCTATCCCCTGTCGACACCGGAACCAGATTCCGAACTACGTCAACTGTGAAATCTCCCAGAATTCCGGACTATTCTTGCTGGCCGTCAGAAGTTTCAAGTGACTGTCAGTGGCTCAGTCTAGGTTGGATTCATGGCTGAAATTGAGGAGCAGTTGGTGCGGGCCGCTGCACGAGCACAGGCGCAAGCCGAGTTCGCAACGTGGACGATGGCGCTGGTCGCGCATGAGTCAGCCACGCGTGCCGTCGACGCCGAAGACGCACCCGAAATTGGCAAAGAACTCGGCCGCCGCGAGGTCACGCTCCAGATTGCCCGCGCGTTGAACGTCACCGAAAACCGTGTCTGGGCGGTAGTCAACAACGCCGCTACCCTGCGCGATCGAGCCGAACGAACCTGGAACGCTTTTCGCAACGGCACCATC
>Ga0116169_1001915_pt1 | contig 16079 bp, 13 predicted proteins | sample AD_UKC130_MetaG_FD_89796 | JGI IMG/M metagenome (GOLD analysis project Ga0116169, IMG submission 89796) | Active sludge microbial communities of municipal wastewater-treating anaerobic digesters from Canada - AD_UKC130_MetaG | ecosystem: Engineered > Bioreactor > Anaerobic > Digestate | place...
AGGGCATGCGCACCAAGCACGGCATGCATGTGCATGGATTTCCGAACGCCTTCTTCGTGCAGCCCACGCAAGGTGCCAACCTCATTTCGAACGTTCCGCACAATCTGACCGAGGCGGCGCGCACGATCGCGATGCTGGTGGCGCATGCGCGCGACCATGGCTGGCATCAGATCGAGGTCACCGACGAGGCCGAGCGCGAATGGGTCGAGCTGATGAAGACCAGCGTCGGGCGCATGACGCAGTCTCCGGACTGCACGCCCGGCTACTACAACAACGAGGGCCAGGACCCCGGACCGGCCGCGCGCCTGAATGTCGGTTACCCGGCCGGCGCGACCGCGTACTTCAAGTACCTGGACGAGTGGCGCCGGACCGGACGCTTCGAAGGGCTGGCCTTCCGCTGAGCCGGCCGCACGCGCGAGCCGACGGCGAACCGCATCGATGGTATTGGCCTGGTCGATCGTCGCTTCGCCCATCGGCGATCTGCTGCTGGTGGCGGACGAGGCCAGCCTGCTGAGGCTTCATGTGCGCAACGGCCGGTACGTTCCCGCCGTGCAGTCCGACTGGCGGGAGGATTCCAGCCATCCGGTGCTCGAGATGGCGCGGCGCGAGCTCGGCGCCTATTTCGCCCGCGAACTCAGGGCGTTCTCTGTGCCGATCGCCCCGCAGGGCACGCCGTTCCAGCAGCGGGTTTGGCAGGCCTTGACCGCCATTCCGTACGGCGCGACGCGCACCTACACGCAGCAGGCGCAGGCGATCGGTCAGCCGTCGGCGGTGCGGGCGGTCGGCGCGGCCAATGGGCGCAATCCGATCAGCGTGATCGTGCCCTGCCACCGGGTGCTCGGCGCCGATGGCACGATGACGGGCTACGCCGGCGGGCTGGCCGCCAAGCGGATGCTGCTAGAGATCGAGGCCGGCTGAGGGGCCGGCATTGCACAGCCGGGCTGCCGGGCTGCCGCGCCCGCGCAGCCGTCAGAACGTCAGCACGACCTTGCCCACCGTCTTGCGAGTTTCAAGGGCCGCCACGGCTTCCGGCGCCTGCGCGAACGGGAAGCTGCTCACCGGCAGTTCGGCGAATTTGCCCTCGCGGTACCAGCCGAAGATTTCTTCGGTCAGCCGTGCGCTGAGCGCCGGATCGCGCCGGCGCACCTCGCCCCACAGCACCCCGATGGCCGAAGCGTTGGCCAGCAGCAGCCGGTTGGCCGGCAGCGCGGTGAGGCCGCCGCTGGCAAAGCCGATGACCAGGTAGCGCGCCCCGAAGGCCAGGCATCGCAGGCTGTTGACGCCGAACTCGCCACCCACCGGGTCGTAGATCACATCGACGCCCTTGGGGGCGAGCTGGCGCACGGCGTCGACCCAGGCCGGCGTGCTGTAGTCGAGCGCTTCGTCGGCGCCCATGTCCCGGCACCGCTGCAGTTTGTCCGGGCTTCCGGCGGTGGCGATAACGCGCGCGCCCATCACTTTGCCGATCTGGATCGCCGCACTGCCCACGCCGCCCGCGCCGGCATGCACCAGCAGGGTCTCGCCCGGAGCCAAGCGGCCCGCTTCGCGCAGCGAATAGAGCGAGGTCGGGTAGTTGCCGCGCATCGCCAGGGCCGCGCCCGCGGGAATAGCCGCCTCCAGGACGACCGCATCGGACTTGGACTCCAGCGCGTATTCGGCGAACCCGCCGAACCGCCCGCTGGGCAAGGCACCGGCCACGCGGGTGCCCACCGGCAGCGGGCCACCGGAGGGCTCCACGATGGAACCCACGACCTCGACGCCGGGTGAAAACGGCAGCGCCGGCTTGGCCTGGTACTTGCCCTTGACCACCAGCGTGTCGAGGAAGTTCAGCCCGGTCGCCTCGACCTTGACCAGATAGTGGTCGGCGGAGGGCTCGGGGATCGCCACGTCGGCGAGCCTCATCTGGGGCGGATCGGTGATTGCTTCGACGAGCCAGGCTTTCATGGGGTCATTCCCTGCGGTGTTTGGTGACCCACTCTAGCGCGACGACGCGACGGGCGTCGAAGGCCTCCGTCCGCTTTCGCCCCCCTCGAAGCCACCAGGGTACTGGCGTGAGGAGCCCGTGCTGTTCCGGCAAACCCAGACAGATTGGGATCAGGCACCTCAGTTCACAGGGTGCAAGACTGTCAAGAAATTCGACGCATTCGGTCGATGGATCCGCGCAACGACTCGGGGATCCACCTCCGAGCACTCTTGAGAGAGTCAGGCGCGCCGACGACGCGATATCGTCAATCCCACGACCCCAAGGCTCAGCAAGGCCAAGGCACCCGGCTCCGGTACTTCGATGCTCACCGGTCGGGTGGTGATCAGCGCGGCGAACTGAAACGTCGTCGTGGCGTTTTCGGGCGTCCTGAATCCAATACACGGAGAGGGCGAACCCGTCGTCGCGCAAGCTCCATTTGGCAATGCGTTCAGCGCGTTCGTCTGCTCGAAGAAGCTGATGAAGTACTGCTGGTTCTGGAGCGCCCCAGGGCCGTCGAGATCGTAAAAGAACGGGAAGTTGAGCGAATTCTGGTTGATCACGAAAACATCGGCGCAGCCATTCGCATTGATCCCCTGGTTGTTCAATCCACCCCCAATACAAGGATTGTCGCCGTTCGGCGTCTCGTCAAACAAAACCGTGAATGTGAGAGGCGCCGCCGGCAGGCCCGCACCGCCGGGCGACGACGGCGTCAGCGTGAGAGTCGAGACAATATTGACTCGATCGAGTTCACCCGTCGGGGCACCGATCGGATTGTTCGCATGGGTCACCGACACGTTGGGGACTGCTGCCCCATTCGTGTTGACAAGGCTGTTCGAAGGCGAGCTTCCGATACTCAGGGAACTCGGTCCACTGGTGCCGCTACCCCACTGAAGGAGCTGATTGTTGACCACCGTGCCGTTGGGTTCAGCCGCATCCCAGACCACGGACGTGGTGTCGAAGATTGAACTGACCCCAACACTCCAGGTATCGACGATCCCGTTGATCAGAGTCGCCTGCGCGCTGGATGCCATCAATATGCCAACGACTGATGCAATCGCACCAACACCTGTCTTAATATTCCCTGACCGAATTTTCATAAATCCCCCCTTGACAAGTTATTAGAGAACCCGGTCTGCTTTAAGCATATTTCGTGCCATTCTCAGAACGTTCATATCATTCAATAAGTTACAAGACCTCTTCGTTTAACCCTCGATGACACTGTAAATTTCTACGACACACCGTGTCTGTTCGCACAATGATTTCGCGGCATCGCACCATGCGAGCCTGCGGTTAGCGATTCTCGCGAATTCGGGAACACAGGTAACGATTCGGAGTTGCTGGTAACGCTGCGAGAAGCTGCCCGCGACTATCCGCGAAACGAAAGACGCCGCTCGAGGGCATCGAAGAGCCACTGTGTCAGCACGGCCAGCAGCGCCGCCGGCACCGCGCCGGCCAACAGCATCGCATGGTCGTTCAACGCCAGGCCCACGCTAATGCGCTCGCCAAAGCCGCCGGCGCCGATGAAGGCCGCGATCGTCGCGGTGCCCACGCTGACCACCGCCGCGGTCTTGACGCCAGCAAGGATCACCGGCGCGGCCAGCGGCAGATCGATGGTGGTCAGGCGCTGGCGCGGCGTCAGGCCGATGGCCAGGGCCGCGGCACGCAACCCCGGGGCGACCCCGGCCAATCCAACGCAGGTGTTGCGCACGATCGGCAGCAGCGCATAGGCGACCAGCGCAATCAGCGCCGGCAGCGTGCCGATCCGCCCGACCAGCGGGATCAGCATGGCCAGCAGTGCCAGCGAGGGAATCGTCTGCGCGACGCCGGTGATCGCCAGCACGATGCGTTCGAGCATCGGGCTCGAGGACGCGGTCACGCCCAGCGGTACACCGATCAGCACAGCGATCAGCACGCTGGTCAGCACCAGCCGCAGATGCTCCCAGGCCAGACGTCCGAAGTCGTCGGCGAACAAACGGTCGATGAACCCGGCGCGTCGGGTGGCCGCCGTCACGGCGGTCGCTGCGGTCGCTGCGGTCGCTGCGGTCGCTGCGGTCGCTGCGGTCGCTGCGGTCGCTGCCGAGGCAGCCGCCGGCGCCGCACTGCCGATCATGCCCGCGCCTGACACACCGGACCCCGACACGAAACTTGCCGCGATCGATGCGAACGGCACGCCGTCGATTTCGGCCCGCCCGTTCATGTCGCGCATCACCGTCTCGTCGATTCGCCCCGCCAGCGTCTGCAGCGCGGCCCAGGCCTGCGGATGACGCTGCGGCAGGTCCAGCCGATAGAGGATCACCGCGTCATAACGCGGAAAATACCGGCGATCGTCGGCCAGCACACGCAGCTTCAGACGCGATATCTGGGCGTCGGTGGTATAGACGTCGATCACATCGACCTGTTCGGCCGCGATCGCCTGGTAGGCCAGCCCGTGATCGAGCGCCAAAGGTGTCTGGCGCAGCGCGTATCGCTCGCGCAGTCCGGGCCACCCATCGGCACGCCCGATGAATTCATGCGACAGACCCAGGCGCAACGCCGGCCGGGCCGCGAGATCACCGATGCTGAGCAGGGGCGCAGCATCCACGGCACGCGGCAGCACGGCCATCGCGTAGCTGTTCGAAAACCCCAGCGGCACCGCCACCCCCAGGCCCAGGCTGGCCAGCGCCCGATGCACCGTCGCCAGATCGGCATCGTGCGCAGGCAGCTTGAGCAATTCGGCCGCGATCGTGCCGAGATACTCCGGATACGCGTCGATGCTGCCCTGGCGCAGGGCTGCGTACAGGATCGCGGTATTGCCCAGCCCCTGCAGATGGCGTGCCGGCACACCCGCGCCGCGCGCGGTCAGGGTGAGGATCTCGCCGACAATGTACGACTCGGTGAATCGTTTGGAGCCGATGTTCAATGGCTCGAGCGCCTGCGCAACCTGAATGGGCATGACCGCCCCGATACCGAGGGCAAGCGCGGCGAAAAACTTGAACAGGGCAAGATATCGGACGAAACGGGCGGGCACATCCGATTCTAAGGGACGAACGGCGGGCAGCGGCACGCGCCGTGCCATAGTGCCCGGGCCGGTCGCCACCCATCCCGATCCCCCGGCGATCGCCGCCCATTCGCCCGCCCTGGTGGCTGCGAGCGGGGCCCCCACTGATCCCTCACGCCGACTCATGACCGACACCGTCCTGCTGGCCACCAACGTTCAACCCGCCTTTCGCGCCGCGCTGGCCGAACGCTACGAAACGCTCGGCCCGCTGTCGCCACCGTTCGAACCGGCCGCCGCCACGCTGTCGGCGGCTGACGCCGCACGGGTGCGCGCAATCGTGACCATGGGCTCGCTGGTGATTCCGGAAACATCGCTCGACCGGTTCCCTGCGCTGGGCCTGCTGGCCTGCGTCGGCAGCGGCTACGAAGGCATGCCAGTGGCGGCCGCCCGGCGCCGCGGCATCGAAGTCACCCACAGCCCGGGCGCCAACGCTGCCAGCGTGGCCGACCTCGCGATGGGGCTGATGATCAGCAGCGTGCGCAATCTCGACGGTGCGCGAGCCTTTCTGCAGGCCGGTCATTTCCAGGGAACCGCTGGCCGGCGCCTGCCCCCGGTGCGTGGGCTCACCGGTCGCCGGCTGGGCATCTATGGCCTGGGCGCCATCGGCCACAAGATCGCGCTGCGCGCCGCGCCCTTCGAGATGGAGATCGGGTACCACAACCGGCGCCAGCGGACCGATGTCGACTACCCCTGGTTGCCAGCCTGCATGAACTGGCGCAATGGGCCGATGTGCTGATGGTGGCGGCGCGCGCCGATGCCACCAATCATCATGCGATCAGCCACGACGTGCTGACCGCGCTGGGTGCGGGCGGCGTGGTGGTGAATATCTCGCGCGGGTCGGTGATCGACGAGGCCGCGCTGGTCGCCGCGCTGGCGGCTGGCCTCGTCGGCGGCGCCGGACTCGATGTGTTCGAGCACGAACCGCGCGTGACACCAGCACTGTTCGAACTGCCCCATGTCGCGCTCAGCCCGCACATCGGCGGCAATACCCACGAGGCTCAGGACGCGATGCGCACGATGGTCCTGGACAACCTGGCGGCATTCTTTGCCGGACGGGCACCGCTCACTCCCGTGCCGGGCTAGTCGCTCGGCACCCGCCATTCCTTCATCCGTCGCCGCACCCGATCACCCGCCCCATTCCGAGGAGACACCCATGCTGTTCGACGTTCGCACCTACACCTGCAAGACCGGCATGCTCAAGCGCCATCTGGCGTTGTACGAACAAAAGGGCCTGGCGCCGCAGTCCCGTCATCTCGGCGAGCCCTTCGCCTATCTGGTGGCCGAGACCGGCAACGTGAACCAGTACACGCACATCTGGGCCTACGATGATGCCGGCGCCCGTGAGCGTCAGCGCGCGGCGCTGTGGCTCGATCCGGAGTGGCTCGCCTATGTCGCCGAAAGCGGCAAGCTCGGCGCGCTGGAAGCCCAGGAAAGCCGGCTGATGAAACCGGTGGACTTCTTCAAGCCGCGGCGCTGAAGCGACCCCGCGGCGTGGCCGCGGCCACACGTGACTGCGCGCTCGCCCGCGCATTCACCCGCGCATTCACCCGCGCATTCACCAGCGCATTCACCAGCGCGGCAGCCACGCCAGCCAGCCGGGCAGATACCAGTTTCGATCGCCCAGCAGGATCATCGCCGAGGGCAGCAGCACTGAACGCACCAGCGTGGCGTCCAGCAGCACGGCGACGCCAAGCCCGAAGCCCACCTGCTGGAACATGACCAGTTCGCCACTGGCAAAGCCTGCGAAGATGGCCACCATGATCAGCGCCGCGCCGGTGATGACGCCGGTGGTCGAACGCATGCCGCTCGACACGGCTTCCTCGTTGCTTGCGCCGGCCTGCACCTGCTCGCGGATGCGGCTGAGCAGGAAGACGTGATAGTCCATCGACAGTCCGTACAGGATGGTGAACAGGAACAGCGGAATCCACGCCTCGATCAGCGCCACCTGCTGGAAGCCGAACAGCGACGCCCCCACCCCACGCTGGAACACCAGCACCATCAGTCCATACGCCGCACCGACCGACAGCAGGTTCAGCACGATCGCCTTCAGCGGCACGACCAGCGACCGGAATGCGGCCATCAGCAGCAGAAAACTCAGCCCTAGCACGAAGGCGAACACGATCGGCGTGTATCGGTCGGTCAGACGGAAGAAATCGATGTATCCGGCCGCGTTGCCACCGACGTACACGGCGGCGCCGAGGCCCTTGAAAGCCTCGGGCACATGCTGGTTGCGAAGCCGCACGACGCCGGCCTGGGTGGCCCCGCTCTCGGCGTCGCCGGTCATCGGCACTGTCAGCACGGCCAGCGTGCCGCCGTCATTCACCTGCAGTCGCGCCTTGCCCGACACGAAGGCCCGGTCGGCCGCCAGCGCGCCCCGCAGACGGGCGATCGCGGCCTGAAGCGGGCCGCTCGACGCGGGGCCGTCGATCACGACGACCGCCTCCGAGATCGCGCCCCAGCGGAATTCCCGCTCGAGCCGTTCGAACCCCTGACGCGCGTCCGCGCTGGCAGGCAGAGACTCGATGCCCGAGAAACCGGTTCGCATGCCCAGCGCCGGCACCGCCAGACAGGCCAGCAGAGCAGCCGTCACCAACAGACTGGCAACGGGCCAGCGCTCGACCATGCGGCTGATCGCGCTCGCACCGCCCGCCTTCCTCGTCAACCACACCCCGCCGATCCGTCCCCGTTCCAGGCGATCACCGAGCAGCGAAATCAGCGCCGGCAGCAGCGTGAACGTGGCCAGCATCGACACCCCGACCGCCAGAATGGCCCCGGCCGCGAGACTGCGGAAGACATTGGTCGGAATGATCAGCAGACCCAGCAGCGCCAGCACCACGGTCGCGCCGCTGAACACGATCGCCCGGCCGGCCGTGCGGGCACTGGCGACCAGCGCCTCGACCAGCGCAAGACCGCGCACGCGCTCCTCGCGGTAGCGTGACAGCAGGAACAGCGAATAGTCGATGCCCACCGCCAGGCCCATCATCACGATCATGTTGGTGACCAGGAAGTAGGCCTGCAGCCAGGGGCCGGCAAGCACGGCAATTGCAAGCGCACAGCCGATCGCCGCCAGGCCGACAAGCACTGGCAGCAGCGCCGCGACCGCGGTTGCAAACACCACCAGCAGCACGACCAGGGCCACTGGCAGACCGATCATCAGTTCGGCGCGCAGGTCCTGTTCGGCGAGCGTCTTGAAGTCCAGGCCGACACTGGCCTGCCCGACCAGGTGCACATGCAGATCCGAAGCCGCCAGGCCCTGCATCGCCGTGCGTCGGATGCGATCGATGTGGCGCAAAGGATCGCGCACCTGCAGCGGCACAAGCGTGGTGCGGCGATCGGCCGACACGAGCGACGAATCGGCGGTCAGGAAATAACTCGCGCCGCCGGTGATCGGCTGTCCCTCGAGCGCCATCAGTTTGTCGGCGATGGCCTGGGCCTGCGTCTGGAATTTCGCGTCGTCGACCGTGAGCGTGGCCGAGTGCAGCACCAGCACTTCGTTGAACGCCTCGGCCTCGGGACGGTTGGCAAAGCGCTCGCGGATCAGCGACTGTGCCCGTGTCGAGCCGGAATCGTCGTCGCGCTGCACCTCGGTCGAGAAGGCGCTGCCCGCCTTCAGCACGATCACTGCCGCGCAAAGCGCCAGCAGCAGCGCCCACAGCACCAGCATCGTCCAGGGACGCCGGGCGGACAGGGCCACGAGCCCTGCACCGGCTCCTGCACGGGCGCCCATGCCGTCAGTCGATCAGCGTGATCGGTTCCAGCGCATCGCCCTGCTCCAGAATGCAGCCGATGACCGCCGTGTCCGGATAGCCGGCGGCCTTCAGCGCATCGACACAAGCCTGCGCACGATCGGCCGGGACCGAGGCCAGAAGGCCGCCGGCGGTCTGAGGGTCGAACAGCAGCGGATAGCGCGGATGCCCGACGAAGCCCTCGGGGTTGCGCACCGCCCTGCGCAGGCGCACGTTGGCCGGCTGCAGCGAACTGACAATGCCCGCCGCCACCGTCTCCTGCGCGCCGGCCAGCAGGGGCAGCGCCGACATCTGCAATTGCGCATCGACGCCCGAGGGCCGGGTCATCTCGACCAGATGCCCCAGCAGCCCGAAGCCGGTCAGATCGGTGCAGGCAGTCGCGCCGTGCGCCCGCAGAATCGCCGCGCCCTGCCGGTTCGACACGACCATCGAGCGCAGCGCCGCATCGATCCACCGCCCCTTGGCCGCCAGCCGCGCATGGGCGGCGAACAAGGTGCCGGTGCCGATCGGCTTGGTCAGCAGCAGCACGTCGCCGGGCCGCATGCCGCCCTTGCGCATCACCGTGGCGAGGTCTTCGTCGATCAGACCATTGATCGCAAAGCCGAGCGCCAGCTCACGCCCCTCGCCCGTGTGCCCGCCGACCAGCGCACAACCCGCCTCGTTGAGCACCTCGACGGCACCCGTCATCATCTGCAGCAGCAGGTCCTCGACCTTGGACTCCAGGCCCGGCGGCACGGTCGCGATGGCAGTGGCCGACTGCGCCTCGCCGCCCATCGCGAAGATGTCGCCCAGCGCATGGTTGGCCGCAACCTTGCCGAACAGATAAGGGTCGTCGATGAACGCGCGAAAGAAATCGACCGTGTGCACCATCGCCTTGCCTGGCGGCACCCGGACCACCGCCGCATCGTCGGGCGCGTGCAGGCCGATCAGCACGTCGTCGCGCTCGACGGGCGCAAGCGCGCCGAGCGCGCGCGACAGCACCGTGGCGCCGACCTTGGCGCCGCAGCCGCCGCATCGCATGGCGATGGCCGAGATGGCCTGCAGCGACTCCTCGGCACTCAGCGGCAGAGCCCGCGCGCTGTCGGCAGCGGCATTGGGGCTGGCTCCCGCACCGGCCGCCGGCATCGCCGGAAATTCGCTGAAGCGGCGCATGAAGCGCTGATCGATCCAGTCCTTCCAGCGCCAGACCCAGTCCCCGGCGAAGCCGAGGGCGCCCCGCGAGGCGACCGCATGCTTGTCGCCGGTGCTGATCAGCGACAGCCATCGGCTTTGCGGACGATAGGCCCGCAAGGGAAGACCGAGCACGCTCAGGCGCAGGTTGGCCGCCAGCGGCCGTCCCTGTCGGACCGCGAATACGCCGGCCTTGGCCAGCGGGCGATCGACCATCGTCGCCGTGTCGCCGGCGGCAAAAATGAGCGGATCGGTCACCGACTGCAGCCGATCGTTGACCTGAATGAAGCCGTCCTGATCGAGCGCGAGACCGGTCGACGCCAGCCACGGAGCGCCACCGGCCTGCGTGACCCACATGATTTCATCAGCGGCCAGCGTGTCGCCATTGCGGGTGGTCAGGTGCCCGGCCGTCACGGACTGCACGTCGGCCTGGCAGTGAAGCGTCACGCCGCGCGCCGTCAGCACCTGCTCGAAGCGCCGCCGCACGCCCTCGTTGTGGGTCGGCAGCACCTGCGCGCTTGCGGTGAACAGATGAAAGCGCAGTTCGTCGGGATTGCGGCCCAGCGACCGAAGCTCACCACGCAAGCGGTACTGCATGGCCAGGGTCAGCTCGACGCCGCCCGCACCGCCGCCGACGACCGCGATCGTCGTGATGCCGGCATGGCGCCTGACGCGCTCGAGCAGCGCCAGCCAGCGCTCGTTGAACTGATGGATCGGCTTGACCGGCACTGCGTGCTCGGCGGCGCCGCTGACGCGCGCCACCTGAGGCGTGGATCCGATGTTGATCGAGGCGATGTCGTAGGGCACCGCGGGCCGATGGCGGCACAGCACTCGCCGCGCGGCCCGGTCCAGGCCGATCACTTCATCCCGGTAAAGCCGCGCACCGGCAAAGGCGGCCAGCCGGCCGAGATCGATGTGCACCTCGTCATAGCTGTAGTGACCGGCGATGTACCCCGGCAGCATGCCCGAATAGGGCGTGTGCACATCGGTGCAGATGAGGGTCAGGCGCACGCCCGGTACCGGGCGCATGCCGAAGCGCTTGAGCACACCGACATGGCTGTGCCCTCCGCCCACCAGGACGATGTCGCGCAGGACCGGTTGTTCGGAGGCTTGCATTCAGGAGGTCCATAGAGAATCAACGAGCCGGTACAAGGCCGTCCGCTCGGCATCCGGGGCAAACAGCGGCGAGCGCCGGGCGCATTGTGCCTGCAGGCGATCGAGAAGCCGCCTGGAAGGCGCCATCGCCAGTTCGGAATGGCACCGGCGCAGCAGCCGGGCGAGACCCTCGCTGTCACCGGGCGCGAAGTATCCGTCGTAGTCCGCCCCCAGCATTCCGATATTGCCGGGAATTGCCGAGGCCAGGACCGGCGTGCCGCATCGCACGGCTTCCATCACGACATGCGCGCCGCCTTCCATCCGGCTGGCGTGCACCAGCACATGTGCGCGCTGGATGTGCCGGCGGGTCGCCTCATGCGGCCGGGCGCCGAGCCAGCGGTAGCCGGGACACGCGGCGGCAGTCTGCAATGCCGCCTCGCCCAGCGCCGGGTCGAGCGGCGCGCCGATGTGGTCGATCGCGATGCCGGGCTCGTCGCGCAGCAGGCGCGCGGCCGCCATCAGCGTGAGCTGATCCTTCTCGTCACGAAGATGTCCGACCATCACGGCCCGCAGGTGGCGCGACGACTTGGCCAGCACGCGCCGCTCGCTGGTCGACTGGAAGATGGCCTGCGCCGTGCCCTGCAGCGGCACGGGCAGGGCCGACAGCCCTTCCGGCTGAAGGACCACGATGCGCTGCGCGAGATCGAGCGAACGGCGGGCCCGCTCATCCACGGCAATGTCGCGATACAGGTCCGTGCCGGTCAGAACGACGGCCAGACCCCGGCCCGGCGAGGCCTGTGCCCACGCTTCGATCGACGCGGCGGAGCGGCGCGCATGCAGGGCCAGCATCACCTGGTCAGCCCGCGCGGCGTCGGTCCCGGCGCTGGACGCGCCCGGCCACTCGCGCACGATTCGCGCAGAATGGCGGCCAGACAGCAGTTGCTGCCAGCGGCGCGCGGTCTGCCAGTTGCCATTGTTGGCGTCGGCAAGCGCCGGACTTACGATCACCAATCCAAGTCGAGACATCGGAGCATTTCAGTCGTGAATTCCAGCGTCACATCCGGCCGTTCATCGGGCACGCAGTCCGGCCGGCAATTGGGCGCCGGGGCGCTTGCGCAGGCCCTGAAGCGTACCCGTGAACGCACGCTCGGTCTGATCGACGCCTGGTCGATGGCAAGGCCCGACCTGGCCGTGCCCTGCGAGCCCGAGCTGAATCTACCGCTATGGGAACTTGGCCACATAGGCTGGTTCCAGGAGTGGTGGATCGGACGCAACGATCAGCGGCCCCTCGGCGCGGATTGTGATCCGGTGCACCCCCGCCGGCCTTCGCGACTGCCCGGTGCGGACGCGCTGTACGACTCCAGCGCAGTGGCCCACGACCTTCGCTGGACGCTCGAACTGCCGGATATGCAGGCAACCCGCCGCTACCTCGAGGCGGTCCTGAACGAGTCACTGACCCTCCTGAACGACGCGGGCAGCAGCGACCGCGCGCTGTACTTCTGGCGGCTGGTCCTGTTCCATGAGCAGATGCACAACGAAGCGATGGCATACATGGCCAGGTCGCAGGGAATTCCTCTGCCAGAGGGCCTCGTGCATCACCGGCAAGGCGCACCGGCGGAGGCACGCGAGCCAGCCGCCGCGCGCGACCGTCCTGCAGCCGGTACGGCCGGCGCACCGATCACCGACACTGCGCAGCTCGAGGTCCAGGCGCAGCACTGGACGCTCGGCAATCCGCCAACTGGTTTCGCCTTCGACAACGAGATCGGTCCGCACAGCGTCGAACTGGCGGCGTTTCAGATCGACGCCCGTCCGGTCTCCTGGCAGCAGTACCTGGGCTTCGTGCAGCAGACGGGCCATCGTCTGCCCCCTCATGTGCGCCCGGAGTCGGGGCGCTGGCAGCACTTCGATGGCATGCGCTGGGACGCGCTGGACCTCGAGTCCCCCGCGGTTCATGTCAGCTGGGACGATGCGCAGGCCTGGTGCGCCTGGGCCGGACGTCGACTGCCCACCGAGGCGCAATGGGAATGCGCAGCGCAGACCCGGCCGGCGATGCAATGGGGGACAGTCTGGGAATGGACCGACAGTGTGTTCGAGTCCTTCCCGGGATTCGTTGCCCATCCGTACCGGGACTATTCCGCTCCATGGTTCGGCAGCCGCAAGGTGCTGCGCGGCGCCTGCATGGCCACCGCGGCCGAGATGGTCGACGTGCGCTACCGCAATTTCTTTCCGGCCCACCGGCGCGACATCTTTGCCGGGTTCAGGACGGTAGGACCGGCCTAGCATCCGGGCGGCCGGCACCACGGGAACGACTGGCACCACGGGTACAACCGCCCCGACCGCCGCAGTGGGCTCTGCCGGCGCCTTGTCCTGTCACCGGCGAGAATTTCCAGCCGCCTTCATAATCGGGTCTGACCGACCCGCGCTCCCGGGCGCCGCAGCACTGCCCGCCTGAGCGTGGTCCGGATACTCCATGTCCGCCGGCCCCCAAACCCACACGCGTCATCAGCAAGGGATTTCTCATGTTCACGATCAACCGCAGAGATTTTTTGAAGGCAGGCTCGATCGCTTCCCTTCCGGCCCTGCCCCTGGTGGCGCAGGCACAGGAACGCGCGTTCAAGCCGCAGCCAGGCCAATGGCGCACCTTCGAATTCACGACCCGTGCCGAAGTGCCTGCCGGCAAAGGGACCACCCGCGTGTGGCTGCCTGTGCCGTCGGTCAACACCGACTACCAGCGCTCGCTGGAGAACACCTGGACCAGCAATGCCGCCAGCGCGGAGCTGACTTCCGACGGCCAGCAGGGCGCGCGCATGCTGACGGCGGTCTTCAACGGCACCGAGGCCACGCCGTATGTCGAACTGACCAGCCGCATCAGCACCCAGAATCGAACCACCGACTGGACGCGCACCGTCGCCGTTCGTGAAGACCCGCAGGTGCTCAAGTCGTGGACCCGCGCCACCGAACTGATGCCCACCGACGGCATCGTGCGCAAGACCGCGCTCGAGATCACCGCCGGTGCGCCGACCGACCTCGAGAAGGTGCGCAAGATCTACGACTGGATCGTCACCAACACCCACCGCGAACCCAAGGTGCGCGGCTGCGGCGTGGGCGACATCGCGGCGATGCTCGAGACCGGCAATCTGGGCGGCAAGTGCGGCGACATCAATGCGCTGTTCGTCGGCCTGTGCCGCTCGGCCGGCGTGCCGGCACGCGATGTGTACGGCATCCGGCTCGTGCCTTCAGCCTTCGGCTACAAGGAGCTGTCGGGCAACCCCGCGAATCTGTCGCGCGCCCAGCATTGCCGTGCCGAGGTCTTCCTCGCCCAGCACGGATGGGTCGCGATGGACCCGGCCGACGTCGGCAAGGTCATGCGCCTCGAAACGCCGGAGTGGCTCAAGACCACCGACCACCCGGTCGTGGCGCCGGTCAATCGTGCGCTGTTCGGCGGCTGGGAAGGCAACTGGCTGGCCTTCAACACCGCGCACGATGTGGTGCTGCCCGGCTCGAAGGGTCCGAAGCTGGGCTTCTTCATGTATCCCAATGCCGAGAACTCGGAAGGCCGCTTCGATTCGCTCGAACCGGACCAGTTCAAGTACTCGATCAAGGCCCGCGAAATCCAGGCCTGATCGCGCCGCCAGCGGGCGGCCTGCCGGCGCGGCTCAGCGCAGCAGGCCCTTGCTGCGGGCGTCGGCCACCGCCCGCGCCAGGTCCTCGCCGCTCTGGTAGTGGGGCACCTTGAACATCAGGCGCCGGCCGCGCTGAACGAAGCTGTTGCTGCCCTGCACTTCGTCCTTCCAGTAGCGGTCCGCCAGCGCGATGTTGCGTGGCGGGTCGATCATGAACGCGTCCATCGACCCGCGCCCGCCAAAGATATACAGCTTGCCGCCGATCATCTTCCAGGCGTCGGCGTCACCGCCCCAGGGGATCCCGTACACCAGCCCGTTGGCGCAGTAGCCGCCGTACTGCGGCAGGTACTTTTCGGGCGACTGGTCGAACAGGGCCTTGTGTTCAGCGCTGGCAAAACGGAAATCGATCCCTTCGTAGCGACTGCGATGCTCGCGGCTGCCCGGCACGAAGCGCTGCTGCGTGAAGTACGCGACGACGTCGGCGCCCTTGAGCATCAGCCGGGCTTCCGGATCGTCGGCGACCGCGTTGACAGGCGCCAGTCGACCGGACGGGTTCTGCGCGATCATCGCGCCGCAGCCGGTCAGGCTCAGCACGACGGCGGCAAGGGCAAGCGGGCGCGCGGCCCGGAAATTGGCCATATTGGGCTTTCTGTCAGAGGTTGGCTTGAAGTGTCGAGGGGGTCACGCGCAGGGGGTCGAACTCCGGCGCGCTCTCGGGACGGTCAACGGGCGCCGCCGATCGGAGTTCGGACACAGGATGCAGGTCGGCATACGGCGCCGGCCAGCCGACCAGGCGACTTGCCGCCTCGCAGCGCAGGCGCAGATCGTCGACATCGGCGCCGCCCAGATGCGCGATGCCGTAGCGGTAGCTGCCCAGCCACTTGAAGTCGCGGGCGATCGCACCGGCGGACTTCGGAAAAGTCATCAGCAGTGCGTCCGGAAACGCCTGCTCGAACGCCTGTCGCTCGCCGGCACCCGGCGTGCGGGCGCGCGCCGCGGGATCGAACAACCGATACACGAAGCTGGCGGTAGCCCCGGCGGTGGGCGCGCATCGGGCCAGCACCGCGGGATCCTCGCCATGCGCCAGCGCCAGGCCGATTTCATGCATGTCGATACCGTCGACTCGCCGATACAGATCGGAAAACTGCGATGCCAGACGCGGATTGAACTCGATCACGGTGACACGATCGGTGGCCGGATCATGGAAGAACTCCATGTTGAACAGGCCGTGTGTGAAGCCGACCTCGCGCAGGAATCGGCGCGCCACGTCGGTTGCCGCGTCGATCACCGACGGCGGCAGGCGGCTGGGGTAATCGAAGCGCATGAAGGCCTGCGTGCCCGGGTACATGGCGACATCGACGACGCCCAGGCGGTGCAGTTCGCCGTCGAGCACGTAACCGTCCAGGCAATACTGCGGCGCGTGCACCGGCGCCTCGATCATCAGA
>Ga0116169_1001920_pt1 | contig 16069 bp, 8 predicted proteins | sample AD_UKC130_MetaG_FD_89796 | JGI IMG/M metagenome (GOLD analysis project Ga0116169, IMG submission 89796) | Active sludge microbial communities of municipal wastewater-treating anaerobic digesters from Canada - AD_UKC130_MetaG | ecosystem: Engineered > Bioreactor > Anaerobic > Digestate | place...
CACGGTCTTGCGCATCCAGATGAAGTCGCCCCCGGCGGCCCAGCCTGGCGGCTTCTCGATCAACAATCCGCCGCGGATCGCGCTCGACTTTCCGAACACCGAAAACAAGGCCGGGCAGTCGAGCGTCGACCTGCCGCAGGGCGATGTCCGCAACGTGGCCATCGTCGGCGCCGGCGGACGGGCTCGGGTGGTTCTGAACCTGAAGCGCCCGCTGACCTACACCACCAGCATCGAGGGCAACACGGTGCTGGTCTCGCTGACTCCGGTGGCTATCGAGGGGACCAATTCGGCGGCTCCCGCCACCAGCTTCTCGGCGATCCGCTCCGAATCGAACGCCACCTTTGCGCTGCGCGACATCGACTTCCGTCGCGGCCGTGACGGCGAAGGCCGCGTGGTCGTCGACCTGTCCGCGCCGGGCGTGGGCGTCGACATCCGCCAGCAGGGCCAGACCCTCGTGGTCGACTTCCTGAAGTCGCGCCTGCCGGACAACCTGCGCAAGCGTCTCGATGTGGCGGACTTCGGCACGCCCATCAAGGTGGTGCGAGTGACGCAGGTCGGCGACAACACGCGTCTGGTGATCGAGCCGCAGGGCACCTGGGAGCACAACGCTTACCAGAGCGAGAACCAGTTCGTGGTCGAGGTCAAGCCGGTGCGCGAGGATCCGAACAAGCTGGGCGGACGCCAGGGCTATCGCGGTGACCGGCTGTCGCTGAACTTCCAGAACGTCGATGTGCGCGCCCTGCTGCAGGTGATCGCCGACTTCACGAACCTGAACATCGTCACCAGCGATTCCGTCGCGGGCAGCCTGACGCTGCGCCTGAAGGATGTGCCCTGGGACCAGGCACTGGACATCGTGCTGCAGTCCAAGGCGCTCGACATGCGCAAGAGCGGCAATGTCATCCTGATCGCCCCGCGCGAGGAGCTCGCCACCAAGGAGAAGCTCGAGCTCGAGGCACGCCAGCAGATCTCCGAGATCGAGCCGGTCCGCACCGAGATCTTCCAGCTCAATTACCAGAAGGCGGAAGCCATCGCCAAGCTGCTGTCCGACGAGAAGCAGCGCGTGCTCTCCAAGCGTGGCAGCGCGGTGTTCGATGCCCGCACCAACAAGCTGTTCATCCAGGACACGCCGTCGCGTCTGGAGGAAGTGCGCAAGCTGATCACCCAGATCGACATCACCGTGCGCCAGGTGCTGATCGAGGCGCGCATCGTCGAAGCCGACGACCGTTTCTCGCGGAACCTGGGCGCCAAGCTGGGCTACAACGACATCTCGTCGACGATCTATCGCACGGTCGGCGCCACCGACCCGGTCACGGGTGCGGTCACCGCGCTGAACGTGCCGGTTTATGGCTCCGGCCAGAAGCTGCTTGGCGCCTACAGCACGGTCTCGGGCAACCTGCGCGGCGTGCAGGACCTGTCGTCGCAGAACGGCAGCGACTTGTCGGGTCTGAACGCGGCAGGCCTGGGCCGTCTCACGGCGGCGGACAACACCAACTTCATCAACCTGCCCGCTCCCAGCGTCGGCGGCTTCAATCCGGCCACCTTCGCGATCAGCCTGTTCGGCTCCAAGCTGACCCGGTTCCTGAACCTCGAACTGTCGGCACTCGAGGCCGACCAGCGCGGCAAGGTGATCTCCAGCCCGCGGGTGCTGACTGCCGACCAGCACAAGGCGATGATCGAGCAGGGCACCGAGCTTCCGTTCCAGCAGGCCACCTCGAGCGGCGCCACCGCGATCCAGTTCCGCAAGGCCAGCCTTCGTCTGGAAGTCACCCCGCAGATCACGCCGGAAGGCAATGTGATCCTCGAGGTGGCGGTGAACCGTGACCAGGTCGGTCAGCTCACCCCGGCCGGTTTCGCGATCGACACCCGCGCGGTGCGCACCCAGGTGCTGGTCGAGAACGGCGGCACCGTCGTCATCGGCGGCATCTACGAGCAGTTCGAACGCAACCAGACGAACAAGGTTCCGTTCCTCGGCGACCTGCCCGTCGTCGGCAACGCCTTCAAGAACAACCTTCGGCGCAACGACCGCACCGAACTGCTGGTCTTCCTCACGCCGCGTGTCATCACCGACACCGCGATGACGCGCTGAGCAGCGACTCTGTCAATCGGTCCCCAGCCCCTGCGACCCCCAAGATTCGGACGAGATTCATGAACGACCACAAGATTTCCAAGCGACTGATGCGATGGATCACCCTGGGCGCAGGGCTGCTGACAGCGGCCTTCGTGGCCGGCTGCGGCGGCGGCGGGGCGGGTGCCCAGAGCGGCGGCGGCAGCGGCGGCACCAGTTCCACCGACCCCGCGTCGATGCAGCTCACCACCAGCGTGCCCTCGATCGGTTCGGATGGCCGCACCAGCGCCACCATCAGCGCCATCGTCAAGGATTCGGCCAATCGCACGATGGCCAACCAGCAGGTCGAGTTCTCGACCACCGACACCGGCGCGCGCCTGCAGATCGTCAGTGCGCGGACCGATGTCAGCGGTGTGGCGAGCGCCACGCTGTCGATCGCCGACCCCTCGAACCGGATCATCCGTGTCCATGCGACCAGCGGTTCGCTGGCGCAGTCCGTGACGGTCGCGGTGATCGGCACCCAGCTCACGCTGAACGGGCCGACCAATCTGGTGGCCGGTGCTGCCAACGAGTACACCGTCGGTCTGCGCGACTCGGCAGGCAACGTGATCGCGGCCAAGCCGATCGCGGTCTCTTCGTCCGCCGGCAATACCGTGTCGGCGCCGATCGTCACGACCGATGGCGCCGGCCAGGCCCGCTTCCAGGTCACAGGCATTAAGGCTGGCGGCGACACGCTGACCGTGGCGGCGCTGGGCGCCACCGCCTCGGTGCCGATCCAGATCTCGGCCACCCAGCTGACCTTCTCGACGCCTTCGTCCGGCCTCGAGATCGCGGTTGCGACCTCGCAGACAGTCACCGTCAACTACCTGCTCAACGGCGCACCGCAGGTGGGGCAGAACATCGAATTCCTGACCACCCGCGGTACGCTGAGCGCGACCACGGCGGTCACCGATGCGTCGGGCAATGCCTCGGTCGTGCTCACCTCCCCGACAGCGGGTGCAGCGACGATCACCGCGCGCGCCGGCAATGTCACCAGCGGCCAGCGGGTCGAGTTCGTCAGCCGCACGCCGGCCAAGATCAACCTGCAGCCGAGCCCGTCGAACGTCGGCGTGAACCTCTCGAGTTCGGGCAACAACTCCAGCCAGCTGATCGCGGTCGTTCGCGATGCCGCCGACAACCCCGTCAAGGGCGCGCTGGTCAGCTTCTCGGCCGTGTCCGACCCCAGCAACGGGCGCATCGAACCAGCCACCGCGACGACCGATTCATCGGGCGTGGCCTCGGTGGCGTTCTTCCCCGGCCCCAACTCGACCGGCAACAACCAGATCCGCATGCAGGCGGCGATTCCCAGCGCCGGCATTGCCGCCGTCACGACGCTGACCGCCTCCAAGCAGGAACTGGTGGTGCGGATCGGTACCGGCAATCTGATCGAGACGCCCGACAGCACCAAGTACGCCATGCCCTGGACGGCGGTGGTGACCGATGCCAATGGCAATCCGGTGATCGGCGCGACGATCCAGGTCTCGGTGGTCGGCGTGCGCTTCTTCAAGGGCCGCTACTTCTGGAACGGCGTGGTCTGGGTTCCGCGCGGCGAGACCTCGTCGCTGCCGCCCTTTGCCTGCCGCAGCGAAGACACCAACGAGAATCTGCGGCTCGACGCCGGCGAAGACCTCAATGGCAATGGCACGCTCGAGCCGGCGAACATCGCGGCCGGCATCGTGAACTCCGAGGGCGGGCGCACCGACGCAACGGGCTTTGCCAACCTCGAGCTGCGCTATGCCCGCGAGTACGCCAACTGGACCGAGGTGCGCCTGCGCGTCACGATCACGACGATCGCCGGAACCGAAGGCCGGGCGGACCGGACGGTTGTGCTGCCGGTGCTGTCGGCCGACGTGACGACCGAGACCAATTCGCCCCCGGGCGCGATTTCGCCGTTCGGCCAGATCGGCGACTGCGCCAAGGCCAACTGACCGCTGCGGGCACTGCCCGCCAGCCGAAACCGGGGCGCGATGCGCCCCGGTTTGTTTTTGGGCGTGGCGCGATCGAGTGCTGATAAGCTTTCCGCCCATGTCAGCGCCAGAGGTCATCCGCTCCCTTCCCGTCCTGCCCGCCATCGAGCCGCAGGCGCCGGCCCTGCCGACCGTTCTGGGTCCGGGGACACCCCTGTGCCTGATCGGCATGATGGGTTGCGGCAAGTCGACGGTCGGGCGGCGGATTGCCTCGCTGATGGGTCGCACCTTCGTCGACGCCGACCGCGAGATCGAATCGCGCTGCGGCGTGCCGGTGTCGACCATCTTCGAACTCGAGGGCGAGGAAGGATTCCGCCGGCGCGAGTCGCATCTGATCGATGAGCTGACTCGCCGCGAGGGCATCGTGCTGGCGACCGGAGGCGGCGCGGTCACCGTGGCCCAGAACCGCGAATTCATGCGCGCCCGCTGCTTCGTCATCTACCTGCAGGCCGGTGCGGCCGAACTGTGGCACCGCCTGCGCAACGACCGGGTGCGCCCGCTGCTGCAGACCGCCGATCCGCGCGCGCGCATTCTCGAACTGGTCAACGCGCGCGATCCCCTGTACCGCGAAACCGCCCATCGCGTGGTGCGCACGAGCCGCCATCCGGTCGAGCGGACCGCTCTCGACATCCTCGCGGTTCTGCCGCCCCCTCTCCAGCCCAACCGTCCGCAGCCATGAGATCCATCCAGGTTTCCCTCGCCGAGCGCAGCTATCCCATCCTGGTCCAGCCGGGCCTGATCGGGCACTGCGATGCGCTGCGCTCGCTGGCCGCGGGGCGGCAGGTGGCCATCGTCACCGACGACACCGTCGGGCCGCTGTATGAGGCTCGGCTGCGCGCCGGCCTGGGCACCGAGCCGGCCAGCGTGCTGACAGTGGTGCTGCCGGCCGGCGAGACCCACAAGACCTGGGACAGCCTGAACCGGGTCTTCGACGCCCTGCTCGAAGCCCGCTTCGATCGCGGCTGCCTGATCATCGCCCTGGGCGGCGGCGTGGTGGGCGACATGGCCGGCTTTGCCGCGGCCGTCTATCAGCGTGGCGTCGATTTCGTGCAGGTGCCCACGACACTGCTGGCGCTGGTCGACTCCTCGGTGGGCGGCAAGACCGCTATCAATCATCCGGCCGGCAAGAACATGATCGGCTCGTTTCATCAGCCGCGGCTGGTGCTGGCCGACCTCGACACCTTGCGCACCCTGCCTGCCCGCGAACTTTCCGCGGGCCTTGCCGAGGTGATCAAGCACGGCGCCATCGCCGATCCGGCATACCTGGATGCGATCGATCGCGACATGGCGGCGCTGCGGGCCTGCGATCCGGCCGCGATGGCGCACGCCGTGGCGCGCAGCTGCGAGATCAAGGCCGATGTGGTCGCGCGCGACGAGCGCGAGGGCGGCGTGCGGGCGATCCTGAACTTTGGTCACACCTTCGGCCATGCGATCGAGGCCGGCCTGGGCTTTGGCGAATGGCTGCATGGCGAGGCGGTGGGCGCGGGCATGGTTCAGGCGGCCGACCTCTCGTGCCGCCTGGGACTGCTGCCGCGTCCCGATGCGCAGCGCCTGGCCGAGATCATCGAACGGGCCGGCCTGCCGGTCCGCGCGCCGCACTGGACCTACGAGCACTGGCTCGAGCTGATGAGCGTCGACAAGAAGGCAGAGCAGGGAGCGCCCCGTTTCGTGGTGCTCGAAGGCATCGGCCAGGCCAGCCTGCGCCGGGTTCCCGAGTCCGAGCTGCGCGCGACGCTCGCCGGGTCTGCCGGATGACCTGCCCGCGGCGCCCGCGCCGAGCGGGGCTGGTTCAGGCCGCGTCAGCCCGTCCTGCGCAGACCGGCAAGGCGCTGTCGCGATGACCAGCGCACCGCTGGCGGCCTACGCGGCCCGGGCGGGCGCAAGCCGGGGCCGTCGCTACGCGGAGCCGCCGGCCGCGCCGCGCAGCGAGTTCCAGCGTGATCGGGACCGCATCGTCCATTGCACCGCGTTCCGGCGCCTCGAGTACAAGACGCAGGTCTTCGTCAACCACGAGGGCGATCTCTTTCGCACCCGTCTCACGCATTCGATCGAAGTCGCGCAGATCGCGCGCTCGATGGGCCGCCGGCTCGGCCTGGACGAAGATCTGATCGAGGCGATCTCGCTGGCCCACGACCTCGGCCACACGCCGTTCGGGCACGCCGGCCAGGACGCACTGGCCGCCTGCATGGCCTCCTGGGGCGGCTTCGAGCACAACCTGCAATCGCTGCGGGTCGTCGACGAGCTCGAGCAGCGCTATGGCGCGTTCGACGGGCTGAACCTGTGTTTCGAAACCCGCGAAGGCATCCTCAAGCATTGCTCGCCGGCCAATGCGCGTCAGCTCGGCGAACTGGGCCGGCGCTTCATCGAGCACCGGCAGCCGTCGCTCGAGGCGCAGCTGGCCAACCTGGCCGACGAGATCGCCTACGACCACCATGATGTCGACGATGGTCTGCGCTCGGGGCTGCTGACGCTGGAAGACCTGCAGACGATCGACCTGTTCGATGACCATGTGCGGGCCGTGCGCGGCCGGTTCCCCGATCTGGCGCAGCGGCGCCTGGTGCACGAGGTGCTGCGCCGCATGATCAATGAACGGATCGAGGACCTGCTCGCCCAGACCCAGGATCGCCTGGCCGATGCCGCGCCGCTCAGCAGCGACGAGGTGCGTCTCGCCCCGCCGCTGGCAGCGTTTTCGCCGGCCATGCTGGCCCGGGTGCGGCCGCTCAAGCAGCTGCTCCACAGCCGCCTGTACCGCCATGAGCGGGTGGTGGCGGTGATGAATGAGGCGCGCGCGGTGGTGCGCGGACTTTTCGAGCGTCTGATGGCCGACCCGGCGCTGCTGCCGGACGAGCACCGGATACGGAATGACGCCATTGGCCCGCGCGCGGTGTCGGACTATATTGCGGGCATGACCGATCGTTTCGCGATCCGCGAATTCCTGCGGATCGCGGGCGATGAACCCGCGGCCGCGGCGCTGCTCGCGTCGCCCCTGGCAGCGGGTGCGCTGCTGGTCGCAGGCCGCATGCCGGCGCGCTGAAAGTCCCGCAGAGGACACCCCGGCAGGCGGCCCGTGAGGCGCTGATTCACCGTTGCACCCAGGAGGATTCCCATGACGCCCACCCGCGGAGTCGCCGCGCTGCTCAATATCGGGCATGCGATCGACCACATGTTCCTGCTGATCTTCGCGACGGCAGTCACGACCATTGCCGCCGACTTCGGGCTGGCCCGCTGGGAGGACCTGATGCCCTTCGGGGCCGGAGCCTTCCTGCTGTTCGGGCTCGGTTCGCTGCCCGCGGGCCGGCTCGGCGACCTGTGGGGCCGTCGGGCGATGATGGTGCTGTTCTTTTTCGGCATGGGCGCCTCGGCGCTGCTGGTGGCCGTCACCCAGGGGCCGTGGTCGATGGCCGCAGCGCTGACCATCATGGGCGCCTTCTCGTCGATCTATCACCCGGTCGGCATTCCGATGCTGGTGCAGGGCGCGCCGAATCCGGGACGGACCATCGGCTTCAATGGTCTGGTCGGCAACCTCGGAATCGCGGTGGCGGCGCTGGTCACCGGCTTCCTGGTCAAGTTCGTCGGCTGGCGCATGGCCTTCGCACTGCCCGGACTGGTTGCGCTGGCGGCCGGGTTCGCCTTCATGGCTGTGGCCCCGCGCGAAACCGAGCCGCCGTCCCGCCGGACCAGCAAGGTGGTCACGCTGCCGCGCTCGGTGATGCTGCGGATCGTCGTCATCATGACGGCCACCGCGGTGACCGGCAGCCTGCTGTTCAACTTCACCACCAACGGCAACGGGCAGCTGCTGCGCGAACGCTTCACCGGCATCATCGAAGATCCTGCCACCCTCGGCCTGATGCTGGCGGCCGTGTATGCGGTGGCGTCTCTGGCGCAGGTCGTCGTGGGCCGGCTGATCGACCGCTATCCGCTCAAGCGGATCTATGTCGGGGTGATCCTGCTGCAGGCGCCATTGCTGCTGCTCGCCGCCAGCGCGCAGGGCTGGTCGCTGTTCTTTCTGCAGATTGCCATCATGGTCTCGATCTTCGGCGCGATCCCGTTCACCGATGCGATGGTGGTGCGCTACGTCGATGACCGCATGCGCTCGCGCGTGTCGGGGATCCGGATTGCGGTGTCGTTCGGCGTCAGCTCGATGGCGGTGTGGGCGCTGGGCCCGATCGTCAAGGCCTCCGGCTTCCACTGGCTGATGCTGCTCATGGCCGGTATTGCCGTGGTCACCCTGGCGTTCGCGATGCTGCTGCCCGACGCGAGCCAGACTTCACCGCAGCCGGCCCGGCCGGAAGCGGCCTGACATCCTGCGCAGCACCGACACCTGCACCGACCGCGACACTGACCAGGCCCTCAGGAGATTCGACATGGCGATATACGAACTGCGCACCTACCAGGTGGTGGTGGGCAAGATGGCCGATGTGGTTGCGCTCTACAAGGCCGAAGGCTATCCCGCCCTCGAGCGTCTGCCGGCGCGGCTGGTGGGCTACTTCACCGGCGACATCGGGGCGCTGAACGAACTGGTCCACCTGTGGAAGTTCAATGACGACGCCGACCGGCGGGCCTTCTGGGCACAGGTGTATGGCGACGAAGCGTTCATGGCCTTTGCCCGCAAGCTGCGACCGATGCTGCTGGCCCAGAACAACAAGCTGCTGATGGCCGCGCCCTGGGGTCCGCACCCCTGAGCGCTGCCTGAAGCGCCGAGTCTGCGCGCCGCCCGCAAGCGCAGACCCTGGGCGCCGCCCGCCAGCGCCGCGTCCCGGCTCAGCCCGCAGGCAGCAGCACCGCCCGACCCGGGAAGGTTCCCGCATGCAGGCGGGCGATGACGTCGTTGGCGTCGTCCAGCGCCATCGTGCGGACCGGCAGCGGCGGCAGCACGCCGGTGTTGGCCAGCGCGATCAGTTCGCGCAGTTCGCCGACGGTGCCCACCATCGAGCCCATCAGCGTGACCGACTTGAACACCAGCATGGCGGGCGTGATCGGCGTCGCGCCGCCGATCAGTCCCACCGACACCATCTTGCCGCCCTTGCGCAGCGCATTGAAGCCCATGGCGAACGAGTCGCCAGTGCCGACAAAGTCGACCGCACCGGCCACGCCGCCCGCCTTTGCGATGGCCTTCAGGGCATCGGGATCGCGCGGATCGATGGTCTGGCTGGCGCCCGCGTCCATGGCGAGCGGCCATTTCGCCTGATCGATGTCCGCCACGATCGGTGAGACGCCCAGGATCTGACGGGCGAAGCGCACGCCCGACAGGCCGACACCGCCGGCGCCGATGATCAGCAGCTTTTCGCCGGTGGGGAAGGGCGCCAGCTTCTTCAAGGCCGCGAACGCGGTCAGGCCGGAGCAGGCGTAGGGCGCAGCCTGCTCGAGGGGGAGATTGCCGGCCGGCACCAGGTATTTCGCGTCCGGCACCATCGTGTACTGCGAAAAGCCGCCGTCGCGCTGCAATCCGAGGTTGCGCGGGTTCGAGCACAGCGGTTCCTGGTCGGCGTTGCAGTAAAAGCAGTTGCCGCAGCCGATCCACGGGAACACCACCACCTTGTCGCCGATCTTCACGCCCTGGGCTTGCGCAGCCGCCTCGGCGCCCTCGCCGAAGGCGACGACCTCGCCGGCAATCTCGTGGCCGAGCACCCGCGGTGCGGCCACGCCGCGTGACAGGTCGATCTTGCGGCCGGTTCCGGTGTCGACAAAGCCCTCGTAGAGCATGACGTCGGAGTGGCAGACGCCGGCGGCGAGGATGCGCACGAGCACTTCGCCGGCGGCCGGCGGGCGCACGTCTTCAATGACTTCTTCCATCGGCTCGCCATGGCGGACCAGCTTGAAGCAGCGGCAGCGATAAGGGGAGGCATTCATTGGGGGTCCTCTCGGTTCGGGTTCAGGGGGGAAGGCGCGGGTCCGTGCGAGGCGGACGGCGCGGGCGCCCGAATGCGAGTGCTTCGGGCTCAACGGCGCGATGTTGCCACAGGCCGACGAGCGCGGTCTCCGGGGCCGGCTGCGGTCATGGGCCGCTGCCTGTGCGGGCCTGGCGCTGTCCGCCATGCCTTTGACGGCGCTTCAAATCCACAAACTTGCCCGGTATGATGCAAGGTTCGTCCGCGTTCGCTTCGCTGCACCGCCGCAATGATCGCCGGGTGACCGGCTCCATGCCTGACGGCAGGAGTCCTCATCCGTGTGTGCATTGCTGCTTGCCGTAAGTGGGCGCTCATGTACCGAACTTGCCAGGGATTGCGCGGAGCGCCGAGATGCAAAGTACCGAAATGCAAAGTGGGCCTCTCCAGGGACCGGAATCGGCCTCCGGCCTGACGCTGACCGCCCAGGGTTTGTACGATCCGGCCAACGAACACGACGCCTGCGGTGTCGGTTTCGTCGCGCACATCAAGGGCAAGAAGAGCCACAAGATCATCGAGCAGGGCCTGCAGGTTCTGTGCAACCTGGATCACCGGGGTGCCGTCGGAGCCGATCCCCTGATGGGCGACGGCGCCGGCATCCTGACCCAGATTCCCGACCAGTTCTTTCGCGAGGAAATGGCCCAGCAGGGCGTGGTGCTGCCGCCCGCCGGCGAATACGGCGTGGGCATCGTGTTCCTGCCGAAGGAGCATGCCTCGCGGCTGGCCTGCCAGCAGGCTGTCGAGCGCGCCGTGCGCGCCGAGCGCCAGGTGCTTCTGGGCTGGCGCGATGTGCCGATCGACCGGGCCATGCCCATGTCGCCCACCGTCAAGGCCAAGGAGCCGGTGATCCGCCAGGTCTTCATCGGCCGCGGGCCCGACGTCATGGTGACCGACGCGCTCGAGCGCAAGCTGTATGTCATCCGCAAGATGGCCAGCCATGCCGTGCAGGCGCTGAACCTGAAGCACGGCAAGGAATACTTCATGCCGTCGATGTCGGCGCGCACGATCGTCTACAAGGGACTGCTGCTGTGCGGCCAGGTCGGCCAGTACTACAAGGACCTGCAGGACCCGCGCTTCGTGTCGGCCCTGGCCCTGGTCCACCAGCGCTTCTCGACCAACACCTTTCCCGAGTGGCCGCTGGCTCACCCGTACCGCCTGATCGCGCACAACGGCGAGATCAACACGGTCAAGGGCAACTACAACTGGCTGCGGGCCCGCGAAGGCGTGATGCGTTCGCCGGTGCTGGGTGAGGATCTGGCCAAGCTGTATCCGATCGTCTATGCGGGTCAGTCCGACACGGCCACCTTCGACAACTGCCTCGAGCTGCTGGTGATGTCGGGTTACCCCATCGCGCACGCGATGATGATGATGATCCCCGAGGCCTGGGAGCAGCACACGCTGATGGATCCCAAGCGGCGTGCGTTCTATGAATTTCACGCGGCCATGATGGAGCCCTGGGACGGCCCCGCGGCGATCGCCTTCACCGATGGCCGGCAGATCGGCGCCACGCTCGACCGCAACGGTTTGCGGCCGGCCCGCTACTGCGTGACCGACGATGACATGGTGATCATGGCGTCCGAAGCCGGCGTGCTGCCGATCCCCGAAAGCAAGATCGTCAAGAAATGGCGGCTGCAGCCGGGCAAGATGTTCCTGATCGATCTCGAGCAGGGCCGCATCATCGACGACGCCGAACTCAAGAACCAGCTGGCCAACAGCAAGCCGTACCGCGAGTGGATCGAGGCGATCCGCATCAAGCTCGACGAGATCGATGCGAAGGCCTCCGACATCCAGGTCGACATGGCGGACACCCGTCCGCTGGCGTCGCTGCTGGACCGGCAGCAGGCATTCGGCTACACCCAGGAAGACATCAAGTTCCTGATGTCGCCGATGGCCCAGAGCGGCGAGGAAGCCATCGGTTCGATGGGCAACGACTCGCCGCTCGCGGTGCTGTCGGACAAGTGCAAGCCGCTGTACAACTACTTCAAGCAGCTGTTCGCCCAGGTCACCAACCCGCCGATCGATCCGATCCGCGAACAGCTGGTGATGTCGCTGGTGTCGTTCATCGGCCCCAAGCCGAACCTGCTCGACCTGAACAACATCAACCCGCCGATCCGCCTGGAGGTGTCGCAGCCGGTCCTCGATTTCGAGGGCATGGCCAAGATCCGCCACATCGAGCACTACACCGACAACAAGTTCAAGTCCTTCGAGCTGGACGTCTGCTATCCGCTGTCCTGGGGCAGCGAGGGCATCGAGGCTCGACTGGCCTCGCTGGCCGCCCAGGCCGAGGATGCGGTCCGCTCGGGCTTCAACATCCTGATCGTCTCTGACCGCAAAGTCGCCGCCGACAGCGTGGCCATTCCGGCGCTGCTGGCGATGAGCGCGGTGCACCAGCATCTGGTCAACGAGGGGCTGCGCACCAACACCGGTCTGGTCGTCGAGACCGGCTCGGCGCGCGAGGTGCACCATTTCGCGCTGCTGGCGGGCTATGGCGCCGAGGCGATCCATCCGTATCTGGCGATGGAAACGCTGGCCGCCCTGCATGCCGCCAAGGGCGGCGAGGCGGCCGCCGAGAAGGCGGTCTACAACTACGTCAAGGCGATCGGCAAGGGCCTGAACAAGGTGATGTCCAAGATGGGCATCTCCACGTACATGAGCTACTGCGGCGCGCAGATCTTCGAGGCCATCGGCCTGTCGCGCGCCATGGTGAACAAGTACTTCACCGGCACCGCGACCAATATCGAGGGCATCGGTGTTTTCGAGGTCGCCGAAGAGGCGATCCGGCTGCATCAGCTTGCCTTCAGCGACGACCCGGTGATGTCGCATTCGCTCGATGCGGGCGGCGAATATGCCTATCGCATCCGCGGCGAAACCCACATGTGGACGCCCGACACCATCGCCAAGCTGCAGCACTCGACGCGCTCGAACAGCTACGGTTCGTACAAGGAGTACGCGCGGCTGATCAACGATCAGAGCGTGCGCCACATGACGCTGCGCGGACTGTTCGAGTTCCGCACCGACCTGTGCACCCCGGTGCCCATCGAGGAAGTCGAGCCGGCCAAGGAGATCGTCAAGCGCTTCGCCACCGGCGCGATGTCGCTCGGCTCGATCTCGACCGAGGCGCACAGCACGCTGGCGATCGCGATGAACCGCATCGGCGGCAAGAGCAACACCGGCGAGGGCGGCGAAGACCCGATGCGCTATCGCAGTGAGCTGCGTGCCGGACATTCGGTGATCAAGGACGGCGACACGGTGGGCACGGTCATCGGCGCCGACCGCATCGAGGTCGACATCCCGCTGAAGGCCGGTGATTCGCTGCGCTCGCGGATCAAGCAGGTCGCCTCGGGCCGGTTCGGCGTCACCGCCGAATACCTGTCCAGCGCCGACCAGATCCAGATCAAGATGGCGCAGGGCGCCAAGCCGGGCGAAGGCGGGCAGCTGCCAGGTCACAAGGTGTCGGACTACATCGGCATGCTGCGCTTCTCGGTGCCGGGCGTGGGTCTCATCTCCCCGCCGCCGCACCACGACATCTATTCGATCGAAGACCTCGCGCAGCTCATTCACGACCTGAAGAACGCCAACAGCCGGGCCTCGATCTCGGTCAAGCTGGTGTCCGAAGTCGGTGTCGGCACGGTCGCCGCCGGTGTGTCCAAGGCCAAGGCCGACCATGTGGTCATCGCCGGCCATGACGGTGGCACCGGCGCCTCGCCGCTGTCCTCGATCAAGCACGCCGGCACGCCTTGGGAACTCGGCCTGGCCGAAACGCAGCAGACGCTGGTGATGAATCAGCTGCGCGGGCGCATCGTCGTCCAGGCCGATGGCCAGATGAAGACCGGCCGCGACGTGGTGATCGGCGCGCTGCTCGGCGCCGACGAATTCGGCTTCGCGACCGCGCCGCTGGTGGTCGAGGGCTGCATCATGATGCGCAAGTGCCACCTGAACACCTGCCCGGTCGGCGTGGCCACGCAGGATCCGGTGCTGCGGCAGCGCTTCCAGGGCAAGCCCGAGCATGTCGTCAATTTCTTCTTCTTCATCGCCGAGGAAGTGCGCGAGCTGATGGCCAGCCTGGGCGTGCGCCGCTTCGACGACCTGATCGGCCGCGTCGACCTGCTCGACACCCGCAAGGGCGTCGAACACTGGAAGGCGCGCGGCCTCGACTTCTCGCGGATCTTCCATGTGCCGACGGCACCGGCCAACCAGCCGCGCCGCTGCGTGGCCGAGCAGGATCACGGCCTGGCCGACGCGCTGGACCACAAGCTGATCGAACTGGCCAAGCCCGCGCTCGAGCGGCGCGAGAAGGTCTCGTTCATCCTGCCGATCCGCAACGTCAACCGCACGGCCGGCGCAATGCTCTCGGGCGCGGTGGCCCTTAAGTACGGCCATGAGGGCCTGCCGGACGACACGATCCATGTCCAGTTCAACGGCACGGCCGGGCAGAGCTTCGGCGCCTTCCTGGCACGCGGCGTGACGCTCGATCTGGTCGGCGAGGGCAACGATTACGTCGGCAAGGGGCTGTCGGGCGGTCGCATCGTCGTGCGCCCGACCAACGACTTCCGCGGCCGCGCCGATCAGAACATCATCGTCGGCAACACCGTCATGTACGGCGCCATCGAAGGCGAGGCGTTCTTCTCGGGCGTGGCCGGCGAGCGCTTCTGCGTGCGCAACTCAGGGGGCACCGCGGTCGTCGAGGGCACTGGCGATCACGGCTGCGAATACATGACCGGCGGCACGGTGATCGTGCTCGGCGAGACCGGGCGCAATTTTGCAGCCGGCATGTCCGGCGGCGTGGCCTACGTCTACGATGCCGACCGCACCTTCGAACGCCGCTGCAATCTGGCGATGGTCGCGCTCGAACCGGTGCTGTCCACCTCCGAGCAGCTGCTGCAGACCGACCCCGCCACCTGGCACCGCGGCGAGTGCGACGAAATCGTGCTCAAGGGCCTGATCGAGCGGCACTTCAAGTTCACCGGCAGCGAGAAGGCGCGCGCCATCCTGGATGCCTGGGATGTGGCACGCACGCGTTTCGTCAAGGTGTTCCCGGCCGAATACAAGCGGGCCCTGGGCGAGATGCACGCGGCGCGCCAGCTCAAGATGCAGCAGGAGCGGGCCACGGCCTGAGCCCCGTCGCGGACCGGCGCGCCCGGTCCGCACGGCATGCATCGATCCTCCGATATCGCGATTCAGAAGGCTAGCAGATGGGCAAAGTCACCGGATTCATGGAGTTCCAGCGCCTGCAGGAAGCGGCCGAAGACAGCCGTTCGCGCGTCAATCACTACAAGGAGTTCGTCCTTCACCTGACGGACCAGCAGGCAGCCCAGCAGGGCGCCCGCTGCATGGACTGCGGCATTCCCTTCTGCCAGACCGGCTGCCCCGTCAACAACATCATTCCCGACTGGAATGACCTGGTCTATACCGGCCAGTGGCAGGCCGCTCTCGAGACGCTGCATTCGACGAACAACTTTCCCGAGTTCACCGGCCGCATCTGTCCCGCGCCCTGCGAAGCGGCGTGCACACTGAACATCAACAGCGACCCCGTCGGCATCAAGTCGATCGAACACGCGATCATCGACAAGGGCTGGGAGATGGGCTGGGTCGTGCCGCAGCCGCCGCTGGTCAAGACCGGCAAGAAAGTGGCAGTGGTCGGATCGGGTCCGGCCGGAATGGCCTGCGCCCAGCAGCTGGCCCGCGCCGGTCATGCGGTGACGGTGTTCGAGAAGAACGACCGGATCGGCGGCCTGATGCGCTATGGCATTCCCGACTTCAAGATGGAGAAGTTCCACATCGATCGGCGTGTCGAGCAGATGCAGGCCGAAGGCGTGGTGTTCCGCACGGGTGTGTTCGTCGGCGACACGGCGATCGGGCCCGGCGTCACCAACTGGGCCAAGGAGCGGATCTCCCCCAGCCAGTTGAACGAGCAGTTCGACGCCGTCGTGCTGACTGGCGGGGCCGAGCTGGCGCGCGATCTGCCCGTGCCGGGCCGCGAGCTGGCCGGCGTGCATTACGCGATGGAATTCTTGCCGCTGCAGAACAAGGTGGTGGCGGGCGACCCGGTCAGCGGCCAGATCAAGGCCACCGGCAAGCATGTCGTGGTGATCGGCGGGGGCGACACGGGTTCC
>Ga0116169_1001924_pt1 | contig 16057 bp, 15 predicted proteins | sample AD_UKC130_MetaG_FD_89796 | JGI IMG/M metagenome (GOLD analysis project Ga0116169, IMG submission 89796) | Active sludge microbial communities of municipal wastewater-treating anaerobic digesters from Canada - AD_UKC130_MetaG | ecosystem: Engineered > Bioreactor > Anaerobic > Digestate | place...
CGGCTTCACAGCCGGTATCGTCCACGGCGCAAACGCTCTGACGGCTGACGTCGCCATCGCCGGCTGAGCGTTTGCGCCGTGGACGATACCGGCTGTGAAGCCGGTGACAGCCCCGCGCACCGGATTCAAAGACAATCGAGGCCATCCGTGCCGTGGCTCACCCGGAGTGAGGCAGGTGCGGCATGTCCATGCTCGAAAGGTCTTGCCGGTGTCGTCCCTCCCTCCATCTTCTCCCCGCAAACATCTGCATACCCGCCAGGTGCGCTTCGACGGCTACCACCGGGAGGACGGCCTGTGGGACATCGAGGCCACGCTCACCGACACCAAGTCGTATGTCTGGAATTCGGCCGACAAGGGTGCGTTGCCAGCCGGAACGCCGCTGCACGACATGGTGATCCGCCTGACGCTGGACGACCAGCTGACGATCAAGGCCATCGCCACCGCCATGCCGGGAACGCCGCACGGCGAGTGCATCCAGGCCAATGACCCCATGCAGGTGATGGTGGGCCACACCATAGGCCCGGGCTGGCGCGTGACGATCGAGAAGAACCTGGGTGGCATCAAGGGCTGCACCCACTTGCGCGAACTGCTGTTCAACATGGCCACCGCGGCCTACCAGACCATTCCTGGCTACCGCGCACAGTTGCGCCGCGAGGCCGGTCTGCCCGAGCCCGACCCGGACCGGCCGCCGTTCTACCTGGGCAAATGCCTCGGATGGGACTTCGATGGCCCGGCCGTGCAGCGCCACTATCCGCAGTTCGTCGGCTGGCAGCCGCTGAAGCGGATGGCGCGCGATGCGGCGGCGGACTGAGCCGGGGTGTTGAGGGCGCCTGGACGTTCGCTGCGCCCCGGCACGGATTTCAAGGGGCCAGCGTGACGCGGGACGGATCCAGTGCCTTCAGCGGCTCCGGGGCCAGCCATTTGCGGTACAGGGCAGGCGTCGGATCGCCTTCCTTGATCAGACCCTTGGCGCGCAGCCACTGGCCTTCCTTGACCATGGTGTCGAGCATGTTCTGGTCGAGCTTGATCCGGTATTCGTATTCCGGCCATGCCGCACGTACCGCATCCAGTGTCGTGGCGCCTCCGACGTAGCGGGCGGTTGCCTCCTGCGATTCGGTGGCATTGGCCTTGACCAGCGCCTCTCCCTTGAGCAGGGCGGCCAGCACGCGTTGCGTCATGGCCGGGTTGGCCGTGGCTTTCTCCGAGGCCGCCAGCACGAAACTGCTGGAATAGTCCGGCATGCGGACTTCCTGGTACTGCGCGCCGAGCACGCTCTTTGCCTTCTGATAGGCGCTGGGAAACGGCACGATGGCGTCGACGTCACCGCGCGTGAGCGCAGGGATCATCTCCGGCGGCGGCACATTGACCAGCTCGGCATTCACGCCGGCCTTCTCCAGTGCGGTGGCGATGGCGAAGTGCACATTGGTGCCCAGTGGCATCGCGATCTTCTTGCCGGCCATTGCCGCCAGGCCCGCGGGCGCCTTGTCGCCCTTGGTGATCAGCCGGAACGACTTGTATTGCGACAGCACTGCGACGACCGAGAACTTCTGGTTGCGCATGACGCCGGTGACGGCTGGAAACTCCGCCATGATGGCGTAGTCGAGCTGGCCGCCGATCAGCGCTTCGAAGCCCTGGCGACCGCTGGCGAACGGAATGATCTTCGCCTCGATCTTCTCGGCGGCCCAAAGACCCTTGTCGCTGGCCTGTGCGAGTTGGGGCACATCGGGATAGGCGCCCCAGCCGATGGTGACGGTCGTCAGGCCCTGCGCGAACGCAGGCGCTGCCGCGAGCAGCAAAGTGGTAGCCAGTAGGCGGATGGGAAGTTTCATGGGTCGATCTCCTTGGAAGTCAGCGGGATGGTGGGGAAGATGGGGCAGCGTCTGCGTGGCGCAGCAGCCGCAGCATGCGTGCGCGGTTTTCAATGAAGGTGTCGTCGATCTGCTCCACCGAGCGCGGGCGCGGACTGTGGATCGCGATCTCGTCGACGAAGCGGCCGGGTGCGGCCGACATCACGAGCACCCGGTCGGACAGGACCAGTGCCTCTTCGATGTCGTGGGTGATGAACAGCACCGTCGTGCGGCGCGACTCCCAGATGCCCAGCAGCAGTTCCTGCATCGCGATGCGGGTCTGGGCGTCGAGCGCGCCAAAGGGCTCGTCCATCAGCAACACGTCGGGGCGGGCGGCCAGCGTGCGCGCCAGCGCCACGCGCTGGCGCATGCCCCCTGAGAGCTGGCCGGGATAGTTGGCGGCTTTGTTCGCCAGCCCGACTTCGGCCAGGGCCTGCATGGCGATTTCCCGGCGCTCGGCCTTGGGCATTCCAAAGCGCTTGAGCGCGAATTCGATATTGCCGATCGCCGTGAACCAGGGGAACAAGGCGTATTGCTGGAACATCACACCCACACGCGGGGAGGGGCCGGTGACCGGCGTGCCGTCGATCCCGATGGCGCCGCCGGTCAGCGGTGTGAAGCCGGCAATGGCGTTGAGCAGCGTCGACTTGCCGCAGCCCGACGGTCCGATGACGGCAGTAAACGAGGCCGGTGCGAGTTCCATCGAGATCGGCGAGAGCGCCTGTACCGCGCGACCCTTGTGTAGGAACTGCACGGCGGCGTCCTGCACCGTGACGCGTCCCTTGGCCACCGGCGCCGTCACGGGACTGCTTTGCGTGTTGCCCACTGCGGGATTGGGGCCGCCACTCATGTCTGCTCCCAGTGCACGACGCGCCGGCTGATCTGCTGGAACACGAAGTCCAGCAGGCCGCCGAGCAGGCCTAGTTCCACCAGGCCGACGAACATGCGATCGGTGCGGAAGAACTGGCGCGACTCCTGGATCCGGTAACCGATACCCGACGAGGCGCCGGTCAGTTCGGCTGCCACCAGGCTCAGGAAAGCCAGCGCCGCGCCCAGGCGCAGGCCGGACACGATATGGGGCGCTGCTGCCGGGATCACCACCTCGAAGAACTCGCGCCAGGTTCCTGCACCCAGCGAACGGGAGGCGCGGATATAGGTACTGGCGACATGCGATGCGCCGTGGTCGGTGTTGAGCCAGACTGCCAGGAACACCGTGTAGGTGATCAGGAAGTACTTGGACGGCTCGCCGATGCCGAACCAGACGATGGCCAGGGGCGCCAGCGCGATGGCGGGGATCGGGCGCAACACGTTGAGCAGCGGGTGCAAGGCATATCCGACCGGGCGGATGCGCGAGGTGAGCAGGCCCAGCACGACGCCGAGGAAGGCTCCGAGCGCGAAACCGATCGCGGCGCGCTGCAGGGATATCGACAGGTCGCTGAGCAGCACCCCGTCGCGGTACAACTCGACGCTGGCAGTGAAGATGGTGGCGGGTGCGGGGATGAACTCCGGGTTGACCATGCCCGAGGTGGACACGCCGGTCCACAGCAGCAGGAGCAATCCCATCGAGACGAAAAACTGGGCAATCTTGGCCATGGTGGCTATCGTGTCGTGAAAGCGTGGCGCTCAGGCTTTGGCCGTTTGCAGCCAGGGCAGCTGCTCGCGGCTGTAGCGAAAGGTCTGGAACACGCTGTTGAGCCGCCCGCCACCGGTCTTGCGCGCAGCCGGATCCGGATACTCCGCAAACCAGGGAATGATGTATTCCCACACCACTTCGCCGGCCGGCGTGACCTCGAACAGGCGCCCGGTAGCCGATTCGGTGATGTGGGTGTTGCCGTTGGGCAGACGTTGTGCGTTGCCCATGTACGGCGTGAAAAACGCGCTGACCATCTCGTCTGCATACGACCAGACCACCGCATGGGTCGCCGGGTCGATCTCGACAACCCGCGAGAACGCGACATGCGCCCCGGTGCGGAAGTTGCCGTTGTCGAAGGCCAGGATGTTGCCGTTGGCCAGCGGCACCGGGGCATGCTGGTGCGACACCACGCTGGGCGGAATATGCAGGCGGACCGATCCGCTGGCCTTGTCGACACCGATGATGCCGGCCGTGGTGCGCAGGCTCATCAGCACCAGACCCTGTGCGTCCACCGCCAGGCCGTTGACCAGCGGCCAGTGGTAGCGGCCGAAACCGGGGTGGATGGGAAAGTCGGCCGGCGCCAGGTGCTCCCAGCTCTTCCATTCCCATACCAGATGGCCGGCGCGATCGACCTCGCGGATCACGTCGCCGTACATGACTTCGTCGGGCCCGTGTGCCGTTCCTCCTGGCACCTGCTGCGCAAACCCTTCCGGCACCGGCGCACAGGCGGCGTACAGCAGGTTGCCGTTGGGCAGCCACTGTGCGTCGTGGTGGTGGGCAGGGTCTTCGAAGTGCCAGACCACCTGGCCATCGGGTGTGACCTCGGAGAAGTCGCCGCCGTGCCACATCGACCAGGCGGCATACCGGTCCGGCGAATCGGCATGCGAGCCGTTGTAGCCCATGTTGCCGTTGGCCAGGATCACGGCATGGCGGCCCGGACGCACCGGCATCTTCCACTGGTGCACGACTTCGCCACCGATGTCGATCAGGTAGACATTGCCGTCCGCCGTCTGCGGCGCGATCAGCGTATAACCGCCGGCACTCATGGCGGGGTCATGGGCGATCAGGCCGACACCGCGGCGGCGCAAGCTGATCTGGTCAACGGTGGTGGTCAAGGCGGTACTCCTGAAAAGGGGATGTCCGGGCTCGGAATTTCGTGGTGTGCCGGACGTTTCGAAACCAGTTTAGGGGGCTGTTACCGTAAGGAATAGCTGAATGTTCTTGATGGGTCGTCAAGGAAATTCGTACACTCTGCCCATGCCGGCCATTTCCCAGTCATTTCGCTGTTTTGATGAGGTTGCACGCCGTGGCTCGGTGCGCAAGGCGGCCGATCCGCTGCACCTGACGGCCGCTGCGGTGAATCAACAGATCCTCAATCTGGAGGCGGTGGTGGGCACGCCGCTGTTCGACCGGCTGCCGCGCGGCATGCAGCTGACCTCGGCCGGCGAGATCCTGATTGCCGCCGTGCGGCGCAGCCAGCGCGATTTCGACAATGCGCTCAACCAGATCGAGGACCTGCGGCAGTTGCGCCGCGGCCATGTGAACCTGGGCGTGTCGCATTCCTCGGCCGAATACATGATTCCGGACGTGATCGAGACGGTGCAGCGCAGCCAGCCCGGGCTGACCTTCAGTGTCAGGTCTGGAAATGGCGAGACGCTGTTGCGCTGGCTGGTCAGCGGCGAAGTCGACGTGGCGTATTGCCTGCGCCGCACGGCGCCGGCCGGCGTGGAGGCGGTCCGCTCCTGGCCGCAGCGTCTGGGTGTTGTGACTGCGCCCGGCCATGCGCTGCTGCAGGGCAATCGGCGGCTGCGTTTGCGTGACTGCCTGGATTACCCGCTGGTCCTGTTGTCGCCCGACATGGAATTGCGCACCCTGGCCGATCGCATCGACGCCCGTCTGCAGCGGCTGGGCCGCCCCTTGCTCGAAACCAGTTCAGTGGCCATGGTGCGCAGGGTCGTTGCCCGCGGAGAGGCCGTGGCGTTCATGATTCCCGAGAATGTGTCCACCGACGTGGACGAAGGCAAGCTGGTATGGACCTGGCTCGAAGATGCCGGTGCCAGCACCCATACCTGCGTGTACCAGCGCGCCGGCTATACGACTGCGGTGGCGATGGGCAAGTTCCTCGACGTGCTGGCAGCCCGGCTCGACGAGATCCGGGAGAGTTTCGATGCACGCGAGCAACTGCGGGTCATGTCCCGCGGGTCATGATTTGCCTGGCGGTTTGCCCTCCGAGCATTCTGAAATTGGGGCGGTCGTGAGGATTACCATGCAAGCATGGACGCTGCGCATCTTGCCCTGATCGGCCCGCTCGTCGGCGGTCTGGGCCTGTTCCTGCTCGGCATGGGCATGATGACCGACGGGCTCAAGCTGGCGGCCGGGTCGGCGCTGCAGCGCATCCTGGCGGCGGCCACCCGCACGCGCTGGCACGCGCTGGGGTCCGGCGTGCTGGTCACCGCACTGGTGCAGTCGTCCAGTGCCATCACGGTGGCGACGATCGGTTTCATCAATGCCGGCCTGCTCGGCCTGGCGCCCGCACTGTGGGTCCTGTTTGGCGCCAATGTGGGCTCCACGATGACCGGTTGGCTGGTGGCCGTGGTGGGGCTGAAATTCAAGATCGAGGCGCTGTCGTTGCCGCTCGTGGGCGTTGGCATGTTGCTGCGCCTCACGGGACAGGGTCGGCGCGCGGGCGCCATCGGCACCGCGGTGGCGGGCTTCGGGCTCTTGTTCATGGGCATCGGCCTGTTGCAGGAGTCCTTCACCGGCCTGGCCGGACAGCTGCAATTGCCGCAGGGCGATGGCGCCGGGATCGTGCTCGCTCAGCTGCTGATCGGGCTGCTGATGACGGTGCTGATGCAGTCGTCCAGCGCCTCGATCGCGATCGCGCTCACGGCGGCGCAAGGCGGGCTGATCGGTGCCCAGGGAGCGGCGGCGGTCGTGATCGGTGCCAATATCGGCACCACCGTCACTGCCTTGCTGGCGGCCGTGGGCGCCACACCCAACGCGCGCCGAGCCGCAGCCGCCCATGTCATCTTCAATCTGATCACGGCCTGCGCAGCGCTGGCCCTGCTGCCGTGGCTGATCGCTGTCCTGTCGCGGGCGCAGGCATCGCTGGGCATGGCGGATGATCCGGCCGTGCTGCTGGCGCTGTTCCACACCACCTTCAACCTGCTGGGGGTGTTGCTGATGTGGCCGCTGGCCGCCGGCTTGACGCGCTGGTTGCAGCGGCGCTTTCGTGCCCGCGAGGAAGACGAGGCCCAGCTGCAGTTTCTCGATGACACCGTGTTGCCGGTGCCGGCGCTGGCGCTCGATGCGCTCGAGCGCGAGATCGGCCGCGTCGGGCATGTCGCCTCGCGGATGGCGCGCAGCGTACTGGCCGGCGCCGACCCTGCGCGGGTGGCCGAAGACCAGCGTATCGCCAGCCAGCTCGATGCCGCCATCGAGCGTTTTGTCGAACGCATGCACCGCGCGCAGATGGGCAAGGCCACCAGCGAACGGCTGGCCTGGGCGCTGCGGGTGTTGCGTTACCACCAGACCGCGTCGGAGCAGGCGGATGCCGCCGGCCAGCTGCTGCCGTGGATGGCCGCGGCCGGAACCGGCCTGGCGCAGGCGCAAACCCATTTTGCGGAACATGCGGATGCCTTGTTCGGCTTGTGCGACCCGCAGCAGGGCAGGCCCAGCTCCGGCATGACAGCCGCTGCGCTCGATGCGGCGGAGCAGGCCTACCAGGCGCTGAAGGCGGCCTTGCTGGCCGCTGGCGCGGACGGCCAGTTGCCGATGGCCGCGATGGAGCAGACGCTGAGCCGCTACAGCGCCTTGCGCCGCGCTGCCCAACAGCAGGCCAAGGCCACCATGCGACCGGATGCCATGACGCCGCCATCAACAGCAGAGGAAGGCGTGGCCTGAGCGAACCCCGGCGCGGGCCCCGACAACAGCCCTCTCCCCGAGAAATGCCGGCAGAAGGCGCTGATGCCGCGCCTGCTCCACGACCTCACCTATCCGGCATCTGACGGGTCCTGGTGCTTGAGTTCTGCGAACTTGGCTGCCATCGTCGGGTTTCCCCGCGTCAGCTTCTTGATCGTCACGTCCTGCGCCTTGTCATTCGCAAGTCGAAGGTTCCGGTCGGTTCCGAGCAGGGCGTCCTTGGTCTTCTGCAGGTGATCGATCGACTTGTCGATCTCGGCGATGGCCTTCTGGAAATGCCCCGAGGCGAGGTCGTAGTTTCTTGCGAATGCGGATTTGAAGGTATCGAGCTCGGTTTCGAACTTCGTGATGTCGATGTTCTGCGCCCTGACGAGTGCCAGCTCGGATTTGTACTTGAGCGAGTTCATCGCCGCATTGCGCAGCAGCGTGATGATGGGCAGAAAGAACTGCGGCCGGACGACATACATCTTCGGGTAACGATGGAAGACATCGACGATCCCGGTGTTGTAGAGCTCGCTGTCGGGCTCCAGCAGGGAGACCAGCACTGCATACTCGCAGCCCTTCTCGGTACGATCCTTGTCGAGCTCCTTCAGGAAATCCTCGTTCCGGTTCTTCGTCGCGGTGCGATCGCTCTCGTTCTTCATTTCAAACATGATGGAGACGATCTCGGTTCCCGCTTCATCCAGGTCCCGGAAGATGTAGTCGCCCTTGCTGCCCGAACGCGCGTCGTTGTCTTTTTCGAAATACGCCCGCGGGAATGCCGTCGCCCGAATGCGGTTGAACTCGGTCTCGCAGTGCTGCTCGAGGGTTTCACCAACCATCTTGGTCGATAGGCGAGCCTTCATGTCCCGCAGGCGCTCGATCGCGTCATCGCGGTCCTTGATCTGGGTTTCATACTTGTCCTTGAGCGACTTCTCGGCGAGCTGCTTTTCAAGCTCCTTGCGCTCAATACCGCTTTTCAGTTCGTCGCGTTCCTTTTCGACCGCACCGACCGCTTCGGTGATGGCATGCTTCTGCGCAAGCTCCAAGGCCTCGAGTCGGGCTTTCAGCTCCTGGACAGCAGTCTCCTTGGCCGCTGCAGCCTTCTGCATCTCGCTCAGCAGCCGGGCCTCGGCCAGCCTGGCCGTGGATTCGCCTTCGCGCCTGGCCTGCTCCAGCTGGTTCGCGAGCGCATCGCGCTCCCGCTCCACGGCGTTCAGGGCCTCGGTCACCGCGAGTTTGCGGGCGACCTCGCCCGCATCGAGCCTGGCCTTCAGCGCCTGGATTTCGGTGTCCTTGGCCGCCGCGACCTTCTGCAGGTCACTGGCAACTTTGGTCGTGGCCAACTCGACGGCGGCCCGCTTGTCCCGCTCGGCCAATTCGAGCCGCTCGTGCAACTGCTGGTCAAACTCGCTGTCGCGGACCTGCTTGAGGATCTCCGCGTACCCGGTCTCGTCAATCTTGAACGCCTTGCCGCAGTGCGGGCAGATGATCTCGTGCATGTTCAGTTTTCTCCCGCCTTGGTCAATATCTGATTGTGAATCCAGGACCCGTTCCTGGTGCCACACGCATTGCCGTCTGGCAATCGACCGGCTCGGGGCAATATAAACCAGCGCATCGCCGTCGCTGGCAGGCGCCACGGTGGGGGCCCATGCAGCCGGCGAACGGATGTATCGGCGGTCGGTGCATCGGCCGGCGTCCATAATCCGGCTCCATGACCTTGTCTCGCATGCCGACCAGTTCGCCCGCAGTCCGACAACAGTTGCGGCGCACGGTCGTGGCTTCGGCCGGCCATGGTGTATGTGGTCCCACCTGATCGACAACCGCCTGATCACGCTGCATGGCGTGCTGGTGTTCATCGGCCTGGCGATCTACGTGATCGGCTCGCGCACGCGGCACCAGCGCAGGCATCCATCGGCCGCGATCGCCTGGGTGGTGTCGCTGGGACTGATGCCGTACGTGGCGCTGCCGCTGTACCTGTTGTTCGGCAGCCGCAAGGTCGAGCGTGCGGTGCCGTCCTGGCCGGCCGTGACCGAGGAGCCGCCGACCATGTTGCCGGTGCCGGCCGATGGCGACGGGCGGATGCCGTTCCAGCAACTGGCCGTCGCCATGGGACTGCCGCCGGTCACCACCTGCGATCGCCTGGTGATCCACGAGGACGGTACGCAGGCCCTGCTGGCCTTGCGGGTGGTGATGCAGCAGGCGCGGCATACGCTGGACATCTGCACCTTCCTGGTCGGCCACGACGTGCTCGGTCACGAATTGCACGAGACGCTGGTGCAACGCGCGCGGGACGGTGTGCGGGTACGGCTGCTGGTCGATGGCATCGGCGTCTACCTGGGCGGGCGCTTCGACGCCCGTGGCCTGCGCGAGGCGGGTGTGCAGGTGGCGTTTTTCGTGTCGCCGTTTCGCTCCGGCCTGCCCGGACGGACCAATCTGCGCAACCACCGCAAGCTGGTGGTGGCCGATGGCTGCCGTACCTGGACCGGCGGACGCAATCTGGCCGCGGAGTATTTCACCGGCGACCCGTCGCAGGCACGGCGCCGCGTGCCCTGGGTGGACCTGACATTCGATTTCTCTGGTGCACTGGCGCGCCAGACGCAGCAGCGCTTCGACCTGGACTGGGCCTTCGCCACCGGGACCCCGGTGCACGAGACACCGGCGAGCGGCCCCGGGGCGCGGGCCGAGGGCGCAAGCCCGACCCAACTGATCGCCAGCGGCCCGGACCAGAACGACGACACCTTCTACACGCTGCTGGTATCCAGCTGTTTCGCCGCCCGCTCCCGCATCCTGGCCATCACGCCGTACTTCGTTCCCGACGCGGTGCTGATGATGGCGCTGACACTGGCGGCCCGTCGCCACGTGCAGGTCGACCTGGTGCTGCCACGCCACTCGAACCACCGCCTGGCCGACCATGCGCGCCATGCGGCGCTGCGTGAACTGACGGCGGCCGGCGGCCGGGTCTGGCTGGTGCCGGGCATGGTGCATGCCAAGGCGGTGGTCGTGGACGACCATCTCGCCATGGCCGGTTCGGCCAACCTGGACGAGCGCAGCCTGTTCCTGAACTACGAACTGATGGTGGCCTTCTACGATCCGTGCGAGGTCCGCCGCTTTGCGCACTGGATCGAGCACCATCGCGCGGCGTCTGAACGCTACCGTGGCGAGCGTCCGGGGCTGTTGCGGGAAATGGGTGAGGGGCTGGTGCGCTGGTTGGCGTTTCAGCTGTGAGTGGCCAGGCCTGACTCTGGTCGGGCAGGGCGGCGATCAGCCCTTGTCCTGCAGGCCGGCCAGATACGCCTCGATCATCGGCAGCAATGCCTGCCTGCGCAGCAGGCTCGCCTGCGGCCAGAGTGCATCGCGATCATAGAACGCCTCGAACGCCGGCGTGCCCGGCGGCAGAACGACCCAGGGCTGCTTCGACGCCGTGAAGATGTGGACGTCCGGCGGCAACAGGTCCGGCTGGTCCAGCGTTCCGACCCGCACGAACCGGGTGATCGGGCCCGAGCCGGCATAGTGGCTCCACACCGCGACGCGGCAGCTCGGGCAGCGCGCGATCTTTTGTCCGCTTCCGCTGTTCGAGGGGGTATCCACCAGCTCCGGTTCCTCCCCCAGGTTCGTGACCCGGTCGGATTCGATCATCGCGTTCAGCGCAAAGGCGGAGCCGGACTCGCGCTGGCACCATCGGCAGTGGCAGCAGTGCACGAACAGCGGTCGGGATTCCAGCCGGTACCGGATGCGTTTGCAGTCGCAGCCGCCTTCGGGGGTAAAAGAAGTATGCATGGTCATAACGATAGCAAGAAGGACTGGCAGCGGGTGCTCGCAATGGCTTCATCGATGGCGCCGCCTCGAAATCGGAACACGAGCCTCCATCGCACATGGGCCAGGTCCAGGTTCATCGGGACCGTTCGAATTCCGCCACCAGCCGCGCCACGATGGGTTTCACCTGGTCGACCATCTCCTGTCGACCAAAGCGCGCTTCCATCCGGGTGATGCCTTTGGCCAGTGTGGGACCCAGCGCCACGCTCGCCTGATCCAGTTCCTGCGTGGATTGGGCCAGAGTCGCCAGCATCGCGCGCGGTGAACCGGAAACGCCATGCGTCATAAGCATGTGAAAGACGTTCCTCGGAATGCCGATGTGCGCAGCGATGCGATTTCCGAATGCACGACCCGAACCGATACCGCTTCGTTTCCAGAAGAAAGCGAGCAGCGCAAGCAGGGCTGCGACTCCAACAATGGCGGCGGAATAGATCAAGTGCGGGCCCGATGTCTGCGTGAGCCCCAGCATACCGCGCCTTCATCGCGCCCAGCAGGCGGACGATCGACGGGTCCCGGTACAGGGTGCGGCAACCGGTCCGATGCGCAGGCAGCACACGCCGGGGCCGAGGGCCTCGGCACGAAGCGCCGAATCGGTCCTTGACAAGGCCGGGTACATTCGCGATATTCATGCCGTCAGTTTTGCATGCGGAGGATTCAGGGAGATGCAGTATTACAGGACGCTGGCCCTTGCAGTCAGCAGCCTTGTCATCGTTTCGTTCACCACGTTTTCCGGCCCGGCCGTTGCCGATGACAACGGAAAATTCGACATCGCCGGCATCCGGCTGGGCATGACACCCGAGCAAGCGGTGCAGGCGCTCAAGGCGCAAGGGATCAGCGGGGACAAGATCTACGAGAGCCGCATGGCCTACGGCTACAGCGATGGTGTCAACCATGGTCTCAAGACCGACGACTTCCTGGCGCGTATCACGGCCGCCAAGGTCGAGATACTCGGCAGCAAGCGGCGCAGCGATTCCTTCGAGTTGTTCTTCTCGCCGCCGCCGGCCGGCGGCAAGCTGGTGGGTGTGCGGCGCGCGCTCTTCAACAGCGTCGACCCGATCACCGGTGGCCAGTTCCGCCAGGCCCTGGTCGACAAGTACGGCGCGACGTCTGCCGCCACGGCGGGCATTCTCCACTGGAGATACGGCGGTGGCGACATGAACTGCCTCACGACCAATCCCAATGGCGTCAATGTGTCGCTGCCGTCGACGGACGTGCGGCAGAAGAAGGGCATCCTGGACATGGTGTACCGCAAGGCCGGCGGCGGAAAGTACAAGCTCGACCTGTTCCTGCACAGCCGGGTCAAGAACCTGGCGCAATGTGCCAGCATGCTGGAATACCGGCTGGGCACGCACAGCGACAACCAGCCGGCAAGCCGGGTCGAGGCAACGATGATCGACGTGCAATCCTGGGTCAAGGCCGAACTGGCCGCCAACGAACGCGTCGACAAGCTGCGCAGCGAGGCCGTCGAGAAACGCATGGGCAAGGGCAGCAAGCCCAAGCTCTGAAGGCGCTCTCTCCGAGCCGGGTCGTGCCTGGCCCGGTGGTAGGCGACCAGCGCGTTCTTGTCGGACTCTTCCAGCAGGCGCAGGCAGATGTGCTGACCTCCGAGGAGCGGGGCGTTCAAAGTGCCGATCGGCAGCGCAGATTTTTCCAATGGGCTTTTGCGTTGGCAGCGGTACCTCATCGCGCAAAGGCTGAACGGATGAGCCCGAATCCGGCCACGGCGAACAGTGCCGCCACGACAAAGAAGGCGAATCCTGTTGAAATCAATGAAATCGGATCCATCATCCTGGTTCTCGATCGTGACGCAGGTATGCCGCCATGCCTGCTGCATGCGCTACGCGTCAGGCCGCAATTTCGCACTTTCTCGAAGTTGAACTGGCCTTCAGGCAACGCTTGAAAGGATACCTGGTGCCGCTTCGAACTGCGTTGATCATGGCCATGATTTCTTCGGCTGTGCGCGTTCCTTGAAAGAAGTCGTACACCTCGCCGTTCACCACGAGTGCTCCTTTCGGGGAGCCGCTTCTACCGCCGCTTGCTTCATCCAGTTTTTCCTTGAGCGGGACAACTTCAGCAGGCAGGAAGATCTTTGAAGGGATCGTGGACTTGACAGTCTTGATGACAAGACTGAAGCGCACGAGCCGGAATTCCTCCGATTGTTCGAGCTTCGGTAACTCCGTTGCGCGCCACGCAACGCATGGCGGACAGTCATTGCCACCCATCCAGATCAAGTGGATGTCGCGTGGCGCTTGAATGTCTGCGGCCAAGGCATGGCCTGTGAATGCCGATACTGCGAGAAGAGCAAAGAAGGAGGTTGTCTTTGGTCGCATGTGGCTCGCTCTCAGTTTCGGGCCTGACGAAGATGTCCAAAAACCCTGGCCTCGCCGGCCAGCAGATGCGTCGATGTGCGCGGCAATGTCAGGAGGCTTGTCATCGCACCGGCCTCCACGCAATCGCGCGAGCCCGTTCGCACGCATGTTTGTGATGTCGCTCGAGCCTGACAATTTTGGCGGTCCATTTCAACTTGATGTTTTGCATCTCCTATCCATCTCGCGAAGCTTGTTTCGAGTTGAACTAAACATAGATGCAGCCACTTGCCATTCCGAGGGAGGTACCTAAAGAAACCGATAGTGCAACATCACCCGTGTAGGCGCCGATCTCTGCTCCGATAGCAACTCCAAAAGCTGTTCCGAGAACAACAATTGCTTCATTTGAGAGTTGCTTCTTTGGGTTTTTCTCAGTCACCGAATACTTCTCAATGATCGGGTTGACGCATAACGCTGCGCTTGGTCGATGTCGTAGGCGGTCGGATGCAGTGGCTTGTTATGTCTGCTTTTCACCAGCGTCATATGAACTCCGTCGTGATACTGGCCATCAAGGCACACGGCTTCAGACTCAATCCCGTACTCCACAAAGCCGATTGCTTTGTACAACGTGATTGCAGGTTCATTTGGCACGTACACCTGCAAGTTCACGCGACCGACTCCGTTGTCGAAAGCGTGTTGAAGTGCGGCTTCTACAACCTGCCGGCTCAGTCCTCGGCGACGATACCGAGGTGAAGTGAAAACGCCCCACATCACCATTTTGTGATGCGATGACGGGAACGGGCCTGCGCGGCTAACGGCTGCGGTTCCGGCAAGCTCACCCTCGACAAAGCTACCGAACACAGCGTTTGGAAGAGGCGAAGAGAGCTGCGCTCGAAAGCCATCCAACGTGCGAGTGAGTTCTTCGTCAAACGCCAAGCCCATCGGCACGGGGTTATCTCGTGTGACTTCTCGCCGCAAGGCCGAAAACGCTTCAGCGTCATCAGCGCCAAGACGACGGATCTTCATTGACTGGGCAACTTGGTTCATAGGGCATAACGTTCGAGCTAAGGATGCGCTGAAGTAGCGCCTGTTTTTTGGATCACCATACGACTTGCGGCCTCAGATGAGAGTTCAAGTTCGATTTTTAGCCCCTTCAGTGGGCCGTTGGCCCGCGGTTGGGGGCCTGCTCGCCCATATTTGGCCCTCATGGGCGCACCTGTGCCATCAGAGGTCCTCGCGCAAGGTAGATATTGGCCAACGCAAGTGCCGTGAACGCCCTCGTGGCATTCTTGGCCAAGCCACGGTAGCGCGCCTTGTCGAACCCCCACAGCCGCTTGACCACACCAAAGACATGTTCGACGCGGGCGCGGATGCGCGACTTGTTGCGATTTCTCGATCGCTTGGCCTCGTCGATTTCACCCATGTGGTTGCGTACCCGATCATTGGTGAAGTCCTTCGCCTCAGGTGCTTTGCTGGCGATCAGGTCCTTCTGGCTGGCATAGGCGCTGTCTCCGTAGACGCGCCTCTCATTGCCGTGCAGCAAGTCAGGCAACGGGTGCTTGTCGTGAACATTGGCCGCGGTGACCACAGCGTGGTGCGCCAGGCCACTCTGGCTATCGACTCCGATGTGCAGCTTCATGCCGAAATACCATTGCTGACCCTTCCTGGACTGATGCATCTCGGGGTCGCGTTTGCGCTCCTTGTTCTTGGTCGAACTGGGCGCGCCGATGATGGTGGCGTCCACGATGGTTCCGGTCTTGAGTTTGAAACCACTGGCTTGCAGCACCTGACCGACCTTGGCAAACATCTGCTCGCCCAGCTTGTTGTCATTGAGCAAGCGGCGGAACTTCAACATCGTCGTGGCGTCAGGCACCGGTTCCTTGCCCAGGTCGATGCCAACAAAGCGACGCAGGCTGGCGCTGTCGTACAACGCCTCTTCGCACGCCAGGTCAGCCAGGTTGAACCAATGCTGCACGAAGTGAATGCGCAACATGCGCTCCAACCCAATCGGCGGTCGCCCTCCCACGCCCTTGGGATAAAACGGCGCAATCACCGAGCACATATCAGACCACGGCACGATGGTGTTCATGGTGGCAAGAAATTCATCGCGCCGCGTGGGCTTGCGAAACTGTTCAAATCCAGAGTTCTGGTCGGCGGCCATGGCAAGGGTCTGTTGTTTCATCTTGACTCAACGCATCAGGCGTGACTTTCGTGGACCTTTTTCAGCAAATCCCTAAGCAACACTGATGAAAAAACACCGATCGAAAACGCCCATGAAAGGCATCCCATGAAAATCTGCGTCCTGAACTTCAGCGGCAACGTTGGCAAGAGCACGATTGCTGCGCACCTCCTGCAACCTCGCCTGAACGCCCAGGTCTTCAGCGTCGAGAGCCTGAACGTCGATGCCTCCAGCGACGGCGTCGAGGTGGCCAGGCTGCGCGGCAAGCACTACAACGATTTGCTGCAGCGGCTCATGAAGCTCGATGATGCGATCGTGGACGTGGGGTCCTCCAACGTCGAAGACTTCCTCAAAATGATGCAGCACTACGCCGACA
>Ga0116169_1001927_pt1 | contig 16008 bp, 8 predicted proteins | sample AD_UKC130_MetaG_FD_89796 | JGI IMG/M metagenome (GOLD analysis project Ga0116169, IMG submission 89796) | Active sludge microbial communities of municipal wastewater-treating anaerobic digesters from Canada - AD_UKC130_MetaG | ecosystem: Engineered > Bioreactor > Anaerobic > Digestate | place...
AGGTAACCACCCAGCCGTGGGCTACCCACTGGCACGCGGAGGCGCAACCGACCGCGCTGCAGATGCCGGTCTGCTTCTTCCCGGTCATCCAGGCGTGGGGCTCGACGCCGTCGCTCTCGATCTCCGTTGGCTCGACGTCCGCGCGCGAGCAGGGCAACAACACGAGCACGGACGCGGCGGGCAACCAGTTCTGGATGGATGGCATCCTGCCGGTGGCGCCTTCGCAGACGCTCTACTCCTACCGGTCGCCCAACACGGGGATCAGCGGGCGCACCGATGCAGTTGCCGCGGTCTACCGGATCGATCCGGAGGCCAACTCGCGGAGCGCGTTCTTTGCCTTCGGGTTCGAGGGGATCCACCGCAAGTACGCGTCGCACGGCTCGTATGGGACGCACTGCGAGAACCTGCGGCACAACCTGATGCACAACCTGATCTGCTGGATGCGCACGGGCACCTTCTATGGGCTGGTGCAATTCACAGCGGGGTTGGGGCCGGCTAAGGGCGCCCTGGTTCAGGTGTTCGAAGAGAGCATCCCGCTCAACGAGGAGCGGCTCGTTGCGCAGGCGTTCACGCGCGAGGATGGCACCTTCGAGATTGAAGGCCTCCCGCCCCTCGTTTACCGCGTGCGTGCGACGCTGCCCGGTTATACCTACCACGCTCAGCGCAGTGCGGTGTGTGGCGCGGGCCGGCAGGAGGTGAACTTCCGGCTCAGCGAGGCGCCGGCTGGCTGGATCTCTGGCAAGGTGAGCGAGCAGGATGGCGTGACCCCGATTGAGGGCGCCACGATCACTGTCACCCTGCAGGGCGAGTATGAAGGCGAGCAGATCGTCCGCACCGCCACGACCGACCACATGGGCATCTACGCGGTGACGGATCTACCGACCGGCCAGTACCGGGTGACCTGCGTCGCCGATGGATTCGCCGAGCAGCAGTATCCCACCCTGGTCACCGTGAATCCGGGGACCGAGGCTCAGAACATCAACTTCGTCATGGGCGGGATGCCTGGCGGAGTGGTGGGTACGGTGACACGGCAGTCCGATGGCCAGGTGGTGGCCGGTGCCACGGTGGAGCTGCGGAGCGGCACCACGCTCGTCGCGAACACGGTGACGGATGACACGGGCCAGTTCGCCTTCCAGAATGTGCCGGCAGGCACCTACGAGCTCACGGTTACGGGAGCTGCAGGGATCCTGCCAACGAGCGTCACCGTGGTAGTGGAAGCGAACGCCCAGGTGCGCCGCAACGTGGTGGCGAATACGCCGCCGCCGGCGCAGGTAGCCGGTATGGTCACCGATGCCCTGGGCAACCCGGTCACGGGCGCGAAGGTGGACGTGGTCAGCGGCGGCACCGTGATCAAGACGGCGGTCTCCGGAGACGTGCAGACGGAGGGCACGAATCAGTTCAACTATAAGATCACGGGGCTTGCTGCAGGCAACTATGAGATCAGGGCGAGCAAGGGCGGGTTCACCGGGAGCAGCGCCTCGGTGCGGCTCTCGGAGAGCCAACAGCTGTTCAACGTGAACTTCACCCTGGAATCGCTCCACGTCTATTCGAGCGGCCTGACGATGGTCTCCGCGCCGTACGACTACAGCGATGTTGACGCCGCCAACTTCCTCGGCCTGCCGGCGAACCAGACGAAAGTAGCGAGCTGGGTCGGCAACCGGTACGCGTTCTACCCGGAGAACCCGGCGGATCGCTTCCGGATCGGGAAGGGCTACTTCCTGTTGCTGGAGAAGCCTGTGGTGTTGACGCGCGAGGGCAAAGCGGCGGACACCTCGAAGCCGGCGACTCTGAACCTGACGGCCGGATGGAACATGATCGGGAACCCGTTCCCGTTCTCGGTGAACTGGTTCGATGTCAAGGTGCAGGTCGGCCAGGAAGTGCTGACGCTCCAGGATGCCATCGCGCGCGACCTCATCAAGAACGCGCTGTGGACCTATGGCAACGGTGAGTATCGCCTGGCGTTCCAGCTGATGCCGTGGGCAGGTTACTGGGTGAAGACGACGCAGGATCTCGTCTTGCATATCCCGAACGTGGCCGCACGTAGTGCGACGCCGGATCCGTACCGCACGCGCGCGGTATCGGATGAGAGCTGGGTCCTGAACCTGGTCGCCACGGCGGGTGGCTATCGGGACGCGTCGAACTACATCGGTACCACTCGACGGGCACACGACGGGTATGATGTGGGCCTGGATGTGCCGGAAGCTCCGCCCACTGGCATGAGTGGGTGGGTGCAGCTCACCTTCCCGCATCGCACCGGCTGGGGCCGCGAGGCAGGCGATTATGCCGTGGATATGCGCTCGCCAGTCGGCGCAGAGCAAGTGTGGGAGTTCGAGGTGAGCACCAGCGAGGCGAACACCGACGTGGTGCTGAGCTGGCCCAACATTGGGCAGCTGCCGCGCGCCTACACCGCCATTCTGGAGGATGTGGACACGGGCGCGCGACGCTATCTGCGCTCGCTCGGAGGCTACGTCTTCCGGTCTGGCGAGCAAGGGGGAACCCGGCGGTTCCGCCTCAGGGTTACGCGGCAGGCGCAGGCGCGTCTGAGCGTGACGAACCTTCGCATTCAACCGAATCGCGCGGGCGGGGCTACCCTGTCGTGCGACTTCTCGGACGCCGTCTCGGTGCGTTCGGAGATCCGAACGGCCAGCGGCCGCCTGGTGCGAGAAGTGGTCGGCGGTGAGGCGCGCTCGGCGGGTACCAATAGCTTCTTCTGGGATGGTCGGGACCAACGCGGGAACGGCCTGGGTTACGGTCTGTACTTCTGGTTCGTGGAGGCGTCCGCCGAGGATGGCCGAAGCGTGAAGGAGTTCCGCCCGTTCATTCACGTTCGATAGTTCAACACAGTGGCCGGCCGCCGGGCCCACGAGTGGGTGGGCCCGGCGGCCCGGCAGAGTATCCGTGGAGGGGGATGCTTGTGAGATACCTCAGGCGCAGCCCTTGGTCCCGGGAGGTAGCCCGGGGGCTTGTCGTGCTCTTCCTTTGGCCGCTGGTGCTCTGTACGCTTGTCGGAAAGAGCGCGCAGGCGCAGTCCAAAGTGAAGACAATCGCGGTGATGGATTTCGAGAACACAACAAAGCGGCAGGGTGCCGCCCTGGGCCGGAAGGCGGCGGATGCCGTTGCCCTCCAGTTGTCTCCCGCTGCGTATGAGGTGCTCTCGCGCGACGCCGTCGCCCGGCGGATTGCGACGCTGGGCCTCAGCACGCCGCTGGATCGGAATGGCCTGGCAAAGCTGGCCGCCGGCATGAGGGAGGACGGCCTCACCGAGATCTTCACCGGGCGTGTGTTGACTGCGGATGTGCGCAAAGGCATGCCGCGCCAGGCACACGTGCGGATCGAGATCCGCGTGATGGATGCCGACACCGGCGAGTTCACGAATGGGGCCGTCGGCGATGCCTCCAGTAGCCCTCGGCATGAGGATGTGAGCGCGGATGTGCTGATCGACGAGGCGCTCGGTAAGGCGGCGTTCCAGGCCGTCACGGCGCTGCAGACGCGCACGATCCCGCGGGGCACTGTCCTGATGAACAAGGGCGGCGAGGTGATCATCAACATCGGTGCGGAGCAGGGCGTGAGCGCCGGCATGGAGATGGTGATCCTCCGCGACAAGATGAAGGTCGCCCGCGTGGAGGTGGTCTCGGTCACCAACCGAGATTGCACGGCACGCGTGAAAGAGGAGATCCGCGGGATTTCGCCCGAAGACGAGGCGCGCGCGATCTACGCGACCAACGTGGATGGGCGCATCCTCTCGACTACCGGTCTGGATAAGCAGAAGAAGGGGCCGCGCTTTGGTTCGATCCTGAGCGTGCTGGCGGGCATCGGCCTCCTCTTCCTGGTCGGCAAGATGCTGAAGAGCAAGCACCCGCGCAATGTCGGTGCCACCGGCGTGAGGGCGGTTGCGACACTCGATGGGAACAACCAGCCGGCGGTCCGCATCTCTTGGAGCCGGCCTGCAACGCCCTCTGGCCTCGACCTGCTCGGGTTCAAGGTGTATCGCAGCACCACGCGCTACGGAAACTACGAAGTGGTGGCGCAGGTGGCTGGCCCGAATGAGAACCAGGTGTTCGATACGACGAATGACCGCACCATCGAGGTGACCTACGGCGGCTCGAGCGATGGTGGCAGCTCCGACCTGGATACCGATGAAGTGGATGTCACCGGTGTGCGCCCAGGCACGACCTACTACTACCGCGTGACGCGGCTCATCGTGGAGTCGTCTACCTCGGGTGGCGGCAGCGGGGATGCCGGTGATGTCGAGTTCAACGTGGTCGAGACCGACTACAGCCCGCCCACCGAAGGGGCGACGCCGCTGAACCGGCCTCAGATCATGTCGCCGTTGGACAACGATAGCCTGAACCTGACGAATCAGGTGTTCCAGTGGCTCTCGGTGGGTGGTGGCGATCTTTACCGCCTGCAGGTTTCGGATAGCCCGACCTTCGAGCCCGAGCGCACGTTCAACAGCCCGGATGATGACCCGCGGATGGCGCTTCCGGGGGCTGGTGACAACCGTGCCATGTCGGCATCGTTCAACCTGAGCACGCGCTTCCCCGGGATCAACCCGAACACGGGACAGACGCAGCAGCAGACGCTCTTCTGGCGGGTCGGGGCGCGGCACCGGTCTGACGGCTTCGCGCCAGAGCCCGATGGGTTCATCTTCTCGGACGCGGTGCGCGTGGAAACTACGGAGTTGCCGCCGCCGCCGGTTCAATAGGGGCTGGTTTGGTGGACGCTACGGAGAGAGACGGATGACGACTCAGCGTTCGAGAGATGCGAGGGCCCCCTTGGGCGGGATGGCGACCCGGCGGATGTCGGTGGCGTTGATCCTCACTGCCCTTGCCTGGTGCCTGAGCGGCGTCGGGGCCTGGGCGCAAGTGACGGAGATCCCCACGAAGGGGCAGCTTCGGGTGATCGGGCTGCGGGTGCAGTTCGTGCCGGATGCGCCGCCGCGCGATGACGACGGCGAGCCGGTGGGCACCCAACGCCCGGCCACGCGGTTCCAGGCGCAGCACAACAGCGATTACTTCCGCGAGGTGATGAGCCGGGTCCGCGCCTACTTCCTCGAGGTCTCGATGGGGCAGCTCGATCTCGTGCCGACCATCCAGTCGGTGCCTGTAACCGAGACGACCTGGGACAAGGACGAGGATTACTATGGCGAGGACGCGGCGGCGCCGGCGCGCACAGCGGAGCTGATCCAGCGGGCGATCACCCTCTCGGAGTCCCAGATCGACTTCCGACAATACGATCTCGTGGTCGTGTTTCACGCCGGAAATGGGCAGGAGTCGGACTTTGCTGGCGCGGATCCGACGCTGATCCTGTCGCGGGGCATCCGGGGCACGTTCACTGGCAGCGGCAAGAGCTTCCCGGCCGCGGTGCTTCAATCCGCCGGGGAAGTGGCTCCGGCGGCTGGCGAGCGGCTGAGCATCGTGGGACGCCTCTGCATGGGGATCATGAGCGTGCTCGGCCAGGGCGCCATGCGCACCGGCGAGGGCCTCGGCGCAGCCGGGGATGATAGCTACGTCGGCTACTGGGATCTGATGGACCGTGGGTGGATGCTCGGCGAGCGGCTCACGACGTCTGGGCGTCCAGATTGGTCGAGCCCGGCGCATCCGAACCCGGACACGAAGATACAGATGGGCTGGGTGCAGCCGATCCTCTTGCGTGATAATCTGCCGGGTGCCGAGATCACCCAGGTGGCCACCACCGGCCAGGTGTACCGGATGTGGCGCGAAGGCCAGAACGGCCAGGAGTACTTCCTGATCGAGAATCGGCAGAAGGTGGGCTTCGATGGCTACCTCCCGGAGGCTGGCCTGCTGGTGTGGCGTATCAACCGGGCACTCCCAGGGCAGCTGGGTCCTGGGCAGCTTCGCGTCTCTCTGCTGCAGGCGGATGGCCGCCAGGATATTGAGAACGGGGACAACGCGGGTGACGCATCGGACCCGTTCCCTGGGCAGCTGGCCAGAAGAACGCTGAACGACGACACCGTTCCAAGCCTGCGTGATTCCAACGGCGTGGCGACGGGAGTCTCCATCACCGAGATTTCGGCGCCCGGTCAAGTGATGACCGCCAACCTCTACGTCGTGCCGCCGATGATCCTATCGTGCCGGCCCAAGCCGAACTTCTCGACGGAGAGCGTGACGCCGACGTTCCGAGTCTCGTTCAGTGACGCGATCGACCCGGCATCGATCCTGGTGGAGTTGGATGACCGGATCGTGGTCAGCGAAGCCAATCTCAGCCGGTACTACAACGCCGCGACACGCGAGCTGACCTATCGGACGAACCAACTGGCATTCGGCCAGCACGTGATCCGCGTCTCGGTGAAGAATAAGACTAAGACGGTGACGGAATCGACGGGGAACCGGGGATTCCGAGTGAACTTCCGGACGATCCCGGCCGGGTTGCGGATGGTCTCGGTTCCGTATCTGCTCGCCGCGCCGGAGAATACTCCGCAGAGCGTCTTCGGGGCGACAGCCGGAATGCTGGCGCGCTGGGTGCCATCGAAGCAGGACTATCGCTATTGGCCGCAGCATCCCGAGGCCGGCTTCTATCCGCCGCCGGATGATCCGCAGAACCCGTCGTTCGCCTTGAGCACGCGTCCAGCCGGGCTTGGCTTCTGGATCAAGCTCTCTACCGATACCCCGGTCCGGGTGAACGGGGATCAAATCGAGGATGTGGCGGTCCGGATTCCGCTGAGCGCTGGGTGGAATATGATCGGCAGCCCCTTCCCGTTCCCGGTGGACTGGAACGGGTGCCAGGTGGAGTACCAGGGGCAGATCAAGCCGCTCAGCGAGGCGGTGGATGCCGGGTGGATCAGTGGCACCCTCTACACCTACGAGCCCGGAGGCTACACCTGGGTGAATGCGCCCGCCGGGCAGCTGAAGCCGTGGGAAGGCTACTGGGTCAAGGCGAAGGTCAACTGCTGGCTGCAAGTGCCGCCGGTGGCTTCGGGCGTGATTGGCCTGGGTGAGAGCCGCTCCCGGGATGACATGGCACTGGAAGAGCGTGGGCGGGCCACCGCCAAGGAGTGGCGCCTGCGCCTCAGCGTCAGCGCCGGATCCGAGAGCGAGGATCGGTATAACTTCATCGGGGTGAGCGAGAGCGCGCGCGACGGCGCCGATAGTCGGGATGTGGAGGAGCCTCCCGCCCCAGGCGATGGAGTGGTGTCGCTCTACCTGGTGGAGGGCGGACGCCGCCTGGCGCAGGACCTTCGGAGCGCCGCCAATGGAGGCGAGCAGGTTTGGAACGTGGAAGTGGCCCTGCCGGTCGCACGGCAGCAGGTGACGCTCTCATGGCCAGATCTCTCGGCCCTCCCGCGCGACATGGATGCGTATCTCGAGGACGAGGCAACCGGGCGGATCGTGGCGATGCGCACCCGCACGGCCTATTCGTTCGACAGTGGAGAGGGCGGCGTGCGCCGCTTCCGGATCACTGTCCGGCCGCGTGGCGGAAGCTCGCTGGCGATCACGGAACTGTCGGTCATGCGAACGCGCGGAGTGCCTTCCGTGCGCGTGAATATCAGCCGTGACGCGATGATCCGGGTGGAAGCGGTCAACCCGGCTACCGGGCGGCGACAGACGCTTGTGCCCGAGCACCAGGGCCGCGCCGGACTGAATGTTATCTCCACGGGCCGCTCGGATGGTCTGAGCGCCGGCATGCATCTTATTGAAGTGACCGCGACGGCGAGCGACGGCGCGACGGTGCGTGCCGTGCGGCCGTTAGTGATCGTGCGCTGAAAGGCGAAACATCCGGGGATGGCCAAGGGTGCGTCCCCGGGTGTGGTGTGGGTGGTCGCGGCATCGGATGGCGCGCGGCCCACGGAGGAGAGGGCGACTGTGAGTCGACTTGGCTTAAAACGAGGATGGGCGGTGCTGGCGGCGGCTGGCGCGTTCCTTATGGCCACGATGGCCCCAGGGCGCGCGCAGACGACGACGGACCCGCTCCTTGCTAACGCGCAGGCGCTCGTTCTGCAAAACCAGTACATCCGTCTGGCCTATGGGATAAGCGGAACGCCCGCCGTGGCTGTTCGCGCCGCGCCCGATACCAGCTTCACAGGCCGTTGGGGGATTGACACCACCGGCGGTGACCCCTCCACGGCGCTCGATGACAATCGGATCGCCTTCGCGTGGAACTTCCTCAGTTACCAGATCGAGCCCCAGCTGGAGGCACAATCCGATCGGTGGTATCGCATCGGGAACACGCAGCTCGGCTCGTACACCATCGGGCCTGACCGCGACCTCGCCCTCGGGCGGATCACTTCACGCTGGAGCAGCGGCGGCACCATCGCCGTGACCGTCTCCTCTGGCAGCGGGTCGCAGACCGTCCAGCAGCCGCCGTACGTCGACGTGGAGGAGACGCTCACGCTCGTGCGCGACATGGTGCGCGCGGAGTACCGGTTCATCAATACAGGCAGCCTGGCGCGCCGGGTGCGGGTCCGCTTCTATATGGACCCCGCCGAGGGCGGCGTCTGGACTGTGGGCCGCCAGCAGCTGGAGGTCGAGACGGATTTCCGCGGCGGGCAGGTTCCCGTGGACTGGCGAATGTACTGCCCCGTCGCCACGCCCGAGCTGGTGCTGCGCGGCATCTTCAACCGGTTCGGGGCAACGCTCCCCAACCGTGTTGTCGTCGGTGATGCGGCCCGCCTGGCATCTGGTCCCTGGAACTATACGGTAAACCCGAGCATCCGGCTCTCCGGCGAGCCGGATCCGCAAGAGGACGCGGCTCAAGCCTACTACGAGACGTTCGACCTGATGCCGTATCAGTCGAAGACGTTCGTGATGTATGTGGGCCTCGGGGTGACGGATGGCGATCCGACGCCGCCGTACGTTCTGGCCGTGCAGTCGCCGCGTTGTCTTGGCTTCACCCTCGGTGATGATCCGGACACGCCCGAGCGGGAGACATCCTACGTGTCGCCCCGCAGCTTCACGGTTCAGGCGTTCATGTACAATGTCGCCGAGTTCGACATTCAGAACGCCAGTGTCTTTATCACGCTTCCGGCAGGGCTGCGCCTTGCCGCCGGCGAGTCCCCGGTGCAACAGATCGGCACCATCCTGCGCCAGCGAGAGGGAGTGGCCAGCTGGCGAGTTGAAGTCGAGCCGGGGGTGTCTGGTGTTCTCTCTTATACCGTCACTTCTTCGGGAATGCCCGTGAGCGCGAAGACAGCGACCGGGAGTATCGAAATCCCGGCGCAGGCAACGCGCGCCTTCAAGGCGGGGCTTTCGATGATGAGCGTGCCGTTCCAGTTCGCGAATCCGGACGTGGCCATGGCGCTGAACATGTCGCCTGACCGGATCCGACTGGCACGCTGGGATTCAAAGGCACGGAAGTACGCCTTCTACCCCGATTCCTCGGTCTCCACCATCGAGCCAGGGATGGGGTTCTGGTTCAAGCCGGACCTGGACATGACGCTCGCGCTGAAGGATGCAAGCCCGGTGCCGAGGAGCATGTCCGCCAACTTCATCCTGCCGATCAAGCAGGGATGGAACATGATCGGCGCTCCATATGTCTACGCCGTGCCCTGGGCGAACACGCGCGTGTCCGATGGGCAGACGGTTATCTCGCTTGAGGAGGCGGCGCGCGCTGGGTGGCTGCGGCCGACGCTCTTCCGGTACAACCCCAACCTGTCGCCGCCAGGTTACGAGTTTGATAGTCTCCTGGACGCGATGCTGGAGCCATGGCAGGGGTATTGGGTGCGCTCGGATCGCGATCTGTTCCTCCTGATCCCCAAGGTGACCGCGCCGTACGCTTCCATCGTCGCGCCGGACCAGCGCTCCGGGCAGCCGGCTGGGTGGCGTATCCAGTTGGCGGCGCGCACGCGGTCGGCATCGGATCTGTTCAACTTCGCTGGCGCGTCTCCGTCCGCCACGGACGGGTATGACCTGGGCGACGTGGACGAGCCGCCGGTGCCCAGCGAGGGGTTTGTGTCACTCTCGTTCGTGCACAACGATTGGGGCCGGCACAACGGCGAATATACTCAGGATCTCCGCAGCAGCGACTTCGGACTGGAGAAGAGTTGGGATGTGGCCGTGCGTACCCAAGGCGATGAAGAGGTCACGCTCACCTGGCCGGATCTCAACGCTCGTCTGCCTCGTGGCCTTACCGCCACGTTGGAAGACACCACGACAGGGCGGCGCATCTTCATGCGCACTCAGGCCGCCTACACCTTCCGGTCGCAGGCGGGAAGCGTGCGCAGGCTGAAGCTGGTGGTATCGCGCCGGGCGAACGCGCCGCTAGCGATCACCAACGTGCGGATGCAGGCGGTGCCCGGACGCGCCGGCGCGCGCGCGATCAGTTTCGATGCGTCGAGCGATAGCGTGGTGGATGTGCGCATCCTATCGCCCACCGGTGGCGTTGTCAGTGAGGTGACCTCGCGGGCACCGGCGTGCGCGGGTCACAACAGCGTGGTCTGGGATGGGACGAACCGTTCCGGGGCGCTCCTCACCTCCGGTCTCGTGTTGGTGGAGGTGTCGGCGAGGACCCCGGACGGCACGGCGGTTCGTGTGGTATCGCCGTGCGTCCTGGTCAGGTAGCGTGGGGCGAGCCCCCGAACTTCGCAGGCAACCGCCGCTCCCTGTTGGGGGCACGCAACCAGGCCGCGCTGGCCTGGTTGCGCGCGGGCTGCGTCCAAGGGAGCGTGCCGGCGGCAGGAGCCGTGTGCCCGGCGATAGTCTGGCCCCTGGGCCTGCATGACGGCGCGCCTGAGTAAATACAGTGTGAAGCACTGTTGTAGAGAGCTAAGGAGTAGATTCATGGCGGAGAAACTCGCGATTGAGGGTGGTACACCCGTCACTAAAGATCCGTTTCCTGCATGGCCCTGGTTCGATGAGGAGACGATCCAGGCGGCGATGGAGCCGCTTCGGAATGGCAAGGTGAACTACTGGACCGGACCTCTCGGGATGCAGTTCGAGCAGAAGTTCGCCGAGTGGTGTGGCGCCCGGTTCGGCATTTCGACGAGCAACGGAACCAGCGCATTGCACACGGCACTCGCCGGCCTCGGGATCGGCCCTGGCGACGAGGTGATCGTTCCTTCCTATACGTTCATTGCTTCCTCCTTCTCGGTCTGCCAGGCGGGCGCGATTCCCGTCTTCGCCGACGTGGAGAAGGAGAGCCACACGCTGGACCCGGCTTCGGTTGAGGCCGCGATCAGCGATCGCACGCGCGCGATCCTGACGGTCCATCTCTATGGCATCATGTCGAACATGGGCCCGATCCTCGAGATCGCGAAGAAGCACAACCTCTTCGTCATTGAGGACTGCGCCCAGGCGCACGGCGCGGAGTATAAGGGGAAGCGCGCCGGCACCATCGGCGACATTGGCGCCTTCTCGTTCTGCCAGAGCAAGCACTTCACGACCGGTGGCGAGGGTGGCTGCGTGGTCACCGACGATGAAGATGTGGCGTGGCTCTGCCGCTCGTTCCGCGACCACGGCTATGACGTAGCCCAGCGCCTGAAGCTCCTGGAGCTCGAGGCGAAGCTGCCATACATTCACAACATGGTCGGCTTCAACTACCGCATGACCGAGATGCAGTCGGCCATCGGGTTGGTGCAGTTGTCCAAGATGGATAACTGGAACCTCAAGAACCGCCGCAGAAACGGCGAGATGTTGACCCGCCTCCTGCAGTCGTGCGAGGAGATCGAAACCCTCCCGTTGGATACCCCGGAGCGCCGGAACTCCTACTGGCTCTATCCGATCTCGATGCGGATGGACCGCCTCACCTGCGACATCAAGCAGTTCACGGCGGCGCTGGGTGCAGAGGGCATTCCTGCCGGCCCGGTGCTCTGGCCGCAGTGCTACCAGGAGAAGGCGTATCAGGAGCGGCGCGGCTTTGGCCGGCTGAACTACCCGTTCGGTGACCCGTCGGCGCGCCCCGAGGCAGTTCAGTACGAGAAGGTCTTCTGCCCGAACGCGGCCTACCTGGAGAAGAACACCTTCTTCGTCCCGGTTCACCCGGTGTACGAGGAGAAGCATATGGAGCAGATCGCTGCGGCGATCCTGAAGGTCGCCAAGGCGTACGCGAAGTAGCGTAAGAACGACGGCGTGGGCAAGGCAGGAGCCGGCGGGTTTGGCGTCTGCCCTGCCCACGCCGCTCGTTGTTCGGCGGCGGAGGGGATGCGACGATCGCCAAGGCAACGTTGAAGCCGGGCGCGCTTCGGGTGCGGCTTCAGATCCACTATCTTCTCCTTTTTGCCCCCTTCGCAATCGCGACCACGTATCAGAACCTCCATTTCAAGCGGTGTGGCTTCACCGAGTCCGAGATCGGCACCCTGAACGCCCTAGCGGCGCTCCTCGCCGTGCTCTCACCGCCCCTGTGGGGCATGGTGACCGACCGGGCAGGTGACAAGCGGATCCCTCTCGCGCTCCTCTTTCTTGCCTCCGGGGCAACTTATCCCCTGTTCCTGCTTGCAGACTCCCTCGGCAGCGCGCTGCTCATCCAGGCCGTCTTCAACTTCTCGTTTGCGCCGTGCATCCCGCTCACGGATGCGATTGCCCTGGAGCTGCTGCCGCGCGCGGGTGGAGACTACGGCCGGATCCGGCTGTGGGGCTCGCTCGGTTTCATTGTCACGTTGCTGGTGTCTGGCCTTTTCCTCGGAGGCGGGCCGCTGGCGCCAAAGGGTGGGGGAGATCTCGTCGCCACATTTGTGGCGTTTGGGATTGTGCGGGTTCTAGGCGCGGCGTGGGTGCTCTCGCTTCCGCGGGGAGAGGCGCCCCAGGCAGTGGCGACCTACCGAGGCGACCTCGGCGCGCTGTTTCGTGACCGGGGCTTTCTCCTTTTCTTGGCGGCAACGTTCCTTTGCAACACGGCGCTACGCTCCTACTACGTCTTCCTGAGTATCTACCTGGATGGGCTCGGCGTGAGTGACAGCATGAAGGGCGTCTTCTGGAGCCTTGGGGTGGCGGCAGAAGTGGTCTTCATGGTGTTCGCGTGGCGGCTTGTTCAGAGGATGGGCGTGTGCGGCATGCTGATGCTCGGGATGGCGGGCGGGGCGCTGCGCCTGATTCTCTTCTCACTTTCCCTCCCGGTTGGGGCCGTGGCTCTGGCCCAGGGCTTGCATGCACTGGCGTTTGGCGCCACGCACATCGCGTCGCTGACGTTCATCAATGCGAGCGTGCCAGAGCGTTTCCGCGCCAGCGGCCAGACGCTGCACGCCGCGATCGTCGGCGGCCTGGGCGGGGTGCTGGGCTCTCGCCTGGCCGGGGATCTGGCTCAGGCGTGGGGCATCCCGGCCGCGTTTCGCGCGTGCGGGCTGCTCGCGGGCGTGGCGGCGCTCCTCGTCGTGCTGCTGCCGGAGCGCCAGACCGGGACGGGAGAAGAGAAGAGTGGATGAGATCCGGGAGCGATACCAACGGGTGCTCGAGGAGTACCTGACGCTGGATACGCTGCTGCGCAACGTGGAGAACACCCGCTTTCGCGTGTGCATCTTCGGGTCTGCCCGGATCAGGCCCACCGATGAAACCTACCGCCTGGTTCTCAACCTGGCCAGACAGCTGGCTTACGAGGGGATCGATATCGTGACGGGCGGCGGCCCCGGGCTGATGGAGGCTGCCAACCGCGGGGTACATGAGGCGCGCACCGGCGTGAGTACCTCGTATGGCGTCACCATCGAGCTTCCCACCCTGGCCGAGATGGCCAACAAGCACCTGGATGTGAAGAGCTCCCACAAGCGCTTCTCCCTGCGACTGGATGAGTTCATGCGCCTCACTCACGCCGTCATCGTCGCCTCGGGCGGAATCGGCACCTTGTTGGAGTTGGCCTACGTGTGGCAGCTGCTCCAGGTAGGCTTGATTGAGGAGCGCCCGGTGGTGCTGCTAGGGAAACGCCTATGGGGCGGACTCATCGACTGGATGAACCGGGAGATGGTGCGCTGCGGCTTCGTGAGCCCCGAGGATATGGAACTGGTGCAGGTGGTGGACTCACCGGAAGAGGCGCTCGAGATCGTTCGTGAAGCTCACCAGCGGTTTCTGGATGCGCTGGCCCAGAGATCGGAAGCAGGAGCACCCGGCGAGATGCCGCCGGCTGGAGAGGCACATCCGCCCCTGCCGTCCGGAGCGCCGCCAGCTTGATGCATGGTGGGCAGGACCACCTGCGAGCCCTGCCCACCACGGATAGGAGCTACCGCTTTCGCAGCATCTTCGCCGTCGCCTCGCCACCGTTCTGGATGTAGAGCAGCGGCGTGGGCCGGTCCACCCCCTCGATATAGGAGGGGCGGTCTTGCCACGGGGTCGCGGAGAGCACGTTCGCCAGGTCCATCCAGTACTCCAGGCGCGCCGGGTTGAGACCCCAGTTCATATGGAAGTGATTGGCTGGCGCGAACTGCTTGTACTCGCCCATCGTGGCGTACTTGGGCACCACCCAGGTATGGGGCCAGGTGGGGTTCGAGGTGTTTGCCACGGCGTGAGCGAGCTTCTCGGGTAGGTCCACCGTGACCGCCTCGTCCCAGATGAGGGAGAAGAGGCCGCTGAGCGTATTGTAGCCAAGGCGGCCGGCGATCCCCTCGATCCCGCCCGGGGTGATGAAGGTGACCGAATTGCCCCCGCCCGGGAAGTAATCGGGATCGGCCTGCGGCATCGAGACGCGCAAGAGGAGCTCCTTCACGCTGTCGCCCGGCTTGCCGGCCCAATCGAAGGAGGCGCTGCCGGAGTTGTTGCCATCCACCAGGCCCTTGCGGCGCCAGAGCGCGTCCGGCTCCACATCGCCCATGCCCAGGCTATCTGCGAGCTGGTTGATCTCCCACGGCTCCCACACCTTGCGGAAGTCCATAAAGAGGGGTGGGGTCCCCCCACCGAGGTAGGTGAAGGCGAGCATGGTGAGAAGAGCCTGGGTATCGGCTTCCGTGGCGAACGGGAGCGGCGGCTTGGGGCCGTTGTGGTCGAAGCTGGAGTTGAAGAGCGACTCCATGACATCGGCCACCGGAAGCGGGATGCCACGCCGGTCGGAACCCCACTCCAGCTGGTTCATGAACCCGCCACCAACGGCGTTGAGGTCCTTGAGCAGGTCGCGAGTGATCAGGTACATCGCGAGGCCCTGATCCAGGCGCTCGCGGTCTGCATCGTCGCGTATCTCAATCCGCGGGCCGACGTGCTCAAACAGCCAGGCGCGCAGGGCTTCCAGCTCCTTCGCGTCGTACGCCTTCTTCTGAAGCATATCGGCCAGGAGCTTCATATCGAGGCGGGTAATCTCCAGGCCGAAGGTCTGCCGCGTCGGGATGACATGGACGAGGGCGGTCTCCATGCCCATGGAGTCGTGGCCGAAAATGACCACGCGCCGGCCGCGGATCGCCTGCCGCGTGACGGCGGCATAGACCCAATCGATCAGGCTCTTCGCGGTCGCGGGGGTCATCTGGGGGTTCTGGCCGGTATCGGGCCAGGTGCCCACGTTGATGTGAACGAGCCGGCCATACTGCGAGAACGCGCCGTTCGCCGCGTGCGTCAGAACCACACCCGGCCTTGGGCCGCTATTCCCGCACGTCAGGTTGAGGGGCGTCTCTTCCGGGAACTGGCTGACCAGTGAGATGAGGCCCAGCTGCGGGAAGGCCCACGTGTCGGGCACGCAGACGAGGATATCGACGCCCTCGGCCTGGAACTGGCGCGCAACAATATCGGCCTCGCGCTCGCCATCCACAAGAACGGGGGAGTAGACGACCGGCACCGAGGTGCCGTCGGGTAGCTTCACGCCGCCGGCGATGACGTTCGCGGCCATCTCGACGATGTTTACCGCGCGGTCGCGCGATGCCTGGTCAATGCGGGGATCTCCCGTCGCAAAGACGCCAATGACCGGCGTCTTCGCCGTTGCTTTCGTTTCCAGTGGAAGCCGTTTTGCAGTAGCCACGTGCACACTCCTCTTCTCGGTTCGCAGGCGGCGGAGCCCGCCGGTGAAGCGACCGTGCGACCCGGCCGGAATGGCCGGGCAGGATGGCGGTGAAGGCCGGTCCGGGGACGCCAGCGGGCTGGATGCCGCCGCTCTTCCCCGGCGCGCATCCTGCCCTCGGAAGCCCCGCCGGGCTTGTGTGAGGTCTGGTACGAT
>Ga0116169_1001929_pt1 | contig 15996 bp, 18 predicted proteins | sample AD_UKC130_MetaG_FD_89796 | JGI IMG/M metagenome (GOLD analysis project Ga0116169, IMG submission 89796) | Active sludge microbial communities of municipal wastewater-treating anaerobic digesters from Canada - AD_UKC130_MetaG | ecosystem: Engineered > Bioreactor > Anaerobic > Digestate | place...
GGTATTGTGTCGCAGTTCTACGAACGGCGGTAGATTCTTCAGGAGCGGTGTACGCGGCCCGTACGCACCGTTCTGTGAGAGGAAAGCCGCTAGGCTGATCACCTAGCGGCTACCTACTCGATCTTTTTTGCTTATTTCAGCAGGTCATCTTTGAACAAGTCACCAAACATGTCGCCAATGTTGGTGGTGAGTTCGTCCCGATCAGTGCCCTCAACAAAACTGGGCTGCGCCTGTTTGGCCTTGGGCTGGGGCTGCGGCTTGGGCTCCAGCTCTTTGATGCTGAGACCAATACGGCGAGCCTCGGGATCCACACTGATCACTTTGACCTCTACCTGATCACCAGGTTTGACCACATCTTCAGCCTTGGCTACATGTTTATGGGACAGTTCGCTGATATGGACCAGTCCTTCGATGCCATCTTCCAACTTCACAAAAGCACCGAAATCCACTACCCTGGTCACTTCGCCGGTCACCTTCTGACCAACGGAGTAGCGCTCGCCCACAGTGGTCCAAGGATCAGGAACAGTCTGCTTCAGACCAAGGGAAATCCGTTCCCGGGCCTTATCCACACCTAAGACCATGACGGTAATCTCATCGCCCTCGGATACAACATCCGAAGGATGCTTTACCCGACTGTAAGCCATTTCCGATACGTGCAGCAAACCTTCCACTCCATCGCCCAGATCCACAAAGGCACCGAAATCGGTCAAGCGCCGCACAACACCGGAAACCTTCATACCCGGCTGCAGGGTGTTGAAAGCAGCCTCCTTAGCCCGGGCATGCTTTTCTTCCAGCACAACCTTATGGGAAAAGACCACGTTATTCTTGGAACGGTCGAGTTCAATGATCTTCAATTCCAAGGTCTGGCCGACGTACTTTTCGAGATTATCCTCAAAACCCCGGGAAACATGACTCGCAGGAATGAAGCCTCGTACACCTACGTTGACCAAAAGACCGCCTTTGACAACTTGTACTACCTTAGCCTCCAAGGTTTCTCCAGACTCGTAGAGTTTTTCCAGTCTCTCCCACGAAAGGTCGGCATCGGCGCGCTTTTTGGAAAGGACTACATTGCCTTCCGAGTCATCAACCTTCAGGACCTTGACGTAGATCTCCTCACCTACGCTCACAATGTCCTCGGGATTAGCATTGGCGATAAAGCTGAGCTCGTTTAAAGGAATGCGGCCTTCAGATTTATAATCGATGTCCACCAGTACCTCATCTGCGGAAATGTGTACCACTTTCCCCTTGATGATAGCTCCCTGGGTGGGCATTTTCAGGTCATACTCGCTCATCTGCGCTTCGTGCAGCTTCGCCTCTTCAGAAGCGGCACTGCCCGCTTCTGCCTCCGGTTCGGCAGCCTCTTCCTGTACGTCTGCAGCACCTTCGGTGACCCCTGCCATTTCTGCGACTGGTTCTTCCGCTGGTTCCCCCGTGGAGTTTTCCAGCTCTGCTTCGACAGATTGCACTGTCTCTTCCATGGTTTCTGTCACTTTCTCTTCACTAAATTCGCTCATTCTTGTAAGTACCCCCTCAATTAACCAATCTGGAGTAGAGGCTCCGGCCGTAACACCAACTCGCCGCGCGCGGGCAAACCACTCGCGCTGAAGCTCATCTGGTGTTTCTATATGATATGTGACCGTTCCCTGCTCCTGACATATTTCCGCCAATCTCTTAGTGTTGGCGCTGTTTCGACCTCCAATAACAACCATTACATCCACTTTGGCGGCCAATTCGCGTGCCGACTTCTGCCGCTGTTCGGTTGCAGTACAGATGGTATCAAAGGTTTTCAGGTCCTCCACTTTCCCAACCAGTTCATCCACGCAAGCCTCGAAATTTTGAACTGATTGAGTCGTTTGTGCTATAACACCGACGCGACTTGCAATCGGCAGCTTGCGGATCTCTTGAGGGTTACTCACAACATGTGCGGTTTCACCGGCATAACCCAAAATGGCTTGTACTTCTGGATGAAACCTGTCACCGACAATAATGACTTGATACCCTTCATCTCTCAGCTGTTTTGCCCACCGCATAGCCCTTTGCACGAAAGGACAAGTGGCATCAACGACCTCGTGATTCAGTTCCTGTAACTCTTCCAACACCTTCGGTGCAATGCCATGTGATCGGACAATTACCACACCTGAACTGGCTTCGCCAGGCTGGTCCAGCACTCTCACGCCCTGGGCTTCGAGTTGGGCCACAACCTGGGGGTTGTGAATAAGTGGACCTAAAGTGTATATCGGAGTGGCAGGGTCGACTTCGCGCAAAACTTGGTTGGTCAAACTCAGTGCCCGTTTGACCCCGAAGCAGAAGCCTGCGGCATCTGCCAATATAATTTCCACCCTTCCCCCTCCCTTATTCTGCCTCCAACAAACGGACACTAATCAAGCATCCGTGTTTGTATTTCTCTGTATTCTCGATTATTCCTGCTTAACAGGTAACTTATTTCGGCGGAAATCGCTTTTGTTCCTTCCAAAACCTCAGTTTTTGTCGCCCGGCGGGGCCCGCCAAGGTCGATGGGCGGCCCAAAGGTTACTTTAATGGGCTGTCGCAGCTTAAAAGGCTTGAGGCCAGTGACGGCCACGGGGATCACAGGTGCGCCTGTTTTAATGGCAATCAAGCTGGCACCGCCCTGCATGGGCAGCAGCTCTTCTTCTGAAGTGTTGCGGGTTCCCTCTGGAAAGATGCCCAGCAAGTGCCCCGCCTGAACCCGCTCCTGTGCTGTGCGGATTGCCTCCCGATCCGCGAGTCCCCGGCGCACTGGAAAGGCATTAAGCCTTGTAAAGAACCAGCGGCCCAAGGGCTTGGCAAACAATTCGGCTTTGCCCATCAAATGCACGGGACGTTTGATGGCAACCCCAATGGCCACCGGATCCATCATCGTCGTATGATTGCCGGCAATAATCGCGCCGCCTTCTTGGGGGACATGTTCCAATCCCGAGACCTCCATACCAAAAAGCACGGTAAAGATAAAGGTGGCCAAGGCGCGTATGAACCTATACATCTCCATCAGCTCCCCCGATAATGGACAGCACTTTGTCCACCACCTGTTCAATGCTGAGATGCGTTGTATCCACTTCAATGGCATCCTCGGCTTTGCGCAGCGGCGAAAAGGCTCGGGTGGAGTCGAAGTGATCCCTCTGCCGGATCTGCGCCTCCAGATCGGGCAGATCCACCTCGTGCCCGTTGCGCTGCAGTTCCCTCTGCCGCCTCCGGGCCCGTTCTTCCACGCTGGCATAGAGGAATATCTTCCAATCCGCATCGGGCATGACCACGGTGCCGATATCTCTTCCATCCATAACAATACAGCCCTGCCGTGCGATTTCCTTCTGCAGGGCCACGATATACTCCCTCACCTTTTGGTGACTGGATACCAACGAGACATTGGCATTGACTTGTGGTTCCCGGATCTGCGCGGTCACATCCTGCCCGTCGAGGTAAATCCGATTGCCCTTGGTCTCCTGGTCGAAGACGATCTCCAGGTCCATGGATGTGGCTACCTTCATGAGTGCATCCTCGTCGGCGCAAGAAACCCCTCTGCCCAGGGCCGCCAGGGTTAAAGCACGATACATGGCACCAGTGTCCAAATAGCGGAGCCCTAGGCGCTGGGCCACCAGCCTGGCGATGGTGCTCTTTCCGGCCCCCGCGGGGCCATCTATAGCTATTTTCACTCTTAATGTTCACCTCTCCTGTCCAACTCGCCGCCCTGGAAAGTTGGAGACAACTCAACTCCCTGCGCCGCGCAGTATCCTGTGGAAAACGCCGCCTGCAGGTTAAAGCCGCCAGTCACTCCATGTATATCCAACACTTCGCCACAGAAAAACAAGCCCTTAACCTTTTTCGACTCCATGGTACGGGGATCAACCTCCCGCACATCAACCCCTCCAGCAGTGACAATAGCCGCGGCTAGAGGCAAGGTCTTAGTAATGGTTAGGGGCAGACCCTTAAGCAGCCTGCGCAGGGCGGTCCGCTCGGCGCGGGTGATCTGGTGACACTGCTTAGTGGGGTCGATGCCTGACAGGTTGATTAGGACTGGAATCAGGCGCTTAGGAACCAGAGCATCCAGGGCATTTTTAAACTGCTTGCGGGAAGACTTGGCAAAATCCCGCAGCAGCCTCTGGTCTAGCTGCTCGTCGCTGAGGGCAGGCTTAAGGTCAATAAAGGCCTGAATGGGGCGTCCACTTTCCTTCACCCACAGGCCAATCTGCTCGCTAGCCGTGAGCACTATGGGACCAGTGAGCCCGAAGTGGGCAAACATTAATTCGCCAAAGAAGCGCTCTGTTCCTCCTCGGGGATTGACCACCTGCAGCTCCACGTTGCGCAGAGTCAGCCCGGCAAGTTCTAGGGCCCACTGCTCCTCTACCCGCACCGGCACCAGTGCGGGCCTCGGCTCCACGATGCGGTGACCCAAGCTCTGTGCGAACATAAGGCCATCTCCCGTGGAACCAGTTCCAGGATAACTCAACCCCCCCGTGGCCACAACCACTGTATCGGTGGGGAAGACCTGCTCTTTTCCGCCCTTTTGCGCCACTACCCCGCTGATCCTCCCGGAAGGGGCAAGCTCAATGCGTACCGCCTTATGGGCAAGGTAGATCTCCGCCCCCTGACTACGGGCAAAACGCTCTAGAGCATCGGCAACTTCATGGGCATTATCAGAAACGGGGAACACCCTCTGTCCCCGCTCCACTTTGAGCTCCACACCGAGCCGAGCAAAAAAATCCATCACGTCGCGGTTGGAAAAACGGTGCAGGGCACTATACAAAAACCTGCCATTGCCGGGATAATTGGCGATAAACTCCTCCAAGGGCAGGTTGCTGGTAACATTGCAGCGGCCCTTTCCCGAAATGCGGACCTTCGAGGCTGTGCGCGGCATCTTCTCCAAAACCTGCACCCGCGCTCCCCGTTTGGCCAGAAAACCAGCAGCGATCAGTCCTGAGGCACCTGCACCAAGGACAACAACTGATCTGCTCATAAACCCACAGCCCTATACAGCCTTTTGATTTCTTGGGGACGCAGTTCCCGGTACTTCCCGGTTGGCAGGCCCCGCAGCGTGAGGGGCCCCAAGGCCTCCCTCACCAGGCGCAGAACTTCATGGCCCACCGCGGCACACATCCGCCTCACCTGCCGGTTGCGCCCCTCGGTAATCACAATTCTCAGCACCGACTCTCCCCCATCTACCTTGAGCACGTCTACCTTGGCAGGTACCGTGGGACCATCCTCCAAGAGGATGCCGGTGCGCAGCATGTTTACCGCATCTGGCGACACCTGCCCGCGCACCCTTACTCTGTAGGTCTTGGGCAGCTCAAATCTGGGGTGCATCACCCGATAGGCCAGCTCCCCATCGTTGGTCAGCAGCACCAACCCTTCGGAATCATAATCCAAGCGTCCCACGGGATAGATGCGCTCCGGGACAGGAACAAGATCGAGCACACTGGGGCGGTCAAACTGATCTCGGCTGGTGGTTACAAATCCCCGGGGCTTGTTGAGAATGAAGTAGCGCTTGCGCTCACTGCCTCCCAAGGGCCTGCCATCAACTAGGATGGTGTCTGCTTTCACATCCACCCGTTGCCCCAGTACCGCGGGCTGCCCATTCACCACAACCCGTCCCTGCCTGATCAACTCCTCGCAGACCCTGCGGGAACCAATCCCCGCCTGGGCCATCACCTTCTGCAGCCGCTCCACCCCAGACTCTCCTTTCAGTCCAATGATACCCAACTTCCCCACAAACCGCAAGAAAAAAGAGGGCTCCTTCGGAACCCTCCCCCGGAAACGACCCGCTTACACCTGGTAGGTGGTGCGCACGACTCCATCTGTAGTGCGCTCGCCCTTGACCATACCCTGAATCCTATCCAACACTTGCGGCACAGCGTCAATGAGGCGATCATAAATGGCTGACTGATTCACAGGCAGCAAGCGGACGCTTTGCCGGCCCACCACCAAAAAAGCCACTGGGTTGAGGGATATGCCCGCACCGCTGCCCCCGCCGAAGGGGTGACTTGCTTCGCTCCCTTTGCTACTGGCCGGTGCGAACTCGCTTCCCCCAGCGGCAAATCCAAAACTCACCCGGCTTACGGGTACAATCACAGCTCCATCGGGTGTTTCCACAGGGTCGCCAAGAATGGTATTCACGTCCACCATGGTCTTCAGGCTCTCCATGGCAGTCTGCATAAGTCCTTCGATGGGGTGTCGGTTGTTCATAACTTCGCTCCTTTAGCCCTAAGTTCTTGCCTGCCAAGCGAAGGCTGCCCGTTTCAGCTCGTTAATCATAATCTGGCCAAGTCGGAAGGAGAATATGCAGTGCAGGTAGACCCGTAAACACGGCCGCTCAAACTCTGGCTCGATGGTGATCTGCGGCGCCTCTTTGAGCCTTCCCCCGGCGCTTAAGCCTGTAAACAGGGGGCCTAACAGGCTCCAGAGTCCGCCGCAGCTCAAGGCGCTCCAGAAGGGATCCCCTGTTCCGATTACTGCCTGCAGATGAAACAATTGTACCCGCTGCACAAAACTGTCCATAAGCCACAGACCAAGTTTCAGGCCGCGCAGCAGCTGTTCGGGGCTGTGCAGGTTACGCCGGCGAACTAACTCGTTAACTTTCCGCAAGAGCCGCGGAGGTATGGTCAAGGTCAGTCCGGCCAAACCCGCCCTGATTACGGGATGCACCCTTCTTCCGTCCGCTTCCAACTCAATCTCCACCTCAAAGACGGCAGTGAGCAGGAAAAGGACAAGCAGGAGCAAAAAAAGACTGAGCAGCACGGAGCTACGCACCTCCACTCAGTCTTAATCTACCATCATTTTCATTGGCCTATGCTTTTTATGGGGAGTTCATCTATGCTTCTTAACCCGAAATGCTCCAAAAACAGGTCCGTGACTCCGTAGAGAATGGGCCGGCCAGGCGCCTCCTTGCGGCCCACTTCACAGATGAGACCCCGTTCCAAGAGACTGGTTAAGGCGCTATCAGAACGGACGCCGCGAATCTGCTCGATTTCAGCCCTGGTGATGGGCTGCTCGTAGGCGATAATCGCCAGTGTTTCCGTGGCTGCAGCGGAAAGGGGTGCATGCACCACGGGCCTACCCAGTTTCTCAATCCACGGAGCCAGTTCTGGTTTGGTTACTATCTGGTAACCCCCGGCCACAAGCCGGATGGTGAGCGCGCCTTCCCCGTACCTTTTGCGGATATCCTCCACCAAGGCTTCCACTGTGCCTTCATCGAGCTCGACTATGGCCCCAATCTCCTTGGCGCTTAGGGGCTGCTCTGCGGCAAAGATCAAACCTTCAATGATAACCCGTGCCTCCGCCAGCGTCATGCCTTGACCTCCAGTTCCCAAGTAGAGGGCTTGATGCTGATTTCCCCGAATAAGGAGTTCTGCACTACCCTGATTTCTCCCAGGCGCACCAGCTCCAAAATGGCCAGAAACGTACCCACTATCTCCCCCGGCGTCCATTCCTGAATAAGGTCCCGAAACTTGAGCCGGGGCTTGCCCACCAAACGCAGGCGCACCAGGGCAATGCGCTCCTGGAGAGGTATGGGCGAATAGACTTCGTGCACCGGACTTTCCCCTTCCCGATCCTGCAGGAGGCGTTCATACGCTGCCCGCAGCTGATCCAGGGTCAGATCGCCCACCGGCTGAGTATACAGTGGAGTAAGGTTGTACAGCTCCAGCTTCTGCCCTTTGGTAAAGCAGCGGCAAGCCGCCTGATAACGTTCTTCCAGATACTGGGCAGCTTCCTTAAAGAACTTGTAGCGCAGCAGCTGTTCCACCAGCTCCCGACGGGGGTCTTCGGCCTCCTGCTCGTCCTCTGCGGCCACCGGTTCCTGGGGCAGCAGCAAGCGCGACTTGAGCCGGATCAAATTGGCTGCCATCACCAGAAACTCCCCAGCAATGACCAGATCCTTCTCCTGCAGGGAATACAGATACTCCAGGTACTGCTCGGTGATGGCAGCGATGGGAATGTCCAGGATATCCACTTCGTTCTTGGCAATCAGATCCAGGAGCAGATCAAAGGGCCCCTGGTAGACTTCAAGCCTAACCACGTAACCCATGGACTTCACCTAAAGGGACAAACGCATCAAAAGCTGAGAGAGCACCCGATAAATGGGGTTCACAACCACCCTGGCTCCTCCCGAGATAAGTAAAACGGCCAACAGCACAGGACCGTAGGGGGCCAGTTGGGAGTAGCGATAGGACATCCGGGGAGGAAGCAGCCCTGCTAGAATATGGGAGCCGTCCAGGGGCGGAATGGGAATCAAGTTAAAAGCAGCCAGCCCCAAGTTGACTTCCACATTGACGAGCAGAAACACCAGGAGTGTGCTGGAAAACGCGGTATAGGGCAGGCGGGGCATCACGAACCTGAGGAGATTGTAAAAAAACCAGCCCAAGATCACGTTGGCCAGAGGACCCGCTAGGGACACCAGCAGAGTACCCTGGCGCCGGTTCTTGAAATAATGGGAGTTGATCATCACGGGCTTAGCCCAGCCGATCCTAAACAGCACCAGCATGAGCGTGCCCAAGGGATCCAAGTGGGCGAAGGGATTGAGAGTTAAGCGCCCCTGATACTTAGGCGTGGGATCCCCCAATTTATAAGCAACCCAGCCGTGCCCTAGCTCATGAAAGGAGATGGCCAGCAAAATCGCGGGCACCGCCAGGATAATCTGTTCGAGACTTGGCATTAGGCTAACCTCCTGTCTTTCCACTCTCCTCCATAGTAGCATAAAAAGGGGATTCCTGCCAGACAGGGCAGGGAAGTTTTCCTAGCTGGCCTGATTCACTTGGCCCTACCGACCGCAACGGGCTCCCCAGCTGGCCAGGAACGCTCCATCCCGCCAAATCTCGGAAATCTCACAGCCGTTGGGACAGCGCGCACACTGGAAGACGTGGGTGGTGAACTGGCTGTTCAGAGCCGCTTCCAGATCAAACAAGCGCCTCTTTTGGGGCCTGGCCGCCACGGCTTCTTTGGCCAAGACAGCAGCGCCGATGGCGCCCATCACATCAAAGTGTTCTGGTACCTGGATGGGCTGCTGCAGAGCCTCAGCAAAGAAGCGGCGCATCCCCGCATTGGCCGCCACACCTCCTTGGAAAAAGATGGTGGGCAAAAGTTCCTTTCCTTTCGCCAACCCGCTCAGGAAGTTGCGCACCATGGCCGCGCACAGCCCCGCGACAATGTCTGGGATGGACGCACCCAGCTGCTGTTTGTGCACCATGTCCGACTCGGCAAAAACAGTGCAGCGCCCGGCGATCCGCACGGGCTGCTTGCTGCGCAGCGTAAGTTCACCAAGCTCAGCAATGGGAATACCCAGGCGGTGGGCCTGCTGATCTAGAAAGGAACCTGTGCCGGCAGCACATACGGTGTTCATGGCGAAATCCACCACAATGCCGTCCCTGAGTATAATCAGCTTAGAGTCCTGGCCCCCTATTTCCAGGATGGTGGATACCGTGGGATCCAAACTCAAAGCCGCGGTGGCATGGGCAGTAATCTCGTTTTTGACTACATCGGCCCCGAGTACCACCCCGGCGAGCTCCCGACCGCTGCCCGTGGCTCCCACGCCTCGGATCTGCCACGGGCCAGCCTGGGCGAGAAGACGGAGTCCCGTTTTGAGCGCGGTGAGGGGCGCACCCTGGGTGCGCAGGTACTCCTTCCAAACGAGGGAAACATCCGGTTTTTCTGCGTCCAGCAGCACGAAGTTGGTGCTCACACTGCCAACATCAACGCCCAGGTAAACGGGCTTGCCCCCTTGGGCCAAGGTGCTCCACCCTCCTCCGCACAAGGTCCACAAAGGCCTCCAACCTGGTTTGAAAACCACATTCCCCTGTGTGTTCATCCACCACCAAGGAAAGCACGGGAACCTGGTGATCCCTGCTCACCCTGGGGAGAATGCCCCGAGCTACAACTTCAGGCATACAAGACAGGGGCAGAATATGCACAATACCATCCAAGTTCTGCCGGGCCAAGGCCACACTGCGGGCAACGCTTTCCAGACCGTGCCCGCCAATGAAACCGGTGAGGTAACCCGCCGCTAGGCGACGCAGCGGTGCCAAGCTGAACAGGCCCACCGCCTTTTTGAAGATATGGTTGGTAACCCATTCCGCCAGGCTGATGGTGCGCACTACCTCCACGCCCAAGTGACCTAAGCGCTCTTCAAGGCGCAGATTGCAAAAGGCCTCCACCACCGTATAAATCTCCCCCACCAACCCAACCCTCAGCGGACTGGGCTTGGCCGGATCCCTCAGGTCACTGAAACCAAGGCGTGCCCAGGAAAGGACCGATTCTATTTCTTGGACACTTTCTGCCTGCTGCAGCCGGCGCAAACTGCCTTCCAGATACTGGGTGGTGAGACCCCGCTGTTTTTCTACAGGGCGGCTCTGCAGGGCCAAGGTCTCCAACTCTTCCAGCGCGTTGAGTTTAGCCCAGCTTAACCGGGCTCCCCGCACGAGGTCACCTGGTCTGGTGACAGCAGTAAGCTGCCGGAAATGGGTCCAGTATTTCCCATAGTTTCCCCGGGGTACCTCCAAGGTGATAAACTGCACCTGTTGGCCCAGGGCCTGGAGGAGCAGGCGCTGAATTTCCCCGTAATAGCCCAACCGACATGGTCCCCAGCCCCCAATCATAAGGACACAGTCCGCGCCCTGTTCAATCCCCTCCAGCATGTTACCCAGAACAATTTTGAAGGGCAGACACACTTCCGCCGGACTGTGGAAAGCGCCTAGTTCCGGGGTCCGGCGGCTGGTTGGGGGTGGCGTGATGGGCTCATGCCCCAACCCCCTTAGGAATGCCTCCACGGCTATATGGGAGCTGCCTAAGTGGGGAAAAGTGATTCTCATCCGCTGCGTTTCCTTTCCAACAAGTCGCAAAAAGCTTCAAGCCTGGTGAGCAATCCCACCGGGCTGCTGTGTTCATCCAGGTACAATTCCAGGTAGGGAAGATCCCTGCCCTTCAGGTGCTGAGCCAACAGCACACCCTGCATGGCCTCGGCTCCGCAACCGAAAGGCGCCAAGCTGATCACCCCATCGATGTGGTGCCGCCAGTACTGTAGAGAGCCCATGGAGCGGCGGGTGGCGGTCCAAAAGGGCCGCTTCTCCAAAAAGCGGCTGGCCTTAACCGTTACGCGATCCGGAAGCTGACTGGCTGTGCTGACCTGGACGCCCAGCTGCTCCAGTTTCTCCTGGATGTTCGCCGTCAAATACGGATCGTCCAGGAGGTAACGGGGTCCCACGAGCAAAACGGAAGGCCTGGGCAACGAACCGTACCGCCAGTGGGTCGTGTTGACCTTACGCTGCGCCCACTGCGCCCTGCGGTAGGCCTGGATGACTGTGGGTAGATCAGCAAACTCCAGCCCCCAGCGCAGATAGGTGCAGGGAAGGTGGGCTCTGCCCCGGCGGGCATCCACCTCCACTGACAGCAGCTGTACCCCAGAGGGTACGTATGACCGCACTAAGTCAGGGAGGCCCAGCAGATTGGGACAGGTGTACTCTTCCCGGAAGAGGCTGACCAACCTGGGCACAAACAGCAGGGAAAGCCCCTGACGCACCAAAAACTGGATGTGACCCAAGAACGCCTTAATGGGCAGGCAGGCCCCATCCACACAAGAGGCCAAGCCCAGCTCCAAGATCTCCTGATTTGTGGGGGGAGAAACGGTCACCTGAAAGCCCAATCCCGTTAGGAACGTGCACCAGAGGGAATGATACTCGAAATAGTAAAGCGCGCGGGGAACGCCGATCTGCCTGATCTCCCTTACCTCCTCCGCTTATCTCGCGCCTGGGCGCGCAGATCATGGGGTTGGGTCAGCCGCGGCCGTACAGCCACCTGGGGAATGGGATAGCGGAAAAGTACACGCAAAAGAGCCGGCCCATCGAAGGGGATCAACGGCCACAGATAGGGTATACCGAAGGATTTGGTCAGCCCCATGGTCAGCAAGGTAAGCAGTAATCCTGCACCCAAGCCCCACCAACCAGCCACCACCGCGCCGAAAAAGAGTACGTAGCGGAACAGGCGCAGGGCGTTGCCCAGCTCAACACTTGGCGTAGCAAAACCACAGATAGCTGTGATTGCTGTGTATAAAATCGCTTCACCAGTGAACAGTCCGATGGATACGGCCAGATCACCAAGGATAATACCGCCCACAATACCTAAGGAAGTGGCCAGGGAATCGGGAGTGTGGATCAGGGCCATGCGGATCAGGTCCAGGCCCACTTCCAAGAGCAGAATCTGCAGCCACAGGGCCAATCGCCCCGGCTCTTTGGGTCCGATAAAGGAGATCCAAGGGGGAAGGTTCCTGCTCACGGCCAGGGTGTACCACAGGGGCAGCAGTACCAGGGAGGCTACGATACCTGCGGTGCGGATCCAGCGCAGATAGGTACCCACGGGAGGATTCTGGAAGTACTCTTCCGCATGTTGGGTGAAGTGCCACAACGTAACGGGTACTATGAGCGCGAAGGGGGTGGTATCCACGATGATCACCACGTGCCCCTCCAGGAGGTGAGCTGCCGCCACATCAGGCCGCTCCGTGTAGCGGGTTACCGGCAGAGGGTTAAACACGGTACCGAGAATGTACTCTTCCAAGTTCTTGCCTCCCATGGGGATGGCGTCCCTGTCAATGGCGGCGATGCGGTTTTTTACTTCCTGGACCAGGCTAGGATCGGCCACATCTTCAATGTAGCCGATGATCACATCTGTTTTGGACCTGCGCCCCACCTGCAGTGTTTCGAAACGCAGGTTGGGATCCCGAATCCTGCGCCGGATCAAGTTGATGTTGAAAAGGGCCGTTTCTACAAAACCATCGCGGGAACCACGGGTTACCTTTTCCAGGGTCGGTTCTTCCGAACCCCGCACCACATACTGGCGGACGTCGAGCACTATTACTTCCTGCAGTCCATCCACCAGCAGAAGCATGGCGCCGCAAAGCAGCTGATCCATGGCGGCCTCCAGATCGTCCGCGGTACTGAGTTCGAAATAGGGGATGTAATCTTCCAGCTCCTGTTTCAGCGTAAGCAAAGTTATACCTTGGCGGGGCAGGGCCTGCAGGGCTCTGAGGATGTGGATCACAGCCATGTCATTGACAAACCCGTCCAGGAAAACCAGGCAGCTGCGCTTGTGGGCAACTCTCAACCTGCGGAAGACTAGATCGAAACTAACCCCGTAACCCAGTTCTTCTGCCAAAACAGCCAAATTGTCCTCCAACTTCTTGGACACGGCAAACCGATCCTGAGGCATACCATCACTCCCGGCAAAAAAACCGCCCCTGGGCAGAGCACAGCTCCGCGGGGCGACGCGGCTGCAGCTGAGGGTCAGCGAATAGTGGTGGGCACGAACAGATCAATGATACCGATGACGAAGGCGGCCAGTAGAGCGCCAACCACCGACACTTCCATGCCTGGAACCACAAACTGTGCGGCCCAGATAATTACCGCTGAGACCAAAAAACCTACGACTCCCCTCCCGTAGGGAGAGACAGCCCGTCCTAAAAGGCTTTCCACAACCCAACCCAGCACCGCGATTACCACCGCGGCAAAGAGGGCGTGAAAAAAGGAGAGGGCTTTGAAGCCGGGCAGCAAAAAGCCTACCAACATCAACACTAAGGCCGAAACGATGAAACGTACAACGGCGCCCATCCAATCCATGTCCTGTCACCCATTTCTGTGTTTGCTGGCTGTAGTATAACCAGAAAACGGCTTAGTTATCCTAAGCCGCTTCAGAACCTTTTTACGCTTCCACTTCGAAGGCCACCTGCACATTGGCGCGATAGCCTACAATGTCCCCTTGGGAGTTCACCTTTCCCGTCCAGTTTAGTACCTCCACGCCGGTAATTCCCCTCAGGGTCTTGCTGGCCTGCTTAACCGCCACCTGGACGGCATCCTCCCAGCTCTGCTCCGATTCCCCAACAAGTTCAATCACCTTTACTACGTGGCTGCCCACACTATGCCCCCTTTTTTCCCTTAGCATATCCCGGTACCGGGAAGCCTAGTCAAGGACCTGGGCACAGAGGCGCAGCAGATTACCGCCCAGAACTTTTTCAATCACGGCCGTACTGAAGCCCTTCTGCCTGAGAAGTCCCTCCAAGCTGCGTAGTTTTCCATAGTGTTCCAATCCCCCGGGCACATCATCAATGCCGTCGAAATCAGAGCCTAAAGCAGGACAGCCTTGACCACCCACGTTGATTAAGTACGCGATCTGTTCCACCACCTGCTCCGCACTGGCCCGTCGATCCGGGCGTAGAAAGGCAGGGCAGAAGTTTACGCCCACTACACCGCCCCGATCAGCCACGGCGCGAATCTGCTCATCGGTTAGGTTGCGGGGATGATCGCACAACGCCCTGGCATTGGAATGGGAGGCCAGTACCGGGTCTTTGCTCACTTGCACCACATCCCAAAAGCTGGGCTCGTTCAGGTGGGAGACATCCACGAGCATCCCTAAGCGGTTCATCTCAGCCACAACCTGGCGTCCGAACTTGCTCAAACCCCCTCCTTCTGGGCCCTCCCACTGGCCAGCAGCCAGGGCGTTACGATAGTTCCAGGTCAGCGTGACCAGGCGGACCCCCAGGCGGTAGTAAAGGCGCAGCGCCGCCAGGGTCGCTTCCAGGGCTTCCCCGCCTTCAATGGCCAGCAGGCAGGCCAAGCGGCCCTGGGCCACGGCTTGTTTGATCTCGGCCGCTGAACCGGCAAAGGCGAGAATGTTCGAATGTTCCTCTACCATCTGCCAGAAAAGATCGATCATCTCCATTGTCCGGTGCATAGCCAGGCCGTGGTAATACTTTGGATCCACAAAGGCGGCAAAAAACTGCGCCCCCTTGCCTCCCTGCAAGTGCTCCAGCTGCACGTGGCCCTTAGCTTCCGCCAGCGTTTCCCCCCTCTCCAAGAGACGATAAAGGGTATCGACGTGGGCATCGAAGACAAACATAAGTGCTGCCTCCCCTATTCCAAATATTAAAAGAGCCCACCCCTAGGGGATGGGCTAATCTGTCCCTCGTTCAACTCATGCGCCGCTACCTTGGTTCCACAATGAGCTTAATGGCAGTTCTCTCTTCGTTGTCGATAATTACGTCAGTAAATGCCGGGATGCACACCAAATCCACGCCGCTGGGGGCCACAAAACCTCTGGCAATAGCCACCGCTTTCACGGCCTGGTTTAAGGCGCCTGCGCCGATGGCCTGAATCTCTGCGCGCCCTTCTTCGCGCACTTTCCCAGCGAGTGCACCGGCGACTTTGTTGGGGGTGGAGTGTGCCGACACCTTCAATACTTCCATGTTCGTGTGACCTCCTTAGGTGAAAGCGCTACTACTTACGTGGTATCCTCAAGAATCTTATTAGATATATACTGGGAAAATCCTCCTAATATACGCATTTATTGAACATTCAGGCGCAAAATTCCTTGCGCCAGCCCATCATTAGTTAACGAAATCACAACCCCGTTTAAACATGCTGGACCCCTGGCGACGGAAAAACGGGCAGGCAGCTGCGTCAAGAACTTCTCGATCACCACCTGCGGATCCACTCCCAATACGCTGTGGATCGGTCCGCACATGCCTAAATCCGTTATGTACGCTGTTCCCTTGGGCAGGATCTGTTCATCCGCAGTCTGGACGTGGGTGTGGGTACCCACGAAAGCACTGATCCTGCCATCGAGATAGCGGGCCAAGGCAATTTTTTCCGAAGTAGCTTCACCATGGAAATCGACCAGCACATGGGTGACCTCTTCAGGCAGGGAGGCCAGAATCTGGTCGGCGGTACGGAAAGGGCAATCGTAGTCGCCCATAAAAACCCGGCCCATGAGGTTGATCACCGCGATCATGCCTTTCGCAAAGCGGTGTAGATACACATACGAACCGGGAACGGACGGCGGATAGTTGGCAGGGCGTAGGATGCGCGGTTCTTCACTGATATAGGGATACATCTCTTTTTGATCCCAGATGTGGTTTCCGCTAGTGAGCACATCAATGCCCAGGGCAAACAGTTCCTCGGCGACATTCCTAGTTAAGCCAAAGCCGCCGGCGGCGTTTTCACCGTTGGCCAC
>Ga0116169_1001937_pt1 | contig 15948 bp, 11 predicted proteins | sample AD_UKC130_MetaG_FD_89796 | JGI IMG/M metagenome (GOLD analysis project Ga0116169, IMG submission 89796) | Active sludge microbial communities of municipal wastewater-treating anaerobic digesters from Canada - AD_UKC130_MetaG | ecosystem: Engineered > Bioreactor > Anaerobic > Digestate | place...
CGTTCCTGGTTCGTGGGGCACCGCGGGCCAGGCGCTTCACCAGCCTTACCGATGTAACGAGTCGGGGGTATTGAGAGGAAGTCTGCATGCAAACAAATCTGCTGAAACCCAAAGCAATCAATGTGGAACAACTCGGCTCCAACCGGGCCAAGGTGGCTCTGGAGCCGTTCGAGCGTGGCTATGGCCATACCTTGGGTAATGCATTGCGCCGGGTCCTGCTGTCCTCGATGCCAGGATACGCCGCAACCGAAGTGACGATTGCCGGTGTTCTGCACGAGTACTCGTCGATCGACGGTGTCCAGGAAGACGTAGTCAACATTCTCTTGAATCTCAAGGGCGTGGTGTTCAAACTGCACAACCGCGAAGAAGTCACGCTGAGTCTGCGCAAGGACGGCGACGGTGTCGTGACCGCGGCTGACATCCAGACGCCACATGACGTCGAGGTGATCAACCCCGAGCACGTCATCGCCAACCTGTCGCACGGCGGCAAGCTGGACATGCAGATCAAGGTCGAAAAAGGCCGTGGTTATGTTCCAGGCACGATGCGTCGCCAGGGCGATGAGCCCACCAAGTCGATCGGCCGCATTGTTCTGGATGCGTCGTTTTCCCCGGTCAAGCGCGTGAGCTACACCGTCGAGAGCGCCCGCGTCGAGCAGCGTACCGACCTGGACAAGCTGGTTGTCGAGATCGAGACCAACGGCGCCATTTCTGCGGAAGATGCGGTTCGCGCATCGGCCAAGGTGCTGGTCGAACAGCTGGCCGTGTTTGCGCAGCTCGAGGGCAGCGAACTGGCTGCGTTCGATGCGCCGGCACCGCGTGGCAATACGCAGTTCGATCCGATCCTGCTGCGTCCGGTCGACGAACTCGAACTGACGGTGCGCTCGGCCAACTGCCTGAAGGCCGAAAACATCTATTACATCGGTGACCTGATCCAGCGCACCGAGAATGAGCTGCTCAAGACCCCGAACCTGGGTCGCAAGTCGCTCAACGAGATCAAGGAAGTGCTGGCCTCCCGTGGTCTGACCTTGGGCATGAAGCTCGAGAGCTGGCCGCCGGCTGCACTGGAAAAGCGTTAATCAACATCGCGGGCCCGCAAGGGCTTGCGACGTCCCACGGCAGTACCTGATACGGCTAGCCATTCATAAAGAAGCGAAAAGGAAATCACCATGCGTCACGGACACGGACTACGTAAACTCAACCGCACCAGCTCACACCGCCTTGCGATGCTGCAGAACATGATGAACTCGCTCATCGAGCACGAGGCCATCAAGACCACCTTGCCCAAAGCCAAGGAACTGCGCCGCGTCATCGAGCCGATGATCACGCTGGCCAAGGTCGCTACGGTTGCCAACCGCCGTCTGGCTTTCGATCGCCTGCGTGACCGCAACAGCGTCACCAAGTTGTTCGATGTACTAGGTCCGCGCTATGTCGCCCGTCCCGGTGGCTACACCCGTATTCTGAAGATGGGTTACCGCGTTGGCGACAATGCGCCCATGGCTTTCGTCGAACTCGTCGACCGCCCTGAAGTTGCAGATGAATTAGTTGAGGATTTGGGCGACAAGGCCTGATTCGTCAGTTATACTCTTGGATTACCGCGCGATGGAGCAGCCTGGTAGCTCGTTGGGCTCATAACCCAAAGGTCGCAAGTTCAAATCTTGCTCGCGCAACCAAACATCGGTTGAAAAAACCGGACAACAACGCCCACCTTCTGGTGGGCGTTGTTGTTTCTACCCTTGCCATTGTGCTGAGACCCTTGGGTCCAGTCATTTCACCGGCCCACACCTCGCAGACCCTGGTGCAACGGCGCCAGCGAAGCGATCGGTCGCGGCAGACCGTGCGCCTGCGCAAGCTTGCGGATAAACCTGAGATCGCCATGAGTTCCGCTCATGGCCCCCCTGCTTAAACATGGGGCGGAACCGAAGTGGATTTGACCGGATACTCCTGCGATCCACAGGTTCCGCATTCAGGAGTGCCATCCATGACCGAATCAGCAGCTCCCGCCACGACAGGCAGACGGCGCGGAGGCGGACGTGGAACCGGCGTTGCCAGGGCCCTGCCGTCAACGGCCAAATACCGCAGCCTGAAGCACCGTTTCCCCCCGATCCCTGTCGTCTCGGAAGACGAGCTGGAAGCGATCCACGACGCCTCGCTGACGATTCTCGAAGAGATGGGCATGGACTTCATGCACCCGGGCGCACGTGAGATCCTCAAGAATGCCGGTGCCGACGTGCGCGAGGGCAGCGAACGCGTCCGCTTCGACCGCAACCTGATCCTGCAGGCCATCGAGACCTGTCCGTCGGAGTTCACCCTGCATGCGCGCAACCCGGAGCGCAATGTACAGATCGGCGGCAAGAACCTGGTCTTTGCGCAGGTGGCCAGTCCGCCCAACTGTTCGGATATGCAGGGCGGGCGGCGCGCCGGCAACCAGGTCGACTTCCGCAACATGGTGCGGTTGGCCCAGCGCTACGATATCGTGCACGCCAGTGGTGGCTATCCGGTCGAGCCGGTCGACATCCACGCCTCGGTACGGCATCTCGACTGCCTGTCGGACATCGCCAAGCTGACCGACAAGCCCTTCCATGTCTATTCGCTGGGCAAGGAGCGCAACCAGGACGGGCTGGAGATCGCGCGCATCGCGCGCGGCATCTCGCGCGAGCAGATGGAGGCCGAGCCATCGTTGTTCTCGATCATCAACAGTTCGTCGCCGCTACGGCTCGACACGCCCATGCTGCAAGGCATCATCGAGATGTCGTCGCGCAACCAGATCATCATGCTGACGCCGTTCACGCTGGCGGGCGCCATGGCGCCGGTAACGATTGCCGGTGCGCTGGCGCAGCAGAACGCCGAGGCGCTGGCCGGCATCGCCTTCACCCAGATGGTCCGGCCAGGCGCGCCCGTCGTGTACGGCGGATTCACGTCCAACGTCGACATGAAGACCGGCGCACCGGCCTTCGGCACCCCCGAGTACATGAAGGCCGTACTCGCCGGCGGACAGCTCTGCCGCAAGTACGGCATTCCGTACCGCACCTCCAATGTCTGTGCCGCCAACACCGTCGATGCGCAGGCTGCCTACGAGTCGGTGTTCTCGCTGTGGGCGGTGATCCAGGGCGGCGGCAACTTCATCATGCATTCGGCCGGGTGGATGGAGGGCGGACTGACCTGCTCCTTCGAGAAGTTCATTGTCGACGTCGATCTGCTGCAGATGGTGGCCGAGTTCCTCACGCCGCTCGATGTCAGTCCGGCCGGCCTGGGCCTGGATGCGGTACGCGACGTCGGCCCGGGCGGGCACTACTTCGGGACAGCCCACACGCTCGAGCGCTTCGAGAACGCGTTCTATTCGCCCATCGTTTCCGATTGGCGGAACTTCGAGACCTGGCAGGAAGCCGGAAGCCCGACCGCATTCCAGAAGGCCCATGCCGTCTGGCAGAAGGAGTTGGCGGCTTATGAGCGGCCGCCGATGGACCCGGCGATCGAGGAGGAACTCGATGCCTTTGTCGCCCGTCGCAAGCAGGAGGGCGGTGCGCCGACCGATTTCTGAATGTCGCCGCAGCCCGTGTGCGACGCCGGTGTGCGAAGCCGCCCGGCACTGACGTGGCAGTGGCAAAGGCCAGGCACGGAGCGAGACGCGCGTCGCAAGAAGCACCGGCCATTGGGCGCAGCGCATGACAAAAGCGCAGACCCTGCGCGTGATTACGGACACAATGCAACAGAAGGAACCAGGATCGTGAAATCAACAGCACAAGTCGTTGTCATTGGCGGTGGCGTGGTGGGATGCTCGGTCCTCTACCACCTGACCAAGAAGGGCTGGAGGGACGTATTGCTGCTCGAACGTGACCAGCTTACGTCCGGCTCGACCTGGCACGCCGCCGGGGGCTTTCACACGCTCAACGGCGACCCGAACGTGGCCATGCTGCAAAGCTATACCGTAGGCCTTTACAAAGAGCTGGAAGAGATCTCCGGCCAGTCCTGTGGCTTGCATCTGTCAGCCGGCATCATGCTGGCCGATACGCCCGAGCGCATGGAATTCCTCAAGACCACCGTGGCCAAGGGGCGCTACCTGGGCATGGCGACCGAAATCATCTCGGTGAACGAGGCGAAGAACTATTTTCCGTTCATCGAGGAGCAGCACTTCATTGGTGCCCTGCTCGATCCCAATGAAGGTCATCTCGACCCGTCCGGCACCACCTACGCCTACGCCAAGGCGGCCAGGCTCGGCGGCGCCACCATCGAGGTGCAGACCAAGGTCGAGAGCCTGGAGCAGAAGCCCGACGGAACCTGGCGCGTGATCACCAACAAGGGCGTGGTCGAGTGCGAGCATGTCGTCAACGCCGGCGGCCTGTGGGCGCGCGAGGTCGGGCGCATGGTGGGCATCGAGCTGCCGGTGCTGGCGATGGAGCACATGTACCTGGTGACCGACGCGATCCCCGAAGTCGAGGCCTACAACCAGCAGGCCGGCAAGGAAATCGGCCACGTGATCGATTTCGGCGCCGAATGCTATCTGCGCCAGGAAGGCAAGGGCATCGTGCTGGGCGCCTACGAGAAAGCCTGCGTACCCTGGTCGCCCAAGGAGACGCCGTGGAGCTTCGGCCAGGAGTTGCTGCAGCCCGACCTGGACCGTATCGCACCGTCGCTGGAAGTGGCGTTCCGGCATTTCCCCAAGCTCGAGAACGTCGGCATCAAGCGCGTCATCAATGGCCCGTTCACCTTCGCGCCCGACGGCAACCCGCTGGTCGGGCCGGTGCGTGGGCGCACCAACTTCTGGTCGGCCTGCGGGGTCATGGCCGGTTTCAGCCAGGGCGGTGGTGTCGGCCTGGCCTTGTCGAACTGGATGGTCGACGGCGATCCCGGTTTCGACATCTGGGGCATGGACGTGGCGCGGTATGGCGACTGGGCCACCCGCACCTATACCAATGCCAAGGTGCGCGAGAACTATTCGCGCCGCTTCAGCATCCGCTTCCCGAACGAGGAGTTGCCGGCGGCACGTCCACTGCAGACCACGCCGCTGTACGACACCATGATTGCCCAGGGCGCAGTGATGGGCGACTCGTGGGGCATGGAGACGCCGCTGTGGTTCGCCCCCAAGGGCACCGAGGCGAAAGACATCGTCTCGTTCCGCCGCTCCAACGACTTCGAACCGATCAAGGCCGAGTGCAAGGCGGTGCGCGAGGCGGTGGGGGTGACCGAGATCGCCAACTTCGCCAAGTACGAGATCACCGGCAGCGGCGCCGAGCAGTGGCTGCTGCACATGATGACCAACACCATGCCCCGGCAGGGTCGTCTCATGCTCACGCCCATGCTCAATCCGCAGGGCAAGATCATCGGCGACTTCACGATCGCCAAGGCCGCCGACGACCACTTCATGATGTGGGGCTCGAGCCAGGCACAGGTCTACCACATGCGCTGGTTCGAGCAGCATCTGCCCAAGGACGGCTCGGTGCAGATCGAGCCGCTGGGCATGAAGCTGATCGGCCTGTCGATCGCCGGACCGAAGGCGCGCGAACTGTTGCAGCGCCTGACCGACGATGACGTGTCCAACGCCGCATTCAGGTTCATGGACTACCGGGAGATGGAAGTCGCCACCGTCCGCGCAAAGGTGAACCGGGTCACCTATACCGGCGACCTGGGCTACGAGATCTGGGTGGCGCCGGAATACCAGCGCCGCCTGTACCAGAGCATCCTGGATGCCGGCGCCGATCTGGGGCTGAAGAATTTCGGCATGCGGGCCTTGCTGTGCCTGCGGCTGGAGAAGCACTTCGGCACCTGGTTCCGCGAGTTCCGCCCGATCTACGGCCCCTTCGAGGCCGGACTGGAGCGCTTCGTCAAGCTCGACAAGCCCGACTTCATCGGCAAGGCCGCGGCCCTGAAGGAAAAACAGGACGGACCCCAGCGCACCCGGATCTGCATGCAAGTCGATGCGACGGATACCGACGTCATGGGCGACGAGCCGATCTGGGTCGATGGCAAGGTCGTGGGCTGGGTCACGTCGGGCGGTTTTGGCCATGGCGTCGACCAGTCGCTGGCACAGGGCTATGTGCCGACCGCGCTGGTCAAGCCCGGCATGCAACTGGAGATCGAGATCCTGGGCGAGCGGCGGCCCGCGCATCTGCAGACCGAGCCGCCGTTCGACCCGCAGGCATTGCGGATGAGGATGTAGGCAACATGACCCAGCGGTATTCGGCCTGGTCGCTGTTCAAGAACGCACTGGGTGGCCACCAGGGTTGGGAGCGGGCCTGGCGTGACCCCAAACCGAAGAAGAGTTACGACGTCGTCATCATCGGCGGCGGGGGGCATGGCCTCGCGACGGCTTATTACCTGGCGCGCAACCACGGCATCCGCAACGTCGCGATCCTGGAAAAGGGTTATGTCGGCTCGGGCAATGTCGGGCGCAACACGACCATCGTGCGCTCGAACTACATGATGCAGGAGAACACGCCGTTCTACGAGCATTCGATGTCCTTGTGGCGCGGCCTGTCCGAGGACCTGAACTACAACGTGATGTTCTCGCCGCGCGGCTACCTGTTTGCGGCCTGCTCGCAGGCATCGCTCGACGGCCTGGTGCGGCGCGCCAACACGATGCGGCTGAACGGCATCCGCGCCGACATCCTGACGCGCGACCAGATGCAGAAGGAGGCACCCTACCTGGACTACACGTCGCAGGCACGCTTCCCGATCTACGGCGGCATGCTGCAGCCCGATGCCGGCACCGCGCGGCACGACGCGGTGGCCTGGGGCTATGCGCGCGCTGCCGACCAGCTCGGGGTCGACATCATCCAGAACTGCGAGGTGCAGGACTACCTCTGGGCCGGGGAGCGTATCGTCGGCGTCAAGACCAGCCGCGGCGACATCGGCGCCGGCAAGGTGGGGGTTGCGGTGGCGGGCCACACCTCGGTGCTGGCGCAAAAGGCCGGCTTGCGGCTGCCGATCGAAAGCCATGTCCTGCAGGCCTTTGTCACCGAGTCGATCAAGCCGGTGGTGCACCATGTGGTGGTCTGGTCGGCGACCTATTTCTATGTCTCGCAGTCCGACAAGGGCGGCCTGGTGTTCGGCGGCCACCTGGACCGCTACAACAGCTATGCACAGCGCGGAAATCTGCCCAACGTGGCCGAGACCACGCAGGGGCTGGTCAGCCTGATTCCGTTCGCCTCGCGGCTGCGCCTGCTGCGCCACTGGGGCGGCATCATGGACATGACGCCGGATGGCAGCCCCATCATCACGCGCACGCCGGTGGACGGGCTGTACCTCAACGGCGGCTGGTGTTATGGCGGCTTCAAGGCCACGCCGGCCTCGGGCTGGTGCTTTGCCCACACCATCGCGCACGACCAGCCGCATGCCTTCAATGCCGGCTTCACGATGGACCGCTTTGCCAAGGGCCGTTACATCGACGAGGCCGGTTACGGCCCGTACAACCATCTGCAATAGGACCGGAGCCATGCTGCGAATCCAGTGCCCGTATTGCGGCGAACGCGACCACGACGAGTTCAGCTATTTCGGCGACGCGACCAAGGTCTATCCGCCGCTGGGCGCCGAACACCATGACGCCTGGGTCGAGGCGGTCTACCAGCGCGACAATCCCAAGGGCGAGCACCTGGAGTTCTGGCAGCACACGCTGGCCTGCCGGCGCTGGCTGGTGGTGCGGCGCAATACCGTGAGCCACGACATCCTGGACGTGATGCCGGCGCGTGAAAGGCCGCTGTCATGAGTGCGCCCCTGGATACCGGCGGCGTCAACCGCGTACCGACCGGCGGGCGCATCGACCGCGCGCAGCCGGTCACGTTGACACACGACGGCAAGACCCTGGGCGGCTTTGTCGGCGACACCGCGGCCGCGACGCTGCTGGCACACGACATCCATCTGGTCGCCCGTTCATTCAAGTACCACCGGCCGCGTGGCATCATGGCCGCGGGCGTCGAGGAGCCCAATGCCCTGCTGACGGTGGGCAGCGGCGCGCGGCAGGAGCCCAACATCGCCGCGACCGCGCTCGAACTGCACTTCGGCCTGCACACGCGTTCGCAGAATGCCTGGCCATCGGTGCGTTTCGACTTGATGGCGGTCAACTCGCTGTTGTCGCCATTCTTCGTCGCCGGCTTCTACTACAAGACCTTCATGGGCCCGACCCGCAAGGCCTGGATGTTCTATGAGCATTTCATCCGCAAGGCGGCCGGGCTGGGCGTGGCGACGACACAGGCGGATCCGGAGCGTTACGACTGGCAGCACGGCTTCACCGATGTGCTGGTGATCGGCTCCGGTCCGGCGGGCCTGAGTGCGGCGCTCGGTGCGGCGCAGGCCGGGCTGGACGTGACGCTGGTCGAGCAGGATTTCGAACTGGGTGGCGCCTTGCTGGCGCAACCGGTCGACAGCGCATCCTCACAGTGGCTGAACCACATGCTGGCGGCCCTGCGTGCCACCGGCAGGGTGCAGACGCTGACACGGGCCACCGCCTTCGGCCTGTACGACGGCAACACCGTCGGCGTGGCCGAGCGCACGGCTCCGGGCCGCGCCGACGCCAAGCTCGGTGCGCCGCGCCAGCGCCTGCATATCCTGCGTGCCGGCCATGTGGTGATGGCCTGCGGCGCGCTGGAGCGGCCACTGGTGTTTGCCGGCAACGACACGCCGGGTGTCATGCTGGCCGGCGCGGTGGGCAGTTACGTCAACCGGTTTGCCGTGCGGCCCGGGCGCCAGGCGGTGTTTGCGGTCAACAACGACGCCGCCTATGGCGACGCCATGGCCCTGGCACGGGCCGGTGCCAAGGTCTGCATTGCCGATCTGCGACCCACGGTCGACCCTGTCATGCTGGGTCAGGCGCAGGCGGTGGGCATCGAGGTGCTGACGGCAACGGCCGTCGCGGCCGCCTCGGGCGGGCAACGCGTGCGCAGCTGTTCGATGGTGCCGTTCGACCTCGCGCTGGGCAAGGCCACGGGAGCGGTGTTCACGCGTGATGTTGACCTGGTGGCGATGTCCGGCGGCTGGACACCCAGTGTGCACCTGAGTTCGCATCGTGGCATCAAACCGCGCTACCGTGACGATCTGGGCGCCTTTGTTCCGGGCGGATTCGATGCCGGACACGCGGGTGCCGGCGCCATGGTCGGTTGCCAGGATCTGGCGCAGGCCATCGGTAGCGGCTGGGGGGCCGCACAGGAGGCCGCCGTTCGGCGGGGCATGGCGCTGGCCACCGAGATGCCGAACGCGCCACTGGGTGCGGACCTGTCGATGGCGTTTGCCACGTGCGGGCCGATTGCCGCCGCAAAGGCGAAGGGCAAGGCCTTCGTCGATTTCCAGAATGACGTCACGGTCGATGACATCGACCTGGCGCACCGCGAGGGCTACCGTGCGGTCGAGCACCTCAAGCGCTACACCACGCTGGGCATGGGCACCGACCAGGGCAAGACTTCGAACCTCAATGCCCTGGCCATCATGGCGGCACGGCGCTCGCTGGGCATGGATGTCGTGGGCACGACGACCTTTCGCCCGCCGTATACGCCGGTCACCATCGGCACGCTGGCGGGGCGCAGCGTGCGCAGCCACCTGGCGCCGGTGCGGCGCACCGCAATGCACGACTGGCATATGGCCCATGGCGGCGACATGATGGAGGCCGGCAACTGGAAGCGGCCGCTGTGGTACCACGGCCATGGCGAGACCCTGTCGCAGGCCTACAAGGCCGAGATGGTGTTCGTGCGCACACAGGTCGGCATCGCCGACGTGTCCACCCTGGGCAAGATCGATGTGCAGGGCCCGGATGCCGCCGAATTCCTGAACCGGGTCTACGTGAACGGTTTCGCCAAGCTGCCGATCGGCAAGGCGCGCTACGGCTTCATGCTGCGCGAGGACGGCATCGTCATGGACGACGGTACGACCAGCCGTATCGGCGAGACCGCGTTCTTCATGACCACCACCACGGCGCAGGCGGCCCGGGTCATGAGCCACCTGGAGTTCCTGCTGCAGGTGGTCTGGCCCGATCTGCGCGTCACGGTGGCGTCGGTGTCCGACCAGTGGGCGGCCATGAGCATGGCCGGCCCGAAGTCGCGCGAGGTGCTGATGGCGGCGTTTCCCGGCGTCGACTTCAGCACCGAGGCCCTGCCGCACATGGGCCTGCGCGACGTGGTGCTCGACGGCGCGCTCGCCGGTATCTCCGTGCGCATCATCCGCCTGACCTTCTCCGGTGAGTTGGCCTACGAGGTCTACACACCGACCCATTTCGGTCTCCGCATCTGGGAGCACCTGCTCGAATGCGGCAAACCCTGGGAGCTGCGCCCGTATGGGCTGGAGGCGCTCGGTTCGCTGCGCATCGAGAAAGGCCACGTAGTGGGCTCCGAGATGGACGGTCGCACCACGCTGGGCGACATGGGCATGGGCAGGATGGCCAGCACCGTCAAGCCGTTCTGGGGCGGTGCACTGATGCGCAGCGAGAACCTGATTCGCGACGACCGGCCGACCCTGGTCGGGCTGGAGGCGGTGGATGCGAAAGAGCCGCCCAACAATGGCGCCATCCTGTTCTTCAGCACCGATGCGATCCAGGGCCATGGCCGTGGCCATGTCACGTCGACCACCTTCAGCCCGACCCTGGGCAAGGCGATTGCGCTGGGCCTGCTGCAGGGGGGCACGCGCCACATCGGGCAGGAGGTGATTGCTGCCTCGCCGGTGCATGGCCGGCAATATCGGCTGCGGGTCGTCGATCCATGTTTTCTCGATCCCGCGGGGGAGCGTTACCGTGTCTGAAGCCCTTACCGAATCCATGGCGGCGTTGGCCGGACACCGCAGCCCGTTCGAGGGCCACGTCGAAGGTGGCCAGGCCTCGGCCAGCGGGCAGATCGGCGTGCGCCTGCATGCGCACACCTTGCAGGGGGTGGTGCAGATCGCCACCTGGCCTTCAGCCATCGCTGCTCTGGAGCAGGCGCTCACCGGGGTGCTGGCGCTGGCCGGGCCGCTGCCAGCGCGCACCGGTCAGGTGGCCGAGCTGACGCAGGCCACGCTGATGCGCACCGGACCGCAGGAGTTCCTGCTGGTGACGGCGACGGGCGATCCGATCGTGGGCGCCTTGCGGGCCCACGTTCCCGCCGATGTCGGCTCCGTCACCGACCTGGGACATGCCCGATGCCGGATCCGGATCTCCGGCGAGGCCTGCCTTCAGGTGTTGGCCAAGCTGTTCGCGCTGGATTTTCGGGAGACGGTTTTTCCGGTGGGCGAACTGCGCCTGACGGGTCACCACCACGTGCCCTGCAGCGTGCATCGGCGGGCGCTGGACCGCTTCGACATCTACGTGTTCACGACCTATGCGCACGACCAGCTGGCGACGATTCTGGATGCCGCACGCGAATATGGGGTGGCGCTCGCACTCGGCGCCGATCCGGCGACCCAGGGGCAAGCATAGGCTTGCGCGCGCCGGGCGGCACGGTGACACTCGTGCACCATGGCCAGCAGCTGGGACACCATCATCATCGGCGCCGGATCGGCCGGCTGTGTGCTGGCCGACCGGCTGTCCCGGGATCCGGCGCACAAGGTCCTGCTGCTCGAGGCCGGCGGCAGCGACCGGCGGCTGTGGGTGCGCCTGCCGATCGGGTATGCGCGTACGTTTCGCGACCCGGCGGTCAACTGGATGTACCAGACCCAGCCGGAAGCCGCCCTGCACGGTCGCAGCTCCTACTGGCCGCGCGGCAAGGTGCTGGGCGGGTCGGGCTCGATCAACGCCATGGCCTATGTGCGCGGGCTGCCGCAGGACTTCGACGCCTGGCGTTCGGCTGGCAACCCGGGCTGGGGCTGGGACGACGTCCAGCCGTTTTTCCTGCGGGCCGAGGACCATGCCGGCGGCGCGTCGCCCCACCATGGCGCGGGCGGCCCACTGCATGTGGCGCGCATCGACGACCGGGTGCATCCCCTGTGCACGCAGTTCCTGGCCGCAGCCGATGCGCTCGGGATTGCCCGCAACCGCGATTTCAATGGCCCGTCGCTGCATGGCGTCGGCATCTACCCGATCACCACCCGCGGCGGATGGCGCGAATCGACCGCCAGTGCCTACCTGCGACCCGCATTGCGCAGACCCAACCTGGCACTGCACGTGCAGGCCCACGCGACGCGCATCCTGATGCTGGGCCGGCGGGCGGTCGGTGTCGAATACTGCCGCGACGGCCGCATGCTGCAAGCCCGTGCGCGGCTGCAGGTGGTCCTGTGCGGCGGCGCGATCAATTCACCACAGTTGCTGCAGCTCTCCGGGATGGGCGACGCGGCGCTGCTGGCGCAACACGGGATCACCGCCGTGGTCGACCTGCCCCGGGTCGGTCAGGGTTTGCAGGATCACCTTCACATTACCCACACCTACCGCGCGCGGGTTCCGACCCTGAACGATGTGCTGCGGCCCTGGCACGGCAAGTTGCGCGCAGCGCTGCAGTTCGCATGGTGGCGCCGCGGGCCGCTGTCGATGAGCGTCAACCAGGCGGGTGGTTTTGTCGCCATCGACCCAGGCAAGGTCACGCCGGAACTGCAGTTGTATTTCAACCCGGCCAGCTACGCCTCCCGCGATGCCGACGCCCGGCGCATGATGCAGCCGGACCCGTTCCCGGGCTTCTCGATGTCGGTCCACAGTTGCCGCCCGACCAGCCGCGGAAGCATCGCGATCGCGTCTGCCGATCCGACCGAAGCCCCCCGCATCGTCCCCAACTACCTGTCCACCGAGCAGGACATCGCACAGGCCCTGGCGGGGGCACGCCTGTTGCGCCGGCTGGCCGGCACCGATGCCTTGCAGTCCGTGATTGCGTCGGAAATACGCCCTGGCGCTGCCTGCGCCAGCGACGCGGACCTGCTCGATGACTTTCGCGCGCGCGCCGACACCATCTTCCATCCGGTCGGCACCTGCGCGATGGGGCCAACGCCCCACACCGCCGTCGTCGACAGCCGGTTGCGGGTGCATGGGGTTGATGGACTGCGGGTGGTCGATGCGTCGGTATTCCCGTCGATCACGTCGGCAAACACGCAGGCGCCCACGATCATGGTGGCTGAAAAGGCGGCGGCAATGCTGGCCGAGGACATGCGACGCGCATGAGCCTGCGCCGGGACTCAAGCTGCCAGCCTGGCGCGTGTCATCCGGCGCGGACGCAGCGAAACCCGACATAGACGACGGTGGTGTTGCCCGGCTTGCTTTGCAGATGAGCGGACTGCATGTGTGCGGCACCGTACCACCAGGAGCCGCCCCTCGTACGCCGCTGCGCATCGCCACCGGCGCCCGCCGGTTCATCGACCCATTCCCAGGCATTGCCGCCCATGTCGTGCAGCCCGTTGACACCGGCCGGCGTATCGGTGACCCGCGCATGGCCATGCCCGCGGGCCAACTGCGCGCCGTGGGAAACCGCGCGTTCGCGCGCCTGCGGACCGCAGTCGTCCAGGCACTGGGCTGCGGCAGGTGTCAGCCCGCTCGGATAGGGATAGCGCTGCCCGCGCACGAACGGTGCTGGTGGCCTGGCGCGTTGCTCGGTATATGCCGCCGATGTCCACTGTGCGTCGGTCGGCAATTGACCTCCGGCCCAGCGGCAGAAGGCCTGGGCCTCGTCGTAGCTGACATGAACCGCGGGCTCGGCATCGGCAGCTGGTCGCTTGCCGCCAAAGGGTGTGCGCCAGTTCCAGCCGTCCTTTTGCACCCAGCCCGCCTCATAGACCTGTCCGCCCCCGTTGCGTTCGGCCAGCGTCACGAGGCCGGTGGCGTCCACGAAGCGGCGGAACTGCGCCACCGTTGTCTCGCTGCGGGCGATGCTGAAGTCGCCAATCGTTTGCCAGTCGATGCCGGCCGGGTTGGCTTGCGCGACGGTGCCGGCCGCACAGCAGAGGGTGACCAGGCCGGATCGGAAGGAACGCAGAAGGCTTTTGGGCATCGCGCCAGCATACGGGGAGCGCGAAAACCCCGCGGCGGCCTCGGACGAATGGCCTTCGTCGGCAGGGCCCGCGCAGCGCTGCCGCACCTCGGATCAGAAGGGGCAGTCGGGCCTGAACTGCGGCGCGCGCCGCTCGCGCAGCGACGCGATGCCTTCGCGCACGTCGGGACCGGTGAAGCCCATGAATTCCATCGCCAGCGAGGCATCGAAGGTGGGGCCGGCCAGGCGCAGCCAGTTGTTCAACGCCTGCTTGGTCCAGCGGATGGCCGACTGCGAGCCGTTGGCCAGTTTGCCCGCCACTTCGAAGGCCCGCGGCAACAGCTCGGCGTCGTCCACCGCCAGCGAGACCAGGCCGATGCGTTCGGCCTCTTCGCCCGACACGGCTTCGCACAGCAGCAGGTAGTACTTGGCCTTGGCCATGCCGCACAGCAGCGGCCAGACGATGGCCGCATGGTCGCCGGCCGCCACGCCAAGCCGGGTATGGCCGTCGATGATGCGCGCACTCTTGGTGGCGATCGAGATATCGGCCAGCAGGCCGGCCACCAGCCCGGCGCCGACGGCCGGGCCGTGCATGGCCGAGACCACCGGCTTGGAGCAGTTGATGACGTTGTAGACCAGATCGCGCGCCTCGCGCCATACCCGCGAACGCACCTCGAAGTCATTCGCCATGTCCTCGACCAGGCCCAGGTCTCCGCCGGCCGAGAAACCTTTGCCTTCGCCGCGGATCAGCGCCACGCGTGTGTCCGGGTCGCGATCGACATCGAGCCAGATCGTCGACAGCTCGCGATGCATGTGGTGGTCGGCGGTCGACAGCTTCTGGTTCGCACTCTTGCTGGCACCCATGATGATCTCGAGGATGCCGCCCTCATGGCGCTGGAGGGTCAGGGACTGGTAGTTTTCGTACATGGGCGAAATCCTCGGTTCAGGCGGCCTCGACCTGCACCAGGCAGTCGTAGAAGGTCGGGGCACGGCCGATATCGGTCAGTTTCTGGCTGGTGAGTTCGTTGACGTTCTTGCCGTCCATGCCCAGCTTGCGCCACCAGATGCCCAGGCCGTTGACGACGCCCGGGCGTGCCCGCGGCGACACCTTGAGCTTGCAGCGGTAATCGCCGCGCGGGTTGAACACCCGCACCACGGCGCCGCTGGACAGGCCCCGCGCCTGCGCATCGGTCGCACTCATTTCCAGGATCGGCTCGCCCTCGATGTCGCGCAGGCTGGTCACGTTGACGAAGCTCGAGTTGAGGAAATTGCGCGCCGGCGGAGAAATCATCGCCAGCGGGTACTGCGCCGAACTGCCTGGCACCTCGTAGTTCGGGACATGGTCGGGCAATCCGTCCAGGCCCTGGTCGGCCAGGCGCTGGCTGAAGAACTCGCATTTGCCGGACGGTGTGGGAAAGCCGCCATCGGCGAACGGGGCGTCCTTCAGGCGCAGCGACGTGAAGCCCTGCGCCAGCAATGCGTCGTAGTCCACCGCATCGCCGAAGGCCGTGCGGCACAGGGATTCGTCGTCCTGCGCAAAGCAGTCTTCCGTGAAGCCCATGCGCTGCGCCAGTTCGCGAAAGATCTGCGTATTGGTTTTTGCCTCGCCCAGCGGCGCGATCGCCGGGCGGTTGAGCAGCACGTCGGTATGTCCGTAGCTCAGGTGGATGTCCCAGTGTTCCAGCTGCGTCGTGGCCGGCAGGACGTAGTCGGCATGGTCGGCGGTGTCGGTGCGAAAGTGTTCCAGCACCACGGTGAACAGGTCCTCGCGGGCAAAGCCCTGCACCACCTTGCTCGAGTCGGGCGCCACGGCGACCGGGTTGCTGTTGTAGACGATCAGGGCCTCGATGGCCGGGCCGAACGCCTGGGATGCCGGTCGCAGCAGGTCGTCGCCAATGGTGTTCATGTTGATCGTGCGGGCGCTTGCCTGGCGCAGGTCCGGGCGCTCCAGCGCCTGGCGCTGAACCGGAAACTGCCCGGAACTGGACAACAGCAAGCCGCCCGCCGGCTGGCGCCAGGCGCCGATCAGTGCCGGCAGGCAGGCGATGGCACGCACCGCGTTGCCGCCGCCGCGAACCCGCTGCATGCCGTAGTTGAGCCGGATCGCCGCGGCGCC
>Ga0116169_1001941_pt1 | contig 15940 bp, 17 predicted proteins | sample AD_UKC130_MetaG_FD_89796 | JGI IMG/M metagenome (GOLD analysis project Ga0116169, IMG submission 89796) | Active sludge microbial communities of municipal wastewater-treating anaerobic digesters from Canada - AD_UKC130_MetaG | ecosystem: Engineered > Bioreactor > Anaerobic > Digestate | place...
ATCGTCTCGTCGGGTGCCAGGGTCGTCAGCGTGCGAACCATCGCGTCGAAACTGCGCCAATCCCGGGCAGCGCGGCCCGTGCCGCCGTAGACGACCAGGTCGTCGGGGCGCTCGGCGTTCTCGGGGTCGAGGTTGTTCATGAGCATCCGCAGCGGCGCCTCGGTCTGCCAGGAGCGGGCAGTGAGGGTGGTGCCGCGGGGGGCACGGACGGGGCGGGCGCCTTCCATGGCGATCTCCTCAGGGTAGATTCGTGGACAACGAGGGTCGAAAGGTGACATCCGTGAGCCTCAACATCGTGACCGCACCGGCACGGCACGCATTTCGGCTTGCCGAACAGGTGGGCGCGCTCACCGGTGTCGCGGGACTGGCCACCCGGGCTCGGCGGTTCGTCGACGGGCTGACCGCGTATGAGGTCAGCGACGAGGAACGAGCGCAGACCCAACGGTTCATGCAGGACCGGTTCGACGAGGCCGGGCCGCCCGTCTGATCCTGCGATTCCCGCGATTTCTGCGATTCCTGCGATTCCCCGGACTTCTGGGACTCCCTGCCGTTCATGTCGCCGCCTCAGGCCAGCGGACCGGTGACGGACTCAACCGCGGCGAGGGCGCCCCCGGACGCGACGAGTTGCACGGCATACTCGATCTCCGGTGCGAGGAAGCGGTCGGGACCGACGCCGGCCACCCCTTCGCGCAGGGCCGTGACGACAGCGCCCGTGGCGGCGCTTGGCTGGAGCGGGGCGCGCAGTTCCAGTCCCCGTGCCGCAGTGAGCAGTTCGATGGCCAGCACCCGGGTCAGCCCATCGACCGAGCGGCGCAGCTTGCGGGCCGCCGACCAGCCCATCGAGACGTGGTCCTCCTGCATCGCCGACGACGGGATCGAGTCGACGCTCGCCGGTGCGGCCAGCCGCTTGAGTTCCGAGACGATGGCCGCCTGGGTGTACTGCGCGATCATGTGCCCACTGTCCACGCCCGGGTCGCCGGCGAGGAAGGCCGGCAGCCCATTGCTGCGCGTCCGGTCCAGGAAACGGTCAGTGCGTCGCTCGCTCATGCTCGCGACATCGGCCGCGACGATCGCCAGGAAGTCCAGGACGTAGGCGACCGGTGCCCCGTGGAAGTTGCCGTTGCTCTCGACCCGCCCGTCGTGCGTCACCACGGGATTGTCGACGGCAGAAGCGAGTTCGTATGCCGCGATCCGCGCCGCATGCTCGACCGTGTCACGGGCCGCGCCGGTGACCTGGGGGGCACAACGCAAGGAGTAGGCGTCCTGGACCCGGGGGCAATCGTCGGTGTCATGGGAGTGGCGGATCGGGCTGTCGGCCATGACCCGACGAATGTTGGCGGCCGACAAGGCCTGGCCGGGCTGCGGGCGCAGGACCTGTAGGTCGGCGGCGAAGACGTCATCGGTGCCCAGCAGCCCTTCGACGCTCATCGCCGTGGTCACGTCGGCGAGAGTGAACAACCTCCGCAGGTCCCAGATCGCCAGGCACAGCATCCCGAGCATGCCGTCCGTGCCATTGATGAGGGCGAGGCCCTCCTTCTCGCGCAGCACGACCGGCTCGATGGTGTTGTCCCGCAACGCAGTCGCCGCGTCGGTCAGCGTGCCGTCGGCCAGCCGGACCGGCCCCTCACCCATGGCGGCGAGCGCGCAGTGGGCTAGCGGCGCCAGGTCGCCGGAACAACCGAGCGACCCGAACTCATGCACGACCGGCGTGATCCCGGCGTTGAGCATTGCTGCATAGGTCTGGGCGATGACGGGGCGCACCCCGGTGCGTCCGGTTGCAAGGGTCGCCAGGCGCAGCACCATGAGCCCGCGAACGACCTCACGCTCGACCTCTGCGCCACTTCCGGCGGCGTGCGAGCGGACCAGCGAGCGCTGCAGTTGGGCACGCAGCTCGACCGGGATGTGCCGGGTCGCCAAGGCACCGAAGCCGGTGGAGACGCCGTAGTGCGGCTCGACGTCGTCGGCCAAGCCGTCGATGACCGCCCGGGTCTGGGCCATCCGGCTCACCGCCTCGCCGGAGAGCGCCACGGGCGCGCCGCCCCGAGCGACGGCGACAACCTCGTCGATCGTCAAGGGTCCGGCACCGACGGTCACCGTGGGCGGGTGTTGAGTGCTCATGTGCCCAATTGGAACCCGCCGGGTCCGTCTCCGGGAGAGGCCGACCCCAGATCGTGTCCCAGATTTGGGACAATGGGGACCGGGATGTGAGAGCCTGGCGGGGTGGACCCGAACCCGGCCGTCGGGCACGCCCTCGACGTCCTGCAACTGCTGGCACGGCATACCGAACCGTTGCCGGCCGCCGCGATCGCCCGCGACCTCGGCTTGCCCCGCTCGAGCACGTACCGCATTCTGCTCACCCTCGCCGACCGTGGGTTCGTCAGCCACCTGCGCGAGTCGGGGCGATTCGGGTTGGGGGCCGCGGCGTACGAGCTGGGGTCGGCCTATCGACGGCAGGCGCCGTTGCAGCGGATCGCCGCGCCGCTGTTGGCCAGGCTGGTCGACGCGACGACCCACAACGCGCACCTCGCGGTGATGCACGGCCGGGACGTCCTCTACGTCGTCGAGGAGCGCGCCGCCGGGCGGCCCCGACTGGTGACGGACGTCGGAGTCCGGCTCCCTGCCGAACTCACTGCGAGCGGTCTGGCGATGCTGTCCCGCCTCCCTGCTGCGCAGGTGCGCGCGCTGTATCCGGCTGCGGCTCAACTGATCCGGCGGGAAGAGCTCGGCCCGCGGTCCCTCGCGGAGCTTCGCCGCACGCTGACGCAGACCCGGGCCAGGGGGTATGCCGTGGAGTCCGGCACGGTGACCGAAGGCCTCGCCTCGGTGGCCGTCGCGATCGTCGACCACACCGACCATCCGGTGGCGGCGGTCGCGGTGACCTACCCGTCGGATGTCGTCGACGCCGCCGGTCGTGAACGGCTGGTCGAGCAGGTTCGTCGGGTGGCGGCTGCCCTCACTGCGCGGCTACGAGGCTGACTCGGCGGGCGGGAGGTCCGAGACCGGCGCCGCGCCCGGGGGAGTCTCGGAGGCACGGCGCTCGGCGGAGGTCGCGATGTCGGAGGCGATCTCATCGCGCAGCGTGACGGCGACGTAGCCCGCGCCGAGCAGGGTGGCCACGACGATGATGAGGAAGATCACCCGGAAGGAGATCAATGCCACCAGCAGCGCACCGACGGCCAGCGAGATGGCTTGCGGGGCGCCCATGAGCACCTCGAGCGCCATCGATGCCCGGCCCATCACGGCCGCAGGTGTGCGCCGCTGGACGAGGGTCGTCACCGCCACGAACAGCCAGGGCAGTGACACGCCGATGACGGCGAGGGCGGCGAGCATGACGGGCAACTCGCTCGCGCCAGCGATGACCGCCAAGGGAACCGCCAGAACGACCATGCCGACGACGGTGGTCCCGACCTCCCCGAGCCGACGAACGACGAGGTTGGAGGTCAGCGCGCCGACGATCGCCCCCACCCCCTGGACGCTCACCAACACGGCCGCGAAGGCGGTCGGCCTCCCGAAGGCATCCAGGACGGCGTAGATGGACGATTCGGTGAACCCGAGGACCAGGAGCATGAGGCCAAACCCCAGCAGGGTATGCCGCAGGGGCCGGTCGCCCGTGAGGTGGCGGATCCCGGCGGTGAGCTGAGCCCAGACGTGCGCGTCCTCGGGGGCCGGCACCGTCTCGTCGAGCGGGATCGCGGCGATGACGAGGGCGGCGATGAGGAACGACGCGGCATCGAGCACTGCGACCAGCCACCCGCCGGTCCAGGCGAACAGCGCGGCACCGAGCAACGGGCCGAAAAGCCGGAAGCCCTCCTTGGTCGTCTGCAGCGCAGCATTGGCGTCGACGAGGACGTCGTCCGGGATGAGCTCCTTGAGCAGCCCGTTGACTCCGGCCGGGAGGACGACGAAGGACACGCCGTAGCAGAACGCCACGGTCCAGATGAGCCAGAGCTGATCGGCGGAGCCGACGAAGACCAGGGGCACGACGATGAGCGCCGACAGGACGTTGCCCCAGACGAGCAGCGGCTTGCGCCGGACCCGGTCGACCCACATGCCCAGCGCCGGCGCGAGGAGCGAGGGCAACAGCATGAACAGGAAGGTGAGCCCGGCCTGAGCGTTGGATCCGGTGATGGTCTTGACCCACATCGACAGGACGAGCAGCAGGATCGAGTCGCCGAGGGCGGAAGTGCTCAACGCGGCATACAGCCGGGGAAAGCCGGCCTGGGCGAAGGCGCGTTTCACGGGGACTCCTCGATCCGGATCAAGACGCGATATGTCGTGACTGCAGGAACACGTTATATCGTGTTCCTCCGGTCGACAAGTCCCGGCGATCGAGGTCAGGCGGGCGTCACCGGCGTGGCCGCCCGGGCGGCAGTGCCCGTGCCTGAGGTGGTCGCGCCGACCGTGGCGGCGGCGGGTGCGGCCGCGGCATACCGTTTGACGACGTCCTGCAGGTCGATACAGGCCGGCGAAGAAGTGCCGGGTCTTACCGGGTCTCCGTGCTCATTTCTTCGGCCTCGGCGGCGCGACGAACCAGGGGCATGACCGTCAAGCCCTGAACCGCGATGGTGAAGAGGACAACGACGTAGGTGGCGGTCACGAGGGTCGACCGGTAAGGGCTGGGTGGGAGCCCGAGGGCGAGGCTGATCGCGATGCCGCCACGCAGGCCGCCCCAGGTGAGAACACGCACCGTCCAAGGTCCGTACCCGTCTCGGTTCCGGACCAGCGTCATCGGCAGTGCCACGCTGACGAACCGAGCGGCCAGCGCCACCGCGATCATGAGGAACCCGGCGACGATCTCGTTGACTCCGGTCGGGGTCAGCAGGACATCGAGGCCAATGAAGGCGAACAGCAGGATGTTGAGGACCTCGTCGAGGGTCTCCCAGAACCCCTCGACGTGTTCGCGGGTCTCGACGCTGAACGCCCTCTCCTTGCCCGAGGACATGACCAACCCCGCAACGACCATCGCGAGGGGACCACTGAGGCCGAGGCCGGCGGCCAGGACATAACCGCCGATGACCGCGGCGAGCGTCAGCAGGATCTCGACCGACGCAGCCTCGATCGACCGGCACAGCAGGTAGGTAACCCAACCGACGACGGCGCCGAAGACGATGCCCCCCAGCGCTTCCTGGACGAAGACGAGCAAGGCACCGCTGAGACTGGCGTCGGCGTGGCCCCCGCCGACACCTGCGGCCGCGCCGATGACGAGGAAGAACACCACCCCCACGCCGTCGTTGAACAGGCTCTCCCCGGCGATGAGCGTCTCGATCTTCTTGGGCACCTTGGCCCTCTTGAGCATGTCGAGCACCGCAACGGGGTCCGTCGGCGACAGCAGCGCACCGAAGAGCAGCGCCCAGATGAACGGGATGTCGATCCCGACCAGGTGGAAGACGCCCCACGACCCGAACCCGATGAGGACGGTGCTGATAGCGGTACTCGCGCCGGCGAAGGTGAGGATGCCTGCCTTGAGCCGCACCATCAACTGCGCGTCGAGGCTCATCGCGCCGGCGAAGAGGAGCAGGCTGAGGATGCCGTTGAGGACGAACGCGGTGAAGTCGAGCGTGCGCCAGAGCTCGGCCGCTTGTTGCTTGAGCCCGAACGTCCACCCCTGGGTGTCCAGCAGGATGAGCATGATCGACGAGCCCGCTCCGGCCAAGGTGACGGCGACCGTGCTGGGCAGCTTCACCCAGCGTTCGTTGGCCCAGGCAAGGAGTGCGGACAGACACAGCAGGACAGCGAATGCGGTGAGCACGGTGGCAGCCTAAGAGTCAGAGCGCCCCGTGACACACAGCTGAGGGCAACGGCATACCTGCGCGTAGGTCCTCGTGCTCAGCCGCGGCGGCGTTCGACCAACCCTCGAAGGTAGGCGACCTGCCCAGCGTGCTGGGTGATGTCGTTGACGACGGATACCAGGCGCACAGCGGCGGTGACAGGCGGGTCCCAGCGCCGGTCGACGATCCGCTGGAAGTCGCTCGCCGACAACCCCTGCACGATCGCCACCGTCTCGGCGTGGACCGCCGCATGGTATGCCGCGAGCAGGCTCCCGTCCGTGACCGAGAAGGCCCCGACCTCATCGCTGGACTGGCCGTACCCGATCGATCGGGCGGCATACGGGAGGTCGAAGCGTTCGGCGAATCCGGCACTCGCCCAGACCTGCTCGCGCTCGGCGACCCCTGCGAGGTGATCGTCTTGGACCCGGGTGAGGTGCCACACGAGCCACCCGATGGAGTTGGCCTCCGGGTCGGCCCGCCAGAGCAGATCCTCGCCGCTCAAGCCGTCGAGCAGCCCGGGGAGCCCCTCGGCCACCCGGCCGAAGGCGTCCACGAGGAGGGCGCGGGACAGCGCGAGGTCGTCGCCCACCGGGGTCGCTGCAGCAGAGGTGTCGGTCATGACCTCAGCCTGCCACGGCATTGAACGGCCTGACGCGCTACTGGGCGGCCCGGGACAGCTCGCGACGGTAGCCGGCCCGAGCCAACAGGCCGAACCCCACAAACGACGCCAGCACCCAGGCGACGTGCACCCAGGGGCTGCCCTCGGGGTGGGCCCCGAAGGCGACGACGTCGGACGCCGGCGCGATCGCCGACCACACCAGTTGCCCGAAGTGGTAGGTGGGGAGGTAGGGCGCCACGTTGGCGAGGACCTCGGGTAGTTGGTCGAGCGGGAAGAAGAACCCCGACAGGAACGACAGGGGCAGGAAGACGAGGTTGCCGATCGCCGACGCCGCCTTGGGCCGGAACCAATAGGCCAGGGAGAAGCCCATGGTCGAGAAGGCCACGGTGCCGGCGAGGAGGAGCAGCACGGTCTGGACGAGCCGGGTGCCGTCGAAGGGCACCTTGCCACCGAACGTCGCCACCGCCCAGGTCCCGAGCAAGATGAGCGCGCAGAACGCCAGCGAGCCGACGACCTTGGCGACGAAGTAGGCCCAGAACGGCATCGGCGTGGCCCGCATCCGGCGCAGCCACCCCTTGCCGCGCTCCTCAGCGACACCCACCCCGAAGGTGAAGATCGCCAGGCTGACGACGCCGTAGGCCGACATCGAGGCGAACATCATCGCTCCGACATCCGTCCCACCCGGCAACTGCTGCCCGGCATTGGGCAGCCCGAACATCGTGAAGAGGATGATCGGCACGGCGACCACCCCGACGACATACTCGGGAACCCTTGCGCTGGAGAGCAGTTCGGCACGCAACTGCGCAAGGAGCGTGCCGAGCGCACCCGGCATACGGGAGGCTTCGGGGCTCAGCCGACGGGGGGTCTGGTGACCGCCGTCCGTGGTCGACGTGGTTGGTCGGTATGCCGTGCTGCTGGGGGCGCTCATGCTGTGGGCTCCGTGACGTGGTTGCTGTTGGTGTCGGGGTTGGTGTCGGGGGTGGCGCCGGGTGCGGTGCCACTGGCGCCGGTGGCGGACCCAGTGGCCGTGCCGACAAGGTGGATGAAGGCTGTCTCGAGGTCGGTGTCGGTGACCGTCAACTGCGTCACGAGGTGGCCGCCGGAGAAGAGCCGGGCGAGCAGGTCCTCGGGTGCCGAGGTCTGCACGAGAAGGGTCGGGTGACTGGCCGCGGCGGACTCCCCGGGGGCGACCTCGACCGCGCGGACGCCGGGGAACGTGGCCATGTCAGTGGCGCTGACGTCGGTGACGAGTCGGACCGTCCGGGCTGCGACGGTCGCCTTGATCTGCGCCGGGGTGCCGTCGGCGATGACCCGGCCATGGTTGATGAGGATCACTCGATCGGCAAGAGCATCGGCCTCGGCGAGGTTGTGGGTGGAGAAGAGAATCGTCTTGCCATGGGCGGCCAGGCCCCGCACCTGCTCCCAGAACAGGTGTCGCGCCTCGACGTCCAGCGCTGCGGTGGGCTCGTCGAGGAAGAGCAGGTCGGGGTCGCCGGCGATGGCCAGGGCGAAGTTGAGCCGCTGCTGTTGCCCGCCGGAGAGTTGGCCGATCCGGCTACCGCGCTTCTCGAGCAGGTCGGCACGGGCCAGGATGTCGTCCAGGCCCAGCGCGAACGGGTAGTAGTGGCGCACCAGGTCGACGGCTTCGGCAACGGTGAGGCTCTCGGGAGCGTTGCTTTCCTGGAGCATCGCGCCGACCCGAGCACGGGCGGCCTTGGCGTTGGGAGCGTCTCCGAAGACTCGGACCTCCCCGGACGTCGGGGTGCGCAGCCCGAGCAGCATCTCGATGGTCGTCGACTTCCCGGCGCCGTTGGGGCCAAGGATCGCGACAATGTCGCCGGGGCCGATAACCAGGTCGAGGGCATCGACGGCCAGGAGCTCCCCGTATCGCTTGGTGAGGCCGCTGGCTCGGATCACGGCCGGCGCTGTCGCTGATCCGGAGGCCGAGCCGGAGGTGGCCGCCATGGCCGGGAGGTGAGTGGTGATCATGTCCTCGACGCTAGGCGGCGGTGTGCCCCGGCCGTCAGTGCCGGTCGTCATGACCGGCACCCATGACGACTGGCACGGGTGCCGGTGGGACCGGCCGCCATACGCTCGACCTCATGCAGGAACGCCACCTCGAACCCCTGGGCATCGCCACGGCCACGATGGCCTGGCTCGCGATCGGCATCGTCGAGATCATCGGGCTCCCTGGTGACGCCTCCCCGTGGTGGTGGGTGGCCTACCTCGGCTACGGCGCGGCATACCTCTGGTGCGTCATCGCGGCGCCCAAAGGGAGTTGGCCGCTTCGCGAGCGAGTGGTTGTCCTCGCCCTGGTGACCCCGCTGGGAATCGCGATTGTCGCGTTGTCCGCTTCTCGCGGCTTCACCTCGATCGCCCTGGTGATGTCGGCAATCCTCTTGGGCCAGCTCCTGCCGCTGCGCGCCGCGCTCGGCGCCGTCATCGTTCAGACGATGGTCGTGGTCGGGCTGCTCTGGGTGTCGATCAGCGTCGACGGACCCAGCTACGCGGTGTCGACGGGGGTGGCGTTCTTCGCCTTCCAGATCTTCGCGCTCCTCATGGTGGTGTCGGTGCGGGCGACGGAGGCAGCCCGCCACGAGGCCGACCGCGCTCGCGCGCAGGCCGAGGCGGCCACCGCGGCGCTGCGGGCGGCGCAGGCGCAGTTGGCGGCCACGAGCCGCGCGCAGGAGCGGTTGCGGATCGCCCGTGACCTGCATGACGTCGTGGGTCACCAACTCACCGCGCTGTCGGTCAACCTCCAGGTCGCGTCGCGGACCGCCACCGGCTCGGCCAGGGACGACCTCGAGGTATGCCGTGTCGTCGCCTCTGACCTGCTGCGTGACGTTCGCGACGTGGTGAGTCAACTGCGCGAAACCCCCCGTTCTGGGCCGGAATTCGCTGCCGAACTGAGGGGGATCGGGCAGGCCGTGCCGAGCCCGCGCGTGCACGTCGATGTCGCTGACGACCTCCCGGTGCTCGGCCCGGCCGAAGCCGACGTCGTCCGTCGCTGCGTTCAGGAGATCGTCACCAACGCCGTTCGTCACAGTGGTGCGAGCTCGGTGTGGATCGGTGTCGAGGAGTTGGACGGCGTGGTGAGTGTGACCGCGCGCGATGACGGGCGAGGGGTTGGCCCCGGTGGTGTCGAGATCGTCATCGGCCACGGACTGACCGGCATGATCGAGCGGTTCGAGGCCCTGGGCGGGTCCGTCGCCTGGTCTGCCCGGGCGGGTCAGGGGTTCACCGTGCAGGCCTCACTGCCCCTGCGCCAGGTGCTGGCGACGTGAGCGTCCGGGTGGTCGTGGTCGATGACCAGACCCTGGTGCGCCAAGGGATCGTGGGGCTGCTGCGGCTCTCCGGCGAGGTCGAGGTCGTCGGTCAGGCCAGCGATGGCGCCGAGGGCCTGGAGATCGTGGCACGGCTGCGTCCAGACGTCGTGCTTCTCGATCTGCGGATGCCCGTGTTGGACGGGCTCGGCGTGCTGGCCGCCCTCGCCCGCACCGGCGACCACACGCCGGTCCTCGTTCTGACCACTTTCCCGGACGACGACGCGCTCATCGCGGCGATGCGCGCCGGCGCACGGGGCTATCTGCTCAAGGATGTGAGCCTCGATCACCTCGTCGACGCGATCAGCACACTCGCGGCCGGGGGCACCGTCATCCAGCCGTCGGTGACCGAGGCCCTCGTGCGGCAGCTGGCCGGGACATCCACCGAGGTGGGCTCTGCGGGCTTGACCCCCGAGCCGCTCACCCCACGGGAGACCGAGGTGCTGCGCCTGTTGTCGGGGGGCTACTCCAACCGCGAGATCGCGGCAGCGATGTTCCTGGCCGAGGGCACCGTCAAGAACCACGTCTCGGCCGTCCTGCTCAAGCTGGGCGTCCGAGACCGGACCCGGGCAGTGCTGCGGGGCCTTGAACTCGGGCTCATCCAGGGCTGACCCGGCCGGCCATGGGTGGACCGCCAGAGACGGCTCAGAGGTGGTCGGCTCAGGCGTCGGCGATCGTGGGCGCGGTGGGGTCGACTCCGCTGGGGTTGGCTTGCTGCCCGGCGACGTAGGCCTCGAGGTCGGCGATCGAGTCGGTGTTGCGCTTGGCGACCGTCAAGAGCGAGGACATCTTGGCCACCTCCTCGACCTGCTCCTTGATGAACCATTGCATGAACTGCTCGGCGCCGAAGTCGTTCTCTTCCCGGGCGATTCGGGTCAACGAGTAGACCTGTTCGGTGACCGCCCGCTCCTGGCGCAGGGCCAACTCGACCGGCTCCACGACGCCATCGAAGCGGGACTGAGGTGCTTCGCCGCCGGGGATCGTCACCTCGGCCTCGGTGTCGAGGAGATAGCGCACCATCATCATCGCGTGGTCGCGTTCCTCACGGGCGTGCACATAGAAGAACGAGGCCAGCTGAGGCATGGTCAGCGCGTCGAAGTGCACCGCGATCGCGACGTATTGCAGGTGGGCGGCGAATTCATTGCCGATCTGGACGTTGAGTGCTGCCGCGAAGCGGGACGTGGTCACCGGGTCACTGTAGCGGCGAACGGCCTTCCGGCACCCTCTCGCCGGCGTGCCTAGAGTGGTCCGCATGACCGCAGGTGAAGTCCCCGTGCCCGGTGTCCAGGTGAGTGCGGCGGCAGGCGAAACGGCATACGAGGACAGCGAGGAGGGGTATGCCGCGGGGCTGCGCGCGTGGGACGGCCTCCCCGGGATCCCGGCGTCCTCCGGTGCCCTGATCCGCGACGCACGGGGACGGATCCTCGTGCTCAAGCCGACCTACAAGAGCGGGTGGACCATCCCCGGCGGCGTGATGGAGGCCAACGGCGAGACGCCGTGGGCGGCTTGCCAGCGCGAGGTCCGCGAGGAGACCGGGCTGATCGTGACGACCGGGCGACTCGTGGCGCTCGACACGCGTCCGGCGAAGACCCGCAAGGCGATGGGGCTGCGGTTCCTTTTCGATTGCGGGATGGTCAGCGACGCGCAAGCGGCCTCGATCACGGTGCAGGCAAGCGAACTGAGCGAGTTCGCCTTCGTCGAGCCGGCGGAGGCTCTGACCCGGCTGCGCCCGGCGGTGAGTCGTCGGGTGGCCGCGGCGCTGGCGGCCCCGCACTGCTGTTACCTCGAGGATGGCCGCCCCGTTGCGGGTGTGTCGGCTGATGTCTTCGTTGGCCCGGGTGGGTCTGTTGGGACGTCTACTGTCGCAGCGCGATGGTGTTGACCCGCCACCGTGCGCCGTCGCGGATGAGGGACACGAGGTAGATCCCGTTGACCTCCTTGACGGTCCCGGCCGCCGCCCCTGTGGCGTCGACGAGCTTGGTCGCGCGCAGTCGGAACAACACGTCGACCAGTGTCTGCCCCTCGATGTGCGGCTCGTTGCTCGGCGTCACCTCGCGCAGCAACAGCGGCTCGGAGACGGTATGCCGTCCCCCGCTCGTCAGCGCCGCGACCTCGTCCTCCATGGTCGTGCACAGGGTGCACTTGGCCGTCCCGAGTGGACGCAGCAGCCCTGTCTGTCCGGTCGCGTAGGCCGTGTTGAGCCGGCCGAAGAAGTAGCGGGTGAAAGCCAACGCACCCGCCGGAGAGTCGGCCTGGGCCTCAGCCGGGACGTCGCTCGGATAGGCAAGGGTGGCCGGGGCGCTCGCGGTCGGCCGGGCCGCGGCCGTCGTTCCTGCCGTCGCTCGAGCACTGGTTCCAGCGGTTCCGGCGGAGCCCGCCGCTCCGCCGGGGCTGGATGAGCAGGCTCCGAGGAGTGCGAGGGCAGCCAGCCCCACGGCATACCTCGCCATTGGCGACGACATCGACATCCTCCCTGCGGCTGGTCCCCTCGGCGCCCAGTCTCCCATGCGCGGCCCGGTGCCTCCCCGTGCTCGGCGCGGACGCCGCGAGCGGGCGCTAGCGTGAGGGCCGTTGCTCACCCGCACGAAAGGCCCCGTGCATGCCCGTTCACCCCGCCGCGCCCGGCCCCGACCGCGGAGCCGACCTCGAGCACTGCCCCCAGGTGCTCCTTCGCAATGTCCGGGTCGTCCCGGTCGGCGGGGTCGCTGCGCCCGATGGGAGCGTCGACCTGCGGCTGCGTGGCGGCCGGGTCGTCGGCCTCGCGCCGACGATCGCCCCGGAACCCGCCGACGCGGACGTCCACGACGCGGCGGGCCGGTGGGTCATCCCGGGTTTGTGGGACCACCATGTGCACCTGGCCCAATGGGCCGACACGCTCTCGCGACTCGACCTGTCCGGCACGGCGAGCCCGGACGAGGCCACCGATCGGGTCCGCCGACACCTGGACACGTTGCCGTCTGAGGACCGGGACAGCCTCGTCGTCGGGTTCGGTCATCGGTCGGCGATCTGGGGCCGGCAACCCACCGTGGCTGAGCTCGATGTGGTGTCCGGGCAGCACCCGGTTGCGCTGGTCAGCGGCGACGGGCACAACGGCTGGCTCAACTCGGCGGCGGTCGCGTTGCTGGGCGCACCGGCCACCGACGGCGCCCTCGTCGAGAACGACTGGTATCCCGTCTGGGCCCGGATCGGAGACCTGGCCGGGTCGCAGGAGGCCAGGGATGCGGCATACCGGGTCGCCGTGTCGCGTGCCGCGGCGATGGGGATCGTCGGCGTAGGGGACATGGAGTTCGGCGACGGATTCCTTGACTGGCCACGGCGATTCGACGCCGGCATTCGCGACCTGCGGGTCCGGGTGGCCACCTATCCCACCGGGCTGGACGCAGTGCTCGCGGCCGGTCTGCGCAGCGGCGACGTCCTCGCAGACTCCGGCGGGCTGGTGCGGATGGGTCCGCTCAAGATCATCTCGGACGGCTCGCTCAACACCCGCACGGCCTACTGTCACCAGGCGTATGCCGGTGGGTCCGCTCTCGCCGAACCGCACGGTCGAGCGAACTACTCCGCCACGGACCTGACGGATCTGGCTCGGCGGGCGACCCGGGCCGGGCTGCGGATGGCGGTGCACGCTATCGGTGACGCCGCGATCGGGCAGGCCTTGGACGTGTTCGAGGCGACCGGTGCGACCGGGACCATCGAGCACGCCCAGCTCATGCGGTCGGCCGACATCGCCCGGATGGCCCAGCTGGGGGTGGGGGCCAGCGTACAGCCGGCGCATCTGCTGGACGATCGCGACGTGACCGCGCTGTATTGGCCGGACCGAGCCGACCGATGCTTCCCGCTGCGCGAGATGGTCGATGCCGGGGTGGCGCTCTTGCTGGGGTCCGACGCGCCGGTGTCGCCGCTGGATCCATGGCTCGCCATGGCCGCGGCCGTGCACCGCAGCGCCGACGACCGGGACCCGTGGAATGCCGGCCAGGCCCTCAGCGCGGCGCAGGCGCTGGCCGGCAGCACCGATGGGCAAACGACTGTCGCGCTGGGGAGTCGGGCGGATCTCGTTCTGCTGGAGGCTGATCCGCTGGGCTCGGACGACCACGAGTCGGCCGAGGTCGGGCGGCGGCTGCGGTCGATGCCGGTGGCGGCCACGTACCTCGGCGGGCGTCGTACTTTCGGCAGCGAGGGCAGCACCGGCTGAGTCTCGGGCTATTTCGGCTGTTTCGGGGTCGCTACGGCCGTCACGGGCCGACCGTCGCCCCGCGTCACCGCTGGGCGCGGCCGGAATGCTGTGCTGCGCTGGCCTGCTGGGCAGCGCGCAACCGAGCGGCGAGAGGTGGGGGGACGACCGTGTCGGGGTCGCGCAGGGCGCCGAGCGCCGCGCGCACACCGACAAGACCGGCATACAGGGCTGGGCAGGTGGGGCATGAGCCGAGGTGGGTTTCGAGCGCGCTGCGCGTTCCCGCGTCCAGTTCGCCGTCGAGGTAGTCGCTCACCCGCGAGCGAGCATCCCAACAGCGCAACGGAATCCCGCCCACTGCTGCCCTCCGTTCGGTGCCGCGTGCAAGGTGGGTGACGAGCATCGCGCGCGCCCGGCTGATTCGCTGCTTGGCGGCGGCCAGGCTGACGTCCTGGATGTCGGCAACCGCCGCCGAGGTCAGGCCCTGGACGTCGTGTAGGACGACGGCCGAGCGATAAGCCGCCGGGAGATGGATGATCGCGTCGCGCAGTTCCTCGGCCGTTTCGGCCCGCAGGAGAACGGTTTCGGCGTCGACGGTGTAGGCGTCGTCGCGCCAGTCGGCTTCGACGCGCTCGGCGAGTTCGTCGGCGTCGATGGGGTCGGTGCGCGTCGCCCGAACCACGTCAACGAAGCGGTGATGCAGGATCCGGTGCAGCCAGGTCGCCGGTGCGGAATCTCCCCGGAAGTCCTCGGCCCGCTCGAGGGCGCGCACGACGGTGTCCTGCACGAGATCCTCGGCGGTAGCCGGGTCGCGGGTCAGCACCCGCGCGTAGCGCAGCAGGCCAGGGACGGCGGCCGTGATCTCGTCGTGGGTGATCCCCATGCGACAACGGTATGCCGTCCGGTCCCTCCGTTGTGAGCGGGAGGGGGGCGGACGGCATACCGGAGAGGTCAGGCGCCCTTGTTGGTGCTGAACTTGAAGGGCATGTAGAGCGGGCACACCCGGACGATGCCGGTGACCAGCATGATCGCGGCGACGATCCACAGGACCACACCGAAGGTTCCGCCGACGACGATCGCGAGGATCGCGGCGACGATGGCGATGGCGATGCGGATCATCCGGTCGGTGCTGCCGACGTTGAGCTTCATGGTGCGTCAATTCCTTAGGTCAGGGGAGGGTCGAACGCCGCATGGACGGCGCCGGGGGCCCGAGGGTGACAAGAACCGAGTATGCCGTGTGTCACAACGGCGTTGCTATGGCGCGGGGTCCTCGTCGCCGCGTTCCAGATAGGCCGCCAGCTCCCGGCGGCCCTCTTCGCTCAGGTCGGGTCCGACCTCGATGAGCCGAGGTAGCAGGTGGCGTTCTGTCGTCAGCGCGCGGAACATCAGCGGGACGTCGATGTCATGGTCCGGGCGGCTTTCGACGACGACCGGGTCGCCGGCCCGCACCGAGCCCGGGGTGAGCACGCGCAGGTAGGCGCCGGTGCGGCCGCGGACCGTGAACCGCTTGACCCAACGGTCCTCACGCATGGCCCGGGCGAAAGTCGCGCACGGGATCCGTGGGCCGGTCACTTGCAGGCGCACCGTGTCACCGATCGCCCAGATCTCACCGACGAGGGCGCCGTCGACATCGAGGCCGGCGATCGTGAGGTTCTCGCCGAAGCTGCCCGGGGGGAGCTCGCGACCGACCTCGGCGGCCCAGTGCGCGAGCTCTTCGTGCGCGACGGCATACACCGCCTGGTCGGTGCCGCCATGATGGCGCCGGTCGCCCAGGAAGTCCCGGCCTACCCCACTGCCACGCCCGGTGGCTTTGTCGCCCGGGTCGCTCACGGGCACGGGGCCGGCGACAGGCGACTTGTGTATGCCGGTCGGCGGGCCCCCGCTGTCCCCGTCCGGTCGTGGGGCGCCGACGTTGACGGCGAGTAGGTGAGCCATGCGTTTCTCCCTAGTCCGACCCTAGTCCGACTCCACCACCACGATGGGCTCCTCCGGCTCGGTGCCCTCGGTGTTCCCCGGCTCGTCGGCCCCGTTGTCACCCGCAGGCTCGGCACCGTCGGGAAGC
>Ga0116169_1001947_pt1 | contig 15907 bp, 12 predicted proteins | sample AD_UKC130_MetaG_FD_89796 | JGI IMG/M metagenome (GOLD analysis project Ga0116169, IMG submission 89796) | Active sludge microbial communities of municipal wastewater-treating anaerobic digesters from Canada - AD_UKC130_MetaG | ecosystem: Engineered > Bioreactor > Anaerobic > Digestate | place...
ATACACCTTTCTTTGAAGGGTATCGTCCCCAGTTCTACTTCCGGACCACTGACGTAACCGGCGTAATCCGCCTGCCCGAGGGCACCGAGATGATCATGCCCGGCGACAACACCAGGCTGATTGCTGAACTGATCACACCCATCGCCATGGAAGAGGGACTGCGCTTCGCGATCCGCGAAGGCGGCCGCACCGTCGGCGCTGGCGTGGTCACCAAGATTCTCGAGTAGGCGCCGCGCCAAGTTTTGGCTCTTAAATCCGCTTGTTGTTTTAGGGGGAAGACTCCCCCTTTTCTTCTGAAAATGTGACAGCCCAAGCACAAACCCCAGATAGACACGGTTGGCGGGGGTATTGACAACCCCCTCCGAAATGTGTTAAATTCTAGGGGTATTTCGACTGTCTGGAGGTGGCGGCTGTGCGTGTCGGTATCACACTAGAATGCACCCAATGCAAGAACCGGAATTACCGTTCCACGAAAAACAGGAAAAACGATCCGGATCGCATTGAGCTGAAGAAGTTCTGCAAGTTCTGCAGGACCCATACCGTTCACAAAGAAACCCGCTAGGGTGAGAAGGAAGTGAAGAATTTGGCAACAGTCCAGAGCAAACCCGCCCTTTGGAACAAGATCACGAAGTTCCTGCGCGAAGTTCGTTCCGAGATGCGCAAGGTGTCCTGGCCGAACCGCAAAGAGCTCATCACTTATACCATCGTAGTACTGGTCACTGTTCTCATTGTTGCGGTCTTCACAGGTGTGGTTGACGTGATCATCACTGCGGTCTTGAACCTACTGGGTCGTATAGGAGGGTAAGACCAGCGTTTTGGTCGCAACGCCATGACTGAGAAGCCAACTGGAGAAAAGAACTGGTATGTGGTGCACACATACTCGGGGTATGAGAACAAGGTGAAAACAGACCTGGAGAAGAGGATCCAATCCATGGAGATGGAAGACAAGATCTTCCAAATTGTTGTGCCCATGGAAGAGGTCGTGGAGTACAAAGAAGGCAAGAAAAAGGTCTCCAAGCGCAAGGTCTTCCCGGGTTATGTTTTGGTGGAAATGATCATGAGCGACGATTCATGGTATGTGGTTCGCAACACTCCAGGCGTAACCGGCTTCGTGAGCAGCGGGGTTAAGCCCATCCCCTTGGAAAAACACGAAGTAGAGATGATTCTGCGCCAGATGGGCATGACCAGGTCCTCGAGTGTTTTTGACAAAGGGGATGCAGTGAGGGTTGTCTCAGGCCCGTTGCGGGATTTCACCGGTACCATTACCGAGGTGAATCCAGACAAGGGGAAACTGTGGGTCAGCATTTCCATGTTTGGACGGGATACCCCTGTGGAACTGGATTTTGATCAAGTAGCAAAGCTGTAGGTTTGCAAGTGGGAGGACGAAAAGTCCGCCATAACCACATTATATTAAGGGGGTGTATGCGCCGTGGCAAAGAAGGTAAGTGCCCTGATTAAGTTACAGGTACCAGCAGGCAAAGCCAACCCGGCGCCGCCGGTAGGACCGGCATTAGGTCCACATAGTGTCAACATTATGGAGTTCTGTAAAGCGTTCAACGAGCGGACGGCGAATCAAGCCGGCATGATCATCCCAGTGGTGATCACCGTCTATGAGGACCGCACGTTCACCTTTATCACCAAGACTCCGCCGGCAGCAGTGTTGATCAAAAAGGCTATGGGCATTGAACGCGGTTCCGGAGTGCCGAACCGGGAGAAGGTAGGCACCATCAAACGCAGCCAGATCAGGGAGATTGCTGAACTGAAGATGCCCGACCTGAACGCGGCTGACATCGAAGGTGCCATGCGTATGGTGGAAGGTACCGCCAGGAGCATGGGCGTTGTAGTTGAGGACTAACCGGAAGCGCTGTGAAGAATAGTGGGAGGATTAAATCCGTTAGCACCACAAAGGAGGAAAGAACTGTGGCCAAACGAGGTAAGAGGTATCAAGAGGTTGCCAAGCTCGTGGATCGCCAGAAATTCTACTCGCCTACAGAGGCCATTGCCCTGGTGAAGAAGTGTGCAACCGCCAAATTAGACGAGACAGTTGAAGTTGCTTTTAAGCTTGGTGTAGATCCCCGGCACGCGGATCAACAGGTGCGGGGTACCGTTATTCTGCCCCACGGCACAGGCCGTGAAGTGCGGGTTTTGGTTTTTGCCAAAGGAGAGAAAGCAGAGGAAGCAAGGCAGGCCGGCGCCGACTTTGTGGGCGCGGAGGATCTGGCTGAGAAGATCCAGGGCGGCTGGACTGATTTTGATGTGGCCATTGCCACACCCGATATGATGGGCGTGGTCGGTAAGCTCGGTAGGATCTTGGGCCCCCGGGGCCTCATGCCTAACCCCCGGACTGGCACCGTGACTTTCGAAGTTGCCAAGGCGGTCCAGGACTCCAAGGCTGGTAAAGTGGAGTTCCGGGTGAACAAGGAAGCTGGTATGCACGTGCCCATTGGTAAGGTGAGCTTTAGCGATCAGCAGCTCTATGAGAATTTCGTTGCCCTCATGGACGCCGTGGTGAAGGCCCGTCCCGCTGCTGCCAAAGGCACGTTTATCCGCAAGGTGCACCTGTCCAGCACCATGGGACCTGGCATCCGCATCGACGCCCAGGAAGCTGTAACGGCAAGATAGTGCCGGTCGCGGGTTGACCGCACCCCCGGCACATGCTATACTAGTCATGCTGCATAAGTAAATATCTAGACCGTAGACAGTTGGTGGCGTCACCCGACGCCTTAAAGCAGCACAGCTGCGCCCACCGAGGTCGGAGAGTAAGTCCTGTTAACTTGTGATCTATACAAGGGATCTCCGCTTCGGCTGCGGCAGGTCCTTTTTGTTTTGCACGGGGAGGTGAAATGATGGCACGACCTGAAAAGGAAGCAATGGTGCAAGAGATCCAAGAGCGTCTCTCCAAGGCCCAGGGAGCAGTGCTGGCCGATTACCGCGGCCTGAACGCCGCCGAGATGACCCAGCTGCGCAAGGAGGCCAGAAACGCCGGGATTGAATTCAAGGTTTTGAAAAACACCCTGACCATCCTGGCAGCCCAGTCCTTAGGCATGGAAGATCTGGTCCAGTATCTCACCGGTCCCACCGCTGTGGCCTTTGGCTATGAGGACCCGGTTGCTCCCGCCAAGGTGCTCAGCGAGTTTGCTAAGAAAAACAAAGCGCTGGAGATCAAGGCCGGTATCGTTGAAGGGAGAGTAATCGGGGCGGAAGGTGTGGCCAACTTGGCTGACCTGCCCGGCAGAGAAGAACTGCTGTCCATGGTGCTCCGGGGTATGCAGGCGCCCCTTGCCGGTTTGGTCAACGTTCTGCAGGGCAATATCCGCAATTTGGTTTATGCCTTAGAGGCAGTTAGAAAACAGAAAGAAGCAGCAAGCGCATAACTGATCCTGAAGGAGGTTATTCAAATGACAAAAGAGCAAATTTTGGAAGCTATTGAGAATATGACCGTTTTGGAACTGAGCGAACTGGTAAAGGCTTTGGAAGACAAGTTTGGCGTATCCGCCGCCGCCCCTGTGGCTGTGGCAGCCGCTGCCCCCGCAGCAGCCGCTGAAGCTGCCGAAGAGAAGACCGAGTTTGACGTAATCCTCACCAGTGCTGGCGACAAGAAGATCAACGTAATCAAGGTCGTGCGCGAGATCACCTCCCTGGGCCTCAAGGAAGCCAAGGACCTGGTGGACAACGCTCCCAGCCCGGTCAAGGAAGGCATCTCCAAGCAGCAGGCTGAAGAGATCAAGGCTAAGCTCGAAGAAGCCGGCGCAACTGTGGAAATCAAGTAGTTCTGGAAACAGAGAAAAAAGGACTTCCTCCAGGTGGGGAAGTCCTTTTCTTGGCATAATTGGAGACAAACATCGATATACATTGCTTGACAACAGAAAACCCCTGTGGTATCATGGACTAGTGTTACAATCCATGACAGAGGGGGAAAATCCTCCTGCTTTGTGTTTATTCAACATAGAGGTGCGGAATCCTGCTGTCTTAATGAATATTTTTAGAAGGTTAGCCTGGAAAGCGAATAATGAAGCGAGGGACATCACCCTTGCTTTTCGTCATGTTTTCTAGGATATCGTAAGGAGGAGAGGGCCCTTGGTAGAAGCAAAGCACGTGGGAAGACGGGAGCGCTACAGTTTCGGGAAGATCAATGAGATCCTGGAAATGCCCGACTTGGTGGAAATCCAGCACAAGTCCTACCAGTGGTTTTTGCAGGAAGGCTTAAGGGAAATGTTCGACGATGTGTCGCCCATCCAGGATTTCACTGGCAACTTGGTCTTAGAGTTCCTGGACTACGAGTTTGGGGAACCCAAGTATGATGTGGAGGAATGCAAAAACCGCGATGTTACTTACTCTGCTCCCCTTCGTGTGCGGGTGAGGCTGGTTAATAAAGAAACCGGCGAAGTGAAAGAGCAAGAGGTCTTCATGGGTGACTTCCCCCTTATGACAGAGAACGGGACTTTTATCATCAACGGTTCCGAACGTGTGGTGGTCAGCCAGCTAGTCAGATCCCCAGGTGTTTACTTCAACTTCACTGTAGATACCAGCGGCAAGAAACTCTTTTCGGCGAACATCATTCCCAACCGCGGCGCATGGCTCGAGTTTGAAATGGACTCCAACGACGTGATCTGGGTGCGCATTGACCGGACCCGCAAACTGCCGGCCACAGTTCTGATCCGCGCCGTGGGCTTAGGCACAGACGCCGCCATCCGGCAGGCGTTTAATGACGCGCCTGAAATTCTGGCCACCTTGGAGCGGGATAACACCCAGTCTGAAGCCGAGGCCCTGATTGAGATCTACAAGCGCCTGCGTCCAGGCGAACCTCCCACCGAAGAAAGCGCGCGGGGGCTCTTTTCCACGCTATTCTACGAGCCAAAGCGCTATGATCTGGCCAATGTGGGCCGTTACAAGATCAACAAGAAACTGCGCCTCACCGAGCGGCTGGTGGGCAGGGTAAGCGCTGAGAATATCGTGCATCCAGAAACGGGCGAAGTGATCGTGGAGCGCGGTGAGAAGATCACCCGGCGCCAAGCCGAGCTCATCCAAAAGAGCGGCATCAATGCTGTGCTGGTTTCCACCAGGGAAGGCCGGCAGATCAGGCTGTTTTCCAATGAGCAGCCCGAAGAGACAGTCACTGTGATCACCCCCGGCGATATCCTGGCCACCGTCAACTATATGGTGGGCCTGGTTGCCGATATTGGTTCCGTGGATGATATTGACCATCTGGGCAACCGGCGCCTAAAGAGTGTGGGCGAACTACTGCAGAATCAGTTCCGCATCGGCTTAAGCCGCATGGAGAGGGTTGTGCGGGAGCGCATGACCATTCAAGACGTGGACGTGATCACTCCCCAAGCCCTGATCAATATCCGCCCTGTAGTGGCGGCCATCAAGGAGTTCTTCGGCTCCAGCCAGCTGTCCCAATTTATGGATCAAACCAATCCCCTTTCCGAGCTGACCCATAAGCGCCGTTTGAGTGCGCTGGGCCCTGGAGGCCTGTCCAGGGATCGGGCTGGCTTTGAGGTGCGGGACGTACACCATTCCCACTACGGGCGCATGTGCCCCATTGAGACTCCTGAAGGTCCCAACATTGGACTGATCGGCGCGCTGTGCACCTATGCCCGGATTAACGAGTACGGCTTCATCGAAACCCCCTATCGGGTGGTGGAAAATGGAGTAGTGACCGATGAGATCCGCTACCTCACCGCGGACGAGGAGGATGTGTTCCGTATTGCCCAGGCCAACGAACCCACCACGGAAGACGGCCGCTTTGTCCGCTCGAAAGTGACCGTGCGGGAAGGCGAAGAGATCAAGATGGTTCCCGCAGAAACGGTGGAGTTCATGGACGTTTCGCCCAAACAGATCGTCAGTATCGCCACCGCACTCATTCCCTTCCTGGAGAACGATGACGGGGCCCGGGCCCTCATGGGCGCCAACATGCAGCGCCAGGCCGTCCCCTTAATCGAAACGGAAGCCCCCATAGTGGGCACGGGGATGGAATACAGGGCCGCGGTGGACTCGGGCGCCGTGGTGCTGGCCAAGAACGACGGTGTGGTGGAAAGGATCACCGGCCGGGAGATCGTAGTCAGAACTGCCCAAGGCGTGGATCGCTACAGATTGAAGAAGTTTGAGCGTTCCAACCAGGGAACCTGCATCAACCAAAAGCCCATCTGCTACGTGGGCCAGCAGGTGAAAAAGGGCGATGTGCTGGCCGATGGACCCTCCACAGACAACGGCGAGTTGGCCCTGGGGCGCAACGTGCTGGTGGCCTTTGTGCCCTGGGAAGGCTACAACTATGAGGACGCCATCCTGATCAGTGAAGAGCTGGTGAAAGACGATGTCTTCACCTCCATCCATATCGAAGAATACGAGGCCCAGGCCCGGGACACTAAGCTGGGGCCCGAGGAAATCACCAGGGATATTCCCAACGTGGGCGAAGACAGCCTCAAGAACCTGGATGATCGGGGCATCGTGCGTATCGGTGCCGAAGTGAAGCCTGGAGATATCTTGGTGGGCAAAGTGACTCCCAAGGGTGAAACAGAGCTTACCGCGGAAGAGCGCCTGCTCAGGGCCATTTTTGGGGAGAAAGCTAGGGAAGTAAGGGATACCTCCCTGCGGGTACCCCATGGAGAAGGCGGCATTGTGGTGGATGTGCGGGTCTTCAGCCGCGACGAGGGCGATGAGCTGCCCCCCGGGGTCAACCGTCTGGTGCGCTGCTACGTGGCCCAGAAGCGTAAGGTTTCCGAAGGGGATAAGATGGCGGGCCGCCACGGGAACAAGGGCGTCATCTCCCGGATCATGCCCGTGGAAGATATGCCCTTCCTGCCCGATGGTACTCCGGTACAGATTGTGCTCAATCCCCTGGGTGTACCTTCCCGGATGAACATCGGACAGATTTTGGAGACCCACTTAGGGATGGCCGCCAAGGCTTTGGGCCTGCATGTGGCCACCCCCGTGTTCGACGGCGCCAGCGAAATCGAGGTTATGGATATGATGGAAAAAGCTGGTTTGTCCCGGGATGGCAAAACCATCCTCTATGATGGCCGAACCGGCGAGCCCTTCGACAATCCAGTTACCGTGGGCATCATCTACATGGTGAAGCTGGCCCACTTGGTGGACGACAAGATCCATGCCCGTTCCACTGGTCCCTATTCGCTGGTTACCCAGCAGCCCCTGGGCGGTAAAGCCCAGTTCGGCGGACAGAGGTTTGGGGAGATGGAAGTGTGGGCGCTGGAGGCCTACGGAGCAGCCTACACCTTGCAGGAAATCCTCACGGTCAAGTCCGACGATGTTGTGGGCCGGGTGAAGACCTATGAGGCCATTGTGAAAGGCGAAAATATCCCCGAGCCTGGAGTGCCTGAGTCCTTCCGGGTGCTGGTGAAAGAACTCCAGAGCCTGGCTTTGGATGTGCGGGTGCTGGGCGAGGACGAGAGAGAGATCGAAATCAAGGAAGAAGATGAGGATATCAGCGAAATGGCCAGGGAACTGGGGATTGATATCCAAGGTGCAGGTCTGGGCGCCAATGCCCGTGCAGCGCAGGACGGCCGTGCCAAAACGAAACAGGCTGATGAAGAGGAGCCCGGTGAGGAAGATGAAGGGGAAGATGACGATTCCTTCCTGGCAGAAGACTCTTCCGACGATGAAGACCTGGTAGAGGACGAAGATTTTGCCGGAGATTTTGACGAGGACGATCTGGAGTTCGACGACCTGGATGACCTGTCTGATGAGGAAGATCTCTAGCGCTGCGGAGCGTGCGCAATTAGCGGATAGACAAGAAGGAGGGACAGCCCTTGCTGGATATCAACTATTTCGATCGGATTCGAATTGGGCTGGCATCACCAGAACAGATTCGCGCTTGGTCCAGCGGTGAGGTGAAAAAGCCGGAGACCATCAACTACCGGACCTTGAAACCTGAGCGCGAAGGCCTTTTCTGTGAGAAGATCTTTGGACCCACACGGGACTGGGAATGCCACTGCGGCAAGTACAAGCGTGTGCGGTACAAAGGGATTGTGTGCGACCGCTGCGGCGGAGAAGTCACCCGGGCAAAAGTGCGGCGTGAGCGCATAGGCCACATCGAATTGGCCGCCCCCGTTTCCCATATCTGGTTTTTTAAAGGCATACCCAGCCGCATGGGCTTGATTCTAGATATGTCTCCAAGAACTTTGGAGAAAGTGCTGTATTTCGCATCTTATATTGTCATTGATCCCGGCGATCCGGCCGTGACTGGGCTCACCAAACAGCAGCTGCTCAGCGAAGCCGAGTACCGGGAGTACCGGGACAAGTACGGCAATGCGTTTGAAGCTGGAATTGGGGCAGAAGCCATTAAGAGGCTTCTGCAGCAGCTGGATCTTGATGAACTCAGCGCCGAGCTGCGCAAGGAAATTGCCCAGTCTTCCGGCCAGAGGCGGGTGCGGGCCGTGCGGCGCCTGGAAGTGGTGGAAGCTTTCCGCCAGTCCGGGAACCACCCCGCCTGGATGATTTTAGATGTGATTCCCGTAATTCCCCCTGAGCTCAGGCCCATGGTCCAGCTAGACGGCGGAAGGTTTGCCACTTCCGACTTAAACGACCTGTATCGGCGGGTGATCAACCGCAATAATCGCCTGAAGAGGCTCTTGGAGCTGGGCGCGCCGGACATCATCGTGCGCAACGAAAAGCGCATGCTCCAAGAAGCGGTGGATGCCCTCATCGATAACGGCCGCCGGGGCCGGCCGGTGACCGGGCCGGGCAATCGCCCCTTGAAATCCCTCAGTGACATGCTCAAAGGCAAACAGGGCCGTTTCCGCCAGAACCTGTTGGGCAAGCGCGTAGACTACTCGGGCCGTTCCGTGATTGTGGTGGGCCCCAAACTGCGCATCCACCAGTGCGGACTGCCCAAGGAAATGGCCTTGGAGCTGTTTAAGCCCTTTGTCATGAAGGAACTGGTGGAAAAGGGCATTGCCCATAACATCAAGAGTGCCAAGAAGATGGTGGACCGGGTCCGTCCCGAGGTCTGGGATATTGTTGAGGAAGTAATTAAGGAGCATCCCGTGCTGCTCAACCGGGCGCCCACCCTGCACAGGCTGGGCATCCAGGCCTTCGAACCGGTCTTGGTTGAGGGCCGGGCCATTCAGCTGCATCCCCTGGTCTGCCAAGCCTACAATGCGGACTTCGATGGCGACCAGATGGCGGTGCACGTTCCCTTGTCCGCTGAGGCACAGGCGGAAGCCAGGCTGCTTATGCTTTCTACTAATAATATTCTGGTGCCCTCCAGCGGCAGGCCCATTGTCACCCCCAACCAGGATATGGTTATCGGCATGTACTACCTCACTTCGGTGAAGGAAGGGGCTAAGGGGGAAGGCCGCTACTTCGGCTCCATGGAAGAAGTGCTGCACGCCTACAACGCCGGCTCCATCAGCCTGCATGCCAAGATCATGCTGCGCTTAGATGACGAGCAGCGGACCCGCCTGGAAACCACCTGCGGCCGTTTGTTGGTGAACAGCATCCTGCCTGAAGACTTCGGCTTTATCAATGAAGCCCTGGACAAAAAGAAACTGGCCAACTTGGTTGACCGCTTGTACAAACAGTACGGTGCCCAGGAAACGGCCCGGATTCTGGACAAGATCATGCAGCTGGGCTTCCACTACAGCACCCGCTCCGGCACTACAGTGTCCATTGCCGACATCGCCGTTCCCCCCACGAAGAACGAGCGCATCCGGGCGGCGGAAGAAGAAGTGGAGCAAATCGAGCAGCAGTACCGCAGGGGACTGCTCACTGCGGAAGAGCGCTATCAGCGGGTGTGCGGCGTGTGGACCAGGACCAAGGAACAGGTCACCAAGGATATGCTGGAGAACTTCGACCGGTTCAATCCTGTATACATGATGGCCATTTCCGGTGCCCGGGGTAACGAGTCCCAGATCAGCCAGCTGGCCGGCATGCGCGGCCTGGTGGCCGACCCCACGGGCCGTACCTTTGAGATCCCCATCAAGGCCAACTTCCGGGAAGGCCTCACCGTGCTGGAGTTCTTTATTTCCAGCCATGGTACCCGCAAAGGACTGGCTGATACCGCCATCCGCACCGCGGACTCTGGTTACCTCACCAGAAGGCTGGTGGACGTGGCCCAGGATGTGATCGTCCGGGAGAACGACTGCGGTACCGAGGATTACATCACCGTGGGCGCCATCAAGGAGTTCTCTGGTGACAGCGAAGCCATCATCGAGCCCCTGTGGGAGCGTCTGCAGGGCCGCGTAGCCGCAGCAGATGTGGTGCATCCCGAAACGGGCGAACTGCTTGTGGCCAAGGGCGAGATGATCAGCGACGATGCAGCCAGGGCCATTGACGAAGCGGGTATTGAGGAAGTCAAAATCCGTTCCGTCTTGGTGTGCAAGACCCGCCACGGCGTGTGCGTGCAGTGCTACGGGCGCAACTTGGCCAACGGCAGCCTGGTGGATGTGGGTGAAGCAGTGGGTATCATTGCCGCCCAGTCCATTGGTGAACCTGGTACGCAGCTCACCATGAGGACCTTCCACACCGGCGGCGTGGCCGGCGACGATATCACAGCCGGTCTGCCTAGAGTGGAAGAGCTCTTTGAGGCCCGCAAGCCCAAGGGCCAGGCCATTATCAGCGAGATTGCCGGTACGGTAAGCATCGTGGAGAGCAAGGGAGTAACTAAGGCTGTGGTGCGCGGCCCCGAGGGAGAAGCTTCCTATGTAATACCCTACGGTGCCCGCCGCCGGGTGAAGGATGGCCAAGAGGTCCAGGCTGGGGATCGCCTCACCGAAGGGCCGGTTAACCCCCACGATATCTTGGCGGTGCAGGGAGTATTGGCGGTGCAGAAATATCTGGTCCAAGAGGTCCAGGAGGTGTACCGCTCCCAGGGCGTGAACATCAACGACAAGCACATTGAGGTTATCGTCCGCCAGATGCTCCGCAAGATCAAAGTGGAGGATTCCGGTGACACACCCATGCTGCCCGGATCCCTCGTGGACATCTTCGAGTTTGAAGACATCAATGCCCAGGTGGAAGCGGAAGGCGGTCAGCCCGCGGTGGGCAAGCCTGTCCTCCTCGGCATCACCAAGGCCTCTTTGGCCACGGAGAGCTTCCTGTCGGCGGCTTCCTTCCAGGAGACCACCAGGGTGCTCACGGAAGCTTCCATTAAGGGCCGAGTTGACCGGCTGCTGGGCCTCAAGGAGAACGTGATCATCGGTAAGCTCATTCCCGCCGGCACAGGCATGGCCCGCTACCGCCGCATTGGCATTGCTGTGGAAGGCCAGGAAGGCGAGGCGGCCGTCGAAGCTGGGGCGGAGGCGGAAGAGGTGGAACTGGTTTCGGGCTAAGACCCGTCCTAAAAGGCGCCTCTGTAAGATTTTATTGACAGAGTGGGCTCGAGATGATAGAATTAGCTGTGTTGCCCGCAGGGGTCTCGCACCCCTGCGGGATCTCTGAGTAAAGGGGAGGACCGAGATGCCACACAGACTTGCGACGGCGAACCGCGTAGTCGGTACTAAACAGACTATGAAAGCTATCCAAGCTGGGAAGGCGGAATTGGTCTATTTGGCCCAGGATGCAGATGAGCATGTGATTGGTCCCGTGCGCAGAGAATGTACAGTCCGCGGGATCGAGGTAGTTGAAGTGGGCACCATGGCAGAGCTTGGCAAAGCCTGCTCCATTGAGGTGGGTGCTGCGGTGGCTTGTGTCATGAAATCTACAGAGAATTAGACGGAAGGGAGGTTATCCAGCGTGCCAACCATCAATCAATTGGTTAAGAAAGGTCGCCGAGTACAAAAGTCTAAGAGTTCCGCCCCTGCGCTGGGCTTTACCCAGAACACCCTGCGTGGTGAGGTGATTTACAATCCCAAAGGGGCACCCCAGAAGAGAGGCGTCTGCACCAGAGTGTACACAGCTACGCCCAAAAAGCCCAACTCGGCCCTGCGGAAAGTAGCCCGTGTAAGATTAACCAATGGTATCGAGGTGACTTCCTATATTCCCGGGGAAGGCCACAATCTGCAGGAACACAGCGTGGTCCTGATTCGTGGCGGTAGGGTGAAGGACTTGCCTGGTGTACGTTACCACATCATCAGAGGTACACTAGATGCAGCGGGGGTAGCCGATCGGCGTCAAGGCCGTTCGAAGTATGGTGCCAAGAGGCCGAAGTAGGAAATCTTGGAATCTCTATGGAGAAGGGGTGAAAACCAATGCCTAGGAGAGGAAACGTTCCCAAACGGGATGTGCTCCCTGATCCGGTCTATGGCAGCAAGTTGGTCACCAAGTTCATTAATGCCATCATGCGCGACGGCAAGCGGGGTCTTGCTGAGAGGATCATGTATGATGCGCTGAAGTTGGCGCAAGAGAGAACGGGTACCGACGCCATGGAACTGCTGGAACAGGCAGTGAATAATGTTATGCCAGTTGTGGAAGTCAAACCCCGCCGTGTAGGTGGTGCCACCTACCAGGTGCCTGTGGAAGTGCGGGCAGATAGGCGGCAAACTTTAGCTCTGCGCTGGCTCGTTCAGAACGCCAGGCTCCGTGGTGAAAAGACCATGGTGGAAAGACTAGCCGGCGAACTGATGGACGCTGCCAACAATCAAGGCGGCGCAGTAAGAAAGAAAGAAGATACTCACCGTATGGCGGAAGCGAACAAAGCTTTTGCTCATTACCGTTGGTGATTCGCTGCCAAGGGAGTGGGCCGTTTGACACGGGTGCTCTAGCGACAACGGGGTGGTGAGTCTACTCGGCTAGGAGGAAAAAAAGTGGGTAGAGAGTTTGCGGTTGAGAAGACGCGAAATATAGGTATCATGGCGCACATTGATGCGGGCAAAACCACGACCACTGAAAGAATCCTCTTCTACACCGGGAAAGTTCACAAGATAGGCGAAACACACGACGGTGGAGCAACCATGGACTGGATGGCTCAAGAGCGTGAAAGAGGCATCACCATCACCTCGGCTGCGACGACCTGTCACTGGAAGGGTTATCGAATTAACATTATTGACACGCCCGGCCACGTGGACTTTACTGTGGAAGTGGAGCGGTCCCTGCGCGTGCTGGACGGAGCAGTGGCAGTGTTTTGTTCAGTAGGCGGGGTGGAGCCTCAATCAGAGACGGTTTGGCGCCAGGCGGACAAGTATCATGTACCACGGATTGCCTATGTCAACAAAATGGACCGTGTGGGAGCCAACTTCCAGCGGGTCATGGACATGATGGTGGAGCGCCTGGGTGCTAATCCCGTGGCGGTGCAGTGGCCCATCGGTGCCGAAGACACCTTCCGCGGCCTGGTTGACCTGATTGAGATGAAGGCCCACATCTATGTGGATGACATTGGTAATTACGAGGTGCGGGAGATACCGGAAGATGTGCTTGAGGAAGCGGAGCTCGCCCGCCAGCTGCTGGTGGAGCGGGTGGCCGAAACAGACGATGAGCTCACCAATAAGTACTTGGAAGGTGAAGAGATCACCGCGGAAGAGCTGAAGAGGGCACTGCGCAAGGCCTGCATTGAAGTGAAGCTCATTCCTGTGCTCTGCGGTTCTTCTTTCAAGAACAAAGGGGTACAGCCGCTTTTGGACGCGGTGATTGATTATCTGCCTTCCCCCAGCGATCTGCCGGCGGTGGCCGGAATTAACCCAGACACGGGTGCGGTGGAATACAGGGAGCTCAAGGACGAGGAACCGTTTGCGGGATTGGCCTTCAAGATTATGGCGGATCCCTATGTAGGCAAGCTGGTATTCTTCAGGGTTTACTCCGGGACCCTGCGCTCAGGCAGCTACGTGTTGAACGTAAGCACAGGCAAGCGGGAAAGGGTAGGGCGCATTTTGCTCATGCACGCCAACCACAGGGAAGATGTGGACCAGGTCTTCTCGGGAGATATTGCAGCCGTCGTAGGTTTGAAAGATATTTCCACCGGTGATACCATCGCCGATGACAAGCACCCCATTTTATTGGAGTCGCTGGAGTTTCCTGAGCCCGTGATCAACTTGGCAGTGGAACCGAAGACCAAGGCGGATCAGGATAAACTGGGCTATGCCCTGCAGCGTTTGGCGGAAGAAGATCCCACTTTCAGAGTGTACACCGACCCAGAGACAGGGCAGACCATTATTGCCGGCATGGGCGAGCTGCACCTGGAGATCATTGTGGACCGCCTGCTGCGTGAGTTCAAAGTCGAAGCCAATATCGGCAAACCTCAGGTTGCTTACCGCGAAACCATTACCAAGGCCGTAAAGGCTGAAGGCAAGTTTGTGCGCCAGACCGGTGGACGGGGCCAGTACGGTCATGTGGTTTTGGAGGTTGAGCCCAACGAACGTGGAGCAGGGTTCGTGTTTGAGAACAAGATCGTGGGCGGCGTGGTACCGAAGGAGTACATCGCCCCGGTTGAAGCGGGAATCAAAGAAGCCATGCTTACAGGCGTTGTGGCGGGGTTCCCCGTCGTGGATGTAAAAGTGACTCTTGTGGATGGTTCCTATCATGAAGTGGATTCCTCGGAATTGGCCTTTAAGATTGCTGGTTCCATCGGTTTCAAAGAAGCATGCCGCAAGGCTGCGCCCGTGATTTTGGAACCTGTCATGAAACTGGAAGTTGTGACACCCGATGACTTTTTGGGTGATGTGATGGGCGATATCAACGCCAGGCGCGGTAGAATTGAAGGGATGGAACAGCGGGGCAATACGCAGATTGTTCGGGGTTATGTACCGTTGGCGGAGATGTTCGGCTATGCCACTGCACTGCGCTCCATGACCCAGGGCAGGGCGCAGCACACCATGACCTTCGCCTATTACGAACAGGTGCCGCCCGCTTTAGCAGAGGAAATCGTCCACTCTGCAGGTATCTAACACAAAACTACTTTCCCAAGGAGGAACAAAAATGGCTAAGCAAAAATTTGAAAGGACCAAACCTCACGTTAACGTGGGCACCATCGGCCACGTTGACCATGGTAAAACCACCACCACAGCTGCCATCACCATGCTGTTGGCCCAAAAGGGTTTGGGGCAGGTCCGCAAGTTCGAGGAAATCGACAACGCTCCCGAAGAGAGGGAACGGGGCATTACCATTAATACGTCCCACGTAGAGTATCAGACCGAGAAGCGTCACTACGCCCACGTGGACTGCCCGGGCCACGCCGACTACGTAAAGAACATGATTACCGGTGCTGCTCAGATGGACGGAGCCATTTTGGTTGTTTCCGCTGCCGATGGCCCCATGCCCCAAACCCGTGAGCACATCCTTTTGGCCCGCCAGGTAGGCGTGCCTGCCATCGTAGTTTGGCTGAACAAAGCCGACATGGTGGATGACGAAGAGCTGCTCGAGCTGGTGGAGATGGAAGTGCGTGAACTGCTCAGCGAGTACGACTTCCCCGGCGACGAGATTCCGGTAGTATCCGGCAGCGCCCTCAAGGCCATGGAAGAGCTGCAGGCTGGCGCTCCTGGCCCCTGGTGCGAGAAGCTGCAGGCCCTGATGGATGCAGTTGACGAGTACATCCCCACGCCTGAGCGCGACATCGACAAGCCCTTCTTGATGCCTGTGGAAGACGTGTTCACCATTACCGGTCGCGGTACCGTAGCCACCGGCCGTGTAGAGCGCGGTACCATCAAGGTTGGCGACGAAGTGCAGATCGTGGGCCTCACCGACGAGATGCGCAAGACTGTGGCCACTGGTGTGGAGATGTTCCGCAAGCTCTTGGATCAGGCTCAAGCCGGCGACAACATCGGTGTTCTGCTCAGGGGCGTAGACCGCGACTCCATCGAGCGCGGTCAGGTTCTGGCAAAGCCCGGCTCCATTACTCCGCACACCAAGTTTGAAGCGGAAGTATACGTTCTGTCCAAGGAAGAGGGCGGCCGCCATACACCTTTCTTTGAAGGGTATCGTCCCCAGTTCTACTTCCGGACCACTGACGTAACCGGCGTAATCCGCCTGCCCGAGGGCACCGAGATGATCATGCCCGGCGACAACACCAGGCTGATTG
>Ga0116169_1001953_pt1 | contig 15874 bp, 10 predicted proteins | sample AD_UKC130_MetaG_FD_89796 | JGI IMG/M metagenome (GOLD analysis project Ga0116169, IMG submission 89796) | Active sludge microbial communities of municipal wastewater-treating anaerobic digesters from Canada - AD_UKC130_MetaG | ecosystem: Engineered > Bioreactor > Anaerobic > Digestate | place...
CGGTTCAGGCGGACCCAGGGCTCGATCTCGTCCAGTGTCGCCATGGCTCTCCCCATCTGGCAACGACGGCCCTGCTCGTTATACGCGACTCGGGTAGGGGGCGCCCCGCGCCCCGCATCCACAACCGCTTCGCCCGCTAACGGATCCGGTATCGGTGGCCCTGCAGGTCAATCCAGTTGACGACGGCCGTCACCCCAGGCACTTCGAGCGCCCGCTGCCCCGCGAAGGCGCGATCCTGCGCCGATTCCACGAGACCAGTCAGATAGGCTACGCCGCCGATCACATCCACCTGCACGCGCGCCCCCGCCATGCCGCCGCTATCGGAGATCAGGGCAGCGAGATGCTGCTCCAGCGCGGCGCGCATCTCCTCATCATCCTCTCGCGGGCGCCGTTCCACCTCCACACGGTTCTCAACCGCGCGGATTCCGCCGCGGCTCTCGTGCAAACGCTCGCAGATCAGATCGAGCTCCGTACGCTCGGCAGCCGTGTGGACACGGCCTTCCAGACGCACCACTCCGGCCTCGCAGCGCACCTCCACGTCCGACACGCCCACTCGCCCGGAATCGGCAATCACCGCGCGCACGTGCGCGGCAATGCCAAAGTCTCGGATCGCCGTTCTGATCTGGAGGGCGCCTCCCTCTCGGTGGAGGCGCGCCAATCGGTCAATGCAGGCGCTCCACTCGCAACGGGCGGCAAGGCGATAGAGCGTAGGGCCAAAGGCAGGCCGGCGTGGAACCACTTCAAGCAAACCTGCCTGCACCAACTCTTCGGCACATTCCTCGACGACCGGCGGCTCGCGCCCCAGGCGCAGCGCCAAGACGTCGGCGCCATCTACGGCATAGGGGTTATCATGCAGGTAGAGGATCAGGTCCAGCTTGACGGGCGAGTTGACATGGCGGTACAGGAACTCTCGCGTCTCCGCGTCGAGCGCGGGGGCAACCGTCGATGCGCCCTGCTCCGACGCACGAGACGTACCACCCGTATCCGCCAGGGACCCGGCTAGTACTCTCGACAGCAGCCTCATGCCGGCCTTCCCGTCACAGGCGCCGTGCCGGAGGACCTTTGATCTAGGCCCCACAGACCGGCGCCATGAGCCGTCTGATAGCCCTGGACCATCGCGGAGTTACAGCTATCGGAACGAGATGGAAGCCCACCCCTCTGTGGAGCCCAACGCCGCGCTCGCCGCACTCTCAGAAGTTGATGGCGTCAGGATTTGCCGCAGGGCTATCCTGCACTTTCGGCACTGGAATCCGCCGGTGATCCACCCGGAACACCCACTCGCGGGTGAGAGTGTTTCCCATCCAATCCGCAACCGTGATTGAGATCGTATGGACGCCATCCGCCAGCGGCCGGATCGGTCGAGTGACAGGCGTCTTATAGAAGAGCTCGCCGGTCCTGGCCACGAACTGGTGCGGCACCACTTCACCGTCCAGCTTGAAGACGATCTTCGACTCGTCGATCCCCGATCCCTCATCAACGATCGTCGCCGTGAAGGGGAGCGGGGGCATCCCGTAGACCGGCGTCTGAGACTCGATGGCGACGTCGCGCACCTTCAGATCCTTCACCTCGGGCGGGGCCACATCCACCGCTGCCGGCGAGAAGCAAAGAAGCGTGCCTTCATCGGCAAGAACCAGCACCCGCCCATCGCTCACGACCGGGGAACTGGCGATGCTCACTGCCGTCGTTTGCGCCGTGATATCGGCCGGCGGCACAGCGCGGTACTTCCAAAGGAGCTTGCTCCCCTCATTGGCGCTCACCGCATAGAGCAGTCCGTTCTGGGCGCCAATGAGCACCGCGTCGCGCGTGACGGTTGGAGCGCAGGTGGCAACGCGGTCGAGCTTCACCGGGGCTTTCCAAGCGAGCCGGCCAGTTCGCGCGTTGACCGCGTACACCGTGCCGTCCTCGCAGCAGAAGTAGAGGCGAGCTTCCTTCCCCTTCTCATCGGGCGCCAGCGTCGGCGTGCCGATGATCGGGTATCCGGTGGTTATCCCCATCCGCATACTGTCCCACTGATAGCGGCCCTGCGATGCGGTAATGCAGATCAGGCGCTTGCCCGAGGCGATGTAGAGGTAGCGGTCCCATAGAACAGGCGCAGACTCCATGCTCACTTCCGGCATGGGGTAGTTCCACGCCTCGACCCCCGTCGCCATGTGCAGAACATGCAGCCGCGGCTCGCCCGAAGAGACGTACACATATTTGTGCTCGGCCGATACCGCGACCGGCGCTTTCACCTGGCCCTTGGCCTGGAAGCGCCACTTCTCCTGAAGCGCCTTGGCATCGACGGCGAGGACGAGACCGCCATCGTCTCCCACATAGACCACCCCGTCGTGGACGACGGGAGAGCACCGGCTGCTCGTGCCCAGCTGAAAGCGCGAGCGCTCTCGCCCCTGATTACGGACATCCAAGGCATACAGGTAGCCCTGGCTGTCTGATACCCACAGGGTGTCATCCGCGAGTGCCGGCGTGCCGAAGACCGTCCCCTCAAGCACGTGATCCCACAGCTTCTCGCCGGTTTCAAGCGAGAGGGCATAGACGGAGGTAGTGGGCACGTTTTCTGCGGTCATCCCACGAGCGCAGACATAGACCGTATCGCCGCTGACCACCGGGGCGGTCGGGATGTTGCGGGCAGGTAGCTCCTTTCCCACATCCACGGAGGAGAACTTCCACAGGAGGCCAAGCGGTAGTGAGATAGCCTCTGCGTCCAGCGCGGGGGTGGCAGCGTCGCCACTTGATGGCGAAACACCAACCACCAGGCTCCCCAGGATGATGAGACCTGCAGCGATGCACGGGAGACGGTTCATCGGTCGTAGCTCCTATCGTACGCCTGTGCCGGCAGCGACCATGAGGGGTTGCCAGCAGCATACGCTCACGAATGGCCAGGGGCACGTCTGGTTAGCTCAGTATACAACAGGCGCGGGCAGGGCGTCAAGACGCGCGCGGATCCGCAGAAGGTGCCGCGCTCCTCTCCTTGCATCCAGGCCGAGGCACCTCGACGTAGATGGTCGTCCCTGCTCCGGGCGAGGACTCGATGGTGAGCTTGCCCCCGATGAGGGCGGCGCGTTCCTGCATCCCCATCAGCCCGAAATGCTCGCTATCGCCGGCGCCAATCTCAGGCACGACAAAGCCGCTTCCATCATCCTCCACGATGAGGAGCAGCGAATCGCCACGGCACTGCAGGAGTACGCTTGCGGTCGTTGCGCGCGCGTGCCTGTCCACGTTCGTCAACGCTTCCTGGACGATCCGGTAGAGGGCAATCTCTACCGCTGGTTCCAGGCGCACACCGGCCAGCGCATCCAGCTCCGTCTCCACGCGGAGCCCTGTCCGCCGCGCGAACTCCTCAATGTAGCGCTGGAGCGCAACGACCAGACCAAGATCCTCCAGAACGCTGGGGCGTAGCTCGAAGATCAGGTGATGCAGCTCATCCAACGCGCGATTCGCATTCTGCTGCAACTCAGCGATCGCCTGGCGCTCCTCCTCCGGCATCTGCGCCGCTTCCAGACGGCGTAAGCCGATCATGAGCGAGGTGAGCGACTGCCCGGTCTGGTCGTGCAGCTCGCGGGCAATCCGCTTTCGCTCCTCTTCCTGGGCGGCAATCACCCGTTGGAGCACCTCCGCTTGCTGGCGGTCGCTGCACTCACTCTCGTGCTGGAGATTCTGCCCGACCACACCCTGCGAGATCACCCCGGTGATGAACCGATCCGCGATTCGCTCGAAAGTGGCGATGGCATCCTCCGGCCGCCCCGCGTCCTCCGTGGCGAGAAGGTCGCGACAGACCGCGCGCAGCGCCAGCAGTGCGCCTAGCGCATCCTCGATGCTCCAGCCTGCCAGCGCGCGCCGAACCTCGCCCCAATCGGGCTCGCCGCCCACTTCGCCGGTGCCCGCGGAAGCCAGGTACTGCTGCCAAGCCGCTTGCACGCGCTCCGCCTGGGCCGATAGCTCCTCGTCCGGCATCCGGGCCAGGATACCCTCCTCGCGCATGCGGATGATCCAGGCCAGGCGCACTTCCGCCGCGCGCGCATCGAGCCGCGCCGCAATCCAGGACACGGCCCCCTCCGACGGTCGCGATGCCCTCTCGCCGGCAAGACCGACCAACTCGTCATCCTCTCCCGTTCAAGATCCGTGTTCAGGGATACTCCCGATAGGTACCCATTCCCCCAGATAGGGGAAAACCGAATCGCGGCACCTCGGCGGGGGCCAAAGCAGCACGGCCGGGCGGATGGCGCGGCTATCTCCGCAGCCCCGCGGCAAAGCGATGGCCGAACTCCTCTCCCTCCTGCAGATCCTTGGCGGTGGGGCCGCCCTGCATCTCCCAGGCATCCACGACTTCCCACTGCAACGTCTCCGCCTGGCGTGCGAACTCCCTGCGCGCGCCGCCGCCCCAACCGCGGCTGCCGAAGAACGCCGCCGTGCGCCCGACAATCCGCTTTGACTCCACCAGGCTGAGAAGGTTGCGCACCGGGGGGAAGAGGCCACCCTCGTAGGTGGCCGAGCCGATCACTACGCCCTGTCGCGAGTAGATCGCGGGGAGAATATAGCTTGGATGAACGCGCGCCGCATCAAAGAGGGTCACGGGCAGGCCGGCGCCGGCAACCCCCGCAGCGACCGCCTCGGCCATGGCGCGAGTGTTACCGTACATCGTGCCGAAGACCACTGTCACACCCGGCTCGACCGGCCCCGTGGCATACCCAGCCCACGTGCGATACAGCTCGATAATCCGTCCAGGGTTCCGGCGCCACACCAATCCATGAGAGGGAGCCACAACCTCGACCGGCAAATCTTTCAGCCGGTCGATTGCTTTGAGCACCTGCTTGCCGAAGAGGGCCACAATGTTGGTGTAGTAGCGAAGCGCCTCCTCCTCGTAGAAGCGCAGGTCTGCGTACTCATCTGCAAAGATACTGCCCTGCAACGCGCCATAACCGCCAAAGCCGTCGCAGGAGAAGAGCACCTTCTGCTCCTGCGCGTAGGTCATAATCGTCTCCGGCCAGTGAACGAAGGGCGTGGAGAAAAACTGGAGCGTGTTCCGGCCAAGGGAGAGCGTCTCTCCATCTTCCACAGCCCGGACACCCTCCGTCACCCCGTAGTACGACTCCATCATCTCCACGGCCTTCTTAGAGCCGAGAAGGGTCGCGCGGGGTGCCAGGCGCCGGAGCGCACGCAATGCGCCGGTATGGTCCGGCTCCATGTGGTTGATGACTATGTAATCCAGGCCGGCGGGGTCGGTCACCGTGGCGATCTGGCTGAGGAGCGACTCGAGCAGGCTTTCGCTGGTGATATCGATCAGCGCCTTCTTCTCGTCATCGATCAGATAGGAGTTGTGTGACACCCCCTCGCGGGCCACGGGCCAGAAGCCCTCAAAGAGATCAGACGTGCGATCGTTCACTCCCGCCCAATAGATACCGGGTCTCACTTCAACAGCGGGCATGTATCTCTCCCCTCCTAGCTTCCAGGTGCGCGTGTCGGCCAAATCAGGTTGTCATCGCAGGGCATGGAAAGGCCAAAGCCTCTCTGCCCCCCGTATGATAGCACAGGGGCAGCCAGACATGCAAATCGCGGCGCCCTCCGCGTGACGATTTCGGGCGAAGGTAGCCCCGCGGTTCAGGGGGCGAGGGCTTGCGCGGGCTGCGAGAGGGGACCACTTCGCGATGCGAATTGGCTCCACCCCTATCCAGGAGGGCCAGCCGCTCTCCTGTTTTGCGGCCACTCCAGGCTACGGCGTGCTGTCTGGCGCGCTCTCGCGAATGCTGTCGAGCAGGCAGGGGATTTCGTCGAAATGCTCCACCCACACCACGTGCAGGCCCAGATCGGCCAACGCATCTTCCTGAACGCTGCGGAAGGCCCCGATGAAGTCCTCAAGGCGGTCATCACTCACCTGGCTTGTATCGCCAAAGGCAATCTGCTCGCGCGAGGGGGTGCGCATGATGACGTAATGGGGCCGCCCATGGCGATAGCGGTTGGCGACGTCGAGGAGACGGCGCAGGTTGGGGTCGGTCATCGAGAAGCCGACGAAGAGGCCGGTGCGCTCGCGCAGGAGGTTGAGCTGGGTGATGTTTGACCAGGCGTAGGGGTCAAGGAACTGCGTGTGGTAGGCATCCTCGGCGAAGACGATCTCGCTCTGGTGGTCGAGGCTCCCATCGCGAGGGAGAAAGCCATGCACGTGGTAGATTGGGAGGACTTGGGGTGGCGGCGATTGCCCCTCGGCGCTTACGCTGCAGAAGCTCACGCCACCCTCGGCCAGGTGGGTCTCCAGGAGGTCATCGTAGTTGTAGCAGACGACAGCGCGGATGCCGGCGCCACTCCCCGAAGACACGCAGAGGCGCGTGACGGCCTTCAACAGGCTGGATGTGGCATCCGGATGCGAGTAGAGGATGGCGCGCACCCGCTCCTGGAAAGCATGGCCGAGCGCCTTGCGGATGTAACGCCCGGAGATGATCGGAAAGCCGCCGAACGCATGTCGGAAAAGGCGCGCGAACTCCTCCGCGTCCTCTCCCCCGGCATCGGCGCCGAGGCGTTGAGCCCACATCTCCACGGCGAGCCGGTGCAGCAACGATTCCCAACCAGGAAGCCCGGCCGAAAGCGATACGCCCGCGCCAAGGAAGAGCACCAGGTCTCCCGCCTGAAAGCGAGCCCGTAGGACGGCCATCGGCTCGCCTGCCGGGTCGGATATCGGCTCGGCTCTCCCGCATGGATGCGCCACGGCAGCCTACCCCTCTCTCGCCCGCGCGCCGCACGCCCATGCTGCTCCAGGACGCTCGCTCTCCCACCAGACCGTCCTTGAAACAGGCGAAAGCAGCACGGCGGGCCGGTGCGAGCCCCGGAAGGGGCACTGTCAGCCAGGGGCTGCTCTGGCGCGCGCGCACGCTCGCTACTCCGCAGGATCCTCGCGCTGTTCTTTCCAGGCCCGATAGACGGCACCACAGTAGTGGTCCAGATCGGCTTGGGTTACAGGCTGCCGCTCCTTACGTCGCAGGCAAAGGAACTCCATCACCTGGCGAGCGCGCCGGGCACCACTCGACCAGACAACGCTCGGATCCGCGCTGGGGGGCCGTGCCCGCCCGCCCCGATCTTTCCTGCTCTCGCTGTCGAGGCGCGCGGCCTGTAACCGCTCCAGCAGGGTGAAGACAGAGACATCGAGAACCGCCGCGACCCGCGCGACGTGCTCTGGCGCGACGTCGAGGGGGCAGATCTGGTCTTTCTCGAGGGCGCGGATGCACTCCGCGCTGATGCCCGCGCGTTGTCCCAACTCTTCCTCGGTGCACCCCTTCCGAGTGCGCGCCCACGAGAGGAACTCGCCCAGCGTCGTCCGACGCGAGAGCTCTCTCTCATACTTCTCCAGTTCGCGTTCCTGCAGCCCCCATCGTACCGCCTGCTGCACCCGCTCCTCAACCCCGTTGGGGAGCGGAGGGCCAGGTTGACCCGCGAAAAGGTCGTGCGCCACTTCATAGGGAGAGTCCGATGCCAGCTCGATGAGCCTCGATATCCACCGGTCCTTCACGGGGATCAACCGTTCTGTTCCGGGGCGGGAACGACGGCCCTGATTCATCGTTGAACCGTTTGCATCGTCTCTAGACTTCCTGACTCTGCCAGCGGCCCTGGTCATAGCGCGGCCTCCTCTCTCACCTTCGAGATGCCCCGGTACTCTACTCGAGCCGACACGGGCCCACGTCCGCGCGCCGCGCATCCCCCGCGTGGGAGGAGTCTGCAGCGGCAACCTGGGCTACTGCCGGCTTCCACGTCACGTTCCACCGTCTCGGTCTCCTATAGTTCGGCGAACGCCTTGCGGCGCCCCCGGCGTCGCGGCGCTTCCTCCTGCGGGAGGGGCTCCGCCCGGTCTAGCCACTCGGCGAGAACCAGGTTCTGCTGCGCAAGTCGCTTGAAGCAAGCGATCGCGCGGCTGAGCAGAACGCGTAGGTGGTCGCGGGTAATTCCCATCAGAATCGCGATCTCCTCGCGGGTCAGATCCGTTTGCTCCAGCTGCAGTACCTCCGCGTAGCGCTTCGGCATGCTCGTGAGCACCTCCTGCACTGCTGCGATGATCTTCGACTCCTCCGGGCCCTCGCCCTCGTCTTGATTCGACGCATACTGCCAAGCCCGTGTCTCGGGGTAACTGTCATAGTACACGGTGGGCCCCCACTCCGACCGGATCAGGTCATCCGGGGGCAGCTCGCCGGCGATCACCCCGCCCCAGCGCCGGTAGAAGTCCGCCCGGCAGCTCTGCGCAACTTCGTAAAGCCAGTTCTTGAAGGATCCGCGTGCGGGGTCGTAGGTGTGGATCGATGCGACGACCTTTTGGAACACCATCGAGAGCACATCGGAGGCGTCCTCATCGCAGGAGCACCGACGCAGAAGGTAACGGTACAGGGGCGCGGAGTAGGTGTCGATGAGCTGTTGCGCCGCGAGATTATCGCCCTCGCGCAGGCCCTGCACCAGAAAATCATCGGTCCCTTCGTACTGCACCTGGATCCCTCCTTCTGCTGGCATCATGGCGTGTCACCCGGCGGGGCAACATCCGGACGTCCGTCGCATTTACCTACGCGAGAGCGTTACACCCCGGCGAAGCACACGACGTCTCTGATACGCAGCGCCGTTACACCCCTTCGTGAAACGGCACAACCGAGAGAGAACAAGGGCGGCTCGGAGAGAGGGAAGGAGACGCACATCCTGCAGGCGCCTCCCAAAGGAGCGGCTGACCACCCGTGCTGCCTATAAGTATGAGACGCAAGACCGCCTTGCAAAGTTTCGATTTTCATTCCTCTGCTTGCATCGCACGCGCGGATACGGTAGAATAGCAGGGGCCTGCTCCCACAACAACCGACCGCTGGCCCCCCATGCATATGGGGTGAGAGGGGATTGCCGTGACGGATCTCGGAGGCGTATTCCCGGCGCTATTGACGCCATTCGACCGGCAGGGGCAGTTGAACGAACCGATGGTGGAGGCGCTCATCCACCACCTCCTCGAAGCGGGAGTAGACGGTTTCTACGTCGGCGGCTCGACAGGCGAGGGCCTTCTGATGTCCCCCCAGGAGCGCCGACGGCTCACCACAGCGGCAGTGCGTGCCGCGAACGGCAAGGCAAAGGTGATCGTCCACGTCGGCGCCAACGCGACCGACGATGCTGTCGACCTGGCGCGGCATGCCGCCGAGGCCGGCGCGGACGCAGTGAGCACGTTGCCGCCACTCTTCTTCAAGGTCGGCGACGAGGCCGTGATCGACCACTATGCGCGTGTCGCCTCCGCCGGCCTTCCGCTTATCGCGTACCACATCCCGGCGCTCACCGGGCAACGGATGACCCCGGAGCTGATGGCCCGGCTGGCGGAGATCCCGGGCGTGGCGGGTCTGAAGTTCACAGACAACGACTTCTTCTTGATGCGCAACCTGATCGAAGACGGCGCCGGACGCTGGATCGTCTTCAACGGCTCGGACGAGATCTTCCTCTGCGGCCTCGCCATGGGCGCTCACGGCGGCATCGGCTCCACCTACAACGTGATGCCGGCGGCATACGTCAGCCTCTTCCGCGCCTTCCAGGCAGGCGACTTGCGGCAGGCGCAAGAGCTGCAGTTCCGCATCACGCGGGCCGTCCGCGCTATCGTCGCCCATCCCACGATTGGCGCTTTGAAGGCGATGATGAGCGCGCGCGGGTTTGATGTGGGCGAGCCACGGCGCCCGCTGCCCCCTGTCTCCGCGGCAGTCGGACGCCAGCTTTGCGAGACGCTCGATCAGATCTTTGCCACGGGGTGATCGGCGTGGCCAGGCAGGCAGGGCGCCTTACTGGTCACTCTGCGGAATCGGTTGCACTGTGAGGATCACCGCGTGGTGATCGCCCTCCGGGGGCTCACGCCGTACGCTGAGAGTGACAGCGCGCAGCCGGCATGCGTCGTGGTAGGCGCGCTCCACCCCACCTGGCAGCGCGTCCGGTTCGCCGTCGGTCGGCACAAACCCGCTTTTCCGGAAGTAATCGTCGTAATACGCGAGGATCTCGTCCTGGTTCTGGGTGGCAGGCAGCCTGTAAGAGAGAGTGCGCGTCCCGGTGTCTTGATCGCGGCTGTCCTTCACCTGCGAGCCACCAAGCATCACGGGGAGCGGGAAGCCCAGGCAGGCACGGCGAAGGGCCCCCTCATCGCGGCGGATCACCTCCGGCTTCAGGCTCTCGCGGCGCAGGCGTAGCGCCACAGCCACTGCCAGGCCCGTCCACGCGAGGGTGAGCACGCGCCAGCCCCAGCCCACACGCTCCGAAGTGGCTCCGGCCGCCTGCTCTCCAGCATTTGTCATCGCGTCTCTCCTCGCAGCCAGCGCGGTCACGGACGGGGGAAGGCCGCGCCTATCAGACACGCGTTCGCCCCGTCGCGCGTCGCCTTGGCACTCCCCCTCCAGAAATGGCGCCTATCCCTCTCGCTCGTTCCCCCATGTTTCCCCTGCGCGACCCACCATCCGGTACATCGAGACGCCCTGCCGCCGGGAGAAAATCTCTAAGCAGAGAATACCCCTTCAGGCCCGCTCTCTCCTGCCCTCTCCTCTCCCACACGCCTCCGGCAGATCGGCCGGTCCGGTGGCCGTCCTATGTAGACTCATATACACAAGATACACGCGCGGATACTGGAAACAAACGGGCGTGGGAAGCATCTAACAGACGTGGCTTGCTCAAGCGGGCCGCATCCTGATGAAGCGCGTACGGAACCTCCTGGGTGTGCCGTTTTTTCTGCGTGTTCGTTCGACAGGCGCGCCCAGTGAGCGGATAGACCGGGCGAACCGGCCGGTACAGGAACGGTGGAGAAGCGCCTCGCCCTCCGCTTCGGGAATCGGAGCACGGGCAGAAGACGCGTGGCTCCGACTGTCCCTCGCCAAAAAACGGCCGAATCGGTCGGTACCCTCGGTTACGCCTCCTATCAGGCAAACTCGTCGCATCTATCCCATCGCCAGACCTCTCGCCATCGTCCTCCTCGCCCTGCTCAGCATCCTGGCAAGCCCCGTGACAATGATCGCGGAGGCCGCGAGTGCCGACGGTCTGGCCAGCCAACTGGCACAGAGCACGTGGCTGCTGGAGTGGCAGCGGCAGCGCAGTGATGCCGGGGTGTCGCGCTCCTTCGGCGAGTGGCAGCCCATGGCGGCGGTCCGAAGCCAGGGAACACCTGCAGGCTTGCTGCCACTTACCCTGCAGCTGGGCAGCTCGTCGCGGCTCAACCTCGCCTACGGGCTCGCCGCGGCGGACCAGAATTCGCGCGATCCGATTCGGGTCGGGGTTCAGGGTTTGGGCTTCTCGACGAACTTCGGGGCGGTGAAAAGCGAATCGCAGCTCTACTTCTCGCGCCCCAGCCTCGATGGAGGCGCAGCCGCCACCCTGGTGGGCGATCTGGGCCGCAGCACCGCCCGAGAGGGCGTGGATGCCTCGCGTCTGCAGGAAGGCCGTGCCATCCGGCAATCTCTCGGCCTTTCGGCGGGGAGCATCCAGCTCACCGGGCGCTTCCAGGAGATCGACCGCAGCTTCGCGCTCCCCCAGCGCTTCCTGAGCGCCGCGGGCTCGGGCGAGACAGCGAAGCTCCTCCAGGAACTGGCGCAACAGAGCGGCACTCGCCGCACCGCGCTGGGGATGACCGCGGGCCTCTCCAAAGGCTGGAAGCTCACCGGCGGCTTCGATGCCCTCGATGATGGCGCGGGCCGCATCCACCGCCAGGAAGTGGGCATTGCGAGCGACGTGCTCCAGATCAAATCGCTGCATCAGGATGTGGGCGCGCAGTTCGCCGGCTTCAACCGCTTCGGCGATGCCGAGGTGCAGAAGATGGCGGCGCAGAAGGGCGTGAAGCGCAGCGCGCTCCAGTGGGCGCTCGCCCCAGGCAAGCAGTTTGGTATCCAGGGGAGTACTGATACCCATCGGGATGCCAGCGGCGCCGTGGACGCGCGCTCCCTGGCGCTCCATCTGGGGGCGTTCCAGGCGACGGAGCGCAGGCGGGCCGTCTCCGGGTTCAAGACCGTTGGCGCACTTGAGGCCGGTGACCAGGCACTGGCGAAGCTGGGGCAGATGGCGCTGAGAGAGCAAACAGCCGCGCTGGCCCTAGGTGGCAAGACGCGCCTCGCCTTCGCTTCCGACACCGCATCCGACACGGGCGGCCGGTTCCAGGATGAGCGCTACGAGTTCGCGTCGCCCACGCTCGTGGCACGCGCCCGTTTCCGCTCCATCGATGCCGGGTTTGCCGGCGCCAAGGGCCTGGCGTCCGTCGACAAGAGGTTTGCCGGGCTGGAACAGCTGTGCGGCCAGCGCGAGCGCGCCTATGACCTGGACTACGTGGGCTCCACCTGGTTTGGATTGCGCAACCACTATAGCCAGACGCGCGCCATGGACGCGGATGCCACTGAGACGTGGCAGCGCCAGGTGTTCAGCAACACCATGGATCTGAACCTGGGGCGGACCTCGGCCCAGATCCACCGCCTGCAATCCGACACCGCGCAGACATCGGGAGAGACCCTCCGCCACCGCCTGGAGCGCTACCGCCTGCGCCATAACTTCCAGAAGGAGAGCTTCCTCCTGGCCGAGCATACGCAGCAGACGGACCACGATGCCGAGGGAGAGCGCAAAGTGCTGCAAACGAACCGGCTGCAGGGGAAGCTGGATGTGGCATCCCTCTTCCGCATGGAAGGCGACCGCGTGGAGCGGTACGGAACGGATAGAAACGCCGAGTATGAGGACCGCCTGGTGCTATCGCGGCAGTTTGGGAAGATGGGAGTCACCTGGAACTTCCGAGACCACCAGAACGCGGAAGGCGAAATGGATGTGCAGAAGCTCTCGCTCACCGGCACTCTCCGCAAAGGCCTGCAGCTCACCGGCAGCCGGGAGACAACGCGAACTCAGGCCGCGCCCGACGATAGCACCACCGTCGCCCCGGCCCAGCATAACAGCGACACCCGGGCCACTCTGACGCAGGCTCTGGGCAAAGCCGGCAAGCTCAGCCTCTCCTACGCCCAACTGACGGCGGCCGATGCGATGCGCTCGCGCGAATATGCGAGCCGCCTGGAGACGCCGATCGGCCGGCTCCGCCTGACGGCCGATTTTGCCAACCGCCAGGCCGCTGGCGCGCCTACCGTGGTCATTCAGGGCTTCACCCTGGCGGACGAGGCGAAGGAGCGCCGCCTCACCTGGTCCTGTCACTACCGCCACCGCTCCGCCGCCGCTGGAACCGAGAAGGAGACGAAGGGGTGGATCATTGGCTATAATGGAGCCGGCGCCCGCCCTCTCAAGCTGACGGCATCCTACCTGCGCAATGCCGAGGCAAAAGATGGCAAGGTGACCCCAGGCAAGCAAGCACGCGTGGAGATGAACACCGGTATCAGCCGCCGGCTGACTCTGGGAGCGAGTTACATCAACAACGTTGATGAGAACGCGCGCAAGGCGGACGAGCGCTTCCAGATCACCCTCAGCGGACCAATCGGCGCGGATGAGAAGCTCTCGCTCCTGGGCACCACCCAGCGCCTCTTTGAACCCGAAGGCACCACAGACGTCAAGCGCACCCGCGTGGAGACCCTGCGCCTGGAGTATAGCCACGGTCTCAACGAGTCGCAGGCGTTCAGCATCGGCGCGGACCTGTGCTGGCGTGAGTATCGCGGCCAGACGGCCGGCCGCCATTGCGAATACCGCTCCGATATCCGCTGGCAGCGCAGCTTCTAGGCGGGCCGGCAGCACGCGCTGAGGAGAGTTCCCTCAGGACGGGCAGGTGCCGCGCATGGCATGCCGTAGATTCCCTGGTGTATACAAGGTAGATTCTCCCTAAAAAAGAGAAACGTGCGCGAGAAAAACGTGTGGGGCGCGAGCACCCAGCTCACGCCCCTGAAAACGCGAGGCGGGCGGCAAGCGCCTGGATGCACACCAGGCTATCTTGCCGCCCGCTTGCATCTAGCGTGCCAGCAGGTAGTAGGCCGTGCCTCCGGGATCGAGGGTGATTCGGAAGCGCGTGCGTTCCTCCGCGCGCTTCGCCGTGACCGGGAAGGCCCGAGGCATATCGATATCGGCAACGCGCGTAAAGGAGCCACGCACAACGACGTCGCCCGTGGTCGGGGCGTCGGGGCTGGTGTTCAGCGCACACAGGAGGTAACGCCCATCCGGGAGCGCGCGCAGGAGCAGCTCCAGGGTCGTGCCAGGCGCCTCGGCGGCGGGCACGGCGTGCGCGCGCACGCGCTCCGCCAGGGCATCGCGCGTCTTCAGGCCGGCCAGCGAGCTCGGGAGAAGCAGCAGTGAGCCCTTCCCCACCTTTGCCTCCACCCAGCCGCGCTCGTTGACCGGCGCTCCGTAGCTGAACCGCCAGGCCTCACCCGGCTTGCTCTCGCGCCGGGCCGAAAGCCCCGCGGCGGCGAGCAGTGAGCCATCGGGCCGGCCAAGTTGATCATACAATCCGGGCGCTCCCGAGGCGATAACGACGCCGCCAGCCCGGAGAAACTCGACGAGCTGCTGGGTGAAAGCACGCTCGAGGTGGCAGGCCACCGGCAGGATCACGACGTCGAAGCCAGAGAGCTTCACCTTGCCCTCGGCGAACCAGGTATCGGGGAGAACCTCGTAGAGCTGGTTGCGCGGGAAGAGAAGCCGGTGCCAGGCCAGCCACTCGTTCAGCACCTCCGAGCGGGGGCCCTGCGCGAGCATCTCGGCGTAGGGCTGCACGAGGAGCACCCGCGAAGGCACGATCTCGCTTCCCAGGAGCAGCGACTGCACCCGATCCACCTTTCGCTTCTCAATCGGGAAGCCGGGCGCGCTGTAGCGGAAGGTGGTCAGGTCGTAAATCGGCGTGAACCAGTTGCCATTGTAGCTCTTCAGGTAGGGCGCGGTGGTGTAGGCATACCACCAGGTCTGCGTGCAGTGCCCCCACACCGCATGCCGGTAGAGATAGCGGCGCATCTGGGCGCGCATCACCCGCTCTTCATGCATGCGCTGGGGGTGGTCCTCCTGGCATCCCCAGAAGTTCTCGAAGAGGCCCATCGGCTTCTTCATCACGCGCTGCAGCGAGGCCATCCAGACCTGGACCGGCATCGTCGTCCGGCCGCGGTTGTGATAGCCGAGGATATCGACGGACTCCCAGATTCGGGGGCTTAGCACCCGGTCCAGCAGGCCACTGTGCTCGCCAAACACCGGCTTGGTGGGGTCCACGGCGGCGATGGTGTCGCGGATCCGCTTCAGGTAATCGACATACGCTTCCTGCGCCCAGCGCTGGCTTTCGATAGCGAGGGGTGCGGCGGCATCCCCAACGGCGACCGGCTTCTCAGGCGCCGGCTTGATCTCCTCGAAGCTGCCATAGCGGGTGTTCCATGCCTGATTGAGCCGCTCGATGGAGCCGTAGCGCGCGCGAAGATAATCACGGAACGCCGCCTGGTGCGACGGGTTGTAGCCGATGCGGACCCCGCTGGCATACGGTCCGGCGCACTCCCAGCTATCGACATAGAACTGGTACTCCTTACGATCCTTGAAGAAGCGTGCCATCTGGGTGAGCACGTCCTCCATGTGCGCGCCGGCCTTGGGGTTGAGCCAGTTGAAGAGAGTGACACCGCTCTTGGGGCCCATCGGCTTCCCCTCGGCGTCCCAGATGCGCAGGTCGGGGTCGTCGCCCTGGGCCTTCACGAACTCGGGGGCGAGGTAGCCCTTATCGTGCAGGCTGTAGTGCGTGATGAGAGAAGAGCGCCGGATGCCAACCTCCCGCAGCTTCTCCCACTGGTCCAGGTAGTTTTGCCAGCCAGCCACGCCTTTCTCGAAGGTGATGGGGTAGCCTGAGGTGAGCGTCTGGCAATCCCCCATCTCAAGAAGCTCCTCCATGTCGTGGAAGGCCGGGTTGCTCCAGCGGTTCCAGAGGATGTAGCGCGGGCGCTTCTTCTCGGCGTCCCACCAGGGCTGATCGGTGGGCGCCCGCGGC
>Ga0116169_1001956_pt1 | contig 15852 bp, 10 predicted proteins | sample AD_UKC130_MetaG_FD_89796 | JGI IMG/M metagenome (GOLD analysis project Ga0116169, IMG submission 89796) | Active sludge microbial communities of municipal wastewater-treating anaerobic digesters from Canada - AD_UKC130_MetaG | ecosystem: Engineered > Bioreactor > Anaerobic > Digestate | place...
CTACACCGGCGCCACCCGCCTCACGATCGAGTATGCACAGCCCGGCGATATCGTGCAGTACGAAAGCATCGACTATCCCACTTCGTGGGCATCGGGAGTGCACACTCTGCTGATCGCAGGCGTGAACGGCGACGGCACCTTCGATATCGTGCAGTCGAACGTGCCCGGCGGCAGCGGTCTCGTGACCGAGGTCAAGGACTGGTCACCTCAGCCCCCGAGCGGCTTCCAGACCGTCGTTTGGCGCTTCTAAGCCAAGTTTCTCACGCTGCCTCATGATGAGGAGCGCGGATCAGCGCCTCGCCCAGGGCCCTGAGTCAGATCAGCGAGCTGAACCCAGCACGCGTTCGTAGTGCGCGACGAGCAGTCTCGTCTGTTCGCTCTGCAAAAACGCCTTCGTCTGCGCTTCGTCAACGCGCAGCTCATCGCTCGACGCGTTGATACCCGCCTGCAGCTCCTGTACGGCCGCACTCAGTGTGTGTGCGAGTGCCCGCACTGCAGCATCTGCGCCGCCCTCTTCGTGAGGCACCACCCACGCCGGCGACACAGCCGCGTCTTCGGCGATTACGGCGTCGCAGAAGATGGTCGGGGTGCCGAGCACCGCCGCCTCGAACGGCGTGAGCCCCTGGGTCTCGAACCCCACAGAGGTTTGCACGAGCGCGTCAGCCTCTCTGAGAGCCGCAAGCGCCGCTTCGTGCGGCACAGGCCCGACCACACGCACACGGTCGGCAAGGCCGTGCGCTGCAATGCGCGCGTTGACCTGGTCGAGCAGCAGCCCGGCCCCATACAGGCGCACGTCGGCATCGATCTCGGCCAGCGCGATCGCCTCAACAAACTCGAGCACGCGCTTCTCACCGCTCATGCGCCCAAGCCACACCAGCTGCGGCCGAGTTCTCGGGCCACGCGGCACATCGCGCGCTGCCGACATGAGCGCATCGTCAACGCCGCCGCGCAACGCGTGCACCTCAGGCGCAACGCCCCGTCGCTCGAGCTGCGCCGCGAAGTGTCGCGACGGCGCGAGCACCGTGTCTGCCTCGGCGGCCAGCTCAGCAAGATAGCGCCACGCCCCGCGAGCGCCTGTCGCCACCGCACCCCGTACGCGCCCAAGCGAGAGCGCACGCCAGGCACGCAGCGCAAGAAACACGACCGGTGCCAACGGGGTCACAGCCCGCGTTCCCTGGTCAACGTTGTTGTGCATCGTGAGTAGCAGCGGTACGCGCAGACCACGCGCAGCCCGTATGCCGATCATCGCACCCCAGAAGTCACCCTGCACGTGCACAAGATCTACCTGTGGCAGCCCGCGCAGCGCGACTGCCAGGGCCCGATCGGTGCGCCTGGTCGGCCAGCTTAGGCCGTACTCTCGATCGCGAGTGATCGGCCGCGAGGGTAGCTCGATGTAGGCGGCGCGATCCTTTTCTGAAACTCGATAGCCGCGGCGATGCAGTGCGGGCGCCGCGATGGTGACCCGGTGCCCGAGTCGCTCAAGAGAGGCTCGCTGCGTACGAATCGCCACCTGAGCACCCCCAAGCGAGTCGGGGTGCTGGTCGGTGACGATCAGAATGTGCACTGCGGCTACTTCGCGGGAGTCTCGCCGCGGTACAGCGCCTCAAACGTGTCAAGGGTGCGATCAAGATCGTGCACTTTCACGGCCTCTAGCGAGGCCTGCTGCATCTCGGCGTATCGCTCGCGGCTCGCAGTCAGCACCTCGGTAATGCGGTCGGCAAGCTCGCGGTCGTTGCCCGGCTGAAAGAGATATCCGTTCTCACCGTGGTGCACAAGGTGCGGCAGCGCCATCGCGTCAGCGGCGAGGATCGGCAGGCCGCTTGCCATCGCTTCCATGGTGGCGATCGATTGCAGTTCTGCGATCGACGCGATCACAAACGCCGAGGCGCCGGTGAGGTGCGCGCGCAGTTGTTCGTCGCTGACGCGGCCGGTGAAGGTCACGCGGTCAGCTACACCGAGCTCGCGGGCGAGCTTCTCGAGGTTCTTGCGCTGGTCGCCGTCGCCGACGATGGTAAACGTCGCGTCGAGCGACTTCTCGAGCCTGGTGAGCGCCCGAATGACCACATCGATCTCTTTTTCGAGCGTGACGCGGCCGACAAACACGAGCTTGTTCTGGGCGCGCGGCGTGAGGTCAGCGGTGTAGTCGGCGGCGCGCAACCCGCAACTCACCGCCAACACCCCGCGGCGGGTCGTGTTTCGCTCAAGAAAATCTGCAGCACGACGGGTCGGCGTGGTGACCGCGCTCGCCTTGCGCAGCACTCGATCTGCCTCGCGCCAGCCCCAGCGCACGAAGAGGCGCTTTGCGCGCTCGGGCAGCAGGGTGAAGTCGAGCACGTTCTCTGGCATGAGGTGGTTGGTCGCGACGATGCGAATGCGGCGGCGCGAGCCCTCTGCGACGAGCCCGCGGCCAATGATGATGTGCGACTGAATATGAATCACGTCGGGCGTGGTGTGGCGCAGCACCTGGCGCGCATAGTGACCGGCGCGCCACGGCAGCACAAAGCGCACCCAGTCATGCGGCAGCCAGCGCAGTGCCGGCAATCGGTGCAGCATCATCGGCTGCCCCTCGATGATCTCGGTGCGCGGCTGGGTTTTGCGCCAGCGCTGCCCCGGAGCAACCACGTGCACCTCGTGGCCCCGCTCAACAAGACCGGCTGCCAGACGCTCGGCGAAGCGTGCCGCCCCGTTGACGTCGGGCGCAAAGGTGTCGCAAGCGAGCATGATGCGCAGTCTGTCGGATCGATCGGCTCGGCTCAAAGCATCTGTCTTTCGCTGTGTGGTCACCGCCGGTCGCGGCGCACTAAGTCTATTCGGGCTGTCTGTGCGAGATCTCAGTGTTGCGCCAAGCGGCCGAGACGAGCGCAAACTGCACATTCGGCCCGCACTTCCTCAATCTCAACCCCGCTCCCATCAATTCCCAGTTTCATTCCCGACCCCACTCCCGCTCTCATTCTCAACCCACTCCCCAACTCCGCCCCTGACCCCGCTCCCTCCCGCCGCCAGAAAGGCACAAACAGCCAAAATGGCACACGAAAACCTGAGAATCGTGTGCCATTCTGGTTGTCTTGCGTCATTCAGCCATTCAAAAGAATGATGCGTTTACGCCCAGGGCATGAATGCACAGGGCACTAGTGCGTTGGCGTATTTCACCTGCGGCGGCCACGCTTGATGCGTGCCCAAGATTCATTCGCCAGCAGCCGAGCAGATTGGCCAGAGAGTTCGTGCCGCACGCAATGAAAAACAGATATCGCTCGAGGATCTTGGTCATCTCTCAGAGGTGAACTGGACAACTATCGGCAAGATCGAGCGTGGCACATCGAGCCCCACAGTGGAGTCTCTCGTGCGAATCGCAGACGCCCTCGACATCGACCCCGGCACCCTCATCAGCGGGCTAAAGGCAAACGATTACGGCGAGCGGCAGCACCAGCTGACCGCCCGCGACCTCATCGCCGCGAGGCGTCGCCCCGGCCACTAGTTCAGGCGATCCCACGTGGCTGCGCGAGCGGCCCGCAACCCATGGGCGCTACCGGCGCACAAACATCGGCACCCAGCGCCAGAACCCGAGCGCGCCGAGAAGCGCAATGACGCCCATCGCACCGGTTGCAACCCCGAGCGTGGACACCGCGGCGAGCGCCGAGAACAGCACCGGCGCGGTCGCGCCACCGGCATCGTTCAAGGTGCGCCACGAACTCAAGAAAGGCGCGGGATCGTGCTGCGGTGCGACGTCTGCGCCGAGTGTCATGAGGATGCCGCTCGACAGGCCGTTGCCCACACCGATCACCGCGGCGAACATCGCGAACCACATGCTGGCGTCGGGCAAATCGTGCGTCAGCGCGAGCGATAGGAAACCCACTCCCATGAGCAGCATGGCGGGCAGCACTGCCCAGAGCCTGCCGAAGCGATCCATGACTTGGCCGCTAGCGTAGAACAGGGCGAAGTCGATCGCGCCCGAGATGCCGACAACGAGCGAGATGGTGTGCGCATCGAGGCCGATCGAGAGCCCCCACAGCGGCAGCACCACTTGGCGAGCCGAGCGCACCGCCGCAAGCGATGCGGCCGCGACACCGAGCCTCGATAGCACCCGACGGTAGCGCGCCATGGTGCGGAACACACCCTCACGAGCCAGCAGTTGTTCGTCGTCGCGACCAGGCAGTCGAATACTACCCGTCACGGCCTCGCCGGTATCGGCGGGTTGCAGCACGCGGGCTGCCCGTTCATCGGTAGCGGCCCGGGCGCGGTCGGCCGCCGCCTCGTCTGCGATCGACTGCTCAGGGTCAGGGCCGAGCAGCACGAGCAGCACGCACGCAACCAGACAGATTGCAAGACACCATGCCGCCGACGCTTCGGTGCCGGTCAGACTCAGCAGCAGCGCAGCAATGAACGGACCCACGAACATGCCGAAGCGAAACGAGCCGCCGAGCAGCGCGAGCGCTCTCGCCCGAAACGAAAGCGGCACCTTCGTCGTCATGAAGGCGTGCCGGGCAAGCCCAAATGCGGCGGCGCACAGGCCGATGAGAAACACCGACGCGGCGAGCAAGCCGAGGCTCGGCGCAAAGATCAGCCCCGCCGCGCCCGCGAGCGCGATGGTACCCGCGATCGCCATGGTGAGCCGCTCGCCCGCCCGCGCCACCAGCCAGCCCGCGGGAATATTGCCGCAAAGCTGACCGATCACAAGCGCCGACGCGATCAGGCCAGAGGTCGCGAGGTTCGCACCGAGCCGTGCAGCGACGACCGGGATCAGCGGGATCACGGCACCCTCACCAAGCCCGAAGAGCACGGTGGGGCCGTAGATCATCGGGGCAAACCGCAGCAGCAGCCGTCTTGCTGAGTCTGCCATGCTCGCCTCCTGACGCTCACTCCTGAATATCAACCGTACCGCGCACGCAAACAACAACGCCGACGAGGCTGCGGCGGGCCAGCTCCGACGCAAGATGCCGCCCGCCGCAAGCGAGTTTCGAGAGAATAGAGGCACCCCCGACACAAGGAGTCGTCATGACTACCGAAGCCTCCTCCCCGCCCGAGCTCAGGCCCCTAGCGCCCACCTGGCTCGACCGGTTTTTCTGGACCGCTTGGGTGCCGATGGCGTGGCTGTTGCCCGCTTCGTTGCTCAGCCTGTTCTGGACCGTCGGCGGTGGCGGCTGGGATGTACTTATTTTGGTGATGGTGTCGCCCGTCGCGTTGCCCGCTTACGCGCTGCTCAATTTGCTACCGCGTCGCATCTTGCGAAAGCGCCACGGCTTTGAAGCGGGATCAACACCCCTTACTGTGCTGCTCGCCTTGCACTGGTGGGGGCTCATCTGCACCATTCTGTTCTGGCGGGGCACCGGCGACTCAGGTACGTCTGACTCGATGGTCGGCGAGGCGTTCTGGTGGATGCCCGAGGAGCTTGAAACCGTGCTCTCAAGCTCCGGCCTCTGGCTGTGGCTGCTCACCGCGGCTGGCCTGCTCGTATATGCGCTCAGCCGGGGCGCTCGTTCAGCCGCAGCAACGCCGCGTCGCCCGCAAAGGTTCGCGGCACGATGGGTGGGGCCGATCCTCGCCATTGCCTTGCCACCCCTCGCCATGACGCTGGCGGTGTCGATCACTTATGCAGCCGGCAACGACCGCCAAACCGATGCAGCGGGCCAAACCGAGGCGCAAGCGCTCTCGCAAAGCGTTGAAGCCTCTCGCGGAGCAATGTCTGCCAACTGGAACACGCTGCAGGCGCAGATCGTGCCGCTTCGCACCGCGATCACGGCTGACGATTGGCAGGTCACGTCGAGTGCTGAGCTCGGTGACAATGACTGGCTCACCACGGGCATAGATGGCTCCACAGAGCTCGACAGTAACCGCGACCCGCTACCCGGATATCGGCTCGCGACCGGCTGGATGGTGCCGCTCGATGGATCGTACGACGATGCCCGAACGAGGGTGGCGGCGGCCGTTTCCGCGCAGGGTTGGCAGCTGACCGACACGCTTGAAGGGCACGTGCTCGACAACGAAGCTCTGCCCTCGTGGGGCGGGTGGCGATACGCAGACGCTGAGGGTTACGAATACGTCGTCTTGGTCTGGCCGGCCGTCGACGAGAGCATGAGCCCCGAATTGGGGGGCCGGTTAGAGCCCGCCGGCACGCACGCAACGATCACCGCGATCAGCCCCGAGTACTGGCGCGGCAGCGGCTACGAATCGTTCTGGAACGAGGCGGTGGGCGCCAAAGGACCGCAAAGGATCTCAGAGGAGCGCTTCCCGGCGAGCGAATGGCCCACACTGGGCGAAGTCGAGTCGGCCACGTACTACGGGTGGTGATGCTGGGGCCTGCCGAGGCCCCAGCCCGTCGAGACGACAACCGCCGGGTATCGAGCTTGTCTAGATACCCGGCGGTCAGCAAACCGCTACGCGAGCGAAGGGATCGGCCCCACGCTCGTCACCTCAAGCGCATCGCCACCGTCGGCAAGCGATACACGCACTGCCTGCCCATCGCGAACCTCTCCAGAAAGGATCGCCCGAGCCAAGCGGTCGTCGATCTCTTTCTGCATGAGCCGCCTGAGCGGCCTCGCCCCATAGACCGGGTCGTAGCCGCGCGAAGCGAGCCAGGCCCGCGCCTCGGGGGTGACCCCGACGGTGAGTCGGCGATCCTCGAGCCGCGTCTGCAAACGATCAATCGAGATGTCGACGATCTGCGCGAGATCTTGCTCGCTGAGCGGCCTAAAGATCACCATCTCGTCGAGACGGTTTACGAACTCGGGCTTGAAAGCGCGGCGCACGGTCTCACGCACAGCGTCTTCTTTCTCACCCCAAGGCATATCGGGGTCGATGAGGTACTGCGAGCCCAGGTTCGAGGTCAGAATCAGAATCACGTTTCTGAAGTCGACCGTGCGACCCTGACCGTCGGTGAGGCGGCCGTCGTCGAGCACCTGCAGCAACACGTCGAACACCTCGGGGTGCGCCTTTTCAACCTCGTCGAGCAGCACGACCGAGTACGGCCTGCGCCGCACGGCCTCGGTCAGCTGGCCGCCCTGCTCGTAGCCGACATAGCCCGGGGGCGCCCCAACGAGGCGCGACACCGAGTGTTTCTCGCCGTACTCGCTCATGTCGATGCGCACCATGGCGTGCTCGTCGTCGAAGAGAAACTCCGCGAGCGCCTTCGCGAGCTCGGTCTTGCCGACACCGGTTGGGCCGAGAAACAGGAACGATCCGGTTGGCCTGTTGGGGTCGGCAATACCGGCGCGGGATCGCCTGACGGCGTCGCTCACAGCGGTAACCGCGTCTGTCTGCCCGATGAGGCGTTTGCCGAGTTCACTCTCGAGCGCGAGTAGCTTCTCGGTCTCGCCCTGCAGCAGGCGGCCAACCGGAATACCGGTCCACGCTGCGACCACGCCCGCGATGTCTTCGTCGGTGACCTGGTCATTGACCATACGAGCTTCGCCCTCGGCTCCTGCGACCAGCCCGTCTTGCTCGGCGCGCTCGGCCTCGGCGAGCTGCTTCTCAATCTCGGGCAGCTGCCCGTAGCGAATCTTTGAGACCTTGCCGAAGTCGCCCTCGCGCTCTGCGATCGCCTCTTCGACCCGCAACTGATCGCGCTTCTCGCGCAGCTCGCCGACGCGGTTGAGCGCCGCACGCTCCTTCTGCCAGCGGGCCTCAAGCACGTCAAGGTCGGCCTGCTTCGCCGCAAGGTCTTCGCGCAGCTTCACGAGACGCTGCTTTGAGGCGTCGTCTTTCTCTTTCTTGAGCGCGAGCTCTTCGATCTTCAGGCGGTCGACTGCGCGGCGCAGCTCATCGATCTCGACGGGGGCTGAGTCGATCTCCATGCGCAGGCGACTCGCCGCCTCGTCGATCAGGTCGATTGCCTTGTCGGGCAGTTGGCGAGCGGTGATGTAGCGGTTCGAGAGCGAGGCAGCCGCGATCAGCGCCGAGTCGGCGATGGTCACCTTGTGGTGTGCCTCGTAGCGCTCCTTGAGGCCGCGTAAGATCGCGACCGTGTCTTCAACGCTCGGCTCGCCAACATACACCTGCTGAAAGCGACGCTCGAGGGCGGCGTCTTTCTCGATGTACTCGCGGTACTCGTCGAGCGTGGTCGCGCCGATGAGTCGTAGCTCGCCGCGTGCGAGCATCGGCTTCAGCATCTGCGAGGCCGCAACTGACGATTCGCCGCCACCCGCACCCATGAGCGTGTGCAGCTCGTCGATGAAGGTGATGATCTTGCCGTCACTGTCTTTGATCTCTTGCAGCACGGCCTTCATGCGCTCTTCGAACTCGCCACGATACTTGGCGCCGGCGATCAGCGCAGAAATATCGAGCGAGATCAGCTCTTTGTCTTTGAGCGACTCGGCCACATCGCCGGCGACGATGCGCTGGGCGAGGCCCTCAACCACTGCGGTCTTGCCCACACCGGGCTCGCCAATCAGCACCGGGTTGTTTTTCGTGCGGCGGGTGAGCACCTGGCTCACGCGGCGAATCTCGCTGTCGCGCCCAATAACCGGGTCGAGCTTGCCGGTGCGCGCGACCTCGGTGAGGTTCACACCGAACTGCTCGAGTGCGCTTTGCTCGCCGTTTTCAGCGGCTGGTTGCCAATTTGCCTGCATGGTTCCTCTCCTCTATCGGAACGGTGTGGCTGGCGCCTTGATCCCGCGCCGCCACAAACTTGAGTGATATTGACTCAAGTTTAACAATTCGCCTCGATTTGTGCCAGCAATCTGACCCAACCGGTGCTGACCGTTCGCTGTGAAATGCATCTGAACAAATTCTGCCCAGCCATGCCCCGAATGGCGCTAGGCTTCGGTCATCTCTTGCGCAACGTTGCGCCGAGCGGGCCTGGCCGCGAGGGCGCACCGGGCAGAAGGAGTGAAGCACTCGTGACACAGCACAGCTCAGCCGGCCGCTCGCCACGGCACGCCGCCGAGTCATCCCAGAGCTTTCCGCCCCACCCACTGCCTCGCTCGGCACCGCGTGGTATTCGTTGGTCAGCCGCAACGGCAGCCTTTCAGATCGAGGGTGCACGAACAGCAGACGGCCGGGGTCGCAGCATCTGGGACGATTACGTCGACACCCCGGGGCTCGTGAAAGACGGTTCGACCGCAGAGCCGGGGCCCGACAGCTATCACCGCTTCGCCGAAGACATCGCGCTCGCGAGGGGGCTCGGCCTCGACCGCTACCGCTTCGGCATCTCGTGGGTGCGCGTGCTGCCAGACGGGTCTGGCGCAGTGAACCAGGCGGGTCTCGACTACTACTCGCGCCTCGTCGATGGGCTGCTCGAGGCGGGCGTCACCCCCTTCCCCACCCTCTATCACTGGGATCTGCCGGTCTCGATCGAAGCCTCCGGCGGCTGGCTCGATCGCGACACCGCGATGCGCTTTCGTGACTACGCCGAGGTGGTCGCGGCGCACCTCGGCGATCGTGTGCACAACTGGTACACGATCAACGAGCCGGCAATGACGACGCTGCAGGGCTACGGAGTCGGTACCCTCGCGCCGGGCCGCACCGAACTCTTCGGCGCTCTACCGAGCGCACACCATCAACTGCTCGCGCACGCGATCACCGCACCGATGCTGCGCGAAGAGAGTGCGGCAGCGGCGCAGGCAGCGGGCGCCCTCCATGCGCAAGTCGGCCTCACCAACAACCACACCTTCGTGATGCCCCTCGCGAACACGCAAGAAGACGCCATGGCGGCCTACGCCTACGATCTCGTGCACAACCGGCTCTTCGCCGACCCGCTACTCACCGGCAGCTACCCCGACGTCGAGGCACTCGGCCTGCCGCCGATGCCCGTGCAGCCGGGCGATCTCGAGCTGATTCGCGGCTCGGTCGATTTCTATGCGGTCAATTTTTACAACCCGACTACCGTCACTGCGGCAAGCCCAGACAGCCCGTTACCCTTCGACATCGTGCCCACCCCGGGCGCGCCAGTGACGGGCTTCGGCGAGGAGTGGCCAATCGTGCCAGAGAGCCTCACCGCCCTGCTCGTCGACTTCAAGGAACGGTACGGCGATGCCCTGCCACCCCTGGTCATCGGTGAGAACGGCGCCTCGTACCCCGAACCAGACACCGTTCCGCCGGGCGAGACGATCGACGACGCCGAGCGCATCGACTACCTCTCAGGGCACATCTCGGCAGTCGCCGACGCCATCGAAGCCGGCGTCGTGATCGAGGAGTACACCGCCTGGTCACTCATCGATAACTTCGAGTGGGCCGACGGCTTCACACAGCGCTTTGGCCTCGTGCACGTCGACACGCAAAGCGGCGAGCGCACCCCGAAAGCCTCATATGACTGGTACCGCCAGGTGATCGAAAGCAGCCGAGCATGAACGCACCAACACCCCGGGCACCGGGATCCGGTTCGCACGCAAGCACCGGCACCGCACACGGCGCAGCACCCAAGAAAGTCGGCGCCCTCTGGTTCACGCTCTTCACCGTCGCCTGGCTCGTCATCTGGACGGTGCAGCTGACCCCGCTACAGCTGCTGCTGCCGCTGCAGCTCGACACCTCTGACAGCGAGGCTGGCTGGGTTGCGGGCGTCGTCTCGTCGGGCCTGGTGCTCGGCGTCGGCGGCCTCGCGGGCGTCATCGCGGGCCCGATTGCGGGCGCACTTTCAGATCGTAAGAAGGGATCGCGGCCGCGCCGCAGGCCGTTCGCCCTCATCGGCGTCTGGATCACCGCGGCCTGTCTGCTGCTCACCGGCCTGGGCACCACGCCGCTCACCATCGGCGCATCGTGGGTCGGCGTCTCGATCGGCATCGCGATCGCGTCGGCCGCATTCACCGCGATGATCGCAGACCAGCTGCCCGTCGCGCAGCGCGGCGCTGCTTCGTCGTCTGCCTCGTCGGCGCAGGCCGTCGGCATCGTGGTCGGCGTCGGCACCGTGGTAGTGCTCGGCCTCGGCGTGTTCGATGGCTACCTCGTGCTCGCGATCGCGATGGCGGTGCTCGGAACCGCTACGGCGCTGCTCTTGCCGGATCCCCCGGGCACAGGCCTCGAAACCCGCGAACGCGAGCTGGGCGAGCCTCGCTTCGCGTTCTTGCACGACCGCGACTTTCGCTGGATGCTGATCGGCCGCCTCGTCGTCAACATCGGCAACGCGCTCGGCACCGCGCTGTTTCTGTTCTTCTTGCTCTACGGCATTGGTCAAGACCCGACAGAGGCCGAAGACAATCTGCTGCTCATGATCGTGGTCTACACGGTGTTCGTGGTAGCCGCCTCGATCATCGCGGGCCTTGTGTCTGACCGCATCGGGCGCAGGCGCGGCCTCACCATTGTCGCGGCGCTCGTGCAGGCGGTGTCGGCACTCATCATTGTGATCTCGCCGACGTTCACCATGACGATGGTGGCCGCGGGCCTCATGGGTGTGGGGTACGGCGCGTTCATGACCACCGGCTTGGCGTTCGCGACAGATTTGCTGCCGAGCGAAAAGGATCACGCCCGCGACCTCGGCGTGGTCAACGTGATTGCGGCGCTCGGGCAGTTGCTCGGGCCCGTGATCGGAGCGGGCCTCGTGGCGCTCGTCGGGGGTTTCTGGCTGGTGTTCGCCGCTGCCGCTGTGCTCTCGCTCGTCGGGGCGGGCCTGACCGCGCTGGCTCGCGAGCGGCCGCAGGCGTAGCGCGCAGGGGCGGGCCGCGGTTCTCGCCCCGCTCGGGCCTGCGCCGCCCGAACCTTTGCCGCTCGGGCCTGCGCCGCGATCCTCACCCCGCCCCGCAACCCAGCCACGCCGCCCCTCAAACAACACACTTTAGCCGAAACCACACGAAATTCTTGTGTGGTTTCGGCAAAGTTGTGTTGCCTCGACGGACGCCAGCGGGCCTCGGCGCTCACCCCAGAACACAACGCTTGACTTTCGGACGGTTCGTACCGTAACCTCACAATCATGCAACGAAGCAGCGATACCGGCGGTCGCCCCATGGACGAGGCGCTCACAACGCGCATTCTTGCCGTCACGCGCGAGCAGTTGGTGCGCGACGGCTACGCGGGGCTTAAGCTCGACCGGGTGATTCGCGAGGCCGGCTGTGGCAAGTCGGCGTTGTACCGCCGCTACCCCACCAAGGCAGAACTTGTGGTCGCCGCGATGCTCGACGTCGTGAGCCTCGGCGAAGTGCCCGACACAGGATCGGCAGTCGAAGACCTGGTCGCCCACGCGATGTACAACCACGAGCTGCAGGCGCAGCACGGCACCCGCATCACCGCGCTCGTGCTCTTTGACGCAGAGGTGTTTCCGCTTGCGTGGGACCGCTGGCTGTCGCTGCGACACCAGGCCGCGCGCACCATACTCGAACGAGCGATCGCGAGGGGTGAGCTGGCTGAAGATGCCGACTGCGACATGATCATCGACACGGTCGCGGGCCTCACGCTCTTTCGCTCGACAGTCAAGGGGCGCCCGCTGACCGAACAGCACTACCGCAGCATCATCAGCGCACTACTGGCCGACCCGCCTCGCCTCTCCGAGGGCTAACGCCGGCATCGCGCCGGTTAGCTCGCGCCACCACCCAACTTGCACACACAACCCATCACAAAGGAGTGACGCGTGTCACAAATCGCCCCCGCCGATCACGGCACCTCGAAGCTGGACATCGGCGTGCGCAGCATCGTCGGCTTTCTGATCTTCTGCGAACTCGCGAGTGGCTTCGCGCAGGGGTTCTATGCGCCCCTGCTGAAAGACATCGCGGCACACCTCTCGGTCACAGACGCCGACATCACCTGGTTTCTCACACTGCAGACACTCGCAGCCGCAGTATGCGTGCCACTGCTCTCGAAACTCGGGGACATCTTCGGCCACCGCAAAATGCTGCGCATCGCGGTTGTGTCCGTGCTCGTCGGCACACTCATCACGGCGCTCGTGCCGAGCTACCCGGTAGTGCTCTTCGGCAGGCTGCTGGTCGGCCCACTCGCCGTGTGGTTGCCACTCGAAATCGCACTCGTGCACGGCCGCATCACGGGCGCCACGGCCCGCAAGTCGGTTGGCCTGCTGGTCTCGTTTCTCACCGGCGGCGCCATTCTCGGCACACTCTCCGCGGGTGTAATCTCTTCGATCTCGCCGAGCATCACGGTGACGCTGCTCGTGCCGGTTGCACTCGTGCTCGTCGCCACCTACGCGGTGTTCTTCAAGGTGCCCGAGTCACCGAACCGCACCGAGAGCCGCATCGACTATGTCGGTTTTGCCGGCATCGCGGTGTTCATGATCGCTGGGCTCATTGGCCTACGCGTCGCCGGCACGAGCGGCTTCTTCACACCAGCGGCGCTGATTCCACTCGCGGTCGCCCTCGTAGTGTTTGCGGTCTGGGTGTGGTGGGAGCTCAAGACACCATCACCCGCCGTCGACATTCGCCTTGTGACCTCGCGCACGACAGGCCCCATCTACCTCGCCGCGCTCTGCTTCGGCATGGTGATGTTCGGCGGCCAGGCCCCAATCACCACCTTTCTCGGCTCGTCACCAGAGGTCGAGGGCTACGGTTTCAGCGCGACCGCTGGCTTGGTCTCGATTGTCATCGGCATCATCACGATTCTGGCAACGGTTGGCGCTGGCATGTTTAGCATGCTCGCAGCGAGGATCGGCATTCGCACCGTGCTGCTGATCGGCGCGGTGCTCGCGGCGCTCGGCAAGTTCATGCTGCTGCCGCTGCACACGAGCCTGGGCGGGTTCATCGCCGCCGCCGTTGTGCAGGGTCTCGGCTACGGCCTGCTGCTCGGCGCGCTGCCGGCTCGCCTCGCAGAGCTGGCCCCCGCAGACTCGACGGGCATCGCCACTGGCATCTACAACTCACTGCGTACGCTCGGCGGCTCGCTCGCGGGCGCCATCTTTGCGGTCATGCTCGGTGCGGCAATGGCGCAGGGGGCGAGTTTCGCATCAGTCGGCGGCTACATCGCTATCTGGACCTTCTCTGGAGTCGCCTTCGTCGTTTGCACAGTCGCGCTGCTGTTCTTGAAGAAAGATCAGCGCGCGGCTCAGCCAGCAGCGTAGCCACCCCGGGCCATCACGCTCGCCCCAAAAATTTCTACTCATCCCCGAAAGGACTCCACATGATTCCCCAGTTCTCATCAGAAGCTGTCGCCCTGCTGCCCGGCCTCACCGCACTGCGCCGCGAACTGCACGAGCACCCCGAACTCGGCCTCGACCTGCCGCTCACACAGAAGCGCGTGCTCGAAGCAATCGAGGGCCTCGGCCTCGAGATCACGCTCGGCAAGCAGCTCACGTCGATCGTTGCGGTGCTGCGCGGCGCGAAGCCCGGCCCGACCGTGCTGCTGCGCGGCGACATGGATGCGCTGCCCGTCGTCGAGCAGAGCGGCCTGCCCTTCGCCTCGCAGAACGGCAACATGCACGCCTGCGGGCACGACCTGCACACCGCAGGGCTTGTCGGTGCAGCGCGGCTGCTCACCGCGCACCGCGACGAGCTCGCGGGCAACGTGATCTTCATGTTCCAGCCCGGCGAAGAGGGTCAGGGCGGCGCGAGGCTCATGATCGAGGAAGGCATGCTCGAGACGGCCGGCGAGAAGCCGATCGGCGCCTACGCGATTCACGTTGCACCCGGCCCGCGCGGGGTGTTCATGACGAAGCCCGGGCCTATCGCCGCGGGTTCGAACGAGCTGCACGTCACGGTGCGCGGCCGCGGCGGCCACGGTTCACAGCCGCATCAGGTGCTCGACCCAATGCCCGTCGCAGCCGAGATCGTGCTCGCACTACAGACGTTTGTCACGCGTCGCTTCGACGCATTCGACCCGATCATTCTTTCGGTGACACAGATCACGGGCAGCGAGGCGACAAACGTGATCCCCGAGTCGGTGTCGCTGGCCGCAACCGTGCGCACGCTGTCACAGGCCTCGCTGCAGCGGGTCATCGACGAGGCACCCCGCCTCGCCCAAAAGATTGCCGAGGCACACGGCCTCACCGCCGACGCTGAGGTGCACGTCGACTACCCGGTCACCATTAACGACGACATCGCGTCTGCCGAGGTGCTTGGCTGGCTTGGTGAGGAATTCGGGGCACAGCGCATCGTGCAGATGCCCACGCCAATGATGGGGTCTGAAGACTTCGCCTACGTGCTGAACGAGGTGCCCGGCACATTCATCGCCCTACTCACGAGCCCCGACGGGGTCGACCCGGCCACCGCAGAGTTCAACCACTCACCGCGGGTGCTGTTCGACGACGGGGTGCTTGGCGACCAGGCAGCAGCGCTCGCGACCGTCGCGTGGCGCAAGCTCGCTTCTGCAGCTTCAGCTCAGTAGCGCGTGGGATCGCGGCCCGGCCCCGTGCCACCCGGGTCTTGGCCGCGATCCTCGCCCCCAAAATAATCTCGAAAGCATGGGCGAAACGGTGAAGACACTCGCAGACGCTAACCTGGTGTGATGCCTAAAACCACTCGCGGCAACAGCTGGGTGCCCATGTTCGTCGCGGTCTGCCTGGTCGCGGTCAACATGCGCATGAGCATCGCGGGCGTTGGGCCCATGCTCGACAGCATCGCGAAGGCCGAGGGGGCAAACCCGGCAGTGCTCGGGCTGCTCGGGTCGCTGCCGCTGCTCGCCTGGGCGCTCGTGTCGCCGCTGGCGCAGGGGCTCGCGAGCCGCATCGGGCTCGACCGGGCGGTGAGCTGGTCACTCGCTGTGCTCTTCGTGGCGACCGTGTGGCGTTCGCTACCCGGCAGCCCGATCAATCTCTGGCTTGGCACCGCACTGGTCGGTGCCGCGCTCGCGATCGCCAACGTACTGCTGCCCGCATCGATTAAACGCGACTTTGGCAGCCGCGTGCCGCTCGTCATGGGCGTGTACTCGGCGCTGCTCGGGGTCTCTGGCGCACTCGGCGCGGCCATCGTCGCCCCAGTCGCGCAGATGCAGAACGCTTCGGGCGATCCTCTTGGCTGGCGCTGGGGTCTTTTTGCAACGGGGTTCGCCGTGCCC
>Ga0116169_1001958_pt1 | contig 15838 bp, 16 predicted proteins | sample AD_UKC130_MetaG_FD_89796 | JGI IMG/M metagenome (GOLD analysis project Ga0116169, IMG submission 89796) | Active sludge microbial communities of municipal wastewater-treating anaerobic digesters from Canada - AD_UKC130_MetaG | ecosystem: Engineered > Bioreactor > Anaerobic > Digestate | place...
TCAAGAAAATAAGATCCCATGTATGGATCAAAAGAATAGAAATGGAGAAATAAAAAGCAAGATAAATAATCATTGTGGACTTACTAAGTATCAATAACCATAAAATCCCTCATTCATCATGTGGTCACAGGTAAACGCTCAGAACTATACAATCACAAATCAAATTTTGACTTTTGGTCACGTCCCTCGCTTGTAGGGTTGGGAGGCGGCTAATGCGGTGCACGTGTGGCAAAATCCAGAAAATCAGAAGCATGTACATCTGCAGATGTTGTGACGTATTCTTCCCAGTCGATGACACCGATTTCTGCCCCCACAAAAACACCCAGAAAGACCCCATACGTGCCCAAGTTTATTGCAAGGATTGTGGACTTGTTCTTTGCGATGACTACCCCTTTGTGAGCGGGATCAAGGTGAGATACCCTCCATTCTACGATCATTTTGATCACGCTCCACATAGGAGAAAGAATAGAAAAGAAAGGAGGTGAGATAGGATGGCAGAAAGGGACATAAGCAACCTCGGCGTGAACATCTTCAATTTCGAGGATATGATCTGCCGGGCCCTAAAATGGGAGAAGAGCAGAGGCCAGCCGCCGCAGAGGGTCTATGTTAGCACTGAGCGGCAAGATTACGTGGCTTTGGAGCGGTTCCGGGAAATGCATCGCCGGTACGTTCTCTTCGTCGAAAAGAACGGTAGGATACCTCGCTTCATCCGGGTCAACCCGCAGGCAGAGACTCCGGCCAACGAGAGCGCCCCAGACTGCTGCGACACCGGATTCTACACCTTAGATTACCAAGATACTGGATATTCTTGCGGAGCTTCGAGTTTGAAGATGGCGCTTTCTGCTCTCGGCGTCGAAGCAACCGAACAAGAAATAATGCGGATCGCTGGGACAACAACCGCTGGGACGACCCATGACGGAATGATACGCGCAGCGAACCGTTTCGGCGTGTCAGCGTGGTTCAAGAGCTTCTCCGACACCAACTGGGATCAGATATGTGCCCACATCAAGAATGGAGGTGAGGTGGTACTTCATGTGATGACACACCCCCTCGCAAATGATTGCAAGGGCAGCGGGGTGTGGAGAGGATCCTATGGGCATTATATCTACCTTACAAAGATTTGCAAGGATAGGAAGGAGGTCTGGGTCGCCGATCCCTCAAAGGGCCTCAGATGCCACACTTTCAACCAGGTTCAAGCCGCGATAGCGGCCGTGACGTGGGCCCCCTCAGTACTATTCCTACAGAAGGGAACCAGGGCCCCAGAGCCTGTCATAACGGCGAAGACCGATCCAGGGCCTAGCAATGTCCGCGGCGAGCAAGGGATCACCGCCGACATCATACAAGACTACTGTCGCGCCCTTGGATTATCGAAGGGAGAGTCTATGCTCGCAATGCGACTATACAAGGAAGGGACGGTTGGATCTGGTGATCCTAAGATTGTGCCGGTGCTCATGGACCGAATGGACATCACGGTGATTGGCGATAGGATTATACTCGATCCCGAAGCCGTTATAGCGAGGTTGGAAGGGGGATAAGTTTCGATGGCTGTGGATATGAGCGACCAAGAATATTTGGTCAGCAAGAGCGAATTTAAGGACATGATTCGCCGATTCGAAAGTTTTAAGCGTAGGAATGGCCGCGAGCCCCGCATAATCTATTTGGATCGGCTGAAGAGGATGTATGTGGGGCTCGCAAAGTTCAAGGAGATGTTGGAGCGCTGGAACATTTTCATTCTCGAGAACGGCCGAGAACCCGAATACATCAATGTCAAGCCATCAGCCCCGCCCAAATCAATGCAGATTGGTTATTGGCTACGATATGCTGATATAGACAGTTTCCAGCCCGACGTCGCCAAGGCCAAGGGCTGCTCCGACGTCTTCTTGTCCTCGAAGGCCTTGAAGAACCCGTCCCACGCGAATAACTTCATATCAGCCTGCCATGAGCAAAAGATCCAAGTCCACGCTTGGACCCAATGCCTCTACCGAAACGGAGTCTTCATCAGCCCAGACAACCCAAATAATCGCGCGAGGATCAAAAAGGAGATCGAACGCAGCCTAACTCTGGGCTTCGATGGAGTACATTTCGACTATATCCGGTACCCTGGCGCTGCACCATCAGACGGCTACAAAAGAATCACCAACCTGCTCTACGACCTTTGGAGCCATGCTAAGTCCGTGGAGAGGAAGGCGGTGGTTTCGGCGGCTCTAATGCCCGAAAAACAAGCCAACTCGAAATACTACGGCCAGTGTTACAAATGCATGGCCCCATATCTCGATGTGGAGATCCCCATGGCCTACAAGGGAAATTATCGGGCTGGCAGGTCTTGGATTGCTGACGTGACCCGGTATGTTGTCAAGGAATCGCAGAGGCCGGTCTGGACTGGCCTACAAACCTATCGGAGCGACGCCGACCCCACACCACTCCCGAGCAGCGAGCTCGAAGCCGACATAAGAGCAGCGCGCGACGCCGGAGCCCAAAAAACGATCCTGTTCAGATACGGCCTCTCAGTGATCTAGCATGGCCCGCTCAGACACCTACTCCCGAATCGAAGAACTGAGAAGACGCCTCGAGAAACTCGAAGACAAAGAAACATGGAGGACGAAGGAAGCTCGGAGATGGATGGCCCTCGAGGCCTCCAATTTCCAACTCACTAATGACGAAAGGCAGTTGGCGTTCTATCTGCTTGAGAAGGCCCAGAAGTGGGGTATCAAGTCTATCTATCCGACGATCAGCCTCGAAGAACTCTTTCAGCTCTTATTTTATATCGCGCTCCGCCACCGCCGTCGAAAACACAAAATACAGGAACACAGAGACTATTTCTTCTTCAACCCAAACAACAAGGCCCTCGTCGCCATAACCAACATTCTCAGCCACCTCCTCAAAGAACGAGGCCTAATCAGAAGGCAATAGCCCAAAACAAGCATTTCCGACCCTTACGCCGTATTGTAAAAATAAGGAAGAATAGATCGGCCCATCTTCGAAGACTGAAGGAGCCCCGCAAACTATGAAGAGAGAACAACAGCAACACAGGGACGCCTGGAACACCTACTTCCAGCTTCGACAACAAGGACTCTCAAAATCTCAAGCAGTGATGACAGTATCACGAAAGCATAATGTAAGTGAGACTACGGTCTGGCGATGGAAGAAGAGGTTCCGTTGGGATGAACGTGAGAGTGTCAGGGTTTCCGAGGTGAACAGGAAGGTTGAGGAGCGTCTTAACGAGCAACTCGCTGATTTTAAGGCGCAGTATCTCGGATTATTGAATGATATGATTTTTCAGGTGATTGATGAGCGTGAGAGTGGTTGCGAGTCATCGCTTCAGATTACTTCGGTGCTCGACCTGGAGAGAGTTATGAAGCTGGCCCTCCTCATCCAGGGAGAATCCACAGAGAGGGTTGAGGAGGACGTTAAGGGTGACTATGACCCGGAACTCATCAGAAAGATTGGTAGAAAGCTTATACAGGAACGAAGGAAGGGACAAGATACTGGCACGTGAACTCCTCGACTACTATATCTTCCATTACCTCACATTGGATGTCCCAGAGCATCAGGAGTCATGGATACGCCACCTTGAGGGAGATGATGACCTCCTCGTCTTGGCCCCACGTGATCATGGCAAAACGACTATCTTTTGCAGGGCCTACCCCGAACATCTGGCCCTGCATAATCCGAACATCAGGATCCTCATCCTGTCAAAGACTCACCGTCAGGCGGAGAAGTCATTGGACCTGATCGAAGAGGATCTGACGGGGAATCCGCGGATCCGAGGGGACTACTCGCCTGAGTTGGCTGATTATAGGCGGAAGGATAACATGCTATTCTTCAACCGTACGAAGGCTCAACGTGATGCCACCATAGAGGCGGCTGGCTTGCTTGGGAGCATCACAGGCTCACACTTCGACGTGATCATCGCGGATGACCTTATCGATGATGAGTCAACGAGGACACGGAAGAGGATGGATAATGTCCATCAATGGTTTCAGGGGACGGTGGAGCCCCTCCTTGAACCTTGGGGCAGGATGATCGTCGTCGGGACGAGGAAGCATTACAATGACTTGTATGGGAGGCTCATGGAGTCCGGGGCTTACAGGGTCATACATGACAGGGCAATCCTGGATGACGGGTCACCATTATGGCCGAAGCGGTGGCCCCTTGAGAAGTTGGAGGAGAAGAAGAGGAAGATGGGCTCTGTGATGTTCAATAGGGAGTACCAGAACGACCCCACCGGGTTACGGGGACAGTTGCTCAAGGAGGAGTGGATAAGATACTTTGACTATGATGAGGCGCCTGACGGCATGGACGTATATCAAGGATGGGACCTTGCTATCAGTCAATCCGAGACCGCGGATTACACTGTCTGCACCACCATCGGGGTCACCGACTCTGAGGATGTATATGTCCTGGACTGGTACCGGGCCCGCATAGACTTCCCACATCAGATCAAGATGGTACAAGAATTAGCAGGGAAATGGAAGCCTACCATGATAGGAATAGAAGACGTTGCATATCAACGTGCACTACCACAAGCAGTCCTCAAGGAAAAACGATTACCACTGAAAGGAGTACGACCTGACAATGACAAAACACGGCGGATACTATCAGAATTCGTCGCATTCGAAAACGGGAAAATATTCCTACCCAGAAGGCATAGGCACCTCAATCATTTTCTTGATGAGTATTTGCAGTTTGACAAGGGGGAGCATGATGACATGCTCGATAGCCTATGCATTGCTATGAAGGTTTCTCGGGCTCGGAGGCGGAATATTGTCACGTTTGGGGCTCATTCCCTTAAGGGGAGGGGACGACTCTGATCCCGCAGCGTATCGTGATCTTCTGTCCATATTGCCATCTTAGGGGGCGCCGATCCATCACTCGCAAGGTGGTGGTGAACCATACGGGCGGTAGGCTTCGGTTGTTCAAGTGTTATCGTTGTGGGCGCACCATGACCGCCGAGGAGGTCCATAAGGCCTCGAGGGTTTCTCACTCGCTCCTTAGGGCCGCCCCAGCAGCCTGATATACTAATACGTTGGGAGGGATTGTTTTGGATCGTGAAGTCGCATTTTTTGCCACCATGACTGTTATAGCCATCGCAGGCCTCTGCAAAGGCCAATACGAGCTCGCATTGGCTTGCGTCGGGGCGATAGCCGGCTATATGAGCCGCGACTTGAAGGAGGCGTTCGATGACGCATAGAGAAGTCAATAGGTTCGTTCAAGAGCCGGATAAGGGCGAATGCCCGAAATACGAGTACAGACAGTATGAAACCCCCCATGGCTTGATCACGATTGGCGTGAATCTCTGCGAAGAACAGAAAACCCGCCTCGACACCATATTCGAGGAAAGGCTACTCCAAGCACTCCAAGACCTCGAAGAAGCGAGGGATAGAAAAAATGAGACGACCACAATCATCAATGAAGACGGGGAAGAACTCACAATCTGAAAAGCCTGAGAAGGCCAGTTTCCAGATCCCACCCGGCCAAAAGAAGAAGATAGAGGATGCTATCAAGCTGATACACGACACCTATCTCCCCGCACTCCAAGAAACGCAACACCTACCACCAGAAAAGAAAAGCGCCATCATAGCAGCCAATCCACGCCTAAATAGACTACTACAACCCTTCCTAGAATATCTCGGCGCCCCGAGGTGACCCGAAATGGCCACGATAACAAGCGTAAAAAGCGGGAACTGGTCAGACCCAAGCACATGGGACTCCAACAGCGTCCCAGCAAACGGGGACACCGTAACCATCCCAGCTGGGCGGACGGTGACCTTCGACGTCGACCAGTCCAGCTTCGCATCAGGACTGGCCGGTTTAACAGTGGATGGGGTCTTATCATGGAAGACTGACACCGTAACGTACCTCAAGATGGCCACTGATATCAATATTGGTGGTACGGGCACCCTACAGGTTGGCAGACCAGATAATCGGATCCAGAGGCCCGCGCAGGGGTCACAGGTCAGGGCAACGATAAAACTGCAAGGATCCAACAGCAAAATCACAACCCCGAACATCTATGCCTATGGATGGGATGAACGCCTGAACAGGACCACGCTCGCAGCCAACGCCTCAGCCGGGGCCACACAGGTCGTACTCTCCGAGGATATGAACCTGCAGGCCGGGGACCAGATTCTCATCGGGGCAGGGACTGTGAACGACTATATGACGGAGTCTGCGAAGGGAGTGTACACCGTGTCCAGCTATGACAAGTCTACGAGGACTGTGACCCTCACCGGGGCCCTGGGCCATGGACGGCTGGCAGGAGACTACGTAGGAGTATATAACAGGACAATATTCTTCGATACAGTAAGAAATTTATCCTTTGAATCGCATACTCCTGGTTATTATCGGTTTGAAGGCGCGACAATCAGGAACAGTATCGGGTGGACATCCACACTTAATATGCCGTTGGCTGACGGAGTCCTTGCGGATAAATGCACAGTGATAGGGTCGGGGATGTATGGGGGCCAGTACGGGCCACAAACTGTACAGAACTCTACATTCTATGATTGTTCTGTGCGTTGGTCACAGAATACAATATTTAAGAATAATGTCTTCATACATAGAGGATTAAATGATTATGGGTTTGTATTGGATACTGCGGGGTCATTGTTTGATGGGTGCTGGTTCCAGAACGCCCGTGCAGTCGTATATAGATACCCTGATTTGGGTTGTGGTTTCAGTCAGCACAAGGGCTGCAAGGCCCGTAACCTTCAAAGTGGAGCATATGGCTCCTTCCAGCATCGTATAACATGTTATAATATGGACTTCGGCGGATACACGCCAGTTAATAGGCTGCATTATCATCATAGGCTCTATGATTGCCTTGCACCCACCATCAGCATCGATTATGGGGGGGCTACACTGGAGGGTGCCCTGGAGTCCTTCAACCACAACCAAGTCCCCGGAGCGTACATGGCTTGGTATCGCGGCGGCACTGTCCAATCCCAGAGCAACGTGACCCCACCAGGCAAAACCAGGGCCTACCAGTACACTTTAACCAATTCAATGTCTCCTGTGCGCCGCACCATCCATCTTGGCACCATAGAGCCCGGGAAAAAGGTTATGGTTGACGTATGGCTTCGCAAAAGCACTACAATGGAATATGCGCCCCGCGCATACCTATTCAACGCCACACAAGATTCCTACTTCGCGGGGGACGACGGTAAGCTTGCCGAAGCCATACTCCCCGGAGAATCCGTGAATGAGTGGAAGAAGTTCAGACTCAAATGGAAAAACGATACGGGCAAAGTTGTGCCCGTTGCTGTGCGATGCGAAGCCAAAAACAGCACTGGGTTCCTCTACGAGCTCGTTGAGATCCCCCGGCGCAGGGGCGGCGGAACAATCACGCTTTGAGTGAGGCCGTGAAGATGAAAGCGGAGAAGCGCATACCGTTCGGCGTCGTCCTCGAGAACGGCAGGTTCGTCCCGAACTCGGTCTTGAAGCAGTACGAGATCCGAGGGGAGTCCAAGCGACTCCGAGGAGATGCCTTCGCCGGCAAGTACGTGCGACGCGGGCTAATAGAGCCACCATACAACCCATTCGGCCTGGCAAGCTTATCGGAGAAGAATACGTTCCATGCTCGCTGCTGCGCCACCAAGGCAATCGATACAGTCGGACAGGGCTGGGAATTAGTCCCCACTACGCCGGAGGCCGACGACGACAAACGGAAAGAAATAGAGGGCTTCTTTTCCAATCTCTATCCATCATTGGAGAGCGTTCTCGTCCGTGCTGCACAAGATTTCGAGGAGGTGGGCTGGGCCTGCCTTGAGATCATCAGATACGGCGGCGTCCACCATGGAAGGGTCAAGGCGTTGGAGCATGTGCCGGCAGCCACCGTACGGATCCACAAGAGCGAAAACAAGTACGCCCAGAGCTGGGACGGTATAAAGTATCGCTGGTTCAAGCGTTTCGGCTATGAGAAGGACGTGCATATGGACACGGGCGAAGAGCACGCTCTCGGAAGTCTCCCAGGTGACATCGCAGCCAACGAGCTCGTCATCCTCCATAATTACTCCTCACGCTCCTCCTACTATGGCATCCCAGACTATATTCCGGCTATTCACGCGATCGCGGCCGAGGAAGCCCGGAAAGAGTATAACTTGTCATTTTTCAAGAATTTTGGGGTGCCAGCCTATGCGGTCTTTATTTCAGGAAATTATGTTGATGAGGAGATTCTTGACGCGGAAGGGAATCCTACTGGCACCACGGTCTTGCAGGAGGCTATAGAACGCCATTTCAAGGAATTGGTGAAGAATCCGCACACTCCCCTCATTCTTGCGATCCCTGGGGAGTCCTCTGGCGAAATTAAGGTTGAATTTGAGCGTTTGGCTGTGGAGGAGAAGGAAGCCTCGTTTCGGATGTACGGCCAGGATAACCGTGATGAGATCATTTCGGCTCATGGTGTTGACCCGTATCGTGTGGCGGTGATGCAGATCGGCTCCCTCGGCGGGAACACCGCCAGAATCGCAAGAATCAACTACAAGAAAGGCATCATCGCTCAACGCCAACGAATGTGGGAAGAGCTTCTGAACCAATGCGTTATGCGGGATGAGAGGGGCTTCTCGACTCATGATTGGGCGATACGATTTGAGAATGCTGACATCGAAGAAGACGACTACGACCTCCAGAACTGCCTCAAGCTCTTCGAGGTGGGGGCCATGACGCCAAATGAGATCATAGAACGCTTCTCACACAAGTACAACATCCAAAAGTCTGATCATCCACTCATGGACGCCCACTACATCAGCGGGAAGCCAGTCGAAGCGCCCGTGGAAGCTGAAATCATCGACAAGGTCGTGGATACTCTCGAAACCCTCAAGGAACGGATCATAGAGAAAATTGAGAAGGACGAACAATGAAGGGAATCATACACGAGCTCGACGACGTCATCCGAAAAATCACTCTTCTCAGGGACGGCCTCAAATCCCAACCAATCGAACACACCACTGTAGAATACCATGCCACGCGCTCAGAGATCATCCAAGAGACTGACAGACTCCTACAAGCCTTCGACAAAGCAATAGCCAGAGCACAGAACGACCTCAGTCGTCTAATCCATGAATGGAGGGACAAGAAGGCTGTGGCCAAACAAGAGTACGCCATCGACGAGGAAATCCGTCGAGAACTCGAAGAACAAGGCCTCGACACCGACGACATCCTCCTGATCAGTGCGATCATCGCACTACTCGCATACCACCTCAGAGAGCCCAGAGAACTCGTCCTTCGAAGAATGCAAACCCAGTACGCCGCCACCTACGAGAAAACACTCGAGAAGATTCTGAGATACGTGAATCTGACACCATCGGGCCTTAGGCTTCCAGAGCCCGAATTAGCCGCCCTAAACGTCCGAATAGCTGAAATGGCATCCCCAGCCCTCGAAACGCTCCCAAAACGCTTGGGTGGTCTGGCTGCTTCTTTTATCGCTGACGGTCTCGCCACACGTGCAACAGCAGACGAAATAGCTGCCAACATCATGAAACTCTTCAATCCAGTCGACTCAGCGTACAAGAGCACCCGGTATCTCTTCTCCCGAGTTCTCCGAACAGAATTATCCGCGGCTTCGAAATTAGCCAAACTGGAGGCGTGCACGGCGGCTGGGGTCCAGGAAGTCATGTATCTCACTGCCCGGGACTCAAAAGTCTGTAGACGATGCCGAAAATGGGATGGGGCCGTTCTAAGGGTCGCAGACCCAAAAGTGAAGGATCTGATCCCGCAGCACCCGAATTGCCGATGCACTTGGGTTCCTGTGGCCCCACCAGGATCAGATTGGCTCCAAATCACACCAATATGACCCCAACCCTCCCCCGAGGGGATAATATGAAAATACGTGAGGTAAACCCCCAAAACCTGAAAAGAGCCCCTGATGATGAGCTTCTCAATCTCCACCGCCGCTGCCACCAACTGTATCCCAAGATCAGGGAGCAAGGCGGCGAAAACATCAATTTGGAGGATGTGGTCAACGCTCACCATCTGATAGTCGCGGAGATGGCCCGAAGAAGCCTCCAACATCATATACGTGATGAACTCGATAAAAAGCTCAAAGACGCCTCGAATTTGCCGGTTGACCTCGACGAACTCCCCGAAAAGATCATACTCGTCCCAGAATTCGTGGATCTGGTTGGGTCGGCCGTTCGAAGGCCAAATTACGACGACATCGACATTCTGGTGAGGGCCGACCTAAAAGGCGACTCTTATCAGATTAAATTTGAAAGCGTCTATGTTCCAATCCGCCTCACTCTCACACCAGACAAAGAAAAGCCCATACACTTGATAAACAATCCTCAGGGCGCCTTTACCAATTACGTGCCCATATACGACCTCGCGCTCGTCAGGAGTGACAAAAGGGACGTGAAGATCGTGAACCCTTTCTGGAAGGCCCTCGATAACCTATCCGAACTCGCATCCAAAGCCAAAGAAAAAATCCCAATCCTAAGAAAGGAATGGGGACCGATCACGCACTTCACACCATCCAAACCCAGAATGGGATTCTACTACGCCGGGACCGAGGCCTTCAAACCCGAAGAGCTCATAACATGGCTTGAAAAGCATCCTGAGGCTGTGGCAGAGAACAAGCTCAACGGATTCAGAGCCATCATCCAAAAGAAAGGCGACAAGGTGAGCATCTTCTTCGAGGACGCTCAGAAAGAACGGAAAGATCAGATACCCGAACTCATCAAGGCCATTCAACAGATCGGCGCCGATTTCATCCTCGACGGCGACGTAGGCCTATACAGAGGCGACGAACGACTACCCCGCCTGAACGTCATGTCCCTCACAGCCGACAACCCAGAGCTCCCCAAGGACGTCTATCCAGTCTTCACAGCCTTCGACATCCTGTACTGGGACAGAGCCGGCGGCGATCTCAGAAAGAAGCCGCTACGCGAACGCAGACAAATCCTCGAACGATTCCACGACCAACACCTCAAAAACAGCAAACATTTCGACATCTCACACCAAATGAAAATCCGAAGCCTCGAAGATCTTGCTAAGGCCTTCCAAGAGCTTGGCAATTACCAGCTCAGCGAGGGTATCGTCCTCAAGGATGAAACAGCACCCTACCACGAGGGCCCAAACGATTCCACCGCCAAGATCAAGAAAGTAGCCGAACTGAAAGCCATCGTACTGGAGGCTCGGAAAAACAAGAACGGAACGTACTCCTTCGACTGCGGCCTCCTACCAGGTGAACTCCCATTCGCGAATGTCGTCGAATTCCGAGGCAAAACGTACGTGAATATGAAATATACGATGAACGCGCCGTTCAAGGCCAAACCCGGCGACATCATCACAGTACAGCCTCAGGAGATCATGATCCGCCAAACTAAGGACGGGGATGAGCTGAGCTGGACAGCCGCCGTCCCAATAGACATCGACAAAGAAAGAAAAGAACCATACACTGCTGGACAGGCTGTCGACCTCGCGAGAAGGGCTGGCATACTCAACGACACCAGAATACCAGCCGAGACCAAGAAACAAGACCCCATAGTAGACGATGACCTCATACAGACCCTCCTCCACTCCGACTGGACAAAAAACAAGACCAAATACAACTTCCTCAAAGAATACGAGCCCACAACCAAGGAAATGAAAATCTACAAAGCCCTATACACCAGTCTCTACGAACAAACCCCAGGCGACCTCGAAGACATGAGCCAAGAGCTCAAGATGATCTACGCTCTCCACGGCCCATTGGGAATCGAGGAGCTGATCAAAGAAGACGACGGCGAAGAGATTGACACGAGAAGCGAGGCCGCGGCAGAGTATTGGGCTGAAAACTGGTACAAGGAGTTCCCACCCTCCGGGAAAGGCCAGTTCGTCGTTCAGCATCACTGGAGAGGCCTCTCGGAAGAGGATACCAAGAAATCGAATGAGGAGCTCCTTGAAACTGATCATAGCTTGCATGCCGATCTCAGATTCTCGGTGGACGACCACTTATGGGGTTTCACGGCTTTTCTCGGCGATACAAAGGAGAATAGAGAGGCGGGAGGCAGCCTACTCTACAACCTCGGAAATAGAAAACTCCAAGGCGCGTTCAAACTCCCACAACCCAAGGAATGGCTCGAGGTTGGAAAAGACGAGCCATTAGTCGTCCCACCGCGGGATGTTGGCTCCACAACCCATAAATGGAGCAAATTCTTCCTGATAGACTCTGGAACCTACGAAATCGGCGTCTGGAGAGAGCATTTCTTCGAAATCTTCCTACACGGCGAAAAACTGACGGGGCGTTATCTGATCGAATACGCTCCAGTGGCAGGCCGTAGGATCTGGCTCCTTGAAAAGCCCGAAGATCAGACGCCCTACGCCGAAAAGAACAGGCTAGAAGACGTTGTCAAGGAATTGAAGCAGAAAGGACAGAAATGGCTTGTATGGGCCAAACCCGGCGAGAAACCCAAGCTAATCGACGTAACCGAATGGAAACCAAAAGACGAAGAGCAGGGCAAGGAGAAGCGAGCCGAGATCTACGCTAGAATCGTGAAAATCGATGATGAAGAGCGTTTCGCCCTGGCCCCCGCCCTCGTACCTAACCGCGTGGATAAGCACGGCGACGTTATCTCTGCCGAGGAAATCGAGCGTACAGCCCATAATTTCATGGCAAACTACCAGAGCGTCCATTTCATGCACGAAGCACCACTTCCCCGCAGCGACGTCACAATCGTAGAATCCTACATTCTCAGACAGCCCTACGAGCTCGCGGATGGTGATGAGTTGCCGCCGGGGACGTGGATGATCGGCTTCAAGATACATAACCCGGAACTGTGGCGTATGATCAAAAAAGGAGAGATCAGAGGCGTTTCAATCGGAGGAATATGCAAAAGTTGCCCACAAGCTCCTGATCGGATGAAGACGGCCGATGACGAGCCCCAAGACCAAGAACCCCAAGAACTCAGAGATCTTGAGGTTTTCGAGGTCAGTCTCGTTTCCAATCCTGCCGTGCCAGACGCACGGTGGGTAATTCTCAAAATGGACGAAGAGGTGAACCCCATGACAAAAAACATCAAAGAAGAGAAGGAGGAGGCCGAAGAGACTGGCGGATCCGAGGACGTTCTCGATCTGCTCGTCGCAGCCCGCCAAGCCATCGACAAGGCCATAGCGGCCGTTGAAGCCGCTGTAATGGGATACTCCTACGCACCACCTTCTGAGACAGAGAAGAAGGAGAATGCCATCGCCAAAGTCGTTGAGCAGCTGCAAGCGATCGTCGACGATGAAAACCTCCCCTCCGAGGTTCGCGATGCAGCCCGCCAAATCATAGAATATCTCAGGGCTCAGGAGGAGAGATATCCTGTCCCAGAGCCCGAGAAAGCCAACGAGAAGCCAAAGGACGAAGAAGAGAAGGAAGAAGACACGCAGAAAGTCAAAAAGGGACACGAAGACGCGGACACATTCAAGAAGCTCGCTGAGATCGTCTCAGACAAGGTCACAAAAGAAGCCACCGAAACAATCAGAGAACAGATCGAAGAATTCGCCAAACGCCTCGAAAAGGTTGAGGAGAAGTTTGGCGGCGAAACAACCAAGAAACTGAAGGAATCCTCCAAAAAGCCCAAACCAGACGACTTCTATAGCCGACTGGGCCGAGACAAATTCGGAAGAAAGATCAAAAGATAATATAATTCCATTTTGAGGTGGATAAGGATGGATCTACGCGAATACCTGGACATAATATCTTCAAAGGGCGTCTTCAAGCTGGTGGACGACGATTCTCTTCTCTCCGGCGGCCTCAAGGCCATGGAGCAGCTCGACAAATTCATCAGAGTCATCGAAGAAAGAAGCCCCGTCCTTGAGGAGGCCACACTACGGAGGATGAACAGTTTCGAAACCGAGATAAGCGCCATCGACGCGCCGAGAGGCTATCTGTACCCCGGCAGAGTAGGGGCGGACAAGATAATCCCTGGCGAAGAGGGCACCGACGAATTCACCGTAGTTTCCCAAGGCAACGTCCTCAACGCGCAGGAATTCGTGATGGTCGTTTCGATCGATTTCAACACCCTCGAAGACACCATTGAGGGCCCGGACTTCGAGCAGACCGTCACCGAGCTCATGGCGAACGCTGCATCCCTCGATCTCGAAACAGTCTTCCTCAGAGGCGACACGAGCCTAACCATACCATCAGGAAACCCCCTACTGAAAACTCTGGACGGTTGGATCAAGAAAGCCGCGAATAAAGTCTACGGATACACCCACGACGGAGCCAGCCTTGATTTCGACCCCAATGGCAGCGATTTCCCCATAGACATGTTCGCAGCCATGGAAGAGGCCATGCCAAAGAGATATCTCACACCACGCGAAGAACTGCGTTTCTATGTCGACTGGGAGACCTATGCAGCCTATAGAGACATCATAGCCGGCAGAGAAACCTCACTGGGTGACGAGGCCCTCCTCGGACGCGGTGAACTCAGCTACGACGGCATACCGGTCAGACACGTGCCATCACTCGACGATGAAACCGCCACTGGCCTCACTGGGAAACAGGCTCTCCTCGCAAGGCCTGCCAGCATGGTGTGGGGCGTGTTCAGGGAGATCACAGTCGAGTCAGACCGCAGACCCCGAGAGAGGGTTGTGGAGCACGTTCTCACATTCAGGGGCGACTGTACATACTCTGATGTGAATTCTGCCGTCGCAGCGCTCATATCAGAGGTTTCATAGAACGCCCCATTTAAAATTTTCTACTCTTAGGAGGCGAATATATTGGATCAGAGACTCAGGCGACTGCTGTTCAACCGGAAAGGGCGAGTCAGAGCTTTGATCGAGGACCTCGGAACCATCGAGGCCGGCGAAATCGCAGACAACTCCATAGAAGGCAGGCACATCAAAAACAATGCGGTGACGACCGCGAAGATCGCTGAGAAGGCCATCACAACCGCAAGACTCGACGACGAAGCCGTGACGCTCCCCAAGATCAAATTGCAAGTCGTGACCGTCCAAGTCTCCGGAACTGACATCTCTGGAACCGCAGACATACAAGACGGCAACTCCCAGATCCTCGGCGCGTTCCAGTCAGCCGTGTCTGGCGGGGCCGGCGCCATACCCGCCAAATCAGTGAGCATTAACTCGCAGGAGAAGAAAGTGACCGTGACTCTCGGGGAAGCGCCCGGAGGTGGCAAGAGCGTCACATATACAGTCATACTGCTCAGATCAGCCTAAACCCAGGGGCCTACGCGGCTGGAGGACGCGAGATGGACTTATGCACCATTGATGACATAAAGAAGGAGGGAAATCTGTCCGATGAGTTTATCGAGGAGCATGAGAGCCTGATCGGGGTTAAGATAGCTGATATCAGCGCCAAACTCCTCAAGATCAGACCGTCACTCACCCGTGACAATATCACGGCCCGGAAATGTGTCGTCTATGGGGTGCTCGCCTGGCTACAACTCAGAGGCTATCTCGCACCCTCACAAGAGAGCCCAGGGCATATCGGAGGTGGTGAGGTCAAATCGATCAGGGAAGGTGATATAACAGTTACGTACGCTTCTCCAGCCGAGGTAGGCCTCCGACAAAGCAGGCAAACAGAATATGACTATTGTTCGATGTACAAGCGACTCTTAGCCCGAATCATCGGAATCAGAGCGTTCACAGCCGGCACAACATGGACGACAGCGAAAGGCGAAAAAAAGAGAACAGGCCTTAATTGGGCCGAATTCTTCACTGAATACACCAAATGAAATGGAGGCGTGCAATTGTGACCCTCTTAGGCGGGCAGACGCCCGAAGCAACCTTCGTACCGATCAAGGTGGACCCGGAGGGCCGAATATACGTCATACTCGACGACCAACTCGGCATATTCCCAATCGACGCCGGAGGCAACTTCAAAGTCAACGCTGGGCAAGCGTACAGCGTCCCACAAGAA
>Ga0116169_1001961_pt1 | contig 15834 bp, 15 predicted proteins | sample AD_UKC130_MetaG_FD_89796 | JGI IMG/M metagenome (GOLD analysis project Ga0116169, IMG submission 89796) | Active sludge microbial communities of municipal wastewater-treating anaerobic digesters from Canada - AD_UKC130_MetaG | ecosystem: Engineered > Bioreactor > Anaerobic > Digestate | place...
CGATGCGCTGGATGGTGTCGCGCGCGATCTGGATGTAGTCGACATGCGCATTGGTCGTGATTTCGCCGGCCAGCACGACCAGGCCGGTATTGCACAAGGTCTCGGCCGCCACGCGGCTGCGCGGATCCTGCTTGAAGATTGCGTCGAGAATGGCATCCGAGATCTGGTCCGACACCTTGTCGGGGTGTCCTTCGGAGACGGATTCGGATGTAAAGAGAAAATCGTTCGCCATAAATAATTCCTTAAGCTTCACCAACACATTGAAAGTTGCGTTGCCTGGGCTTGTCGGCTTTGGCGAACGCTTTAGCAGTTTCACAAGGCACAATGTCCGCTTTTGATCGGCAGCCCATCGTGGGTGTCGCCCTGCAAGTAGTTCCGTAACTCGGCGACCCGCGCATTTTACTCCCCCCATGATCCAGCTCTTCTCCTTGTTGTCCCGCTTGCCGCTGTGGTTGCTGCACGGCATGGGCTGGATACTGGGTTGGTTGTCGTTTCTGCTGTCGCCGCGGTACCGCCAAAAATTTCGCGAAAACGTGGCGCAGGCAGGCTATCGGTGGGCCTCGGTGCGCGGCGCGGTCGGCGCTGCAGGGCGCATGGTGGGTGAACTGCCGCGGTTGTGGCTGGGTGCGCCGACCCACTGCGAATGGGAGAACGATGCCTGCGTCGACCGCGCTTATGCGGCGGGGCGCGGCGTGATCTTTCTGACGCCGCACCTGGGCTGTTTCGAGATATCGGCGCAGGCGCTGGCATTGCGGTATTCCGAGCGCTATGGCCCGCTCACCGTGCTGTATCGACCGGCGCGCCAGCCCTGGCTGGCGAAGCTGATGCTGGCGGCGCGGGACCGGCCAGGCCTGAAGACCGCGCCCACCAGTCTTGCCGGTGTGCGCCAGATGATGCGTTCGCTGCGCAGCGGCCATGCCGTGGGCCTTCTGCCCGACCAGGTGCCCCCCGACGGCATGGGCACCTGGGCCCCGTTTTTCGGCCGCGACGCCTACACCATGACCTTGTCGGCCCGGCTGGCACAACAGACAGGCGCGACCGTCCTGTTGTTGTGGGGCGAACGCCTGCCATGGGGGCGTGGATTTCGCCTGCATTTTCGGGAGTTGCTGCAGCCGCTGGCCGATGATCTGGCGCAGGCTGTGGCCCAGGTCAACCAGGAGATGGAGCGCCTGATCCGCGAGTGCCCGTCGCAGTATCTCTGGGGCTATGCCCGTTACAAGCACCCGAAGGGGGATGCGTGAGTCGCGCCGGCGTGCGGTTCGGCCTTCGCTTCAAGGGCCATGGTCTGGGCGAGGTGCGGCGATGGTGAGTCGGGCGGGTATTGCCCTGATGCAACTGCTGGCGTGGTTGCCGCTGGGCGTGGTGCGGGCCTTGGGCACGCTGCTCGGATGGGTGCTCTACCGTCTGGCCGGCTCTCGCCGGCGTGTCGTCCAGGTCAATCTGCAACTGTGTTTTCCGCAGATCACGCCGCGTGAGCGCGCCGCGCTGGCACGCCAGACCTTCGTGCATTTTGCACAGGCCTGGCTGGACCGGGGCTGGCTCTGGCATGGCCGCAGCAGCCTGTTACAACGCCGCCTGCAACTGACCGGTGCAGTTCAGGAGTTGCAAGGGGATCAGCCCACGGTGATATTTGCGCCCCATTTCGTCGGATTGGACGCAGGCTGGACCGCTCTGACCCAGCAGTTGCCGCGTGCGTTCACGACCATCTACTCCAACCAGGTCGACCCGGCGCTGGACCAATGGATCCTGCAGGGGCGCAAACGTTTTGGTGCACCGCGGCTGTTCGGTCGCGCCGATGGGCTCAAGCCGGTGGTACAGGCCTTGCGTGCCGGCCAGCCGCTGTATCTGCTGCCGGACATGAACATCACACGCCAGGAGTCGGTGTTCGTGCCCTTCTATGGCGTTTCCACCGCGACCTTGACCTCGCTTTCGCGCTTTGCCCGGCTGGGTCGGGCCAAGGTCGTGCCGGTGGTGACCGCCTTGACGGCGACGGGCTACGAAGTGCAGGTACTGCCGGCATGGACCGATTTCCCGACCGAGGACCTGCCGGCCGATGCCGCTACGATGAATCGCCTGCTGCAGACCTATATCGACCAGATGCCCGACCAGTATTACTGGGTGCACAAGCGCTTCAAGGTGCGGCCACCGGGAGAGCCGTCGGTGTATTGATCCGGCCGGCGTCCGCCCTTGGCCGGTGTGCGACCGCAGCCGCTTCGCTCAGGTCGCGTCGTCCTTGCCGTGCGGGTCCGCGTCTGCCGCGCCCGGGTCGGTGTCCGTATCGGCTGCGGTGGCAACGTCCGTCGCTGCGGGCGCCGCGATCCCGCCATCCGACGGATGCGCCCACTGCCACAGCAGCCCGGCCACGTTGTCGAAGCCCTGGCGCTTGGTGGCCGAGAACAGCATCGCCTGTCCACCTCCTGCCTGCAGCTTGGCAATCGACAAGGCCTTCGTGGCCTCGGCGCGGGTGAGCTTGTCGGCCTTGGTCAGCACCAGCAGGAACTTCAAACCCTGCTCGACCCGCGGACGGATCACATCGAGCAGGATCTCGTCGAGGTCGGTAAGACCCAGCCGCGGATCGCACAGCAGCACGATGCCCTTGAGGTTTTCCCGCGTGACCAGGTAGTTGGCCATCACCTGCTGCCAGCGAATCTTGTCCTGCCGCGGCACCGCGGCATAACCATAACCAGGAAGGTCGGCAAACACCGCATCGGTGGCCCCTTGTTTTCCCAGCGCAAACAAGTTGATGTGCTGCGTGCGCCCGGGCTTGCGGGAGGCAAAGGCCAGCTGCTTTTGCTGCGTCAGCGTGTTGATGCAGGTGGATTTGCCGGCATTCGAGCGGCCGACGAATGCGATCTCCGGGACGTCGAGTGCCGGCAGGAAATGCAGTTCGGGTGCCGTGGTGAGAAAGCGTGCCGTGTGCAGCCAGCCTGCCGCAATCGTCGCGGGGCTGGGCGGCTGTGAAACAGCGGGTCGTGCAGCCGTTGCGGCGTGGGGTCGTTTGGAAGTCATGGGGGTCCGGAAGGTGGCCGCGACCTGCATTGTAGAATCACGCTGTTTTGCCCTCCCTCCAGAAGCTGATCTCCATGACGTTTATTGCCCGACTGACGCTTGTCACCACTTTGGCCCTGACTTCGCTTTGCGTTGCTGCGCAGGACAAGAAACCCGATCTGGCCAAAGGCGAGGCGAGCTTCGCCGTCTGTGCGGCCTGCCACGCCCCGGATGGGAATTCGTCCATTCCGGAGAATCCGAAGCTGGCCCACCAGCATCCGCAGTACCTGGTCAAGCAGTTGCAGGAATTCAAATCGGGCAAGCGCAACAACGCCATCATGAAGGGTTTTGCGACAACGCTGTCCGATGAGGACATGAACAACATCGCTTTCTGGCTGGCCAGCAAGCCGGGCAAGCCGGGCTTTGCCAAGGACAAGGAACTCGTGGCCCTGGGCGAACGCATCTACCGCGGCGGCATCGCGGAGCGCAAGATCCCGGCCTGCGCCGGCTGCCACAGCCCCAACGGCGCCGGTATTCCGGCCCAGTATCCGCGTCTGAGCGGCCAGCATGCCGACTACACCAAGAGCCAGTTGACGGCGTTCCGCGATGGTGTTCGCCTGAACAACCCGACCATGGCACAGGTTGCCGCACGCCTGAACGATCGCGAGATCCGGGCGGTTTCGGACTACATCGCCGGCCTGCGCTGATCGATTCGGCCGGGGCCAAGACCCCTGAACCCGCCAGGCAAGAGGCCCGCAGTACCATGGACTGCGGGCCTTTTTTCCGTTTCGGTCGTCTGTGCAAAGGCGCTCGGAACTTTGTAAGCTCAGGCCCGCTCCGACAGACAGAGGTTCAGGTGCAACCCAAAGGACAGTCCCATGATTTTTGATGACCGCGCGCACGGATTCAACCACGGCAAATCCAGCGAGATCACGCCCTTGCACCATTACCTGGGTCGGCGCAGGCTGATTCAAACCCTCGCAGGCGGTGTCGCTGGGGCAGCCATGGCTTCCTGGGCATCTCGTGAGGCGCTGGCCCAGGTACCGCGGCCGGGCAAGCTGGCGGCATTGCCGGGGGCGCGATCCAAGCTCGCCGGTGCGGTGACCATGGAAAAGCCGACCGATTACAAGGACGCCAGCACCTACAACAATTTCTATGAGTTCGGGACCGACAAGGCCGATCCGGCCAAGAATGCCCACACGCTCAAGACCACGCCCTGGACGGTCGAGGTCGAAGGCCTGGTCAAGAATCCCGCGAAATACGCCATCGAGGACTTGCTCAAGCTCAGCGCGCAGGAGGATCGGATCTATCGGCTGCGCTGCGTCGAAGGCTGGTCGATGGTCATTCCCTGGGTGGGGTATTCCTTGTCGGAGCTGATCCGCAAGGTCGAGCCGTTGGGTAGTGCCAAGTACGTCGAGTTCGTCACGCAGGCCGATCCGAAGACCATGCCCGGTGTGGGATCGCGCGTGCTGGACTGGCCGTATGTCGAGGGCTTGCGCATGGACGAGGCCATGCACCCGCTGACCTTGCTGTCGTTCGGCATGTATGGCGAGGTGTTGCCGAACCAGAACGGCGCGCCGGTGCGGCTGGTGGTGCCCTGGAAATATGGATTCAAGAGTGGCAAGAGCCTGGTCAAGATCCGGTTTGTCGAAAAGCAGCCGGTGACTGCCTGGAATCGCGCGGCGGCCAGTGAATATGGCTTCTATTCGAATGTCAACCCGGAGGTCGACCATCCGCGCTGGAGCCAGGCGACCGAGCGCCGCATCGGCGAGGACGGACTGTTTGCCAAGAAGCGCAAAACGCTGATGTTCAATGGCTATGAGGCGCAGGTCGGACAGTTGTACGCCGGAATGGACTTGCGCAAGTTCTACTAACGGCCATAGGCCTTTCGGTACGGGCCCGGCGGTCGGACGCCGCAGCTGCCGGGGCTGGCTTACCCATGATGCGATCGATGCTGCTCAAGCCCATGGCCAAGCCCGTGCTGTTCGTGCTGGCGCTGCTGCCGTTTGCCTGGTTGGTGTTCGGCGCGCTGACGCAGAACCTGGGACCCAATCCGGCCGAGGCGCTGATCCGCTCCACGGGCGACTGGACCTTGCGCTCCTTGTGCCTGGTGCTGGCGGTAACGCCGCTGCGCGTCATGACCGGGACTGCGGCGCTGGCGCGATTCCGCCGCATGCTGGGCTTGTTCGTGTTCTTCTACGCCTTCGTGCACCTGCTGTGCTACAGCTGGCTCGACATGGAGTTCGTGGTTGCAGACATTGCACGCGACATTGCCAAGCGGCCATTCATCCTGGTTGGCTTTGCGGCCATCGTGCTTTTGACTGCGCTTGCAGCGACGTCGTTCAACCGGGTCGTCAAGGCGATGGGAGCGCGACGCTGGCAGCAGTTGCACCGCGCGGTTTACCTGGTGGCCGCATTGGCCTTGCTGCACTTCTTCTGGATGCGCGCAGGCAAGAACAATTTTGCTGAGGTGGCGGTCTATGCCGCCATCATTGCGGCACTGCTGGGTTGGCGTATCGTCCACGCCTGGCGCCGGCGTCGGCGCCCTGCGACCGTTCCGACGACCCGCAGGGCGACCTGAGTCTGCGCGTCAGCCTGCCGCAGCGTCCGGCAAGCACTCGTTGCGCAACTGGTCGGCGATGGTCTCGCGGGTGCGGATGAGGCGCGCGGTCTGCCCCTTGACCAGAATTTCGGCGGCGCGGCCCCGCGAGTTGTAGTTGCTCGCCATGCTCATGCAATATGCGCCGGCCGACAGAACGGCCAGCAGGTCTCCCTGGCCGACCGCCAGTTCGCGGTCATGGCCGATCCAGTCGCCGCTCTCGCATACCGGGCCCACGACTTCCCAGGTGGCGCTGGGGCCAGCACCTTGCTGTAGCGGTACGATGGCGTGGAAGGCCTGGTACATCGCCGGGCGCGGCAGGTCGTTCATGGCCGCGTCCACAATGCAGAAATTCTTTTGCTCGCCGGGTTTGAGGTACAGCACTTCGGTCAGGCATACGCCGGCATTGCCCACCAGCGAGCGGCCCGGCTCCAGCATCAGCGTGCGGTCGCCGAAGCCGCGTGCGTCGAGCTTGCCCAGCAGCTTGCGCCACAGTGCATCGGCCTGTGGTGGCGTGTCGCCGTTGTAGTCGATGCCCAGGCCGCCGCCGAAGTCGAGATGGGCGATCGGAACGCCGGCAGCCTCGATGTCCTGCACCAGGTCCAGCATGCGGTCCATGGCATCCATGTACGGCGCCTCCTGCGTGATCTGGGAGCCGATATGGCAGTCGATGCCGACCACGCGCAGGCCGGCCATGGCGGCGGCACGGCGATAGGTCTGGACGGTGCGCTCATGCGCGATGCCGAACTTGTTGCCCTTGAGTCCGGTCGAGATGTAGGGGTGGGTCTTGGGGTCGACATTGGGATTGACCCGGATGCTGACCGGCGCCTGCTTGCCCATTTCCAGGGCCACGGCATTGAGCACGTCGAGCTCGGCTTCGCTTTCGACATTGAAACAGGCGATGCCCAGCTCCAGCGCGTGGCGCATTTCAGCGCGTGTCTTGCCGACACCGGAAAAAATGACGGACGAAGCGGGCGCGCCTGCGGCCATCACCCGGTCGAGTTCGCCGCCAGAGACGATGTCGAAGCCACAGCCGGCCTTGGCCAGCACCTGCAGGATGGCCAGGGTGGAGTTGGCTTTCATCGCATAGCAGATGCGGACCTTGCGGCCTTGCAGCGCCCGCTGGTAGGCGGCCAGCGCCGCGAGAATGGCGGTCTCGGAGTAGACGAACAGCGGCGTGCCGTGCGCACGGGCCAGCTCGGCCAGCGGGAGGTCTTCGGCAAACAGCGTCGGCCCCCGGTACGCGAAATGGGGAGCGCCGGGCAAGCAGGCAGGAATCATGGTGCGGAGGGGGAGGGGGTCGATGCGGGAGACGAAGGGGCCGCGGGTACGGCTGCCTTTTCGGCAGTTCCGGGGCGGAGGGTTTCGATCAGGGTGGCCCGGTTGAGCGACGCCGGTTCGGTCGGGGTGTAGAGTGGCCCTTTTTGGCCACAGGCCGACAGAACAGCGGCCATGCTGGCAGGGATAAGGACTCTGACTAGAATTTGGCGGATACGCAACATGGTGAAATTGTAATGACCGACCCAGAATTCATGGACCGCGCGGAACGGGTCCTCAGCGCCATCGAGTCCAGTTGCGACCGCATCAACGCGCAGACCGATGCCGACATCGACAACCAGCGGGTCGGCGGCATGGTGACTCTGGCGTTCCCCTCCGGCAGCGAGATTGTGGTCAACCTGCAAAAGCCGCTGCAGGAGATCTGGCTGGCATCCCGCAGCGGCGGCTACCACTTCCGGTTCGATGACCACCAGTGGGTGGACACCAAGGGGCAGGGCGAATTCTTTGCGCTGCTGTCCCGCGAGGCTGGCGCGCAATGCGGCCAGTCGCTGGCGTTCACGCCGTCACCGGTTGTTCCGGAATAGGTCAAGAATCCGGTTGCGCTCCTCGGCGGGTGGGACGACCTGCGCTTCGGGCGGTGGCTGTCCCGGGTACACGTCCTCCAGCCCCAGGCTGGTCACGCCATTGCCGTAGGCGTATTCGCTGTAATACCACTCGCCGCCAGTGTTGACGACGCCCTCGGGCGGCGTGTACTGCGTGACGGGGACGCCTTGCAGTGCATGCTCCATGAAGGAAATCCAGATCGGCAGGCTCAGTCCGCCACCGGTTGCCAGGGAGTTGCTTCCCAGCTTGCGCGGAGTGTCGTATCCCATCCAGGTGACGGCGACGATGCTGGGCTGAAAACCGGCAAACCAGGCGTCCATCGAGTCGTTGGTGGTGCCGGTCTTGCCGAACAGGTCGCTGCGCTTGAGCATCGCCTGCGCGCGTGCCGCAGTACCCGAGCGTGTCACCTCCTGCAGCAGTGTCGTCATCATGAATGCGTTGCGGGCATCGATGGCGCGAACCGAGTCGTCCAGTTCATGCGGCTTGTTCTCCATCAGCACCTTGCCGGTCTGCTCGGTCACCTTGCTGATCAGCCAGGGATTGACCCGGTAGCCGCCATTGGCGAAGACGGCATACGCGCCGACCATCTGCATCGGCGTGACCGATCCAGCACCCAGGGCCAGCGTGAGGTAGGGCAGGTTCTTGTCTGCGTCGAAGCCGAACCGCATGGCCCAGTCACGTGCGTATTGCGTTCCGATCGCCTGCAGCACACGGATCGAGATCATGTTCTTGGACTTGGCCAGGCCGGTGCGCATCGTCATGGGGCCGTCGAACTTGCCATCGTAGTTCTTGGGCTCCCAGGGTGCGCCGCCAGTGACGCCGGCATCGAAGAAAAGGGGCGCGTCGTTGATGACGGTGGCCGGCGTGAAGCCTTTTTCAAGTGCGGCCGAGTAGATGAAGGGCTTGAAGCTCGAACCTGGCTGGCGCCAGGCCTGCGTGACATGGTTGAACTTGTTTTTCTCGTAGTCGAAGCCGCCGACCATGGCCTTGATCGCGCCGTCCTTCGGGTCCATGGCGACAAAGGCGCCTTCGACCTCCGGCAACTGGGTGATTTCCCAACCGCCTTTGCTGGTCTTGGCCACGCGGATCACCGCGCCCGGCCTGATCTTGATGTTGGGCGGAGCCTTGTCGGACAGGCCGGAGCGCGCTGGTTCCAGGCCGTCGCCAGTGATGTCCAGCGTTTCGCCGTTCTGGCGTATCGCCCTGATCAGTTTGGCATTCGCCTCGAGCACCACCGCCGACATCACGTCACCGTTGTCCGGATGGGCGTCCAGAACCTCGTCAATCGCGTCGTCCATTGCCTGCGGGTTGCCGGTTGGCAGGTCGATGAACTTTTCCGGTCCCCGGTAGACCTGGCGTCGCTCGAAATCCATGATGCCGCGGCGCAGGGCCTTGTAGGCGGCGTCCTGGTCGGCGGACTTGATTGTGGTGTAGACGTTCAGTCCGCGGGTATAGGTTTCGCTGCCATATTGGGCGAACACCAGTTGCCGCACCGTTTCGGCCACGTACTCGGCATGGACGCGTACCGGGTCCGCACTGCCCTTGAGCTTGAGCTTCTCGTCGCGCGCCTGTTGCGCCTGTTGCGCGGTGATGAACCCGGTCTCCGCCATCCGGTCGATCACGGTCAGTTGGCGCGCCCGGGCGCGCTTCGGGTTGCGGATGGGGTTGTTGGTGCCCGGTGCCTTGGGCAAGCCTGCCAGCATGGCGGCTTCAGCGATCGTGATGTCTTTCAGCGGTTTGTCGAAATACGCCTCGCTGGCCGCTGCAAATCCAAACGCCCGGTTTCCCAGAAAGATCTGGTTCATGTAGATCTCGAGGATCTGGTCCTTGGTCAGCAGATGTTCAAGCTTGAATGTCAGCAACACCTCATAGATCTTGCGGGTGTAGGTTTTCTCGGAAGACAGGTAGACATTGCGCGCCACCTGCATCGTGATGGTCGACGCCCCCTGGCTTTTGAGGTTGCCAAGGTTGGCCAGGGCCGCACGCACCATGCCCTTGTAGTCGACGCCCCCGTGTTCGTAGAAGCGGGTGTCCTCGATGGCCAGCACCGCGTCGGTCATGACCTGCGGCATGTCCTTGAGGCGCGTCAATTTGCGCCGTTCTTCGCCAAACTCGCCGATCAGCACACCATCTGCGGAATAGACCCGCAGCGGCAGGATTGGCCGGTAGTCGGAGAGCGCCGACACATCGGGCAAATTCGGGAACGCGACTGCGAGTGCGATGGCGATCACCAGTGCCAGAGAAGCCACCCCGGCGAGTGCCAGGCCGGCCGTCCACCGTGCGACGCGCAGCAAGCTCCGCCATGCGGATGGGGTCGGCCCTTGGGGCTTGTGCGACTCTTCGGTCTCGGTGGAGTTCGATTTTCGTGACATAAATCCTTCGTAAGGGCGCGCCGATATTATAAAAACGGGCGTGTTGCCAGCGGGGGCGGTGCAACAGACCTCAGGTGGCCCTGGCTCTCAAGTGGTGGCTGCAATTGTCCAACTCCACCGCCGCGGATAATGTAACCGTCTGCTTTTGACAACATTCGAAGGTGCTCAAATCAGGAAATTCCTTTGCGGGACAAGGAGCTTACTGATAGCATTCAAGTGAATTCTTAAGTTTCGCCGGTTCTCAATCGGCATCTTGCAGGGGATAACCTTGATCTCTTTGGGATCGTTGTTCAGTCGTCAGCCTCCGCCTTTGCTGGGTCTTGACATCAGTTCGTCCAGTGTCAAGCTGGTCGAGCTGGGTCGTGACAAGTCCGGCAACCTGGTACTGGAGCGGTGCGCCATCGAACCACTCGAACGTGGATGGATCACCGACGGCAATGTCGAGAAATTCGACGAGGTGGCGGACGCCATGCGCCGGCTGGTCAAGAAAAGCGGTACCAAAACCAAGAATGTGGCCATGGCCTTGCCGCCATCGGCTGTCATTACCAAACGCATTGTCCTGCCTGGCGGATTGAGTGACCCTGAGCTGGAAGTCCAGGTCGAGGCTGAAGCCAACCAATATATTCCATTCCCTCTGGACGAGGTCAGCCTCGATTTCTGTGTCGTCGGCCCGAGTTCATCGTCGGTGGGAGACCTCGACGTGCTGATCGCTGCGTCGCGTCGCGAGAAGGTTCAGGACATCCAGGGCCTGGCCGAGGCCGCCGGACTCAAGCCGGTGGTGGTGGATGTCGAGTCCTATGCGTCCCGCCTGGCGACATCGCGCCTGATCGAAAGCCTGCCCAACCAGGGCAAGGGGACCATCGTCGCCTTGTTCGAGGTGGGGGCCCTCACCACCAGCATGCAGGTCATCCGCGATGACGAGGTTCTGTATGACCGGGACCAGGCCTTTGGTGGTGCGCAGTTGACCCAACTGATCGTGCGCCAGTATGGCTTCTCTTCGGAAGAGGCGGAAGCCAAGAAACGCAGCGGTGAATTGCCCGACGACTACGAGTCCAGCGTATTGCGGCCGTTCGTCGAAAGCATGGTGCAGGAAATCGGCCGTGCGCTGCAGTTCTTCTTCACCAGTACACCGCACAACAAGGTCGACCACATCATGCTGGCGGGCGGTTCGGCCGCCTTGCCAGGGCTTACTGCGGCGGTGACCAAGCACACGTCATTCAGCTGCAGCCTCGTGAATCCGTTCGACGGCATGGAGATCGGAAGCGGAGTCCGCCTCAAGAAAATGACCCGTGAGGCGCCTTCGTATCTGACCTCATGTGGCCTCGCTTTGCGGAGGTTTACGCAGTGATTCTGATCAATCTGCTACCGCACCGGGAGGCTGCGCGCAAACAGCGGCGCGATGCATTCAACGTCAGCCTGGGCGCCGCCTTTCTGGTTGGTGGTCTGATTGCCGGCATGGTCTTCATGTGGTTCCAGGGGCGCATTACCGATCAGCAGGACCGCAACAATGTGCTGGCAACGGAGATCCGGCGGCTGGAGGGCCAGATCAAGGACATTGCCAGCCTGGAGTCGGAAATCGCAGCTTTGCGGGCGCGCCAGCAGGCGGTTGAGGACCTGCAGGCGGATCGCAATGTTCCCGTCCATTTGCTGTCCGAATTGGTCAAGCAGTTCCCGGACGGCGTCTACATCACCAGCATGCGCCAGGATCGCCAGACGGTGACCTTGCAAGGCGTTGCGCAGTCCAATGAACGGGTGTCGGAGCTGTTGCGCAATCTTTCCAGCGGAACGCCCTGGTTTTCCAAACCGGAACTGGTGGAGATCGTGGCTGGCAGTGTGGCGCTATCGCCGCGTGACTCCCGGCGGGTCGCCAATTTCACATTGCGCGTGCAGCTCAACCGCGCCAGTGAAGTGCAAAAGCTCGCCCAGGCGCCGCAAGGTGCTGCGCCTGCAGCACCGGTGAAGAATTAAGAGGGAAGCGGACATGGCAAGCAAACCCTCAACCAAGATTGATTTCCCGGCCTTGCAGGAAAAACTGCTGGGGCAGTTTCGGGGTCTCGACCCCAAGGACCCGTCGGTCTGGCCGGCTGTGCCGCGCTACACCATGCTGGTGGCGGTGGTCGTTGCCGTCGTTGCCGGCCTTTGGTTCGCCTGGCTCAGCGACTCCGAGGTGGAACTCGAGGCCGAGCAGGCCAAGGAAGTGAAACTGCGGGCCGACTACCAGGTCAAGCTGGCCAAGGCCGTAAACCTGGAAGTGCTCAAGAAGCAGCGCGAGCAGGTGCTGCAGTATGTGACCCAGCTCGAGAAGCAGTTGCCCAGCAAGGCCGAAATGGATGCGCTGTTGTCGGACATCAACCAGGCGGGGCTGGGTCGCAGCCTTCAGTTCGAGCTTTTCCGGCCGGGCCAGGTGTTTGTGCGCGACTATTACGCCGAACTGCCCATTTCCCTGCGCGTCAGCGGGCGCTATCACGACATGGGCGCGTTCGCCTCGGACATCGCCAATCTGTCGCGCATCGTGACCCTGAACAACCTGACCCTCTTGCCGAGGTCGGATGGCTCACTGACGATGGAAGCAACGGCCAAGACCTTCCGCTATCTTGATCAGCAGGAAATCTCGGCCCAGCGCAGTGCGGGTGGAGCCAAGAAATGACGCGCGTACGGATTCTCGGGGTTCTCATATCAACGATGGCGTTGACTGCCTGTGGCGGTGCGGACGACAACGACTTGCAGACATGGATGGCCGACCAGCGAAAGGCTGCTGCGCCCAAGATCGTGCCCATTGCGGAGCCCAAGGTGTTCGAGCCGCAACCCTACGAACAGGTGGCCGCTGTCGATCCGTTCGACAAGGAGAAGCTGGCCCAGGCGCTCAAGCGTGAGGGTGGCAAGTCGGTCGCCAACAGTGCACTGGTCGCGCCCGAGCTCGCGCGGCGCAAGCAGGCGCTGGAAGCATATCCGCTGGACAGCATGGTCATGGTGGGAAGCATGGTGCGTGCAGGAAAGCCGGTCGCTCTGATCAAGGTGAACGACCTGTTGTATCAGGTAAGACCTGGTGATTACCTGGGCCAAAACTACGGACGTGTGATGAAAATTGACGAGACAGAGGTTGCCTTGCGGGAAATCGTGCAAGACGCTGTGGGCGAATGGATCGAGCGCTCAGCCGCGCTGCAACTTCAGGAGAGAGGAAAATGATGTATCAACCTGGTTGCACGGCGATGTCGTGCTGGAGGCGTTTGCTGGTGGGCGTTGCGGCGGCGGTGCTGTCGCTGGCGTCCTTTGCACAGACGGCGATCGAATCGGTCTCCGGCTCCATGCAGGGAGGCAATGAGGTCATCCGCATCGATCTGTCCCAGGCCTTGTCGGCAGTGCCAACGGGCTTTTCCATCCAGTCGCCGGCGCGGATTGCGCTGGACTTCCCGGGTGTATCCAATGCCATGGGGCGTTCCACGGTGGATGTCAACCAGGGCAATCTGCGTTCCATCAGCGTCGTCCAGGCCGGTGACAGGACCCGCGTGGTGCTCAATCTCAAGCAGCCAACTGCTTACAAGGCGCAATTGCAGGGCAAATCCCTGCTGGTCGTGCTCGATACCGCACAGGCCGTCAGCCCGGTCGTGACTCCGGCGCCAGTGTTCGCCGAGAGCCGCAACCGCGATACCTTGCCGATCAAGGACCTGGATTTCCGCCGTGGGGCCGATGGCTCCGGGCGTGTCGTGGTCGCGTTGCCGAACAACCAGGTTGGCGTTGATGTGCGGACCCAGGGTCAGACCGTCGTCGTCGAGTTCCTGAAGTCGACACTTCCCGAGGGCCTGCGCCGCCGGCTGGACGTTTCCGATTTCGGCACCCCGGTCCAGACCGTGACGACCTTCCAGACCGGCGACCGGGTGCGCATGGTGATCGAGCCCAGCGGGCAGTGGGAGCACAGCGCCTACCAGAGCGATGACCAGTTCGTGCTCGAGATCAAGCCGCGCAAGGAAGACCCTACCAAGCTGACGCAAGGCCCGGGCTACAACGGCCAGAAGCTGTCGCTGAACTTCCAGAACATCGAAGTGCGCTCCCTGCTGCAGGTGATTGCCGATTTCACCAACTTCAACATCATCACCTCCGATTCGGTCACCGGTGCCGTCACGCTGCGTCTGCAGGACGTTCCATGGGACCAGGCGCTGGACATCATTCTGCAGGCCAAGGGTCTGGGCATGCGCAAGACCGGCAACGTGCTGTGGATTGCGCCGCGGGACGAAATCAATGCCAAGGAGAAACTCGAACTCGAGTCCATCGCCGCCTTGCAGAACCTTGAGCCGCTGCGGACGCAGTCGTTCCAGATGAACTACACGAAGGCTTCGGAAATTGCCAGCAGCCTGACTGCAACCGGTACCGGCAATGCCACGAACTCGGCACGTATCCTCAGTCCTCGCGGCAGCGTGATTTTCGAGGCACGCACCAACCAGTTGTTCGTGACCGACATTCCGTCCAAGCTCGAGCAGGTGCAGCAATTGATCGCCAAGCTCGACATTCCGGTGCGCCAGGTGCTGATCGAGGCGCGTATCGTGGAAGCGACCGATACCTTTGGCAAGTCGCTGGGCGTGAAGCTCGGAGGCGGTGTCAACCCGCCCGGTGGCGTCAAGGTGTTCAGCCAGGGTGGCAGCGCCCTGAACACCACGTTCGGCTCGTCCTATGTGGAAGGTGCTGCCCAGACCACGTCGGGCAACTTCGTGAATCTTCCGGCCATCGGCCAGAACGGATACAGCCCGGCTTCGCTGGCGGTATCCATCTTCAACTCGGCCGCCAACCGCTTCCTGAGTCTCGAGTTGTCCGCGCTGGAAGCCGACGGCAAAGGCAAGGTCGTGTCCAGCCCCCGCGTGGTCACCGCCGATCAGATCAAGGCCTTGATCGAACAAGGTACGGAGCTGCCCTACCAGGTTGCCACGTCGAGTGGCGCGACCTCGATCGCGTTCCGCAAGGCCAATCTGAAACTGGAAGTGACGCCGCAGATCACGCCCGAGGGCAACATCATCCTGGACCTGGATGTCAACAAGGACACCGTGGGCCAGTCGACGGCAGCAGGCTTCGCCATCAACACCAAGCACATCAAGACGCAGGTCCTGGTGGAGAACGGCGGTACCGTCGTGATCGGCGGCATCTTCGAGCTGACGGAGAACGATTCGGAGACCAAGGTGCCGTTGCTGGGCGACCTGCCTGCAGTGGGCAATCTGTTCAAGACCCGCTCGCGGACGGCGAACAAGCAGGAAATGCTGGTCTTCATTACGCCCAAGATGATCGCCGACAAGGCTGCGGTGCGTTGACCCGGGAGGTGCCGTCGCCTGGCGGCGGCGCCTGTGTGCGACTGTGATCGTCAGTCTGATCGGAATGCCGGGCTCCGGCAAATCCACGGTCGGGCGCCAGTTGGCGCGCCGACTCCAAGTGCCGTTCATGGATTCGGACCACGTGATCGAGGCTCGCCTGGGTTGCCCGATACGCCAGTATTTCGAGCGCGAAGGGGAAGAGCGCTTTCGGGATGTCGAGGCTGAAGTCCTCGATGAACTCACCAGCGAAACGCAAGGGGTTTTGTCGACAGGTGGAGGTTCGGTCCTGCGCCCGATCAATCGCCAGCATCTGCACGCGCGAGGCCGGGTGGTCTACCTCAAATCCAGTCCTGAAGATCTGTTTCGGCGATTGCGCCACGACCGCAACCGCCCCCTGTTGCAGGTGGACGATCCGCTGGCGCGCCTGCGCGACCTGTTCGCTGCGCGCGATCCCTTGTACCGGGAAACCGCCCACTTCACGATCGAGACCGGGCGCCCGTCCGTGGCGATGCTCGTCAACAAGATCGTGATGCAGATCGAACTGGACGGCAGCTGGTCGGCCAGTACCTGATCCGCAAGCCTGCTTCCCCTAAACTAGGGGTCATGAGCCAGACGCACCATGCCGACCGTGTTTCCATCGAACTCGCGGAACGCAGCTACCCCATCCTGATCGGCGCCGGCCTGCTCGGTGATCCGCAAA
>Ga0116169_1001970_pt1 | contig 15786 bp, 14 predicted proteins | sample AD_UKC130_MetaG_FD_89796 | JGI IMG/M metagenome (GOLD analysis project Ga0116169, IMG submission 89796) | Active sludge microbial communities of municipal wastewater-treating anaerobic digesters from Canada - AD_UKC130_MetaG | ecosystem: Engineered > Bioreactor > Anaerobic > Digestate | place...
CCTTGATGGCGTCGAACTTGGCTTGCGCCTCGGGAGTCAGGTTGCCGCCGTTGACGCTGGCCAGCAGGGAACGGGCTTCGGCCACCTTGGCGGCGCGGGCTTCACGGATTTGGTGCAGTTGCATTTGTGGGCTTTCTTGAAAAAGTGCCCATGCAATCGCCGGGCGGGTTGTGATAGCCAAAGGCTATTTACTGGATATATAGCCAGTATTCGCAGCCGTGTCAAGAAGATTCGAGCGGGCAAGAAAAAACCCGCTCGGGGCGGGCTTTGTGATTTGTGCGGCATGCCTGATAAAAGGGTCATGGGGTGCAGCATCTGCGGGGGGTGCGTTGAACGGGCGTTGCAGTGACGGCTCGATGGGCCTTCCGTGGATTTCCTGTCTTCATCATGCTTCACCAGCAGCACACATGCCACCGCTATGGGTGGCAACATGCATAGGTGTTCAGAATCTGAAGCAGGGCAACAAAGTGTTTCCGATATGGTAAAAACGCCTGAAACCTAGACTGCATGCGGGTTGGCGGGCTTTTTCACCTTGCTCGCCTGCTTCAATTTCTGAACTAGAGAAACGGCTACTGCTTCAGAATCTGAATCGTTAAATTGGCTTAACGCTTCAGAATCTGAATCGGTACGCTTCAATTTCTGAAGGCCTGATTTGTTTTTGCCTGGCTGGCGCTTGGCGTCGGCATGGGCTTGCTTGATGGCGGTTTTCACTTCGGACAGCTTCTCGAACCGCTTCCAGTCGTCGGTGGCCTGGCACGCCTTCACGCCCAGCTTGGCGTGCTCGAAAACTGCTTCGTCGGTGAAGCGGTACAGGCTGCACACCTGCCGCCCGTAGGCGATCCCGCCCTGGCGCGTGACCGCGATCAGGCCCACCGTCTGCAGCTCGCGCAGCGCCTTGGCCAGCGTGGCGCTCGTGGTGATGCCGAAGTGCTTCATATCGCCCAGGGCGGCGGATATGTTGCCGTTGTTGGTGGACTGCAAGCGGCGGCGCATGGCGATGTAAACGGACTGGCTGGAGTAAGACAGCGCTCTCCATGCAAGGCTGTCGAGCAGGCTCCAATACAGGCGAACGTGGCCTCCTCTTGGGTCTGGCGGCTTTTTTTGTGCCATCTAGCTCCCCCCATGCACTTCTGCGATCTTGCGCAGGAAGTCACGTTCACTGCGTTCTGCCACGCGCAAAACAGATAGCTCATGCGTGTTGACGTGTCGCAGGATGGCGGCTTCCACAATGTCGCGCAGCGTGTCGGGCGCGATGGCGTCCAGCTCCACCGATTCGGCGCGGCCAAACTTTTTTGCGCGGGTGTCGGTGGTCTTGGTCGGGCGCGAAGGAAGTCTGTATTCCAGCACTTGCGCATCGGTAACGCCCAGTCGCTGGAAATGGATTTCCGCATCGGGAGCGAGCTCTCGCAGTGTCTGCTCAATCTTTTCCCCAGCGTTCACGCCACTGGGGTCTAGGTCGCCCAGGTGGTAGATGAAACAGGGCCGATCCTGAGCGGCGATGGCCTCGGCAGCGCTGGCAAGGAACGTCAGCGACGAATAGCCCCTGGCCACCATCAATGGCACGTCATAGCGGCTTGTGACGGGCCATATCACCCCAGATAGAGCATCCTTTTCCAGCCAGATTTCGACATAGGCCGAAGCGGAGCGCCACAGGTCGCGGCGGTAGAAACTAGCCGTTTCCTCCAGCGCCTCGGCCAAACTGCCAAAGGTGTTTGGCTTGCGCTGCCAGCGGGTGTTATCCGCGATGGCCCCATATTCGATGGCGCGGTCGCGGCGCAGTTCTACAAGGGCTCTCTGCACTTTGTCGTAACCCGCCTCGGTCTTTTCCACCACGCCCAGCACCGTGGCCTGATAGAACACCTGGCGCACTGTGCAGGGCTTGATGGCCGTCACAATCTGCGTCAGTCGCTGGCGACGTTCTTCCATTTCCGCCTTGGTCGCCCGTTTTGTGCGGCATGCCTCATAAACTTCGTTCACAGCCTCACCTCGGGCTCGCTCACCAGCGAATAGAGCGCCACACGCGCATGGTGGTAGCCGTCACGATCCACGATCACCACGGGGTCGGTGGTAATGACGTAGCCGAAGCGGTCGCGGAGTTCTTTGATGCGGGCAGGGGCTTGATAGATGCCCAGGCGGCGCAGGTCGTAGGACGTTTGAGGGCGAAGGCGCAGTGCTTCAATAATCCGATGGCGCTGTGCATCGGTGGCGGTGGATTTGTCCATTACAGCGCCTCCTTTGCGGCCACCTTTGCGCGCAGCCAGTTGGACACGTTGGCAGCAACCCAGCGGGTGCAGCGGGCGCCGTCCTTGATGGGGGCGGGGAATTTGCCCTCGGCCACTTTGCGGCGAATGGTCGATTCAGACAGGCCCGTGACGGCGATCACGGTCTGGATTTTGAGGAGCGCTTCGGGGATATGGAGCGCTTGAAGGGTTTGCGCTGGTGCGCGGTTATATCGGCGGGAAACGGTATCGGGTTGCATCGTGCACCTCATGCGTTGAACATGGGTGCAATGTCAGAAAAATGGCCTGTCATGAATACTGTCGATTTACTCCAAATTGGTGGGGTGGAGTGGTTCGGGTTGTCCGGGTGTACTAGCGGCGTGGGCCTGGCCGTAGACCGTCAGCCCTCAGGATAGAGGCTATTGCGGCGGCTTTTTCTTTGGAAACCCCCCGCTCGTCCCGAAGCCAGCCTGCAACCATTTCGTTAGTCGGAGCCGTGCTCGGATCAGCGGGGTCGTAGAGTGCCCAAAAACGTTTTGCCGCCTCCTCTAAATCTCCAAGAGCTGCTGTGTGATGCGTCCCCCACGGCCAGTGCGTTTCCCCTCGGGTATTCGTTGTGTGGTTGGTTTTGTCGCGCTCTTCCAAATATGCAAGGCGCTCAACAGTCCAGTTGACTCTAAAAATTATTTGCTTGAGGTTATTTATATTGCCTCTCCAAAGAAGAAAACCAAATGCAAGCGAGAAATTTAACAACGCCCCAAGGACATAAATTGCAAAGAAGGCCTTGGAATTTCTTATGGATACCTCTGTTATGAAATCTCCTCCTTTAATTTGTGTTATGCCTTGTATCTCCCAGGCTTTATATACAAAAAGGAAGGCGCCTAACAATATGCCAATGAAAGGCACCCATTGCCGAATAGAATCGGGTAAAAATTTTCCGTCTTTTGAATTGTTTTTAAGAATCTTGTTTATCATCGCGTTCCCCACGCCCCTGAAAAGGTGCCAGCCCAGCCCGTCAGGGAAACGGATTTTCGGGGATCAGCCTAGGGCTGGCGAATGGGTTAAATAGCCTTATCGGCGGGCGTGATAAGGCCCTCTCTAATTGCACGCAACCCAATTACAGCAACCTCAGCCAATTCCTTGGAAAAACCGTGCTCTATGCCCCATCCACAGCCGCCGTCAGGCGTGTGATTCCACTCTCGTGACATGATTGCGCAGACGATAGCGTCAATGGCTTCCTTCTCATCCCGACTGGCCAAATCGGCCACCTCTCCAAAATGGCGTTGACCAATCGGCACGGTATCGCCCCAGTAGCCATCCTTCGCATGTGGAACATTCCAATTTGATCTGATGCCAGGCCCATCTGACGTTGACGTGAAAGACAGGTCTTTACGGCTTGATATGCTTGGTGCAGCCATTCTTTCGATCCTCCTAGATCTTTGATTGGTCAGACAGCCTTGGCGCTTGTATCGCCCTGGCTGTCGCCTTGTTGCCCTGCTTTGTCCGGTGCAGGGCTTGCCGGTATCTCATGCGCGCAGCGGGATCACGTCCGCGCCGGCGCGTAACCTGTCCAGGTAGTCGGCCCACTCCACCATCATCTTGCGGCGCTGTGCCATGTAGGTGGTGCGGTCGTAGGCCATGCCCAGCGGCCCGCTTTTGCCGTGGGCCAGTTGCGCCTCGATCACCTCGGGATCAGTCTCCAAGTGCTCGCCCAGGATGGTGCGGGCCATCGCACGGAACCCGTGGGCCGTCATTTCGCTGTTGGTATAGCCCATGCGGCGCAGGGCAGTATTCACCGTGTTGTCGCTCATGGGGCGCTCGCCGGTCAGCAAGGACGGGAACACGTAGCGGCCAGTGCCGGATAGAACCTGCATGCGCTTGAGGCAGGCCACGGCCTGCGGTGCCAGCGGGACAAGGTGCGGCCTACCGTTGATCTTGCCTTGCTTGGTGCGCTTCATATCCTTTGACGGGATGGTCAGCATCGCGCCCTCCAGGTCAACCCAGGCCCATTCCATTTGCCGGATGTTGCCGGGCCGCTGAAAGAGCAGGGCGGACAGAATCAGCGCTTCGCGGGTCGTTGGGTGCCCGTGGTAGGCGTCAATGGCCCGTAGTAGTTCCCCGGCCTGCTTGGGCTCCAATACAGCGGCCATGTGCTTGACGATCACAGCTTGCAGGGCACCCCGCAAAGCGTGGGCAGGGTCTTGGGTGCATCGGCCTGTTGCCATGCCGTAGCGGAACACCTGGCCCGCGTACTGGCGCAGGGAGTGGGCCGTTTCGTTCTTGCCCCTGGCCTCCACGCGGCGCAGTGTCTCCAGCAGCAGGGGCGCAGTGATCTCGGCAATCGGCAGCGGGCCGATCCAGGGAAACAGGTTTGCTTCTTGCAGCCTTATCCACTTGGTGAAGTGCGCTTCGCTCCACTCCTTGACCTTCATGGCGTGAAACTCACGCGCCACTTTTTCGTAGGTCGTGCCGGAGTTAACGCGGGCGGAGGCCTTGTCGATCTTGCGGCGCTGTACCGGGTCGTTGCCTTGAGACAGCAGCTTGCGGGCGTCATCCCTGGCAAAGCGGGCCTCTTTCAGTTTGACGGCGGGATAGCTGCCCAGGGACAGGCGCTTTTCCTTCGCGTCGAAGCGGTACTTCCAGAACCAACGCTTTGCCCCGTTGGGCGTGACTTCCAGGTAGAGCCCGCCAGCGTCAGTAAGACGAACACGCGGCTTGTCCTCGGGGCAGGTCGCAGCTTTGCAGGTGATTTCAGTCAGCATGGGGGAACAAAACTCCAGGGATGGGGGCAAATTTGCCCCGTTCCCCCAGGTTGTACCCCCAAAAGTGCTGCGCTGCAATGGCGGCACATGACTGCACTTGACGGCCTAAATTGGCCTAAGTGTTTGATTTGATTGGATTTTTGATTGTTTATGACTGTTTATGAAAGTCATAAATGGAGCGGGTGAAGGGAATCGAACCCTCGTATGAAGCTTGGGAAGCTGCCGTTCTACCATTGAACTACACCCGCGAAGGCTCGCATTATAGGGGGCGGGGGTGGTGGCCAAATCTATAATGCCCGGTTGATTTTCACACGGTCGGCGCACGCGGCTTGTTCTTGCCTGCGGCGCGCCGTATCGCCTAAGCACACACCATGAGCACTCCCACCTTCTCTGTCGCCGACATCCGCAAGACCTTCCTGGATTTCTTCGCCGCCAAGGGCCACACCGTGGTGACGTCCAGCCCCCTGGTGCCGGGCAACGACCCGACGCTGATGTTCACCAACTCGGGCATGGTGCAGTTCAAGGATGTGTTCCTGGGCACCGACAAGCGCTCCTATGTGCGCGCGGCCTCGGTGCAGACCTGCCTGCGCGCCGGCGGCAAGCACAACGACCTGGAGAACGTGGGCTACACCGCGCGCCACCACACCTTCTTCGAGATGCTGGGCAACTGGTCGTTCGGCGACTACTTCAAGCGCGAATCCATCCACTGGGGCTGGGAGCTCCTGACCCAGGTCTACAAGCTGCCCGCCGACAAGCTGCTGGCCACCGTGTATGCCGAGGACGACGAGGCCTACGACATCTGGACAAAGGAGATCGGCCTGCCGCCCGAGCGCGTGATCCGCATCGGCGACAACAAGGGCGGGCGCTACAAGAGCGACAACTTCTGGATGATGGCCGACACCGGCCCCTGCGGCCCCTGCTCGGAGATCTTCTACGACCACGGCGAACATATCCCCGGCGGCCCCCCGGGCAGCCCCGATGAGGATGGCGACCGCTTCATCGAGATCTGGAACCATGTGTTCATGCAGTTCGACATGAAGGAGGACGGCTCCGTCGTGCCGCTGCCCGCGCCCTGCGTGGACACGGGCATGGGCCTGGAGCGCCTGGCCGCCATCCTGCAGCATGTGCACAGCAACTACGAGATCGACCTGTTCGACGCGCTCATCAAGGCCGCCGCGCGCGAGACGCATACCGCCGACCTGGCCAATCCGTCGCTGAAGGTGATTGCCGACCATATCCGCGCCACCGCCTTCCTGGTCGCCGACGGCGTGATCCCGAGCAACGAGGGCCGTGGCTACGTGCAGCGGCGCATCGTGCGCCGCGCCATACGCCATGGCTACAAGCTGGGCCAGAAGACGCCGTTCTTCCACAAGCTGGTGGCCGACCTGGCGCAGCAGATGGGCGACGCCTACCCCAAGATCCGCGAGCAGCAGCAGCGCATCACCGAGGTGCTCAAGGTGGAAGAAGAGCGCTTCTTCGAGACCCTGGCCAACGGCATGGAGATCCTGGATGGCGCGCTGGCCGGCGGTGCCAAGACCCTGCCCGGCGACGTGGCCTTCAAGCTGCACGACACCTATGGCTTCCCGCTCGATCTGTCGGCCGACGTGTGTCGCGAGCGGGGCTTGAGCGTGGACGAGGCCGGCTTCAACGCCGCCATGGAGCATCAGAAGAACACCGCCCGCGCGGCCGGCAAGTTCAAGATGGACAAGGCGCTGGAGTACGGTGGTGCTGCCAACCAGTTCACCGGCTACGAGCATCTCTCGGGTACTGCAAAGATAGTAGCGCTTTATGTAGATGGGACAAGCGTTGCAGCGCTGAAAGCCGGTCAAAACGGCGTGGTGGTGCTGGACAGCACGCCGTTCTACGCCGAAAGCGGCGGCCAGGTCGGAGACCAGGGCGTCATCACCGCCGGCAGCGCGCGCTTTGCTGTGCAGGACACGCAAAAGATCAAGGCAGACGTCTACGGCCACCATGGCGTGCTCAGCGAAGGCACGCTGAACGTGGGCGACACGGTGCAGGCCCAGGTCGATGGCGCCGAGCGTGCCGCCACCATGCGCAACCACTCCGTCACGCACCTGATGCACAAGGCGCTGCGCGAGGTGTTGGGCGATCACGTGCAGCAAAAGGGCAGCCTGGTGAATGCCGAACGCACGCGCTTCGACTTCACGCACAACACGCCGGTGACGGCGGCGCAGATCACCGAGATCGAGCGCCTGGTGAATGCCGAGGTGCTGGCGAACAGCGCCACCCAGGCGCGCGTGATGGACATCGAAAGCGCGCAGCAGACCGGCGCCATGATGCTGTTCGGCGAGAAATACGGCGAGAGCGTGCGCGTGCTCGACATCGGCAGCAGCCGCGAGCTGTGCGGCGGCACGCATGTGGCGCGCACGGGTGACATCGGCCTGTTCAAGGTCGTGGCCGAGGGCGGCGTGGCCGCGGGCGTGCGCCGCGTCGAGGCCGTGACGGGCGCGAACGCGCTGGCCTACCTGCAGTCGCTCGAAGCCACCGTGGACCAGGCGGCGGCCGTGCTCAGAGCGCCGGTGGCCGAGCTGAACACACGCATCACCGGCGCGCTGGACCAGATCAAGGCGCTGGAAAAAGAGCTCGCTCAGCTCAAGGGCAGGCTGGCCTCCAGCCAGGGCGACGAGCTGGCCGGCCAGGCCGTCGATGTCAAGGGCATCAAGGTGCTGGCCGCCAAGCTGGACGGCGCCGATGCCAAGACCTTGCGCGAAACCATGGACAAGCTCAAGGACAAGCTCAAGACTGCCGCCATCGTGCTGGCAACGGTCGATGGCGAAAAGGTGCAGCTGGCCGCCGGCGTGACGGCCGACAGCACGGCCCGTGTCAAGGCCGGCGAGCTGGTCAACTTCGTGGCCCAACAGGTCGGCGGCAAGGGCGGCGGCAAGCCCGACATGGCCATGGCCGGCGGCACGCAGCCGGCGGCCTTGCCAGCGGCTCTGGCCAGCGTGCAGGCCTGGGTGGCAGACCGTCTGTAACTACTGATTGTGTAGCTGACAGCGCTTGCCTGGTAAGGGCAGGCGCTGTTTTTTATCTGGATTCAGCGACGCTTGAAGACCAGATCCCACACCCCATGGCCCAGGCGCAGGCCCCGGTTCTCAAACTTGGTCAGAGGCCGGTAGTCGGGCTGGGGCGCGTAGCCCTCGGCCGTGTTGGCGAGCAGTGGCTCGTTGGCTAGCACCTGCAGCATCTGCTCGGCATAGGGCTGCCAGTCGGTGGCGCAGTGGATGTAGCCGCCGGGCTTCAGGCGCGCCGCCAGCTTGGCCACCAGCGGCGGCTGGATCAGGCGGCGCTTGTTGTGGCGCTTCTTGTGCCAGGGGTCTGGAAAGAAGATGTGCACGCCATCCAGGCTGGCGGGGGCCAGCATGTGGTCGAGCACCTCCACGGCGTCATGCTGCAGGATGCGGATGTTCTCCAGGCCCTGTTCGCCGATGCGCTTGAGCAGGGCGCCCACGCCGGGCTCGTGCACCTCGCAGCACAGAAAGTTGTCGCCAGCGCGCAGGCCGGCGATATGCGCCGTGGCATCGCCCATGCCAAAGCCGATCTCCAGGATCAGCGGCGCGTTGCGGCCGAAGGCGGCAGGGGCGTCGAACAGGGCTGCCCGATAGTCCAGCACGTAGCGCGGGCCGAGCTCCTCCAGCGCCTTGGCCTGGCCGGTGGTGGTGCGGCCGGCGCGGCGCACGTAGCTCTTGATGACCTTGGGGTGGGCGACCTCGGCAGGTGCGCCGGATTGGGGTGGGGTGGGGTGTGGGGTTTCAGTCACAGCGGCGGATTGTAATTTCGCGCCCATGCGTTGACCCACAAAGCCAGCGCCTCGGCCACGCTGGCAGTGCCGGCCGCCGGCAGGCCCAGCACCTCGGCGGCGTCGGCCAGCGCCTGCAACGGCCGGCTGTCGTCGATGGCCGGGGCGCCATGCTGCTTGGAGAGCTTTTCGCCGTCCGCGGCGCGCACCAGCGGCGTATGCAGGTAATGCGGCGTGGGCAGGCTCAGCGCGGACTGCAGCAGGATCTGGCGCGGGGTGTTGTCGGCCAGGTCCTCACCGCGCACCACATGGGTGATGCCCTGGTCGGCATCGTCCACCACCACGGCCAGCTGGTAGGCCCACAGGCCGTCAGCGCGGCGCAGCACGAAGTCGCCCACCTGCCGCGCCACGTCCTGGAACTGCGGGCCCAGCCGCCTGTCGGTCCAGTGGATGCCGTTGTTCGCTATTGAAAGAGAAGCTGTTTTCGCTTGTCCATAAAGCGCTAAAGGCATATTTGACTCATTTTCTGCATGCCTCACGCCAGGTGGCGGGCCCTCACCCCCGCCCTCTCCCAGAGGGAGAGGGAGTAATACCGGCGCGACCGGTTGCCCTCGCCCCTTTGGGGAGAGGGAGGGGTGAGGGGCTTGTTCGGCATGCGCACCGCCAGCCAACCGCCCCTGGTACCGCGCCGCATGAAAGCGCCAGGCGCGCGGTGCGCGGCCGTGCAGGCCCTGGCGGCAGGTGCCGGGGTAGGGGCGTTCCACATGGCGCTCGTGCGCCAGGCCCTGGGTCAACAGAGCGGCCGCTATGTCGCGCCGGGTGCAGGCGCAGGGGTAGGCCAGCTGGCGTGCCAGCAGCTCGTCCAGCACCTGCTGGTAGCGCGAGTTGCGGCCGGACTGGAACCAGGGCGCTTCGTCGGGCAGCAGGCCGCAGGCGGCCAGCTGGGCCAAGATGCGCTCGGCGGCATCACTCTGGCAGCGTGGCAGATCCACGTCTTCGATGCGCACCAGCCAGCGGCCGCCGGCCGCGCGCGCGTCCAGCCAGCTGGCCAGCGCCGCAACAAGCGAGCCCGCATGCAGCGGGCCCGTGGGAGAGGGGGCAAAGCGGCCGACGTAGCGCGCCGCCACGCTCATAGAGCGGCCAGGGCCAGCTCCAGGCCGGAGATGAAGGCGTCCTCCAGCCGGTGGCCCAGGCACCAGTCGCCGCCGGCGCCCAGGCCGGTGGCGGCGTCCCACAGATGGCTTTGGCCCATGGGCTTTTGCGTCTGGGCAAAGCGCCAGCGGCGCAGCTCGGCATGGGTAGGCGTGGCGCGTATGCCGGTGACCTCGGCAAAGGCCTTGACGAGCTTGGCCTGCACGCGGGCGCCGTCGTCGTTCAGGTGCTCCTGTGACCAGGCCGGGCTGGCCTGCACCGTCCAGCGCTCGATCTGCTTGCGTCCGGGCTTGCTTGACTCGCGCGCCAGCCAGGCGATGCGGTGGTGTGTGCTGCGTGCGGCGTTCCACTGCGGGCCCAGCGTGGTCAGACCGGGGCGCACGGCATGGGCAAAGGCCAGCATCAGCGTCCAGCAGGGGGCGATGTCCACGCCCTGCAGGTTCTGGTTCCAGGCGGCGCTCAGGCCGGAGTCGTGCAGCAGCGCCCGCGACAGCGGCGCCGGCAGGGTCAGCAGCACGGCGTCAAAGCCGGTGTGCAGGTGGGTGTCGCCGCCCAGCGTCTCGCAGTGCAGCTGCCACATGTGGGGGTGTGCGGGATCGCGCTCGATGCGCGTGACGGCGGTGTGCGTGTGCAGCCGGCCCTCGCGCATCAGCGGCTCGGCCCAGGCTTGCACCAGTGCGTCCATGGTGGGGGTGGCCACCCAATGCGCCTCGCCGGGCGGCGGCGCCGCGCTGGCGACGCGGCCCGCGGCATCGAGCACGCGGACGGTGGTGGCGCTCCAGGGGCGGCACAGGCCGGGCACGGTGTCCAGCGCGCTCTGAAAGCGCTCGTCGCGCACGGTGAAGTACTGCGCGCCGGTATCAAAACTGCCGAAGGGAGATGCCAGCGCCATGGTGCGCCCGCCCACATGCGGTGCCTTCTCAAATACCGTGACGGTGTGGCCCGCCTGGGCCAGCGTGCGCGCGCAGGCCACACCGGCCATGCCGGCGCCAATCACCGCAAAGCGCCGCGCTGGTCCATGCGGGGCGCTGGGTTTCAACTTTTTGCTGGAACGGGGGCGGGCAGTTGTCATGAGGGGCTTTCGTGCAACTTTCGTGCAATGGGAGGGCAATGCAAAGACAGCAATGACTCTACACGCGCCGCACCCGCCGCGGATCAGAAATGGTGGTGATTTTCCAGCAGCGCCTGGCGTGTGGCCTGGCTTTGCAGCTGCCCCAGCCACCATTGCAGCGCCCGGCCCGGCACCGAGCTGCCCGATCCACCCCACTGGTAGCACATGCGCACGTTGCGCGGCGGGCGGGCCACGGCGCGCGCCACCAGGTGGCCGGCCTGAACATACGGGCGCACCATGGGTTCGGGCAGAAAGCCCGCCCCCAGGCCGCGCAGCTGGGCCTGGATCTTGGCGCGCATGTTGTCCACGGTGAACACGTCCTGCCCCGGCAGTATGCCCATGGTGACCTGGCTTTGGCGGGCCGAATCGGCCACGGCAATCAGGCGGTGCGCGCGCAGCTGGCTGTCGCTGATGGGCTCGGGCAGCCTGGCCAGCGGGTGGTGCGGTGCGACCACGAAGATGAAGCGCAGCTCGCCAATCGGCGCGGCCTGCAGGCCCGCGACGTTGCTGGCGCCTTCGGTCACGCCTATGGCCAGGTCGGCGTGGCCCGAGGTCAAGGCCTCGGCCGTGCCGCTCAGGATGCCGTCGCGCCACTTCAGGCGCGTGGGCGGCTCCAGGGCGTAGAAGGCCTCCACCAGCTCCAGCATGGTGGTGGGCGAGATCACGCCGTCCACCGACAGCGTCAGCTGCGGCTCCCAGCCGGTGGCCACGCGGCGCACGCGGTTGGCGATGGCGTCCACGTCCTCCAGCAGGCGCTTGCCCTCGCGCAGTAGTTCCAAACCCGCGTCGGTGGGCCGGGCCTGGCGTGCGCTGCGGTCAAACAGGAGTACGTCCAGCGCGTCCTCGATCTGGCGCACGCGGTAGGTCAGCGCGCTGGGCACCAGGCCCAGCTGGCGCGCGGCGGCGGCAAAGCTGCCGGTCTCGGCAATGCTTTGCAGCAGGCCGAGGTTGTCGGGGGTCAGCGCATTGCGGGTGTTTTGCATGATTGGTGGCAATCTATTCAAACGACTTGAATGATGCCTTCAAGCCCATAGCCCCCGCAAGCCAGCGTACCGACCTACAGTGACCGGTAGACATTGAAGGACTACCGCATGCTGACCATTCGCAAATCGCAAGACCGCGGCCACGCCGACCATGGCTGGCTCAACTCGTACCACAGCTTCTCCTTTGCCGGCTATTACGACCCGCGCCACATGGGCTGGGGCAATCTGCGCGTCATCAATGAAGACCGCATTGCCCCCGGCACCGGCTTTGGCGCGCATGGCCACCGCGACATGGAGATCATCAGCTACGTGCTCTCGGGCGAGCTGGCGCACCAGGACAGCATGGGCAACGTGAAGGGCATACCGCCGGGCGACGTGCAGCGCATGAGTGCCGGCTCGGGCGTGATGCACAGCGAGTTCAACCACGCGCCGGATCAGGTGACGCATTTCCTGCAGATATGGATAGAGCCCAATGTGCGCGGCATTGCACCCGGCTATGAGCAGGTCACCGTGCCTGCGGCCGCCAAGCGCGGCGCCCTGCGCCTGCTGGCCTCGCCCACGGGCGGGCCGGGCGTGGTGCGCATCCATGCCGATGCGTCGCTGTATGCCGGATTGTTTGACGGCGGCGAGTCAGCCACCCTGGCGCTGAACGCCAGCCGCAAGGCCTATGTGCATGTGGTGCGCGGCGCCCTGGATGTCAACGGCACCCCCTTGCTGGCGGGCGATGCCGCGCTGCTGGCCGATGAGCCGTGCATCAGGCTGGAGCAGGGCCAGGATGCCGAGGTGCTGGTGTTCGACCTGGCGCCGTAAGGCGCTTTCGTATCAGGCCACTGGCGGTGCCTGCCACTGCCCGTTCAGCAGTAGCTCATGCGGCACAAAGCGCGCCTTGTAGTTCATCTTCGGGCTTTGCGCTATCCAGTAGCCCAGGTAGACATGCGGCAGGCCCAGCGCATGGGCCTGCTGTATCTGCCAAAGCACGTTGTAGGTGCCGTAGCTGGCGCCCGGGTCGGCGTCGTAGAAGGTGTAGACGGCAGAGATGCCGTCTTCCAGCACGTCGAGTATCGACACCATCTTCAGCGCTCCCGGTTGCCCGTCCAACCCCGGCTCACGGAACTCCACCAGGCGTGAATTGACGCGGCTTTGCAGCAAGAACTGCGTGTACTGGTCGATGCTGTCGTGATCCATGCCGCCGCCGGTGTGGCGCGCGGTCTGGTAGCGCAGGTAGAGCTGGTAATGCTCGGGGATGTAGCACAGGCGCAGCACGCGCGCCTGCAGGCCGGCATGGCGCTTCCAGGCGCGGCGCTGGCTGCGGTCGGGGCGGAAGGCGTTCACCAGCACACGCAGCGGCGTGCAGGCCTGGCAGCCATCGCAAAACGGCCGGTAGGTGAACATGCCGCTGCGGCGAAAACCCCGCGCCACCAGGTCGGAATACACGGCGTTCTGGATCAGGTGGCTGGGCGTGGCCACCTGCGAGCGCGCCTGCCGCCCGGGCAGATAGCTGCAGGGGTAGGGCGCCGTGGCATAGAACTGCAGGCTTTGTAGCGGAAGATCGTTGAGCTGGGTCACGCCGCAGGGCTTGAGGGCAGGAGTTCGTCCCAGTATACGGATTCAAAGCGCCAGTTGCAGGCCGGCAAAACGCGCGCTTGCTCCACATGGCGCAGAAACTGGGCGCGCTCGATCTCGCGCGCGCCCAGCGATGCCAGGTGGCCGGTGTTCTGCTGGCAGTCGATCAGCGCCACGCCGCTGCGCCGGCACAGGCAGACCAGCGCCGCCAGGGCAATTTTTGATGCATCGGTGGCATGCGCGAACATCGATTCGCCAAACACCGCCCGCCCCAGCGCCACGCAGTACAGCCCGCCCACCAGGCGGCCATTCACCCAGGTCTCCACGCTGTGCGCATGGCCGGCGGCGTGCAGCGCCGAGTAAGCCTGGACTATCGCGGGCACGATCCAGGTGCCCGACTGGCCATCACGCGGCGTGCGCGCGCAGGCCTGGATGACGTTGATAAAAGCACTGTCCACGCGCACCTCGCAGCCCGGTGTGGCGCGAAAGCGCTGCAGCGTGCGCCGCAGCGAGCGGTGCAGGCGAAACTCGGCCACCGGCAGCACCATGCGCGGATCGGGGCTCCACCACAGGATGGGCTGGCCGGCGCTGAACCAGGGGAAGATGCCCTGGGCATAGGCCTGGAGCAGGCGCGGCACATCCAGCGTGGCTCCCGCGGCCAGCAGCCCGGGCGCGGCCGAGTCGGGGCCACAGCCGCTGGACGGCGGCGGGAAAGGGTCGTCGGGCCCAAGCCAGGGCAGGGGTGCTGTCATGCGCGGGCCTTGGGTTTTGAGCCGTGGGTCAATCCTCCACGTACCACGCATCCTTGAGGCCACTCACTGTGGCCTCGCCCACCTCGGGCTGGGCGGCCAGCCAGGCCTGTGTGGCCTGGCGGTCTTCGTTGCTGGCCGAGCCGCGCGTGAAGGCGGTCACAAAGCCCTCGCGCACCCAGCCGGCGGCAGCCAGGTTGCGCGGCACCAGCAGCTCGCGCACGAAGCGGTCCATCAGCGCCTCCTCCTGCGCGGGCGAAAGCTCGGCCTTCACCTTCAGCTCGTACTCGAAGCCAAACTCCTGAAACTCGCCGATGCGCATCTTCTTGCGCTGGCGGCGGCTGCGTTGCTTGTTGGGTGGCAGGGCCATGTTCAAAACTCCTTGAAAAAAATCAGATGCCCAGCAGCTTGGCGACGTAGTCAGCGTCCTTGTCGCCGCGGCCCGACAGGTTGATCAGGATGTTGCAGTCCTGGGGCAGGCTTGGCGCCACGCGCATGGCCCAGGCGACGGCATGGGCGCTTTCCAGCGCCGGAATGATGCCCTCCACGCGCGACAGCTGCATGAAGGCATCCAGGCATTCCTTGTCGGTGACGGCCTCGTACTGCACGCGGCCCAGGTCCTTCAGGTAGCTGTGCTGCGGGCCGACGCCGGGGTAGTCCAGGCCCGAGGCAATGCTGTGCACGGCGGCGGGCACGCCCGGTTCACTCTCCAGCACATAGCATTTCATGCCGTGGATCTCACCGGGATGGCCCATGCTCAAGGTGGCGGCATGGCGGCCGGGCTTGTCGGTGCCCTCCCCGGAAGGCTCGACGCCGACCAGCTTCACATCGGCGTCATTCAAGAAGGCCGTGAATATCCCCATGGCGTTGCTGCCGCCGCCCACGCAGGCCGCCACATAGTCGGGCAGGCGGCCATGTTTGGCCTGGAACTGCTCGCGCGCCTCGCGGCCGACAATGCTCTGGAAGTCGCGCACCATCATCGGGAAGGGGTGGGGGCCGACCACCGAGCCGATGGCGTACAGGTAGTCGGTGGGGTTCGTCAGGTATTCCTCAAAGGCGCTGTCCACGGCCTCTTTCAGCGTGGCCGCGCCGCGCGTCACCGGCACCAGTTTGCAGCCCAGGATGCGCATCTTGGTGACGTTGGGGTGCTCCTTCTCGATGTCCACCTGGCCCATGTGGATCTCGCACGGAATGCCCACCAGCGCGCAGGCCGTGGCCAGCGCCACGCCATGCTGGCCGGCGCCGGTCTCGGCGATCACCTTCTTCTTGCCCATGAACTTGGCCAAGAGCGCCTCGCCCAGGCAGTGGTTGATCTTGTGCGCACCGGTGTGGTTCAGGTCCTCGCGCTTCAGGTGGATCTGCGCGCCGCCCAGCTGGTCCGACAGGCGCCGGGCATGAAAGATCGGGCTGGGCCGGCCCACGTAGTCGGCAAACAGCTGCGCCAGCTCGTCCTGAAAATCCTGCCGCTGCGTGATTTCGGCATAGGC
>Ga0116169_1001972_pt1 | contig 15783 bp, 13 predicted proteins | sample AD_UKC130_MetaG_FD_89796 | JGI IMG/M metagenome (GOLD analysis project Ga0116169, IMG submission 89796) | Active sludge microbial communities of municipal wastewater-treating anaerobic digesters from Canada - AD_UKC130_MetaG | ecosystem: Engineered > Bioreactor > Anaerobic > Digestate | place...
ACCGGCTCCGGCGCGCTGTCCAGGATCAGCAACTCACGAAGCTGCGCAATCCGATGCAATTCCTGTGAAATATCCGGCATGAACTCCTACCCGTTGGCGGCCCTCCGCCATGCCTGCCACATGCCGCAGCGCGGGTCATACCCGCCGCGACATGCAATCAATAGAACGTTACCACCACCCATGGTCAAAGAATAGTTATTACATTCCCGTGCGCGCGCATCTGCGCCACGGCGCTGCAGACATCCAACCATAGCGCAGCGCGGGGATCAGGTGGCCAACGGCAGCACCAGTGTCACCCGCGTGCCTTGCCCTGGCGTGCTGTCGACCCGCACCTCGCCAGCATGGAGCTCGGCAATCCGCTTGACGATGGCCAGGCCCAGCCCCTTGCCGCCGGCGCCGGTGCTCGGCGCCACGGACTGGCGTGCCTGGTAGAACCGGTCGAAAAGATGCGGCACATCGGCCTCGGGTATGCCCGGGCCGGTGTCGGCAACGCAGACTTCGACCCGATCGCCCCGCATCCGGGCTGACAGGCTGACGCTGTCGCCAGCGCGACAAAACTTCAGGGCGTTGTCGACCAGATTGGCGATGGCGCGCTCGAACAGCTCGATGTCCAGCGCGACGACAGGGGGGCGGGCATTCGGCTCCGCCGGATGCTGCGCCTGCAGTTGCACGCCCTGGCTGGCCGCGCGCTGGCCGAAGCGCACCGCAATATCGTCCAGCAATTCGCCGACGTCCAGCACTTCGCTGCGCAAACGGAACGTGGGTTCGTCCAGCAACGCCAGATCCCCGAGGGATTGCACCAGGCGCGCTGCATTGCGGGTATTGCGCAGCGCCATCTCCACCAGCGCGCGATCATCGGTACGCGCGGCATCGCCCTGCCAGCGCCCCTCCAGCGTCTCCAGGCAGGCCGTGGTGGCCGTCAGCGGCGATCGCAGGTCATGCGACAGGTTGCTGACACCTTCGCGCCGGAAATGGTCGAGCCGGCGCAGTGCCGTCCACTGGCGGCGCACCGTGTCGAGCATCATCGCGAACGCACCGGTCAGCTGGCCGAATTCATCCGGTGTCCGGGGCGGAAGATGCCGCTCGGGCGCGTCGCGCGCGCCATCGTCGAGGCCGCCCTGCGAAATCGATGCGACCGCCTGCGTGAGCTGGCGCAGCGGCCGGGTCACGGTGGCCACGATCCACATGGTCAAAGCGGTCGCCAGCAGCACCACCCCCAGGATGGCCACCAGCGCCGGCTTGGCAATGCTGCTGCCGAGCACCTGCAAGCGGCCTTCCGGCAGCACCGGCTTGTGGCAGACCAGATACAGGTAACCGGCCACTGGCTCGTCGTTGCGGATCAGCGCACGGCGCACCACGCGCGCGGCAATGATCGCGCCAGCGTCCATGCGCTCGGGATCGTCGCCCATGACATAAGGCATGTCCGGGTTGCCGGCCGCCTCCTGCACCGGCGCCAGGCGCACCTTGAAGCCGGGCGGCAGCTGCGTATTGCCGGTCGACGACAACACCGTGCCCTGCGCGTCGAGCAGGTAGAGCTGTGTGTCGGGCTCGAACAGCACCAGGTTGCGCAGAAACTGGTTGAACTCCTGCGGCTGGCGCTGGTGCATCTCGAAGATGTTGTCGTACATGCCGACCACCCGCCCGAGAAACGCATCGGCGCGCTGGAACGTCGTCTCGTGCTCGAAACGCTGGAACGCGAACAGCACGGTGGCAATCACGCCCAGCGCGGTCAAGGCGCCGGTGACGAAGATGGTCAGCGCGATGCGCAGCCGTACGCTCACGGAAGGCCACCGGTCGCCGGTACCGTCATGGCGGTGCCTCGCGCATCTTGTAGCCGGCACCGCGCACCGTGAGGATCAGCTGCGGCCGCATCGGGTCGGCCTCCAGCTTGGCGCGCAGGCGGTTGATGTGCGTGGTGACCGTGTGCTCGTAACCATCGTGCGTATAACCCCAGACCGCATCCAGCAACTGGGAGCGGGAGAACACATGGCCCGGGTGCTGCGCAAAATGCAGCAGCAGGTCGAACTCCAGCGCCGTGCAGTCGAGCGCCACGCCCTGGTAGCGCACGCTGCGCTTGGAGGGCGCAATCTCCAGGTCGCCATTGCGGATCGGGCTCGGCTGACCCTGAAGATCGCTCTGTGCCGCGCGCTGCACGTCGGCACGGCGCAGCAAGGCCTTGACGCGGGCCAGCAGTTCGGCCAGCGAAAACGGTTTGGTCAGGTAGTCGTCGGCGCCGAGCTCCAGGCCCAGCACCCGATCGAGCTCGGTCGATTTCGCCGTCAGCATCAGGATCGGGGTCGTACGTCCCCGCGCGCGCAAGGCCTTGCAGACCTCCAGGCCGTCCATGCCCGGCATCATCAGGTCGAGGATCAGCAGGTCACTGGCGCGCTCGTTCTGGCTCGCAAGCGCAGCCGTGCCATCGGCGACCGCATGGACGTCATAGTTTGCGCTGCGCAGATTCATGACCAGCAGATCGCGGATATCGGCCTGGTCTTCGGCGACAAGAATGGTGGCTGCCATGGGCGCATTGTCGTATGCGCCACGGACTTCTTACACCCGGCGCGGTGTGCGTGGCGCGACGCAAATGTTATCTGGCTGTGATATTGCGCGATGGGTACGCGATATGGCCAGCGCACAGTCGAGCCATCGCCACTTGCAACGCCAGGAGTCCACCATGCAGATCGCCGCCCACCCGCCCCTTTCGTTCGCCGCACCGTCGGCCATGGCCGTCAGCTGGACCGAGATGGTCTCGCACCGCAAGGACCTGGTGCGGTTCGCACAGCGCCGGCTGCAGGACCCGATGCTGGCCGAGGACGTGGTGCACGATGTGTTCGAGGCCGTGCTGTCCGGTCGCGCTGCGTTCGCCGGTCGCGCCGCGCTGCGCTCCTGGCTGACCGCCGTGCTGAAGAACAAGATCGTCGACCTGGTGCGCCAGCGCGCCGGCACCGACAGCCTGGAAGAGCAGAACGACGCCGACGGCGCCTTGGGTATCGCCTGCCCGCAGCCCGGGCCGCATGAATCGGTCGAACAGCGCCAGTTGCTGACCCAGACCCTGGCCCGCATCGAGGCCCTGCCCGCGCCGCTGCGCGACGTGATGCAGCTGCGTGTGCTGCAGGATCAGACGACCGAGGACGTGTGCGAGGCCCTGGCGATCACGCGGGACAACCTGTTCGTCAGGTTGCACCGGGCGCGGGCACAGCTGATGAACTGAACCGGCGACCGCGCCGTCAACGCCCCCAGCGCAACACCAGCGGATCGAGCCGGCGGGCCTGGTCGAGCAGTCCGGCGCGCACCTCCGGGTGCATGGCCGGGAACGGATGGCGCCCGCTGTCGCTGGCGATGATGCCGCCTTCCAGCATCAAGGCCTTGCAGGTCAGGATGCCGGCCTGGCGGTTCTCGTAATTGATCAGCGGCAACCAGCGCTGGTACTGGCGCACCGCCTCCTCGCGGTCGCCGGCCATGTAGGGATCGAGGATCTGGCGGATGCCGTCCGGATAGCCGCCACCAGTCATCGCGCCCGTAGCGCCGGCATCGAGGTCGGCCAGCAGCGTGATCGCCTCCTCGCCGTCCCACGGCCCTTCGATCGCGTCGCCACCGGCGGCGATCAGCTCACGCAGCTTGGACGCCGCCTGCGGCGTCTCGATCTTGAAGTAGGCCACGTTGGCGATCTCGCGGGCCATGGACGCGAGCAAAGGCACGCTCAGCGCCGTGCCGCTGACCGGCGCGTCCTGGATCATGATCGGTATGTCGATGGCGTCGGACACCTGCTGGAAGAAGGCCCGGATGCCGGCTTCGCCGACGCGGATCGTCGCGCCGTGGTACGGCGGCATCACCATCACCATGCTCGCCCCGGCCTGCTGCGCCCGGCGGCTGCGCTCGGCGCAGATGCGGGTCCCGTAGTGGGTGGTGGTGACGATCACCGGCACCCGTCCGGCCACATGGTCGAGGATGGCCGTGGTCAGCGTCTCGCGCTCGGCGTCGGAGAGCGAGAACTGCTCGGAGAAATTGGCCAGGATGCAAAGGCCGTTGGAGCCGGCATCGATCATGAAATCGATGCAGCGCAACTGGCCCGGCAGGTCCAGATCGCCACGGGCATCGAAGATGGTGGGGACGACCGGAAAAACGCCCTGGTAGCGTGGCCGGGACTGCTGCTGACGCATGATGGATGGCTCCTTGGTTTTGGCGAAATCAGAAAGGCAGAAGCATACGGCTTGCCGCAACACCTGCGCCGCGGGCTGTCATCCGCGAGAAAGCGAATGGTCGCAGGCGCAACGGGAGCCCCCCGAGGCGGCGCGTCCATCCGCGCTCGGCGCTGGCAGCCGACGCGCTCTGCAAAGTTACATGGCAGATGCCGGATAGGTCTTGAATTTGATCATATATTGACGTATAAACCGCGCAAGCAGAAATTTTATTTGCTTATTTGATCAAAAAAAGGAGACATATGACCTTCCGCGCCTGCCTCGCCACCATCGCCTGCGCAACCCTGTTGCCACTGCACGCCCCCTTGCATGCCCAGACCTGGCCCACCAGACCCGTGCACGTCATCATCCCGGGCGCGCCTGGCGATGGCGCCGACCTCGCTGGCCGCCTGCTGGGGCAGAAGCTGCAGGAGAAGCTGGGCCAGTCGTTCATCATCGACAACCGCACCGGCGCCGGCGGCATCATCGGCAGTGTCGCGGGCAAGAATGCCGCTGCCGACGGCTACAACTTCATCATCGGCACCGCTGGCTCGCACGGGATCAATGCGGCGGTCTATGCCAGCCTTGCGTACGACCCGATCAAGGACTTCGAACCGGTCATCCTGATCAACAAAACGCCCAACGTGTGCGTCATCAACCCCCAGGTTCCGGCCAGCACGCTGGGCGAATTCGTCGCACTGGCCAAGAAGGAACCCGGCAAATACGCGTTCGCATCGGGCGGCAATGGCAGCTCGGCCCACCTGTCGGGCGAATACCTCAAGATGATGGCCGGCATCGACCTGCTCCATGTGCCCTACAAGGGCGCGACGCCGGCCGTACAGGATGTGCTCGCCGGCCAGGTACAACTGTTTTGCGGCAATCTGCCGCCAGCGATTCCGCACATCCGGTCGGGCAAGCTGCGCGCGCTGGGCGTCACCACGCTGACGCGCAGCCGGGAGCTGCCGGACGTGCCGACCATCGATGCGTCTGGCTACAAGGGATTCGAATCGGTCGCCTGGTTCGCATTCTTCGCCCCCAAGGGCACGCCGGCCGACGCGATCCAGCGCCTGAACCGTGCGATCGACGAGATCCTGAAGATGCCGGACGTGCGCGAAAAGCTGCAGGCACAAGGTACCGAGCCGATCGGCGGAACGCCGGCTGATCTGAAGCAGTTCCAGGCCAGCGAGATCGAGAAATGGACCAAGGTGGCCCGCACCGCCAAGGTGCAGCTGTAGCCCGCGGGCTGGGCCCCGCCCCACCCCGCACCCACGACAGCGCTGCGCTCGTGCGGCGGTGCCTCCCGTGACGCTGGCCGCCGGTCGTTCGGGCTGCGTGGACAAAGACCGGCGTCGGGGACCCGCGGCCTCAGTCCCCGGTCACCGCCGCCGGCTTGGGCGCACGCGCACGCCGCGCGCGCGCCGGCTTGGCCTTGCCATAGCGCTGCTCGACCAGTCGCAGCATCACCTGCTTGGCCTTGAGCACATGGGCCTGCATCAGCACGGCGGCCGATTCGCTGTCGCCATCACGGATCGCCTGGATCAGGTGGCGGTGGTCGTTGATGACGCCGTCATAGCGTTCGGGGCTGTACTGGTGTTCGCGCCACAGGCCGGCCAGCAGCTGCCAGTGCCGGTCGAGCAGTTGCTGCGCGTCGGGATTGGCCGCGATCTCGCTGATCAACTGGTGCAGCTGTCGGTTGTCCTGCAAGGCGGCCGCATAGTCCTGCGCCTGCACATGGGCCTCGAGCGCCTGCTCGAGTGCCAGCATGCGTTCGACCTGGGCCGGCGTGCGCAGCTGGGCCGCACGCCGCACCAGCAACACCTCCAGGGCATTGCGGATGTCGAAGATGTTGCCGATGAAGTCCGGGTCGATCGAGCGCACCCGTGCGCCGCGGTTGGGCTCCATCGTGACCAGGCCCTCGCCCCGTAATTCGCGCAAGGCTTCCCGGATCGGCATCTGGCTCACGCCATAGCGCTGGGCCAGTTCGGCCGTCGTCACGCGGGTACCGAACGCCAGCGCACCACCGAGGATGTCGTCACGGATATTCTGCTGGATGTCGGGAAAGCGGGCCATGGTCGATTATTTGATCAAATATGCCGCATTGTGCCGCAGGCGTCGCCGGTCCTGCCGTGCAGGGGCCGTCCACTGCATGCGGCCGCAGCCCGGCCGCGCATGTGAATGGCCGGTGTTCACGGGCGCGGCGCTGTCGCACGGGGGCCAGGGCCGCTGCCGGGGATGGACCTATCATTGCCGTTCGGGTCGCCCCGGAGATCGTCCAGGCACCCGGCGATGCCCCAACCCATGCCCATACCGGCATCCCAGACAGACGAGGAGCCATGCCCGCCATTGAAATCTCCCGCGACGCCGGCGTCGCCACCATCGTGTTGAACCGTCCCGAAGCGCGCAACGCGATCAGCCAGGCCATGCTCGACGAGTTCGACCAGGCCTTGTTCGACATCGGACGCGACGACACCGTGCGTGCCGTGATCCTGACCGGCGCCGGCGGCGCCTTCTGTGCCGGTGGCGACGTGCAGCGCATGCACAGTGCTGCCGATGAAACCGCCGAACAGCGCAGGGCCCGGCTGCGGCGCGCACACCGTACCGTCAAGGCACTGCACGCGCTCGATCGGCCGGTGATCGCGGCGGTGGACGGCGCCGCCTTCGGTGCCGGATTCGGCATCGCGCTGCTGTGCGACATCGTGCTGGCGTCCAGTCGTGCGCGCTTTTGCATGGCCTTTGGCCGGGTCGGGCTGGTGCCGGACTATGCCAGTCTGTACACCCTGCCCCGGGTCGTCGGCCTGCAGCGCGCCAAGGAGATCATGTTCTCGGCGCGCGAAATCGGTCCGGCCGAAGCGCAGCAACTGGGAATCGTGCTCGAGGTCATGGCACCCGAGGCTCTGCTGCCGCGGGCGCGCACACTGGCGCAGGCACTCGCGCAGGCCTCGCCCACCGCATTGGCACTGACCAAGGACGCGCTCAATGCCTCGCTGGCCAGCAGCCTGGACAGCATGCTGGAACTGGAGGCCGCGGCCCAGGGCGTGGCCGGAACCAGCGCCTATGCGCGCGAATGCTTCCGCCGCTTCGCGGCCAAGGAGCGGGGCATGTTCCAGTGGCCGGCCAGCGACGCGTCCTGACCCAGCCACCCGATTCTGCAAGGCTTCAGCACCATGCCCGTCATCGACACCCGCATACAGCCGCAGTCCGACGACTTCGTGCGCAACAGCCAGCACATGGCGCAGATGCTGCGCGCGGTACGGGAACTCGAAGCCCGTACCCGTGACCGCTCGGCGCAGGCCCGGCCACTGTTCGACAAACGCGGCCAGTTGCTGCCCCGCGAGCGGATCGCGCTGTTGCTCGACCCCGGCGCCAGCTACCTGGAGCTGTCGGCGCTGGCCGGTTTCGGCATGGACCACCCGGACCCGGCGAAGTGCATCCCGGGCGCCGGCATCATCACCGGCATCGGCTGGGTTGCCGGCACCCGCTGCATGGTGGTCGCATCCGACTCGGGCATCGAGGCCGGCTCGATCCGCGCCATGGGTCTGGAAAAGATCCTGCGGGCGCAGCAGATCGCGCTCGACAACAAGCTGCCCTTCGTGCATCTGGTCGAGAGCGCCGGCGCCAATCTGCTGCGCTACCAGGTCCAGGGTTTCGTCCATGGGGGCACCATCTTCCGCAACCTGGCGCGGCTGTCGGCGGCCGGGCTGCCGGTGGTCACGGTCGTGCATGGCTCCTCGACTGCCGGCGGCGCCTACATGCCGGGCCTGTCCGACTATGTGATCATGGTGCGGGGCCGTGCCCGGGCCTTCCTGGCCGGCCCGCCGCTGCTCAAGGCGGCCACCGGCGAGATCGCGACCGAGGAGGAACTCGGCGGCGCCGACATGCATACCCAGGTGTCGGGCCTGGGGGAATACCTGGCTGAAGACGATGCCGACGGCGTGCGGCTGGCACGCGACGTCGTCGACCGCCTGCAGTGGCAGCGCCATCTGGCCCCTGCCAGCCCGGCCCGGACCGGCCTGCCGCCGAGACTGGACCCGCAGGAGTTGCTGGGCATCCTGTCGGCCGACGGACGCCAGCCGGCGGACATGCGCGAGGTGATCGCCCGTATCGTCGACGACTCCGACTTTCTGGAGTTCAAGGCCTTGTACGGCGCGGCCACCGTCACGGGGCACGCCAGCATCTGCGGCCACCCGGTGGGCATTGTCACCAACAATGGCCCGCTGGACCCGGACGGCGCCAACAAGGTCACGCATTTCATCCAGGCCTGCTGCCAGAGCGCGACGCCGCTGGTCTACCTGCAGAACACCACCGGCTACATGGTCGGCAAGGACTATGAGCGCGGCGGCATGATCAAGCATGGTTCCAAGATGATCCAGGCGGTGGCCAATGCCAATGTGCCGCAGCTGACCATCCTGTGCGGCGCCTCCTTCGGCGCCGGCAACTACGGCATGTGCGGGCGCGGCTTCGAGCCGCGCTTCCTGTTCTCCTGGCCCAACGCACGCACCGCCGTCATGGGCGGCGAGCAGGCTGCCCGGACCATGCGCATCGTGGCCGAGGCCGGAGCCCGGCGCAAGGGCGTGGACATCGACAGCGCCGCGCTCGACCGGCAGGAGAAAGCCATCGTCGATACCTTCGAGCGCCAGCAAGGCGCGATTGCCACCTCCAGCCTGATGCTGGACGACGGCATCATCGACCCGCGCGACACCCGCGCCGTGCTCGGCCTGTGCCTGGACCTGTGCGACCAATCCAGCCGCCGCACGGTGCGTCCGATGCAGTTTGGCGTTGCCAGACCATGACCCGCCGACTCGTCCACACCATGCCGAACGCAGCGCAGCGCCACGAGGAGTGCCGATGAAGGCCTTCGACACCATCCTGATCGCCAACCGCGGCGAGATCGCGCTGCGCATTCTGCGTACCGCGCGGCGCATGGGCTACCGGGTGATTGCCGTGTATTCGGACGCCGACGCCGAGGCGCCGCATGTGCGCATGGCCGATCAGGCGGTGCGCATCGGCGCCCCGGCGCCGCGCGACTCCTATCTCAACATGGCGGCCATTCTTGCCGCTGCAGCGCAGTCCGGTGCCGGCGCCATCCACCCCGGCTACGGCTTTCTGGCCGAGAACGCCGAGTTTGCGCAGGCCGTCCTCGATGCCAGTCTGGTCTGGATCGGCCCGAGCCCGCAGGCCATCGAGGCCATGGGCGACAAGGCACGCGCCCGGCAGCGGATGCAGGCGGCCGGCGTGCCCTGCATCCCCGGCTACGACGCGGACCCGCAGGACGACGCGACGCTGCGGATACAGGCCGAAAGGATCGGCTACCCCTTGATGGTCAAGGCCACGGCGGGCGGCGGCGGGCGCGGCATGCGGCTGGTCGAATCTGCGGCGCAGCTCGATGCGGCGCTGCTTGCGGCGCGCTCCGAGGCACTGGGTGCATTCGGCTCCGACCGCATGATGCTCGAGCGCGCGATCCAGCATCCCCGCCATGTCGAGATCCAGGTCTTCGCCGACGACCATGGCCACGTGGTGCATCTGGGCGAGCGTGACTGCTCGGTGCAGCGGCGCCACCAGAAGCTGATCGAGGAGGCGCCGTCGCCGGCACTGACCGGTACCGAAGGCGCTGCGCTGCGCCGCGCCATGGGTGCGATGGCAGTGGCCGCGGCACGCGCCATCGACTACCGCGGCGCCGGAACCATCGAATGCATGCTCGATGCCCGTGGCGAATTCCACTTCATGGAGATGAACACCCGGTTGCAGGTGGAACACCCGGTGACCGAGGCCCAGACCGGCTACGACCTGGTCGAATGGCAGCTGCGGGTGGCCCGCGGTGAGCCGTTGCCCGAGACCGACCAGCAGGCCATCCTGCAGCGCTTCGAATCTGGCGGTCATGCGATCGAGGTGCGCCTGTGTGCCGAAGACCCGGCGCAGTCGTTTCTGCCGCAGAGCGGTCGCCTGCTGGCCTGGCGGGCCGCCGACGGTGTGCGGGTCGAGCATGCGCTGCAGTCCGGCCAGGAGGTTGCGCCCTTCTACGACGCGATGATTGCCAAGTTCATCGCCCACGGCCCGGACCGGGACTCGGCGCGTCGGCAGCTGGCCACCGCGCTGCGCGACAGCACCGTGCTCGGCATACGCACCAACCAGGCCTGGCTGGCCGCGTGCCTGGCGCATCCGGTGTTCGCCAACGGGCAAGCGGATACCGGCTTTGTCGCGGCTTGCATGCCGGCACTGCTGGCCGCCAACCCGCCGATGCCGGTCGACCTGGCCGCCATGGTGCTCTACGCGGTGCGTGCACAGGGCCAGGGTCAGGACCCGAAGCGGGTCGCGCTGCCGCTGCCCTGGCCGTTGCCGATGCAGTTGTCCATCGACGGCGAGGTCTGCCGCGCCGACATCACCAGCCTGGGTGCAGACCGCTACCGCGTCGCACAGGCTGACGGCCGGCGCAGCGACATGCGGCTGCGCGATTGCAGCACCGATCGGCTCATCATCGATACCGACCAGGGCTGCGAGACCGTACGCTGGGCGCAAGGATCGGCGCGTGTTTTTGCATGCCGGAACGGCAGCCAGAGCCTGCTGTGCGACCTCAGCCTGGCGCCGCGCAGCAATGCCGGTACCCAGGCCCATAGCGGCCAGGTGCGGGCGCCCATGGCTGGACGCATCGTTGCGCTGCATGTCACGGCCGGCCAGCCGGTGCGCAAGGGTGCGCCCTTGCTGGTGCTGGAAGCGATGAAGATGGAGCACCCGTCGGTTGCGCCCATGGATGCCGTGGTGGGCACAATTGGCGTTACGGTCGGCGCGCAGGTCGTTGCCGGCGCCTTGCTGCTGGAACTGACGGCTGCGACGACACCATCGGCCACGCCCGGCGCCGACTGAGCGTTCGCAACGATGCGCCTTGCGCGAACGCAAGGGGCCCGCGCCAGCGTCTGCCAGAATGGTGCCGTCCGGCGCGGCGCCCGCTGCGCACCACTCCAGGAGCCGCCCGCATGCCTGCCGCCGCCCATTCCCCTGCCGCCAGTGCCGACGCAACGGATGCACCCCTGGTCGCCGAACTGAAGCAGTACGCGCCTTTCATGCAGATGCAGCCCGAGCACCTGCAAGGCTTCATCGACGCGGCAAGGACGGCGTCGTATGCGCCCGGCGCGCAGATCCTGGCGCCGTCGACCGGGATCGTGACCCACCTGATGCTGGTGCGTTCGGGCCATGTCACCCGCCATGGCAACAGCGAGGGCGATGGCGAATTCGAATTCGAGGCCGGCGACCTGTTTCCCATCGGCGCCGTGATGGCCGGCCGACCCGTGAGCAGTGGCTACGACGCCCATGACGCAGTGCAATGCCTGCAACTGCCGGTCGCCGAGGTTCATGCGCTGGCCGCCGTCAGTGCCCCGTTTGCGGAATTCATGCAAGGCCGTGTCCGCGCGCAGCTGCAGCTTTCGCGCCAGGCCATGCAGGCCCAGGTGGCGAGCACCTCGCTGGACGAGCATGCCCTGGAAACCCGGCTCGGCGCGCTGGCGCTGAAAAAGCCCATCAGCGTCTCGCCCGACACACCGCTCGAACAGGCCCTGGGCACGATGCACGATCGCAAGATCGGCTCGATGCTGGTACTCGACACCACAGGCGCAGCGCGCGGCATCCTGACCCGGCACGACATGCTCGATCGCGTGGTGCTGGCGCGGGTGCCCCTGGATGCGCCGATCTCGCAGGTGATGACCAGCCCCATCCATACGCTGACGACCCAGCACACGGCGCAGGATGCCGCGCTGCTGATGTCGCGCCTCACCATACGGCATGTGCCGGTGACACGCGATGGCGTGGTGGTCGGCATGGTCTCCGAGCGCGACCTGTTCGCCATGCAGCGCATGTCGATCCGCCATGTCAGCTCGGGTATCCGCAGTGCAAAGGACGAGGCGGCGCTGGTGCAGTCGGCACAGCAGATCCGCGCCTTTGCGCGCCACCTGATCGGCCAGGGCGTGGCCGCACGGCAACTCACGCAGCTGATCAGCCACCTGAACGACCTGCTGACCGAACGCCTGGTCACGCTCAAGGCCGAGGTCCATGGCATGGATCTGCAGCAGGCATGCTGGCTCGCCTTCGGATCCGAAGGCCGCTCCGAGCAGACGATCTCGACCGACCAGGACAACGGTCTGGTCTTCCTCAGCGACAAGCCCGAGCAGGACCGCGGACGCTGGCTGACATTCGCACGCGATGTCAACGAAGCGCTGGACCGCTGCGGCTACCCGCTGTGCAAGGGCAACATCATGGCCAGCAACCCGGAGTGCTGCCTGACGCCCCGCGAGTGGGGCGCACGCTTCGACCGCTGGATGGAATATGGGGCGCCGCAGGACCTGCTCAACGCCAACATCTACTTCGACCTGCGCCCGCTGGTCGGCCGCAGCGATCTGACCGATGCGCTGCGCGCGCAGATCACGCGCCAGGCAAAGGCACTGCCACGCTTTGCCAAGCAGATGGCCGACAACGCCTTGCGCCACCGGGTGCCGCTGAACTGGCGCGGCGCGATCGATACCGACACCGTCGACGGCCAGGAGATGGTCGACCTCAAGCACCATGGCACGGCGGTGTTCGTCGACGTTGCGCGCATCTATGCGCTGGCCCTGGGTGTGCCGGTCACCGGTACGCGGGAGCGCTTCGAGGCCATCGGTCCGCTGCTGCACATGAGCAGCCAGGACACCGAGGCCTGGAGCGCGGCCTTCGAGTACCTGCAGATGCTGCGTCTGCAGGTGCAGATGGGCGATACGCCACCGGAACATGCCAACCTGGTCCCGCTCGAATCGCTCAACAGCATCGACCGCCACATTCTGAAGGAGAGCTTCCGGACCGCCCGCCGGCTGCTGCAGAAGATCGGGCGGGACTACCCGTCATGAACCGGCAGCGGCCGCCGGATTTGACCTGCATCAGCGGGCTGCGCCGGCGTATTCGCTAAGGTCCACCCCATGGCCACGACCAGCAGACCCGCGGAATTCCGCATCCTGTCGCTCTCCGGAGGCGGCTACCTCGGCCTGTACACCGCGGTCGTGCTGGCGGCGCTGGAGCAGCGCATCGCAGAGCCGCTGGGGCGGCGCTTCGACCTGGTGGCCGGAACCTCGGTGGGTGGCCTGCTGGCCATGGCGATCGCGTTCGAATTGCCGCTGTCGGTCATCGTCGACATCTTCAAGACCCGCGGTGAGGAGGTGTTCTCCGGGCGCAACCTGCCGTCCGGCCCGATGACGCGCCTGATCGACCTGAGCCGGTCGGTCACCGGTCCCAAGTACAGCGGGCGTGTGCTGCGCGAAGAACTGCACAGGCACTTCGGCGACGCCACACTGGCCGACGCGCGCCATGCGCTGGTGGTGCCGGCGGTGGACGTCACGCGCAGCGTCACCAAGGTGTTCAAGACGCCGCACGTCAAGTCATCGCGCGGCGACGAGGACGTACGCGTGGTCGACATCATGATGGCCACCAGCGCCGCGCCGGCCTACTTTCCGTCGGTGCGCATCGGCGGGCGGCTGTATGCCGACGGCGGTCTGTTCGCCGTGGCGCCTGACCAGGTGGCAATGCACGAAGCCCAGCACTTCATGAAGGTCGATCCGGCGCGCATGCGCATGGTGTCCGTCGGCACGGCGACCGCGGGCTACCACAGCGGCGAGACCGCCGATGCGGATGCCGGCGCCGTCGGCTGGCTCAGCGACGGTCGATTGATACTGACCCTGATCGCGGTGCAGCAGCAACATGTGCAGGCGATCATGGAGGACCGCCTGGGCGAGCGCTATCTGCGGCTCGATGCCACCTGGCCGGCCCAGGCGGGTCTGGGCATCGACGTGGCCACGGCCGCGGCAAGCCGCACGCTCGAAGACCTGGCCAATGCGACGGTCGCGGGCCTGGATGCATCGCTGCTGCGAAAGTTCTTCTGACGATGACGACACCTGTTGCATCACCCCATGGCATCGCCACTCGGCCATGCCATGCCAGAACCAAGGGCCCGCGCGACATCGGGCCTGGCGGCCCTGGCGCATACGCGCCAGGGTTTGCCCACCGGCCCGCTGCGGCCGCCACCTGAGGAGATCTGCCATACCCATGCGCCTGCAAGACCTGGCCAACACCATCGTCGCGGTCGTCGAACCCGAGACATCCGCGCTGGTCGCCGCACAACTGATGCGCCGGCACCATGTGGGCGCCCTGGTGGTCGTCGACGCCCTGGAGAAAACCCGTCCGGTGGGCATCATCACCGATCGCGACCTGGTGCTGGCATTGATGGCCGAGGGACTGGATCCGGCCATATTCACGGCCGGCGACATCATGTCGGTCGAGCCGGTGCTGGCCACCACCGACATGGACGTCATGGACGGTATCGAGCTGATGCGTGCCAACGGACTGCGCCGGCTGGTCGTGGTCGACGACGACGGCCGCCTGGCCGGCATCGCCACGATGGAAGACCTGCTGGAGTTGCTGGCCAACGAGCTGTCAGCGCTGACGGTGGCGCTGCGCGGCGCACGCGACCGCGAGTTCGCACAGCGGCGCTGACGCCGCCTGCCCCCAGCGCGGCTCAGGCCCGTTTGCGGTACAGGAAATAGGTGTCGGCCGGCATGTCGGTGGCACCGATATCGGCCAGCGGAATCGGCTCCAGCGCAGGGTCCTCCATCGGCTGGTCGCCGACCAGACAGCCGCCGGGCGCCAGTGCCTGCACGAACAGCGGCGTGAGCCAGCGCCCCAGCGCGCGGCTCTCCGTCACGCTGCCATTGCCGATGTCGGCATGGATCACCGCCACCTCCCCGGCGCTGCGGGCCAGTTCGGCCGGGATGGTATCGCGAAAATCCCCCAGGCGGACCATGTCCGCTGGCGGAATGCAGTCCGGATGGGCCATGACCTGGCGGTCGAACACGATCACGTTGCGATCCGCGAAGCGGTCGCGCAAATGGTCGTAGGTGCGGCCATTGCCCAACCCGACCTCCCAGACATTGCCGGCCAACGCGCCGGTGCGCTGTGCTGCAGCGTCGATGCAGGTCCGCTGTCCGACCACGCGGGCAATGAAACGCTCGAGCCGGGTCTTGCCACCTTTTTTCATGATTTTCCTTGCTGGTTCATTCGCGCATCCGAGTGCGCTGCAACTCTGCTGCGCACGCCCGATCGCCTGCCTACAGGATAACGCCAGCGAAGTGCGATGCGTCCAGGCCCGCGAACAGGCTCGTGCATCAGGACGGGCGGACGGCGCGCCGAACTTCGGATACCCTTGAACGCCAGGGCAACAGCGGATGCTGCACGCGCGGCACCGGCCCTGCAGAGCCACCGACCGTACAGGAAAACCGCATGAACACGTATCTCGGATTCGTTTGGGGACTGCTTGCGCTGGGCAGTTCATTGCCGGCACTGGCCGACATGCAGCTCGTGGCGCCAGACGGACGCACGGTCTTGCTCAAGGACGATGGCAGCTGGCGCTATGTGGACGGCAAGACCGCGTCCGGCGCCAACGCCAAGGATGACAAGGCCGCCCAGGTCGAGCAGGCGACGCTGGCGCTGGAGAGCAAGACACCGTTCGGGCCGAATTGCCGCATCGCGCTGACGATGACCAACCGCCTGCCGTACGAGATCGTCCAGATCGTGCCGTATTTCTCGGCCATGCGCGCCAACG
>Ga0116169_1001978_pt1 | contig 15761 bp, 11 predicted proteins | sample AD_UKC130_MetaG_FD_89796 | JGI IMG/M metagenome (GOLD analysis project Ga0116169, IMG submission 89796) | Active sludge microbial communities of municipal wastewater-treating anaerobic digesters from Canada - AD_UKC130_MetaG | ecosystem: Engineered > Bioreactor > Anaerobic > Digestate | place...
GCAGCCGGCCTAAGAAAAAAGGCACGCATCCATATAGAGATTGATACGGGAATGGGCCGGCTTGGGTTTCTCCCCACAGAAGAATCAATTAGCGCCATACTGGAAATAGCAAAAATGCCCTATTTGGAGTTGGAGGGCATTTATACGCATCTTCCTTTATCGAACGAAAGAAATGCAGAAGGGATTAAATTTACGGAAGATCAATTCCAAGCTTTTTGCGAAATAATCAAATACCTGGAGTCCAAGGGTGTTTATATTCCGCTAAAGCATGTTTGTAACAGTATGGCAACTCTCTATTACAGGGAAATGCACATGGATATGATCAGGGCAGGAATAATACTGTACGGTTCATATCCCCATTTCCAAAGGGTGCTGCCTTTAAAGCCAGTTATGTCGTTAAAAGCTAGAATCGGCTCCATAAAAAAACTGGGGCCGGGCAGTAATGTAAGTTATGGGAGAAAATATGTTACAAAGAGGGAAACAACCATAGCAACACTTCCTCTGGGCTATGGAGACGGATATACCAGGCTGCTTACCAATAAAGCTCATGTTCTGGTAAAGGGGCAAAGAGCTCCGGTAATTGGAACAATCTGCATGGATCAGTGCATGATCGATATAACCGATATTCAAGGAAGCTGCCGGATAGGGGAAGAGGTGGTTCTCTGGGGAAAACAGGGGAGCGAAGAGATAGCCATAGAAGAAATAGCACAGTTAGCCTGCGGTTTTATTAACTATGAATATATGGTTACGGTGAGCCGAAGGGTCCCCAGGATTTACAAAAAAGGAGGGAAAGCAGTTAAAATCGTCAATGGGCTTTTAAGCCTTAAAACGGACTAATTATACCCGTAAAAGCAGGGGGTGCACAAGCCGAGGTGACGAATCTTAAACATGAGACCTTCGCTCCTTTCGGGGAGTTGCGATTACATCCTTTGGAGGTGTCTTTTCTTCACCTTACTGCTAAATCCCTCCAACCACCTGCTAAAAGTGTACACTAAATGATGGCTTCACACATCCAAGCTAAGTGTTTTATCCCGGACCCTGTTGAATAACTGTGGCGTAAGGAAGGTAGGTGTCGACAGATATCTTCTCCCTGCTTTTAAGCTCATTTCCTTCATAAACAAGTTTCCATACTTCAACCCTGTACCCGGGACTCCCTTCAATTATTTTCTCCTTGCCGGAGGGGAGTTCCGGGTTAATTTCGTATCTTACCGGCGGCACAAAGATTGCCAGTATATTGGTACTGATTTCTATTCTTTGCTTTATTGACCTGCCGAAAAGGCGAAAAGTAAGCTTATCACCTTCCACCTCAGCAGCAATTAAAATATGGTGATCCTTGTTGTTACGGAACTTTAAATCCCGGGTGTTATAAGAGATCGTAGCATCTCTTCCGGGGGAAATATAAGGTACCGTGAGCCGGTGATTATGACGCTCAATGATATCCAAATCGGCCAGAAGCGCCGCATTGTAAAGTGTGGTCGAGATTTGACAGAGACCGCCGCCATATCCCGGCACCAGTTCAGTACCTATAATTATCGGCGCTTCTTTGTATCCCTTTTCCGGTATGCTGTCACCTAAAAGTTCGTTTAAAGAAAGTATTTCGCCGGGGGCAAGAAAATAATTATGCAAAATAGAGGCGGCAAGTTTGATATTATGGACACGGTTTGTATTTGCCGGATCAAAGCTGGTTGTGAAGGAACTCATAAGTGTTTCAATGCCTTTCTCTTTTAAGGATAAAACAGTAATTTGGGGCGGTATAGTTTCATAGGGAACCCTAATGGTCAACGGCGTGTCTGGTTCGGTTAGGTTTTGCTCCACCAATTGAGCCAGCCTTTCTTTATTGATCCGGTATCCGTGTTTTTCCGGGACCATTTCGACTTTATTCGAGGAATCAATTAAAAAATGAGCGTTTTCCGCCTCTCTATTTAAGGCCTCTGCAAGACAGGCGATCCCCCGTAAAAATGCATTTTCGTCCAGTTCATACCGGAAAGGGATGAAAATGCCTTCCCTCATTATTTTTAACCTTTCACCATAACAGGTAAGATAGCTTTTTTGACGCCCCTGATGATAACCGGCAGTAAAAATTTCCCTGTGATCAAGAAGAATACCGATTTTCGCCAGAGGGACGGAGTGGGATTTTCCCTCAGGTCCGACAAAAGTAATAACCGCATTTTGCAAGGTTTTCTCTACTCCCAGGGAGGTTTTGTTCCCGAGGTGAATGTTTTTTAAATATACACCGGGATAAATCCTCTGTTGAAAGTAGAGATAATCCAGAAATAATAAAAAGAATGCACAGAGAATTATAAAGAAAAAGGGTCGTATTTTCATGGTGTGTTCTTTTTGATTTAAAGACAAGGTGAATCACCACTAATAAATGTATAAAAAGAAACTAACAAATATGTGAACAGGTTCATTTTTTACAGGCATATCCCTGGCACCGCTGACATAAAAAACAGCGAGGTGCCAATTATGCAAATTAACCAGGGGTATCTACAGGTTCTGATTGCTTCTTTTTTATGGGGAACAATAGGTGCTTTTGCCCGTTGGAGCGGGCTGGCACCGCTGGAGCTGTCCTTCTTTCGCTTGTTGTTTGCCGTTCTGACGCTGTCTTTTTTTCTTCCCCGGAAAAAGGAATTTGTGGTTTTTTATTTAAAAGATTGCCTGTTAATCTGTTTTTGTGGCCTTTTATTCGCCGCTGACTGCCTGTTGTTTTTTCATGCCTTACGTTTGACCACGCTGAGCAACGCTGTTTTCCCATATTCATTACAACCGGCATTTGTCGGGGTGCTGACCCCTTTATTTCTAAAAGAAAGATTGGAGTGGAAATTTATCCTTTCTTTTACCCTTTCACTTGCCGGTCTGGGGCTACTTCTTTTGCCGTCGATTGTTAAGCTCTCCTATCTCGACTTAAACGGACTGCTCCTTGCACTTACCGGGGCTATCTGTTTATCCGTCATTACTCTGATAAGCAGGTTACTTATAATGAATGTCTACAGGTTCGTCTACTATGAAATGCTGATTGCTTTTTTCTGCCTGTTGCCTTTCATAAAAATGAACAGTTCCCTTGTTTTCTATAATTGGTTTGCTGTTATTACTGTCGGCGTCATACATACGGCCCTGGCCTATGTTTATTATTATGAAGGCTTAAAAAAAGTTAAAATTCAATATGGAGTGACTCTGGGTTATTTCGCACCAGTGGTTGCCGCACTGGCGGGGCTGTTTTTATTTGGAGAAGCGATATCAATATTTACCGTCCTGGGAGGTCTGCTTATTGTTACTAATGGGATAATTGTGGTTTTTTATCAAACAGACAGCCAAAGGAGGGGTAACCCATGCTAAAGTGCCGATTTGAGTATGCTACTTGAGGGAATCCTTGGAATGAAGTGCAACCATTTAGGGTAACGAGAAAAGCAGGCTTATCATAAAGCTCATAAATAAAGGGTTTGGGCGAATCGCTCAAACCCTTTATTAAAAGCTTTTTTTACTAATAAAAATGGCAGGGGAGACAGGACTTGAACCCGCAGCCTGCGGTTTTGGAGACCGCTGCTCTGCCAGTTGAGCTACTCCCCTGCGCAATAACTATTTTAACTTAGCAAATGGTTTTTGTCAAGCGCCAAAGCTCACGAGGATCGGCCTCCTTTGGGGGTATTCAGTCATCCAGAATGCAGGCTTCAAGTTCGAACTTGCAATGCTTTACCCTTTATAATAAAATAAAGTAAATAAAAGTCTATAAAAGTGGGAGGAAGATATGCTCGGCTTTATCGGTTGCGGAACTATGGGAGGAGCGCTGCTGGAAGGTATTGTTAAAAAGCAACTCGTTGCGCCGGAAGAGATTGTTGTTTTTGACAAAGAAATTGAAAAAATGCTGTTTTATAAACAAAGTTTACAGGTCAATACTGCGGACGATTTACAATCTCTTTGCCGACAATCTCAAAAAATCTTTCTTGCTGTGAAACCTCGGGATATGAAAGAACTGCTTTCGGAAATCAAGCCAGCGCTGAATACCGAGCACCTTCTTATCTCTGTAGCTGCGGGCTTATATATCAGCTTTTTCCAGGAACAACTGGGTACTACTGCAAAAATTATCCGTATTATGCCCAATACTCCCTGTCTTGTGGGAGAAGGTATGATTGTACTTAGCAAAAGCCAATCTGTTTCTAAAGAAGAAGAGAAGGAGGTTGCTACTTTAATAGGCTCCCTGGGAAAAGTTTTATTCCTGGAAGAAACTCATATGAGTGCAGTAACCGCATTAAGCGGTAGCGGCCCCGCCTATATACTCCTTGTCATTGAGGCCCTTGCCGACGGCGGTGTGGAGATGGGGCTTAATTGGGATACAGCCTTAAATCTTGCGGCACAAACTGTTTTAGGAACAGCCAAGTTGCTCTTGGAAACAAAAGAGCACCCGGCTGTCCTAAAAAACAAAGTTACTTCTCCGGGAGGCACAACAAGTGCCGGTCTTCTGGCTCTTGAAGAAGGTGCTGTAAGGAACGCTTTTATAAAAGCAGTTATTCAGTCGGCCGAAAGGGAGAAAAATTTGTTACTGAAATAAATTAATTTTTCCTGTTATGCAGGCAGAGCAAATAAATAAAGCGTTGGCCTTTTGAAAAGGGTTATCTACCTAAAATTCTGGGAGGAGAGCTTCTTGCAGAGACCTATAAAGCTGGAATATATCAAAAAAATAGTGATTAAAGTAGGAACCAGACTCTTGACCTATAAGACCGGGAAGTTAAATCTTGGTATTATCGAGACACTTGTACGGCAAATCGCTGATCTTAAAAACCAGGGAAAAGATGTTGTTCTGGTTTCTTCAGGAGCTGTAGGGGCTGGAATGGGTAAACTGGGGCTTAAAAAGAAGCCTGTGTCCATTCAAGAAAAGCAAGCCGTCGCCGCTATTGGCCAGGGGTTGTTAATACAATTCTATGAAAAACTTTTTTCTGAATATGGCCACATTGTCGCCCAGGTTTTACTGACAAGAGAAGACCTTGATAACCGTAAACGCTATATAAATTCACGAAATACACTGCTGCATCTTTTAAAATTCGGGGCTATTCCCATTATTAATGAAAATGATACCATCTCAACAGAGGAAATTGAATTTGGGGATAACGACAGATTATCTGCCCTGGTAGCTACACTTATTGATGCAGATATATTACTAATTTTGACTGATATTGATGGTCTATACACTGCAAATCCCCGTCATAACCCTGACGCTTACTGTGTCTCTTTTATTGAAGAAATTACACCAGAAATCAAAAAATATGCAAGTAACACAGACGAAACGCTGGCTAAAGGAGGCATGATTACGAAAATAGAAGCAGCAGAAATTGCCATGGCCTCCGGAATCGATATGGTTATTGCTAACGGGCGTCAGGAAAATATTATCAGGAGAATCCTGGAAGGAGAGGAATTCGGCACTTTCTTCTCTGCGAAGCGGGATCACCTGCGAAGCAGGAAGCAGTGGATCGCTTTCGCTCAAAAAAGTAAAGGTGTTATTTATATAGATCAGGGAGCTGAAACCGCATTGACCGGAGAAGGGAAAAGCCTATTGCCGGCCGGTGTTATTAATTTTACCGGATCATTTTCCAAGGGTGAAATGGTTAGTGTCTGCAACACTCGCGGCGAGGAAATTGCCCGAGGATTGGTGAATTACAGCAACGAAGAACTGCAACGGATTGCTGGCTGTAAATCTGACGAAATTGAAAGTATCCTGGGGTATATGGATCATGAAGAACTAATTCACCGCGACAATCTTGTACTTTGTTAAATTAATGCTTTTACCCTGGCATTACTTAAGGGAACAGTAAATGTAAAAGGAGGTGTACCTGTTTATTCTCAAACAGGGAAAGTATATGAACAGACTTATAACAGGACTGGAAAAAAAGGAAATTATTATCGTTGATACAACTTTAAGGGATGGAGAGCAAACCGCCGGAGTTGTTTTTTCTAATCAGGAGAAGATTCGAATTGCCAAAATGCTTGATGAAATAGGGGTTCACCAGATCGAAGTAGGCGTGCCGGTAATGGGTGGCAATGAAAAAGCGGCAATTAAAGAGATCGCTGCTCTGGGATTAAACTGCAGCGTGATGGCCTGGAACAGGGCCAATATTGACGATATAAAGCATTCTCTGGATTGTGGAGTAGATGCCGTGGCGATCTCCATTTCCACCTCCGATATTCATATAAAACACAAGTTGAACAGTACCAGGGAACAAGTTCTGGAAAACATGGTCAAGGCCACAGAATTTGCGAAGAAACACGGCGTTTACATTTCTGTTAATGCCGAGGATTCATCCCGGACAGACCTGGACTTTCTAGTTAAATTTGCGCTGGCTGCCAAAGAGGCAGGAGCCGACAGGCTTCGCTATTGCGATACAATCGGTATACTGGAGCCATTCAAGACTTATGAGATCATTGCAAGCCTAATTGATAAAACAGGCATGGATATCGAGATGCACACCCACAACGATTTTGGAATGGCTACTGCCAACGCCCTGGCCGGAGTACGAGCCGGTGCGCGGTTTATCGGTGTTACCGTAAATGGACTAGGAGAAAGGGCCGGAAACGCCGCTCTGGAAGAGGTCCTCATGGCCTTAAAATATATTTTTAACAAAGACCATGGGATAAAGACCCAGATGTTCAAAGAAATTTCCGAATATGTAGCCAGAGCTTCCGGCAGAATATTACCTCCGGGGAAAGCTATTGTCGGAGATAATATGTTTCGCCACGAATCAGGTATTCATGCCGATGGGGTCATTAAATTTCCAGGCACATATGAGGTCTTCAGTCCAGAAGACGTTGGCCTGGAAAGGCAGATTGTAATTGGGAAACATTCCGGTTCCAAGGCTATTATGCTTAAATTTAGAGAATATGGTATCAGTCTTACGGAAGAAGAGGCTACCGATTTGTTGCCAGCCATACGCCGCGCCACAGTAGAGATGAAAAGGCCGCTATTTGACAAGGAGCTTGTTTATATTTATGAAGATTATATGCTTAAAAAACTGGAAAAAGGAACTGATAAGAATCTTATAAACACTGAATAACTTAGAGTACCAACTAACTCCTGAAAAGAGGTGAGCACATGGTAGATCAAACTTTCTCCCTTGGTTGGAGGGTAGTATCTCTTTCACATAAGAGATTTAGAAAACACATTTCTATGAAAGAGCCGTAAATTTTTTAAATAAAAAAATTGAAAAGAAAAGGGAGGGTTCGCGGTGCCCTGGATAATTTTTGCAGCAGTAATTTGGCTCTTTATACTCCTTTTTTTGCGATCCCAACTGGGGAAATTCTGGAGTGCGGGTATTTGGGCATTAATAGTAGGATATTGCCTTAATGATATCTTCGTTGCCAATCAATTTTATTCTTTTCAGGAACTATTGTATCCCTTTCAAGGTCTTCCCATAGGCTACTTAATAGGGCTGGCGGGAGTGGGCATAATAATAATTAATTTCCTTCCCGAAGAAAAGGCCTGGCAACTGCCTTATCTAATCCTGCTGAGCTTTCTATTTACCGGAATAGAATTTTTAGCCGTCGAGCAGGGCTATATTCTATATCTACAGTGGTCATTATTTTACAGCTTTCTTTATAAATTAATAGCTCTTATTGCCATTGCCTGGTTGAGCAACCTTACGGTCAGGCGCCGTAGGGGCTACTTTTTTAGGTAAGGATGCTTGAAATGAAATTGATAGTACTGGGAAAATATGGTCCGTTTCCTCCGGCCGGAGGCGCCTGTTCAGGGTACCTGTTGGAGCACGAAGGCTTTTACGTTCTTCTAGATTGCGGCAACGGGGTTCTCAGCCGGTTACAAAGATTTATCGGCATTGATAAACTGGGAGCCGTCGTTCTTTCTCACCTGCACAGCGACCATATCTCAGATCTGTTTATTTTACGCTATGCCTTGCAAATGGAGAGAGAACGGGGTTTTAATGATACACCTTTATTATTAATTGCCCCTGAAGAACCTGTAGAGGATTATGCGAGGCTAGCTTACAAAAATGTCTTTAAGATAGAGCCCATCAGACCGGAAAAAATGATCGATGTCGGTCCATTTCGCTTTTCCTTTCTTAGGACAGTCCATACTATTACCTGTTTTGCGGTATCAGTTTCTCTCCACGGCACAAAAAAACTTGTCTATTCTGCCGACACGGAATACTTTCAGGAATTTGTACCGTTTGCCAACAATGCTGCCCTTCTCTTGTGTGAATCCAATTTTCTAACCGAAGACCTCTGTAAAGGTGCAAAAAACCATTTAAGTGCTTCTCAGGCAGCGGCTATAGCACGTGAAGCCGGCGTGCAGACACTTTTGCTTACACACCTTCTGCCTTTTAAAAATAAAAAAGAGTACCTGGACGAAGCTTCCGGTTTTTTTAAAAATGTATTCGTTGCCGAAGAGGGAACAGTATACAATATTTAAAATCGTGGTGATTTAAATTAAAGATTGGGCCCTTTTAACAGTCATATATGATCCTATTATAGCTTCCCTGCTCGAAGGTAGACTTAAGGAAGAAAACGTCCCCGTTATAATGAAAGGGGAGGCTGCGGGAAGGATTTACGGGATAACTACCGGCCCCCTTGCTGAAATTAGAATATATGTTCCGCTTGCCAAACTTAACGATGCACGGACTCTTTTAAAAAAAATAGAGGGCGAAAATACCGAATAATTCTATTAGGAATGATTTAGCATTAATTTTTCTTTCTAATAATGAAGGAATAGTACTTTTTTTAACGAAATCTTTAAAGAAAAAGGTAGGAGGGGTTATTCTATATGGCTTTATCATTATGTCCTAAATGTGAAAACCATAGTTTTGAGATGGTTGAAGTAGAGCCGGGAAACTGGAGATTTAAAATAATGTTTGTACAATGCACATCCTGTGGCACAGTTGTCGGAACCATGGATTATTTCAATCTCAGCACTTTAATACATGAATTAAAAGAAAAGGTTGAAAATATCGAAAACAAGCTGGAAGATATCGAATATGAGCTAGTACTTATGAAAAATAACAAGAAATAATCAACAAACATTATATTTTTTAATCCCACATTTGAATATACTTGGCTTTTCATGCGGACCTTTGCTGTAAAAACGGCCAGGGTCTTTTTTTTTTGTTTTATTTCCCGGGCAAGCGCATAATTCGACTTTCTTGTATAAAGGTTTTTTGTACAGTATAATTTAGTATATACTTTTATTGTAAAAGAGGTTGGCTGTTAATGGAAAAACACGGGACAAAAAAGTATCACATCCAGACCTACGGTTGTCAAATGAACGTGTATGATTCCGAAGTACTCGCCGGGTACCTCGAAAATATGGGTTATGCTCATACAGAAAAAGAAGAGGAGGCCGATATATTAATTATAAACACATGCGCCGTAAGAAAAAAGGCCGAGGAAAAAGTATTTAGCAGGTTGGGGAGATTACACTCACTAAAAGAGAGAAAACAAGAAATGATAATGGTTCTCTGGGGATGTATGGTACAACAAGAACATGTTGCGCAAAAAATAAAGGAAAAGTTTCCATTTGTAGATCTGGTGGGTGGAACGCAATCTTTGGGACGTTTTCCGGAGTTGCTGGAAAAGGCCCGCATCTCACCGAGAACAGTCCTTGCGCTTGAAACAGGTGAGGAAAGAGAAAATTTGCCAATTAAACGGGGGCACCGGATTAAGGCCTGGGTGCCTATAAGCCACGGATGCAGCAATTTTTGTTCTTACTGTATAGTACCCTATGTTCGGGGGGCAGAAAAAAGCAGGCCACCTGAAAATATAATTAATGAGGTAAAAGATCTTGTAGATAAGGGATACAAGGAAATCACCCTGTTAGGGCAAAACGTGAACTCGTATGGCAGGGGGCTAAAGGAAAACATAGACTTCGCGGATCTACTGCATACCCTGGACAGACTTGAAGGACGGTTTCTAATCAGATATATGACATCTCACCCCCGCGATTTTTCAGAAAAGATAATCCGCACCATACAGCAGGGACAAAAAATATGCGAGCATTTTCATCTGCCTTTACAATCGGGGAGCGACAACGTTCTCAAATTAATGAACCGCGGATATTCCAGGGACTATTATCTGGATTTAATTAAGAAAATTAGGGAACTGATACGAAACAGTGCGATAACTACTGATATAATCGTCGGCTTTCCTGGAGAAGAAGAAAAAGATTTTGAAGATACACTTGACTTGCTGGAAAAAATTCGTTTTGATGCCGCCTTTACATTTGTATATTCTCCCAGGAAAGGAACGGCGGCTACAGAAATGAAAGGACAGGTTCCTGCCGATATCAAGAAAAAAAGAATCGTTGCTCTCAACGAAATTCAAAACAGGATCAGCCTAGAAATTAATCAACTTTTGCTTGGCACAGAGCAACTGGTTCTGGTTGAAGGTAAAAGTAAAACAAACCCCAACGTTTACACCGGAAGAACCAGAACGAATAAAATTGTTCATTTCCCCGCTGGAGAAGACTTGCTGGGGAAGTTTGTGATTGTGGAAATAACAGAAGCAAAAGCCTGGACCTTAACAGGACATTTTAAAAATATAATTTAAAAAGATAATACCTGCTTTCCGGAAATAAGGGTTGACGAAAAATAGTAAATGTTATATATTCAGCTTAGATATTTCATATTATTTAAAATATAATTGGGGGATAGAGATGCGGACCATAGAAGAGATTCTGCGGGCTAAAAAGATCAAGGTAACTCCCCAAAGGATGGCTGTATACTCGATTTTAAAAAAAACTGATGCGCATCCTAATGTTGAGATGATTTATCAGAAATTAAAACCCGATTATCCTGCAATGAGCTTGGCCACAGTGTATAAAACGGTTGATATCCTTAAAAAAGTCGGTTTAATACAGGAATTAAGCGTAGGTGAAGGTGGACTGCGCTATGATGCCAACATTAAACCACATTCGCATATTTTTTGTGAAGTATGCGGCAAAGTTGATGACGTTGAGCAATATCCTCTTGATGAACTGCAGGACCGCTTTTTATTTGAAAAAGTTAAAAAAGAAACCGGATATGACGTTACACTAGTCCAGCTTTATTTCTTTGGTAAATGCCCCCAATGCAGTATGCAGGAAAAAACCAGGGCATGTGAGGCATAAAGACTGCCAGAATAGTCTTGTCCGGCATAAATCTTTCCATTAGGAACCTGTTCAACAAGCATAAGGTTCCTTTTTCATTATATCCAGTTATGTTATAATTAATCCAGTATCTTGATAATACCAGGATGTCATCAAATAAATGTTTGTTTCTGAGGTGACATTATGGCCAAGCTGACACCCATGATGCAGCAATTTTTATCCATTAAAAGTGAATATCCTGATGCTGTCCTTTTCTTTCGGGTAGGTGATTTCTATGAAACCTTCTATGACGATGCCTTGATCGCTTCACGGGAACTCGATATTGTCTTAACAAGCAGGGACGGGAATAAAGAGGATGCTGTACCTCTGGCCGGAGTTCCCTATCATGCGGCACCAAACTATATTGCCCGCCTTCTAGAAAAAGGGTATAAAGTTGCCGTCTGCGACCAGGTTGAAGAGGCCAGCCAGGCTAAAGGGCTGGTCAAAAGAGAAGTTACCCGCGTTATCACACCAGGGACAGTAATGGACGATAACCTCCTGCCCAAAAATCGTAATAATTACCTGGCTGCAATTAGCAAAATAGAAAATGAAAACTCTTTTGGCCTTACCTTTGTAGATATCAGTACCGGTGAATGCCAGGTATTTTATTTTGATGGTCAAAGGGCAGCCGATAAGGTCTTTGATAAAATTTACTGTTTAAAACCAACGGAAATCGTCATCGACGAACATGTTGAGGCTGACAGCCTGTGCTGGTTGCACCTTCAGCAGCAAAGAGGATTCTTTCTGAGCAACAAAAAAAATTCCTTCTCCGAAGACGATGAGGCGTTATCTATCCTAAAAGAACATTTTCCGGACGGTGTGCTGGAAGCCTCCGGTATAAAAGGCCTGCAGCCCGTGCTTTTTTCTACAGCCCTTGCCCTGGAATATATTAAACAGATGCAAAAAGTATCTCTATCTCACATCAACGAGATTAAAATTTTTCGTTATACAGATTTCCTAACTCTTGATGCTGTGACAGTACGCAATCTGGAAATATTTGAAACAATACGCTCCAGGGAGAAAAAAAATACCTTGCTGGGATTGCTCGACAGGACAAAAACAGCAATGGGGGCAAGGCTTTTAAGAAAGTGGCTGGAGAGGCCTTTGCTGGAAAAGGAGCCTCTGGAGCTTCGCTGGGAAGCGGTGGGGGAGCTTAAAGAAAACCAACTTTTAAAAGAAGAGCTGGCCGAACTATTAAAACAGAGCTACGATTTGGAAAGACTGAGCGGCAAAATTAATATGGGGCTTGTAAATCCCCGAGACATGCTGGCATTGAAAAAAACACTCCTTTTACTGCCGGAATTAAAAAAATTGCTGGCAGTGTGTCAGGCCGGTCTACTGCGGCAGCTAAGCGATCGAATTCCCGATTTATCTAATCTCGTTAGCGAGCTTGATTCTGCCATTAGGGATGATGCTCCTCTTTCCGTAAAGGATGGAGGCATTTTTAAAGAAGGGTACAACACGGAAATTGACGAGTTGAGAAATATTTCCCGGGACAGCAAGCTCTGGTTGCTGGATTTGGAGAAAAAAGAAAAAGAGCGGACCGGAATTAAATCTTTAAAGATTGGCTTTAATAAAGTGTTTGGCTATTATATTGAAGTTACAAAAGCAAACCTGGAACTGGTGCCTGAGGGGTATATAAGAAAACAAACTCTAGTTAACGGCGAGCGGTTTATAACCGAAGAGTTGAAGGAAAAAGAAGCCCTCATCCTGCATGCTGAAGAAAAACTGGCCCGGTTGGAGTACCAGCTTTTTGAGCAGTTACGTCTGAAGGCAGCCCAATATATTAAAAAGATACAGGTGGCCGGACAGGTCATAGCGAACCTTGACTGCCTGTTTTCCCTGGCCGACACTGCCTCGGCTTACGGATATGTAAAACCCCGTTTTTCTGCCAGCAAGACCATTGAAATTAAAGGAGGCCGCCACCCCGTTGTCGAACGTTTCCAGGAGGAACCTTTTGTGCCCAATGATGTTTATTTGGATGAAGAAAACCAGAGGATTTTAATTATAACCGGTCCCAATATGGCCGGAAAAAGCACATACTGCCGCAGTATCGCCTTGCTTCTTATTATGGCCCAGATCGGCAGTTTCGTTCCGGCAGAAGAGATGGTTTTTTCCCCTGTAGACCACATCTTTGCCCGAGTAGGAGCCAGCGACGATCTAAGCAGCGGCAGAAGCACATTTATGGTAGAGATGGAGGAGACAGCTTCCATTCTGCGTGATGCCACTCCTGATAGTCTGATTATTCTGGATGAAATCGGGCGTGGGACAAGCACCTATGACGGAATGAGTCTGGCACAGTCCATTCTTGAGTATCTTCACAGCGATCTTCAAGCCAAGGTACTTTTCTCCACTCATTACCATGAGCTGACCGCTTTGGAAAACCGCCTCACCGGAGTTAAAAATTTTACTGTTTCCGTGAAAGAAAAAGGGGAAGAGGTTATTTTTTTAAGAAAAATCGTACCCGGAAAGGCTGACAGAAGCTATGGCGTAAATGTTGCCAGGCTGGTCGGTTTGCCCGATAAGATTATCAATAGAGCCACACAGGTTCTGGAAAATCTTGAAACTCAAGCTTCTGCCTCCGGCAATAAGAAAGAAGAGACCCCTTTTACCGGGGGAAAGCATTTTCTGGGTAGCTCTTTTTATCTAAATCTTGAAAAGATGGAGGGGCAGCTTTCTTTTCTGCCGTCTTTGGATACGCAGAGATCTTTAAACAGAACTGAAGAAAAAGTTGTTCGGGAACTTAAAGAGCTCAACCTTGTTAACATAACACCTCTTGAAGCCCTTAACAAGCTCTTTGCTTTACAAGCTCGCCTATTGTCCAGGGAGAAGCATCACAACGAAAAGGAGAGATAAGAGATGCCTATCCACAAATTGGATGCCAGAATTTCCGAACAGATCGCTGCAGGAGAGGTCGTAGAGAACCCCGCTTCTGTTGTAAAAGAGCTTGTAGAAAATTCGCTGGATGCCGGAGCCAAACGTATCAAAGTAATCTTTAAAAAAGGCGGCCTCCAGGAAATCACTGTAATTGATGACGGCAGCGGAATTCCTGCCGGTGAGGTTCGTCTGGCGCTGGAAAGACACGCTACGAGCAAAATAAGCTCTCTGCAAGACCTGCAAGCAATCTGTACTTTAGGTTTTCGCGGTGAAGCTTTACCCAGTATTGCCTCCGTCTCCAGAATGTCTATCAGTACCCGTCACCGGAGCGAAGAGACGGGAAGATATATTTTTCTGGAAGGGGGAGTTGAAAAAGAAAGCAAAGAAATAGGCTTCCCGCCCGGAACCCGGATTACAGTTAAGGATCTTTTTTATAATACACCAGCACGCCTGAAATTTTTAAAAGGAGTCGCTGCCGAGGCTGGAAAAATTTCCAGGATAATTCATCTCCTGGCCCTCTCCAGTCCTAACACAGCTTTTTCGTTGATTAAGCAAAACGAGGTGTTACTGGAATTACCGGGCGACGGAAAGCTGCTAAACGTTATTAGCAAAATTTTCGGTAACGATCTTGCGCGTGAACTTGTGCCTCTACACTTTGAGTCTGCAGACTTTACCCTGAAGGGATACGTAAGCAACCCTGCCTACTCCCGCAATAGTAGAAATTACCAGCTTTTTTATATTAACGGCCGCTATGTACGCAGCCAGCTGATACAAAATGCGTTGGACAGGAGTTTTGCGAGCATAGTTACCGCCAAACGGTATCCGGTAGCATTTCTTTACCTGGACATAGCTCCTGAAAACATCGATGTAAATGTGCATCCCTCTAAAATAGAAGTACGCTTTCACCAGGAAGAGCGGGTGCGTCTTTTTCTCGAACAAAGTCTTAAGGAAGCTTTTACGCCTGCGTATTTTTTCCCCATGGTACAGAAACAAAACACACGGTATAAAGATACCTCTCCAGAAATAACCGCCAAGCAGGCTATTAAAGTGGGCTTTAACCGGGAAGACACTGTCAAAGACAATTCATATCATGAGGACATCCGGCGCAATTTGCAACTTCAAATTGCCGAAAGCAGGACACCTTTTCCAGAAAAAAATATTATAAACAGTGCTCTAAGTGCAGAACCCTTTACAGGAAGATGTTTTGACGGTTTAATTAAAGGACAGGTTTTCTCTACTTATATAGCTGTTCAAAAGGAAGATAAGCTGATTTTAATAGACCAACACGCCGCTCATGAAAGGGTAATATGGGAAAAATTACAACAACGGAAGGAAAAAGAGGAAAAAGAACAATATGTACAAGAAATACTTCCGCTAGCTGTGGAACTCCCTCTGCAGATTGCCGAAACGGTAAAAGATAAATTGGAGCTTTTAAGAGATCTGGGATTAGAAATGGAGCAATTTGGTAATAATACTGTTATTATCAGAGCGGTGCCCTTTTTCCTGCGAGATATAATTACAGCTGAATTAATGCTGGACATTCTGGAGGAGGTCTCCGACCCGGCCTTAACAGAAGGGGAGTTCCAAAAAGAAATACTATTAAGTCTTTCCTGCAAAACTGCAATCAAGGCTAACGAGCACTTAACGATCGAAGAAATTAACTCCCTGCTGGCACAGTTGGAAAAATGTAAGAATCCCTTTTTTTGCCCCCACGGGAGGCCTGTTGCCATCAAAATAGAGAAGTATGATATTGAAAAGTATTTCAAAA
>Ga0116169_1001980_pt1 | contig 15753 bp, 14 predicted proteins | sample AD_UKC130_MetaG_FD_89796 | JGI IMG/M metagenome (GOLD analysis project Ga0116169, IMG submission 89796) | Active sludge microbial communities of municipal wastewater-treating anaerobic digesters from Canada - AD_UKC130_MetaG | ecosystem: Engineered > Bioreactor > Anaerobic > Digestate | place...
ACTCGATAAAATAGGGCATGTCATAGAGCTTCTGGTGGCTTGACTCCTCTATGACCATAAAGCCTGCATTCTTGGTCTCATCACCCTGGGTGTCGAAAAGTGCCTGTTCATATTCGCTCTTGGTGATAAAGCCATTCTCGTACATGAGAGTGAGCACCAGGTTCGCTCTTTTGTACGTGACCTCGGGCCTGTTCCTGGTATAGATGTTCAACCTGGGATCGAAATAATAGGGGTTCTTGGTGATGCCTGCGATCACGGCACATTCCCTGAGGGTAAGGTCCTTGAGCTCCTTGCCGAAATAGTTCATGGCGGCTGCTTTTACTCCGTAATTGCCGCTACCGAGGTAAATAGTATTGAGATAGGCTTCAAGGATCTCCTGCTTTGTATATTCCTGCTCCAGCTGCAGGGCGAGATAGGCTTCCTGGATCTTCCTCTTGTAAGTTTGCTCCGGGCTGAGCAGGGTGTTTTTTATGAGCTGCTGGGTTATCGTACTGCCGCCCTGGACGGTCTCGCTGAGCAAGTTGTTGATAAATGCGCCCACAAGCCTTTTATAATCCAGGCCGTTGTGCGCCATAAAGCGGACGTCCTCGGTCGCGATGAATGCATCTATCAAATCCTGGGGCATTTCATCGAGGGTCGCCCAGATACGGTGCTCCAGCCCTTTGTACTCGGTTATAAGGTTCCCGTTCATGTCATATATAAATGAGGTAAGGTTCTGATCCTCTATCCGCCTGACATCAAGGGTGGGGGTACCGTCTACATAAGCCTTGGCCACTCCGAGCAAGGTGCCAAAGCCTGCGAAGCCTGCGACTATCAAGAAGATGATGAAAAGCCTTGCGGTAGTCACGATTACCGAAAGCACAAAGTTCGGTTCCTTTTTTCTGGGCACGAGATGGCGCTTAAGCCAGCCTTTTATCTTCGATCCGGCCTTGTCGCCCTTACTTTTGCCTTGGGTCATTCTTCTCATTTCAAACCTCCGTTTTGAGTCCGGATTTTATAATATTATATCATACATGGACAGTATCGTGTATTAATACGAAATTACAATTATATTACCATATTGTATAACCATATGTGTCAAAAGTAAAGCAATGCTAAATTGAGCCATGCCTTCTGCCTGTCAATGTGTCACGTTTTACGCCTGAAGGCATAAAATGTAGGGGAGGCGTATGCTTATGAAGCAGGTCAAAATCGGGAGGAAGCTCCTTATCATAACCCTGATCGTAATCGGAGCATCCATAGTTGTCTTCGTTCTGATAGATATCGGCATAAAACCAACGATAATAGCTATGTCCGAAGCAAAGGTAGAGTATATAGCCATACTTGCCATGAACAATGCGGTCAACAAGATCCTGGGCTCGGACATAAAGTATACTGACCTTACAGATGTGCTGCTGGACAAGGACGGGAAGATCTCCATGATCCAGTATAATACCATTCTGATCAACAGGCTGGCCCGGGAAACTTCTACCCTGGCCCAGGACGAGATCAGGTCCCTGGGTGAGGAGGGCGTAACCGTGCCTCTGGGCTCGATCACACGCAGCAAGATACTGTCGGGCCTGGGGCCCAATATCAAGGTCAGGATAATCCCGGTCGGTGCGGTCTCCACAGATTTTACCGATGAGTTCCAGCAGGCGGGCATCAATCAGACCAGGCACAAAATATATCTCCAGCTCAGGACCCAGGTCAGGATAGTCGTGCCCTTGGGCAGTGAGACCATAAACGTTTCGACCAGGGTACCGATCAGCGAGTCAATAGTGGTGGGCGACGTGCCCAACACCTATGTCAATGTGGCGAATGAAGACCAGATGCTCAACCTCATACCCATTGAATAAAGCCCGTTTTCTTTACAGGAGTGCCGACATGTGATATCATTAAATATTAGTAGCATATAGGAGGTTAAAATATGGCCGGCCACTCGAAATGGGCAAATATAAAACATAAAAAGGAAAAGACGGACGCACAGAAGGGCAAGATCTTTACAAAGCTCGGCAGGGAACTGGCTGTAGCAGTCAAGGAGGGAGGCGGAAGCGACCCATCTACGAACTCCAGGCTTCGCGATGCGATAGCCAAGGCGAAGGCTGCCAATATGCCCAATGAAAATATCATGCGCAGCATCAAGAAGGCAGCTGGAGAGCTCGGCTCGGTCACTTATGAAAATGTTACATACGAGGGGTATGGACCCAACGGTGTAGCAGTCATAGTGGAAGCCCTGACAGACAACAGGAACAGGACGGCGAGCGAGATGCGGTACATCTTCGACCGCAACGGGGGCAGCCTGGGAGCGACGGGATGCGTATCATGGATGTTTGACCGGAAAGGTGTACTTGTCATTGAAAACACCGGCGATATTGACCCGGATGCCCTGATGATGGAAGCCCTGGAGGCTGGAGCGGAGGATATCGAGGAGAGCGAGGATGCCTTTGAGATCTATACCGACCCTTCTAACTTCTCAGCAGTAAGGGATGCCCTGGAAAATGCAAACTACAAGTTTGTATCAGCTTCCATCGAAATGATCCCGCAGAACACTATAAAGCTTGAAGCCACGCAGGCTGAGCAGGTGGAAAACCTGATAGATAAGCTCGAGGACAACGATGATGTCCAGAATGTGTTCCACAACCTGGAGATAGTATAACGGCAGATACCCCCCGCACATATACTGGTAGCAGTATAAGTGCGGGGGTTTTTGGTATGTATGGCTTGAAACTGGCCTATGACAGGCAAAAGGCATTGGATTATTCCAATCGGTGGGCCCTTGGCAGGAATCCTGCCTACTACGACTACTCGAACCTGGGAGGCGACTGCACCAATTTCATATCCCAGTGCATATATGCCGGGTGTGGAAGGATGAACTACACAAAGGATCTGGGCTGGTACTATATCAGTCCCAATGACAAGGCGCCTGCCTGGACGGGTGTGCAGTACCTGTACAACTTTCTGACCAGAAGGACCCTGGACCCGGGGCCTTACGGGCTGGAGGTGGATGTATCCGAGATCGAGCCTGGGGACATCATACAGTTGGCTTTCCAGGATCCGGGGCAGTTTGCCCATTCCCTCTTCGTAGTCCGCTGTGGCGCCCTGCCTGCGGTTGATAATATTTTCATCAATACTCACTCCTATGACAGAAAGGATTATCCCCTGTCCGAATATTACTGGACCAGGATCAGATTTCTGAAAATCCTTGGCGTAAGGTGAGCGCTTATGGGCCTGCTGTTTGGTCCAGGCCTTCAAACAGAACATGTTTGGCAGGATAGTGCGGCATGGGACTCTGTGGACTTCTTTTCTTGTAAATGATCATATTTGAGTGTAAAATTATATAAAAACTCTGGCAGGGGGGTCCTTCTTGACCGAACTAAAAAACAGGATAAAAGCTGCAAACAAGATCGTGATAAAGGTAGGAACATCCACCGTCACCCACCCGAACGGCAAGCCCAACATCATGCTCATCGAAAGGCTCGTCAGGGTCATCTCCAACCTTGTCAACCAGGGCAGGCATGTGGTACTGGTAACCTCCGGAGCTATCGGTGTTGGCCGGGCGAAGATGGGACAGGACCATAAGCCTGCGAGCATACCTGAAAAGCAGGCCCTTGCAGCCATAGGCCAGGTCAACCTTATGTACATATACTCCAAGCTCTTCAGCGAGTATGGCCAGACCGCCGCCCAGGTGCTCCTGACTAGGGACGTGCTGGACAACGGAGTACGGGAGCAGAATACCATCAATACCTTCAACACTCTTTTGCTGCAGTACAACAGCATTCCCATAGTGAATGAAAATGACACGGTATCGACCGAGCAGATCGAGTTTGGCGACAATGATACCCTGTCCGCAATGGTTGCTGCCTTGATAAGGGCAGACCTTCTCATTCTCCTGTCCGACATAGACGGCCTCTATGACAAGGACCCGAAAAACAGCGCTGATGCCAGGTTTATTCCCACGGTGTATGGAATAACAGACGAGATCGTGAGCATGTGTGGGGGCACCAATGGGAATCTTGGCACAGGGGGCATGAAGACCAAGATAGAGGCGGCAAGGATATGCATAGATGCGGGCGTCCCGATGGTCATCGCCAACGGTGACGATCCGGAGAATATAAACAGGATAATATCAGGCCAGGAGCTGGGGACCCTCTTCGTACCCCATAGAAAGGAGGACTAAGGTTGAGCGAGGTAAGGACCAAGGCCCTATTGGCCAAAAGCGCATCCAGATCCCTGGCTGACCTTTCATCCGTTGAAAGGGACAGGGCGCTGGAACTGATGGCCGATGCTCTTATCCGGAATGCAGACCGGATCATGAAGGAAAACAGAAAGGATATGGTTAAGGCTGAAGAGAATGGAAAGCCTCAGGCATTCCTTGACAGGCTCATGCTCAATGAGACCAGGATAGGGGATATGGCCAAAGGCCTCATGAGCATCAGGCAGCTCAGTGACCCCATAGGTGAAACGGTTGCAGCCTGGGTCAGGCCTAACGGGCTTGAGATAGCCCAGATCAGGGTGCCCTTGGGGGTTGTGGGCATGATCTACGAGTCCAGGCCCAATGTAACTGCCGATGCTGTGGGCTTGTGCATTAAAACAGCCAACGCGGTGGTCCTGAGGGGTGGGTCGGATGCCATAAACTCGAACCGGATCATAGCTGATGTTCTTGCCCAGGCTTCTCTGGAAGCAGGCATACCCGAAGGGGCCATACAGCTGATCCACGATACGGACCGGAGCAGTGCAGTCGAGCTGATGACCTTAAGCGGCATAATAGACGTGCTCATCCCCAGAGGGGGAGGAGGGCTCATCAGGTCAGTGGTGGAGAACGCGAAAGTACCTGTGATCGAAACCGGGGAGGGCAACTGTCATGTGTATATAGACGATGACTGTGACCCTCAGATGGCGATCGACATTGTAGTAAATGCCAAGACCAGCCGGCCTGGAGTATGCAATGCCGCAGAAAAGCTTCTTATCTCCAGAAAATCAGCCCCAAGGCTGCTGCCTGACCTGGTCAGGGCATTGAAAGAAAAAGGTGTCGAACTCAGGGGATGTCCGGAAGCCATGAGGCTGGCCAACGGGATAATGCCGGCTGCGGAGGATGACTGGGGCAGGGAGTACCTCAGCCTTATCATGGCAATAAAGGTGGTGGACGGCATTAATGAGGCGATAGAGCACATAAACCGTTATGGCTCAGGGCATTCGGAGGCTATCGTCACATCCAGCTACTTCAACAGCCGCAAATTCACATCCCAGGTGGATGCAGCCGCCGTATATGTCAATGCATCCACAAGGTTCACTGATGGATATGAATACGGCTTTGGGGCAGAGATAGGCATCAGCACCCAAAAGTTCCATGCCAGGGGCCCGATGGGACTCAAGGCTCTGACCACCATCAAGTATGTGGTACATGGAAACGGACAGACGCGGTAAGTCTGCGTTGACATGCCCGGTCAAAAGGCATAATATTGTCTATGGACGAACGAGCATTCAGGGGTTCAGGGAAGGGTGACTCTATTGAGAGTTCTTGGAATAGATCCGGGTATGGCGATAATGGGATACGGTGTAGTTGAAGACCGGGGCAATAGCCTCAAGGTTTTGGACTATGGTGTGATCACCACCTCGCCCGATATGGAAACTCCGCAAAGACTGCTCCATATATACAACTCGGCTGCAGAGTTGATCAAGCGCTATTCACCGGATGCTGCCGCCCTTGAAGAGCTGTTCTTCAACAAAAACGCCAAAACCGCGATAATCATCGGCCATGCCAGAGGAGCGGCGGTAGTGGCCTGTGCAGGCTTAGGGATCGACCTATATGAATATACTCCCCTGCAGGTCAAGCAATCCGTTGTAGGATACGGCCGGGCTGACAAGCACCAGGTCCAGCAGATGGTAAAGCTGCTCTTGAACCTCAAGGACGTGCCCCGGCCTGATGATGCCGCGGATGCTCTGGCAGTGGCGGTTTGTCATATACATAGCTCGCAGATGGGACGTAAACTGGGAGATCGATAGGAGATAAGAGATGTACGCATATATAAAGGGGACTCTGGAAGAGGTCGGCAATCAGCAGGTCATCCTCGAAGCCAATGGCATCGGGTACCTGATATATGTTCCGAATACCGTCATATCCGACCTGCCCGGGCAGGGAGAAGCTACAAAGCTGTTTACATATATGCACCTCAGGGAGGATGTACAGGAGCTATACGGCTTTCTCGATGAGGAGGACAAGCTTTTTTTCGAAAAGCTGATCACAGTATCGGGCATCGGACCGAAAGCAGCCTTGAACATGCTATCCAGCTACAGCAGGCTCCAGCTTGCCACAGCCATATTGACCGGCGACAGCAAGCTGCTCAGCACAGTGCCCGGAGTGGGCAGGAAGACGGCGGACCGCATAATACTAGAGCTGAAGGACAAGCTTGACAAGGCAGCCCTTGCAGCGAAAGCCGGCCCTGCACTGCCGGCAGCCCGGGGCAGCATGTACTTTGAAGCCCTGGAAGCCCTCCAGGGGCTAGGATACTCTGCTGCTGATGCAGAGGATGCTTTGCGGGGCCTGGAAGGGAAGGATGCCTCAGAGCTTATCAGGCAGGCGCTCAAAAGCCTGGATAATCGAAACAGATAGGGGGAGTCGTTTTGGACGAGCTCCAGGATCGGATAATAGCAGCAAACAGAACGGTCGAGGACCAGGACATAGAGCTGAGCCTTAGGCCAAGGACTATGAACGAGTATATCGGCCAGACCAAGGTCAAGGAACAGATATTGATATTCATACAGGCTGCCCGGGAGCGCAACGAGGCTCTCGACCATGTCCTGCTGTACGGCCCGCCCGGGCTTGGCAAGACTACCCTGGCCAACATAATTGCCAATGAGCTTGGCGTCAGCATAAGGATAACCTCAGGCCCGGCCATTGAGAAGCCGGGAGATCTGGCTGCCATACTGACCAACCTGGGGGACAGGGATGTCCTCTTCATAGATGAGATACACAGGCTCAACCGCAGCGTTGAAGAAATACTGTATCCTGCGATGGAGGATTTCGCGCTGGATATAATCATCGGCAAGGGGCCCAGTGCCAGGTCGATCAGGCTCGACCTGCCCAGGTTCACCCTGGTGGGTGCCACGACCCGGGCAGGTATGCTCACATCACCCCTTAGGGACAGGTTTGGGGTCATAAACAGGCTTGAGCTATACAGCCCGGCTGACCTGGCAAGGATCGTCACGAGGTCTGCCGGCATACTGGGTATTGAAATAGACCCTGAAGGTGCTATGGAGATCGCAAAGCGCTCCAGGGGGACGCCGAGGGTGGCCAACAGGCTGCTCAAGAGGGTAAGGGACTACGCCCAGATCAAGGCCGGCAATGTTATCACCCTGGATGTGGCCAACGATGCCCTGAACATGCTTGAGGTCGATGCCATAGGGCTTGACGAGGTCGACAGGCGCATCCTCAGGACCATTTATGAAAAATTCGACGGCGGCCCTGTCGGACTGGAGACCCTTGCAGCATCCACTGGAGAAGAGAGCACCACGATTGAGGATGTATACGAGCCATACCTGCTGCAACTGGGCTTTATTGCCCGTACGCCCAGGGGAAGGGTGATCACATCCCTGGGGCTCAGGCATCTGAATATCCCCGTGGAAGAACAGGCAAGCCTTTTGTAGGACCGGTGCAGATGGTATAATAAGCGGGATTCGGGATATTATGAAATTACATATAACATCTTTCAAAATAACACATGAAACGGAGAGGCACTGTTGAAGGTTTCGGATTTTGATTACAGCCTGCCCGAAGAACTGATTGCCCAAAGGCCGATCGATAAACGGGACGAATCAAGGCTCCTTGTTTACAACAGGGCTGACGGCAGTATAGAGCACAGGGTGTTCAAGGATATCGTGGATTACCTCGATAAGGGCGACTGTCTCGTCCTCAATGATACGAAGGTCATACCTGCAAGGCTTTTGGGAAAAAAGGAAGATACGGGCGGCAGCATGGAATTTGTTCTGCTCAGCAGGCAAGAGGATGATGTATGGCGTGTACTGGTAAAGCCAGGTAAGAGGGCGCAGATCGGGACACGCTTTATATTTGCAGACGGCCTGCTAAAGGCTGAGGTCCTGGCTAAAACCGAGGAAGGCGGACGCCTGGTAAGATTCCACTACGACGGAGTGTTCGAGGAGGTCCTGGACAAGGCGGGGATCATGCCCCTGCCCCCATACATCCATGAGGAGTTGAAGGACAGGGACCGGTATCAGACCGTTTATGCCCAGCATAGCGGTTCGGCAGCGGCGCCCACCGCCGGGCTCCACTTTACGCCGGACCTGCTGCGGAGGATCGAGGAGTCCGGTGTACGGATCGCCAAGGTGACGCTGCATGTAGGCATTGGCACCTTCCGTCCGGTCAAGACGGAAAACCTTGAAGACCACCATATGCACGAGGAGGTCTACAATGTGGATGCGAAAGCGGCCGATATCATCAACAGGACAAGGGACGCAGGAGGCAGGGTGATAGCAGTAGGGACCACATCCCTTAGGACCATTGAATCGATCGCTGATGAAACAGGCCATGTAAAACCGGGCAGCGGTTCTACCGGTATCTTCATATACCCGGGATACAAGTTCAAAGTGACTGATGCCCTCATCACCAACTTCCATCTTCCCAAATCCACCCTGCTCATGCTTGTCAGCGCCCTTGCGGGCAGGGAGGAAATACTGAGGGTATACAGGGAAGCCATAGAAAAGCGTTACAGGTTTTTCAGCTTCGGTGACGCCATGTTTATATATTGACGGTTGGTTTATGTTTGTCTATATTTGCCTAGAATCATAAAAGAAATATGGAGGCACGATGTTTGAGTTTGAACTGATAAAAGAGGATACCCGGACAGGAGCTAGGCTCGGAAGATTCCATACACCCCACGGCAGCTTTGACACACCGGTCTTCATGCCCGTTGGTACCCAGGCTACCGTAAAGGCAGTCACTCCAAGGGACCTTAAGGATATTGGGGCCAGGATAATACTGTCCAATACATACCATCTTTATATGAGACCTGGCCACAAGCTTGTAGAGGAAGCCGGCGGGCTGCACAGGTTCATGAACTGGGACCGGCCGATCCTGACGGACAGCGGGGGCTTTCAGGTCTTTAGCCTGAGCGACCTGCGCCACATAACAGATGAGGGGGTCACTTTCAAGTCCCACCTGGATGGGTCCACCCATTTCCTGGGGCCGGAAGAAGCTATCGAGATCGAGAACTCCCTCGGGGCGGATATTATCATGGCCTTTGACGAGTGCGTGCCCTATCCGGCAGACTATGATTATGCTGCCAGATCAGTGGACAGGACGACAAACTGGCTGGAGCGTTGTGTAAAGGCCCATAAGCGTGAGGACCAGGCCTTGTTCGGAATAGTGCAGGGCAGCATGTACCCCGATCTCAGGCTGAAAAGCGCAAGGGATGTCACATCCTTCGACCTGCCGGGCTACGGTATCGGAGGACTAAGCGTCGGTGAGCCAAAAGCCGTGATGTATGAGATGCTCGACGTTCTTATGCCGGTCATGCCCAAACACAAGCCCAGGTATCTCATGGGCGTAGGATCGCCCGATTGTCTGATCGAGGGTGTGATGAGGGGCATAGACATGTTTGACTGCGTACTGCCTACCAGGATCGCGAGAAACGGGACCGTGCTCACCAGCCGGGGCAAGGTGGTAGTAAGGAATGCAACCTATGAAAGGGATTTCTCGCCCCTTGATCCCGAATGCGACTGCTATACATGCAAAAACTTCACCCGGGCTTATATCCGGCACCTGATCAAGGCCAACGAGATCCTAGCGGCGACCCTTGCCACCATACACAACCTGAGGTTCCTGATCAACTTGATGGAAAACATCAGGACCGCCATCATGGAGGACAGGCTGCCGGAGTTCAGAACGGAGTTTTATGCAAAGTTTGGCTATGAGTAAAGATTTTTCACATATTGTCTTGATAAAGCAGGACAAAGGGATTAGAATATTACTATATACACAAAGGAGGATACAGAATGCTGTTTACCGCACTGGCATCAACACCGACACCAACAGGGACGCCCGGACCGGGAGATGTTAATCCGGTGGCTGCAATGCTTGTTCAGTTTGCTCCCTTTATAATCATTATAGTTGTTTTCTACTTTATGCTGATCCGTCCCCAGCGCAAAAAGGAAAAGGAGACCAAGGAGATGCTGGCCTCACTGAAGGTTGGCGACAATGTCACGACAATAGGCGGAATCTGCGGCAAGATCACTGCAATCCGGGATGACGTCGTTACCATCGAAGTCGGAAATGACAAAGTGAAGCTTGTTTTCGAACGCTGGGCTATTCGTGACGTAGACAGACCTATATCGGATGACTGACAAAAAGCCTGTTTCCGGATCCGGAAGCAGGTTTTTTATAAGTAATATATGCTGCTCCCGGTGCATAGATTTAACTAAGATGCATTGGGGGAGTTGAGTGGAATGAGAAGGAGCCGCCAGTTTTCCGCGAAGCAGGAAGACAACTCCTTGCTGCAGGAATTGGTGCTGGTCGTCAAGGGAGCTGTCCTTGCAGTCATCATCACGCTTGTATGCATAATAATATTTTCCTTCGTTATGCAGCTGACTGAGCTGCACGACTCTGTCATAAAGCCTGTACTGCAGGTAGTGAGGATATTCAGCATAGCCTTCGGCGGAGCATATGCGGCGCGGCTTATACGGAAAAACGGCTGGCTGAAGGGTGCTGCCTCGGGGCTGCTATACATATTGCTTGTTTCTATAATAAGCCTTATTTTCGGAGGAAAGGTAGCCTTTGACATGATCATGCTTTCAGATACCCTGATGGCCCTGATCGCAGGAGCGATCGGCGGCGCGATAGGGGTAAATCTTAAATAATGCTTTCTACTTCAGGTACATTATGCTATAATATGATGGAGACTGTTTTTGAGAGAGGAATGACTGTTATGAAGCATATCAAGACACTACATAAGGGCAATTTGAAGCAGAGCCTGTCCAAAGGCGGCTGTGGCGAGTGTCAGGCATCCTGCCAGTCAGCATGCAAGACATCCTGCACTGTAGCCAACCAGAGTTGCCAGAAATAAGGCCGTTCCAAGCCGAATAGTACAAGACGATGGCAGTAGCGCAGCTACTGCTATCTTTGTTGAATCAAATGCGATTTCCGCCTTGGCTGCCAAGCCGACAGACAGGGTCACTCAAACGCAATCGATGAAGGGGTTTAGCTGATGATACACAAGTTTGAAGTAAATGGCATAAAGATGGTCCTTGATGTAAACAGCGGGGCCGTACATGTGATCGATGAGCTTATCTGGGATCTGCTCGATCATGGACCCGGGTTCGATCCGGATGCTGTAATCAAAGCGCTAAGCGGCAAATATCCGGTCTCAGACATCCGGGAAGCTCTGGATGAGCTGAATGTCCTTATTAAGGAAAACATGCTGTATACAAGCTGGGAAGACGAAATCCCGTCCATGGCCGGCGAACCGGTCATAAAGGCTATGTGCCTTCATGCCGCCCATGACTGCAACCTGCGCTGCTCCTATTGCTTTGCTTCCACCGGGGACTTTAAAGGCGAAAGAGAACTTCTTGACTATGATACAGGAAAGAAAGCCCTGGAGTTCCTGGTGATGCATTCAGGCTTCCGCAGGAACCTTGAGGTCGACTTTTTCGGCGGGGAGCCGCTGATGAATTTTGATACCGTAAAGAAACTGATAGCTTATGGCCGAGAGCTGGAGGACAAGTACAACAAGAAGTTCAAGTTCACTATAACCACAAACGGTCTGCTCCTGGATGAAGAGACCATAGACTACATAAACCGCGAGTTCGTCAACGTGGTCATCAGCATAGACGGCCGCCCGGAAGTACATGACAGCATGCGTAAGACTTGTACAGGCCGGGGCAGCTATGACATAATAGTGCCAAGGGCAATCAGACTGGCTGACAGCCGGGGCCAGAACAACTATTATGTCAGGGGCACCTTTACTAGGTTCAACAAGGATTTCGACAGGGATGTCCTCCACCTGGCAGACCAGGGCTTTAGGCAGATATCCGTAGAGCCTGTCGTTGCACCGGATACCGAGGACTATGCCTTGACAGAGGCAGATCTGCAGGACATCCTGGCTGCTTACGACAGACTGGCTGAGGCCTATCTGAAAAGGCGGAAGGAAGGCAGGGGCTTTAATTTCTTCCATTTCATGGTAGACCTCAACCAGGGTCCCTGCGCCGCCAAGAGGTCTACAGGCTGCGGAGCAGGCAATGAATATATCGCCGTTACGCCCAAGGGAGACATATATCCCTGCCATCAGTTCGTAGGTGATGAGGAATATAGGATGGGCAGCGTGGTGGATGGTTCCTTTGACCGGGAAAAGCAGCTGCTGTTCAGGGGCACCAATGTATTCACAAAGGAAAAGTGCGCTGCCTGCTGGGCGAAATTCTACTGCAGCGGAGGGTGTGCCGCAAATGCCTTTCATTTCAACGGCTCGATCGACAAGCCCTATGATCTCGGCTGTGAGATGGAGAAAAAGCGTCTGGAATGCGCCCTGGCGATAAAAGCCCTGGAAACATTCGGGGAGTGGGACTGATTTTGGCTTTGATGCAATATGTCAAAATTGTATAAATATTTTATTGACAATCAGGCATTCTATCCATATAATGGATGTTAGTAGGATATTCTGCTTCAGTTTGGTGCAGAAGCCAAACTTGATATATGGGCAAACTATACGAAAGTATAGGACGCAAAGCTATGAGTCTAAGGTATCATCCGTCCTTGGATAATACTATGATCGTCAGGCTGCAGGTTAAGTTTTTTGATCCGGCAGCCTTGTTTTCTTTGCGATGACGATAATGCTTCATCCTTTGAAGCTCAAGGCCAGCAGGTGTAAATATACCAAAGGTCAGTGCAGACATCCCCATACTGGAGGGTACCAGCAACACCAACCTTAAGGTAGGGGGAAGGGCATATAACAGGTGCATCCGGGCCGGGCGGCATAGGGATACAGCCTTGCCGCTCACCGGAGCCGCACCTATGGATGTTTAGCCGACATTATACTTTACTATTGGCAGGATATCATAATATAATAAATATGCGATCTTGAAGCTTCCGATTGAGAAGCTTTTCTTTTTGACTATTTTACATGAGGGGTTTGGATGGCTGTTTACGAACTAATGAGTCCTGCGCTGAACAATATGGACAGCACAGTGTTGATGCTGAAATATGAGCTCGCCATCAGCGAGGTTGCAGCAAGGCTGCTGGTCAACCGGGGGATAACCACCCCGGAGGAAGCCAGGTTGTTTCTCTACCCGGCTTTGAGCGGGCTGCATGACCCATATCTCCTTAACGGAATGGACAAGGCTGTTGAGCGTGTCAAAAAGGCGATTTCAAGCGGAGAAAAAATCATAGTGTATGGTGATTACGATGTGGACGGCGTGACTTCCACATCGATGTTGTACCTGTATTTCAGGTCAATAAATGCAAATTCAGATATATATATACCGAACCGCAAGGACGAAGGCTACGGCCTGCACCTGGAGGCCCTGCAAGCGCTCAGGGAACAGGGAGCGGGGCTCATAATAACTGTAGACTGCGGCATTACAGCCGTTGATGAGATAAATGCCATGAAGCCCTGTCTGGACATAATAGTGACCGACCATCACAACCCGGGCGAAACAGTGCCGGAAGCCTATGCGGTCATAAACCCCAAGCTGCCCGGGCAGGCTTACCCTTTCAAGGATCTGGCAGGCGTCGGTGTTGCCCTGAAGCTGGTCCAGGCCCTTGGGGGGACAGCTGCTGTAGAGGAATACATTGATCTGGCTGCTATCGGTACTATAGCTGATGTAGTCCCGCTTACAGGTGAAGATCGCATATTGGCGGCATTAGGCCTTAAGGCCGTTAACGAGAGGCCCAGGCCGGGGATCAAGGCTCTGACCATAGCGTTGGGTTATGAGGATGGCATCATAGATGCAGGCAGGGTCTCATTCGGAATAGCACCCTGCCTCAATGCGCCGGGTAGGATGTCGAGCTTTCGAAAGGGCTTTGAGCTTCTTACAGCAGACAACCTGGATAAGGCCATGCCGGTGGCAGAGGCTCTGGCGGCGGAAAACAATGCCCGCAAGGAGACTGAAAACAGCATACTCCGGTCTGTCTTTGAAAACATCAGGCACCAGACTGATCCAGCCCGTGAAAAAGTGATTGTGGTCTGTGGGGAGGGCTGGCATCCGGGGGTCATCGGCATTGCGGCATCCAGAGTTGTTGAGCAGTACAATCGTCCCTGTGTGCTTATCTCAGTAAATGACGGTGAAGGTACAGCCTCCTGCAGGAGCATCAGAGGTTTCAATATATATGAAGCGCTGAAATCCTGCAGAGACCTGATGACCAGGTTTGGCGGCCACGAGCAGGCGGCCGGCCTGTCCCTGCCCTCTGCCAACATCGATGCTTTCAGAAAAAGAATATGTGAGTACGCAGAAGAAAATATAAATGAAGACCTATTGCTTCCCCGGCATTTTTATGACGGGCAGCTCAAGCCCGAGGACATAACGCCGGATCTGCACAGGGAGATAGAGATGCTTGCGCCCTTTGGCTTTGGGAACCCTGTACCAAAGTTCCTGATCCGGTCCGCCTCCGTAGAAAGCCGGAGGCTATTGGGTAAGGACGGGAAACACCTTAAGCTTGCCCTGGGATTGGGGCAAAGGTCCTGGGATGCAATAGGGTTCAACATGGCCGCTTTGGACAATGAGCTGCAGCTGGGCTGTGAGGTCGACCTGCTGGCTTCACTGAAGTTGAACGAGTGGATGGGCATAAGTACGACTCAGCTACAGATCCACAGCCTGGACAGGTCCTATCGGAGCCGGAGGGACCTTGAGAAGCTGCTCGAGATGTTCTATGACAAACTTTTTAATGCCTTTTTTGCTGAATTTATGTATAATGATAATGTAGTTATTACAGAAACGGCAGGATCAAGCAACACCCTTGAGGAAATAAGTCTTGATGATTTCCATGCTCTGCTTGAGTCCTGCAAGTTCGGTGTCGCTGTGCTGGTCCATACGCCCTGCGCAGCCCAGGCCCTGCTGGGATATTTGCTCAGCCATGGTGCTTTGGATAAAGTTGCAGTCAGGTATAATGTGCCATGCATCGGAGACGGCGCAGGGAGGAACACTATCCTGCTTGCTCCTGATATGACAGCTTTTCCTGCCGAAAACTATCATACTGTCATTGTTCCCGACAGCGAAACCGGCTTTGCAGACAGAATACGCAGATTCAATGCCTGCCCGGATGGTAAACGCTTTATGATTATAGCGGACGGCATGCATTTAAAGGCCAGCCCTTATCATATGGAACTGGAGCTGACCCGCGAGCAGTTCGAGGTCTTCTACAAATGGCTGCGTGCCGCCAAACCCGGCAGGAACTACTGGACCGATACCTGCCACCTGTCAGCCAGCTTCAAGGCAGATACAGGGGTCGAGCTGAACAGCTTTCAGCTATTGCTCGCCCTGGAGGTTTTTAAAGAGCTCAATTTCATAGCCCTGGAATCGGGTACACATTACATCAGGGTCAACTGCGTAAAAAACCCGAAAAGCAGAAAGCTTGCCGAAAGCAGGATATTTGCATTCCATAGGGCGTGGTTAGCTGGATTGATACAAATGAACAATCATTGATTTTTTATCAAGTCCAGCGGTTAAGTGTCAAGACCCAAATTGGAAATGAACCTTGAAAAATTCATATGATATTGCCTGGAAAACACAAAAAATGAGCATGACAAACTAAACCTGCCCCAAATAGCTGGAAAC
>Ga0116169_1001981_pt1 | contig 15746 bp, 14 predicted proteins | sample AD_UKC130_MetaG_FD_89796 | JGI IMG/M metagenome (GOLD analysis project Ga0116169, IMG submission 89796) | Active sludge microbial communities of municipal wastewater-treating anaerobic digesters from Canada - AD_UKC130_MetaG | ecosystem: Engineered > Bioreactor > Anaerobic > Digestate | place...
ACCGACACGGCCACCGCCACCTGGTCCATGCCGCGGCCGTTGTCCTCCAGCTCCAGTTGCAGCTCGGTCTCGCTCACGTTCAGCAGCACGCGGCAGTGCGTGGCATCGCTGTGGCGAATCAGGTTGGACACGGCTTCGCGCAACACGCGCGTCAGCTGCGACGAGGTGCGCGCCGACAGCAGCCGTGGCCGCTCGGGCAACTGGGCGTCCCAGTCGACGTCGATGCCGGCGGCGGTCAGGCGCGCCACCGTTTCGGCGCGCCAGTCGGCCAGCACGTCGGTCAGTGGCGCCCGCTGGGCCTTGAGGTGGCGCACCGACAGGCGCATTTCCTCCAGTGCCTCGCGCGCCATGCGCGGCACCTCGACGCTCGAATCCGGCCGCCCGCTGGCGTGCACCAGCGACAGCAGCTTGGCGCCCAGGTCGTCGTGCAAGTCGTCCGCAATGCGCAGGCGCTCGTCCTCGGCGCCCTGCCCGTAGGCCACGCGGGTGGCCACCAGCTGCCCCACCAGGCCGCACAAGCGCTGCGCCAGGCGGCGGTCGTGCTCGTTGAAGCGGCGTCGGGCGTGCACCCGGTCGCGCAGCAGCAGCGCCGGCACGCCGGCCGTGGCGGGAATCCACAGCACCTCGCCACCCGGCAGCAGCGTGGCTCGCGCCGGGTCTGCGACGGGCTGCGGCACGGCATCGGCGTCCAGGCAGCGGCAGTTGAACAGGCGCGCCAGCAGCCCGCGCCAGGCGGCCAGGCGATCCGCCGGGCGAATCAGGCCCATCAACAGAATTTCACCGGTCAGGTCTTCCAGGCTGGGCTGGGCGCGCTTCAGGTAAGAGCGGCTGAGCCAGTGGAACAAGGGCACGTAGAGCAGCCAGCACACCAGCAGCGCCACGATCAGCGCCACCGAATCCTCCATCACGCGCAGCGTGACCAGGCCGCGGTACAGCGCCCACACACCCACCGCGCCCGCCAGCGCCACGAAAGCCTGTGAAGTCCAGTCGTCCAGGTCGTACGGCCGCAAGCGCCGCGTGGCCAAGGCAATGCCCAGGTTGGACACCAGCACGAAGGTGTAGATCAGCGCCTGCGACGCCGGCGGCATGATGCGCCAGATGGGCAGCAGCTCCAGCAGCAGGATCAGCATGGTGGTGCCGCACAGCAGCAGCAGCGCCGTGCCCCCCACCGCGCGCAGCACCCGAGGCTGGCCACGCGCCGCCAGCCCCTGCCGCAGCAGATTGATGAGCACCAGCGCCATGAGCAGCGACTGCAGCGACCGGCTGCCCCAGTTGGGCGAAGGCAGCAGCCAGGCGGCGTCGGCCACGATCCACGCCAGCAGGAGCGGCAGCAGCGCCACCTCCAGCCACGCAGGCCAGCGCGGCAGGCGCTTGGGGTAGCTGCCGATCAACAACGCCAAGGCCGCCAGCGAGAGCGCCGAGCTGGCGTGATTGACCACCGACAGCGCATGAAACAGCCCGCTCGGCAAGGCCAGCTCGCGGCTGCTGAACACCGCCGCCGAGTGCCCCGCCAGCATGACGAAAAAGCTGGACATCGCCGTGAACAGCGTGGTGGGCGAACTGGGGTACACGCTCACCACCCAGCCGGCGGCGCCAATCGCCAGCGCGCCGATCAGCAACTGGCCCCAGAACGACCACGGCAACCCCTCCACCAGCCGATAGGCGCGCGGCTGCAAGGTCACGCGCTCAGGCGGATGACCCGGGCGAACCACGGTGGCTTCGACCAGCGGTGCCTTCATGATGCGGGCCAGCCGATCCTGCCGCGCGTAGAAGGCTGCCCATTCGCTGTAGTTGTGCAGCAGATCGGGGTCTTCCAGCTTGTCCTGCGCGGTCAGCGTCACCGCATCGGTGCCCGGCACGCCGAGCGCCAGTACCACCATGCCCGCCTCCAGGCCCGCCGTGTCGGCACGGCCTTGCGGCACGACGCCGTGAATCCTCAAGCCCACGGGGGCGGTGGGCGCGGCGCCCGCCACCGGCCGCAAATCCCAGCCCACCGCCGGCTGCGTGATGCTCAGCACCAGGCAGACCAGGCTAGACGCCAGCGTCAGCAGCAGCGCCACGTAAAGCGCGTTGCGGCGCAGCCAGTCGACCGCCGACGCCATGGCCGACGCGCGCGGCGGTGGCACGCGGCGCCGCTCGGCCTCGGGCAGCGCCAGCGAGGCCGGGCCGCTGTCGATGGCGGCCGGCATGCTGGGGGCGACGGGGGTGACGGTACTCACGCGCGGGGCGGCTGACGATTGGGGGACAATGGCTGCGTGATTCTCCGGCATACCTTCACCCCTTTGAACAACACGCGGCTGGCCAATCTGTGCGGTCCTACCGATGAACACCTGCGCAGCATCGAAGCCGGGCTGCAAATCGGCATCGCGCACCGGCACGAGCAGTTCAAGATCGACGGCCCCAAGAAGCAGGCCGCGCGCGCGCTCACCGTGCTGCAGGCGCTCTACGAGCTGGCCGACCGCCCGATCAAGCCCGACACCGTGCAGCTGATGCTGGCCGGCGACGGCGAGCCGCTGCGCGAGGGGCCGGACGGCGCCGTCGTCCTCAACACCCGCCGCAGCGACCTGAAGGCGCGCACGCCCAACCAGAGCGTGTACCTGGACCACATCGCCAGCCACGACATCACCTTCGGCATCGGCCCCGCCGGCACCGGCAAGACGTATCTCGCCGTGGCCTGCGCGGTGGATGCACTGGAGCGCCAGAGCGTGCAGCGCATCGTGCTCACGCGCCCGGCCGTCGAGGCCGGCGAGCGCCTGGGCTTTCTGCCGGGCGATCTGACGCAAAAGGTCGACCCCTACCTGCGCCCGCTGTACGACGCGCTGTACGAGCTGATGGGCTTTGACCGCGTGCAAAAGGCCTTTGAGCGTGCGCAGCTCGAGATCGCGCCGCTGGCCTTCATGCGCGGGCGCACGCTGAACCACGCCTTCGTCATCCTCGACGAGGCGCAGAACACCACGCCCGAGCAGATGAAGATGTTTTTGACGCGCATCGGCTTTGGCAGCAAGTGCGTAGTGACCGGCGACGTGAGCCAGATCGACCTGCCCAAGGGCGCGACCAGCGGGCTGATCGATGCCGAACGCGTGCTCAAGCGCGTGAAGGGGCTGGCCTTCACGCACTTCACCAGCGCCGACGTGGTGCGGCACCCGCTGGTGGCGCGCATCGTGGACGCCTACGACGCGCAAGGGCGCCCGGCCGCACGCGCTGCGCGCTGATCAAAACTCCTGTTTTGATAGCTGTTCGCGCTTGCCAGACAAGCGCCAGGGCCTTTTTTTATGCAGAACCCGGTGCTGATGACCGTTGCGCCAGCGCCTCGGCCTGCGCGACGGCGCGCTCGTGGCCCAACTGCCGCGCGCGCCGCGCGATGGCCTCCTGCACGCTGCCGTTGAGCGTGGCGAACGTGTCGAACTGCTCGCTGCCGATGGCGCCGCTCGACAGACGGCCGAAGGCCAGCGCCAGCAGATCGTCGGTGTCGCGCTCCACCGCCTGCAGCGCCGGCTCATCGGGCGCCTGCCGCGCGCGCCCCAGCAGACCCAGCAACTGGTCGGTAAAGCGCGCTGCGTTGCGCCGCTGGCGCGCCAGCAGGTAGCTGATCAGCGCACCCACGCCCGAGAACAGGCCCGTCAGCGCCATGGCGCCCACGTACACCAGGTCGCCGTAGCGGTCAAAAAAGCGGTTCTGGTCGCCCGAGAAATAGCCCGCCGCGCCCGGGTGCAGCGGCAGCGCGGCGGCCAGCCCCTCGCCGGTATCGGTTTGCGGCGCCTCGATCGACTTGGCCGACGGCACATCGGCCGCCAGCGCCATGCGGCTGGTGAACAGCAGCCGCGTCACGTCGTTGACCACGCTGACGGGCAACTGCATGCGCGCCACCAGCCGCTGCGTGACGGCCAGCGTGGGCAGCCCCTCGGCCGGCAGCGGCGGGTTGCCGATCAGCGCGCCGCGCGGCAGCTCGACCGCTTCCATCGCCGGATCGCTCTCCACCAGCGCCTCGCCCTCATCAACGCCGAACACCCGCAGCTTGCTGTGGCCCACGCGGTCGGCCAGCGCCAGCAGCCGCGCCCGGCCCGCGCCCTGCAAAGGCGCCAGCGGCATGATCGCGTCCACCTGCTTGTGGTCGATGGCCGCGGCCAGCGTCTCCGGCTCCAGCGGCACCTTGGTCACCTGCGCCGGGTCGATGCCGGCCAGGCGCAGCAGGCTGTCGAGCAGCTCCAAGCTCTCCGGCGTGCCGCGCAGCACGCCCACGCGGTGGCGGCGCAGATCGGCCAGCGAATTCAGCCGCGCCTTGCCGACGACGACAAACACGACCGGCAGCTCGTGCAGCACCGCCACCGTGAGGCGCTGGCGCGGCATCACGTTGCTGCGCACCACGGCCAGGTCGACCTCGCCGGCGTCGAGCGCGCGCGCCAGTTCGCCAAAGCTCTGCTTGCGCACCAGCGTCAGCCGCACCGGCGCGCGGTCGTCCTGCAGCTTGCGCGCAAAAGCGGCTATCACGCGCGCGTGCTCGCGGTCGTCCGGCCCCACGCCCACCTTCAGCCGCGTCGGCATGGCCATGAAAGACAGCACCAACGCCACCACGCCCAGCAACAAAAAGGCCAGTGTGGCAATGAGTGGACCGGGGCGCATGCACGCACTGTAGCGCGAGCGGCCGCCGATAATCGCGCGCACCGCCCGCCGAACCGCCCATGCCTCTGCCGCCGCTCAGCCTGTCGCTGCAATTCGCCCGTTTCGATGGCGCCGCCGCCCACCGCGCCGCCCTGCCGCGCCACCGCGTGGCGCGCTGGGTGCGCCATGCGCTGGGCGACGACGTGCAGGCGGCCGAGATCACCGTGCGCATCGTCGATGCGGCCGAGGGCCAGCAGCTCAACCGCGACTTTCGCGGCAAGGACTACGCCACCAACGTGCTCACCTTCGACTACAGCGGCGCGCCGCTGGTCGCCGCCGACCTGGTGCTGTGCGCGCCGGTCATCGAGCGCGAAGCGCGTGAGCTGGCCAAGCCGCTGACCGACCACTACGCCCACCTGCTGGTGCACGGCACGCTGCACGCGCAGGGCTGGGACCACGAGACCAGCACCGCCGAAGCCGAAGCCATGGAAGCGCGCGAGACGGCGATCCTCGGCGCGCTCGGCCTGGCCGATCCTTACAAGTAAAACAAGGCTCCAGCGCTTGAAGGAAAAGCGCGAGCAGCTATCAATACTGAAGCTTCACGCGGTGGCCACGACACGCAGCGGAATCGTCACCGGCCCGTCGTTGATGAGCGCCACCTGCATGTCGGCGGCAAATTCCCCCATGGCGACCACCGGGTGCGCGGCGCGCGCTTTGGCGACAAAGTAGTCATACAAGCGCCGGCCTTCGTCCGGCGCTGCCGCGCCCGTGAAGCTCGGCCGATTGCCGCCCGACGTGTCGGCCGCCAGCGTGAACTGACTGACGATCAGCAGGCCGCCGGCCACGTCCTGCACGCTCAGGTTCATCTTGCCGGCGGCGTCGCTGAAGATGCGCAGCTTGAGCAGCTTGGCCAGCAGCTTGTCGGCCACCGCGTCCGTATCGCCGCGCTCGGCGCACAGCAGCACCAAGAGGCCCGGGCCGATGGCGCCGACTTCGCGGCCGGCCACCGTAACACTCGCTTGCGAAACGCGTTGAAGAAGGCTGATCATGCTGGGCTATCGTGGGCGCCTTGCCACTTGGACGGAGGAGTGATTGTGATGCGAGCCCTTTCTACCCTGAAACGCCTGACCGCCCCGCTGCTGCTGGCGCTGGCACTGGCGCCCCTGCTGGCCAGCGCGCCGGCGCAGGCGCAAGGCAATTCGCGCGAGGCCACCGAAGCCGCACGCAAGTACCGCGCCGAAAAAGCACGCGGCAACGCGCCGGCGCCGCAGCGCGCGAACGCCACCACGCCCCCGCGCGCCGGCTCGGAAGCGCCGCGCACCGACCAGGCCTACCGCTCCAGCGCCAACCCCAATGCCGACCCCAAGGCCAGCCTGCGCAGCTGCCTCGACCATTCGGGCATGAACATGGCCGCGCGCGACCGCTGCATGCGCCAGCACTGCGAAGGCCGCTGGGGCCAGGGCGACTGCCCGCGCGGCGGCGATTTGATGCCCAGCAGCGGCAGCCAGGCCAACACCCCGCTGGGCCAGTGCTTGCGCGAAGCCGGCGCCAACCCGTTCAAGCGCGACGGCTGCGGCTGGCGCCACTGCCGACCGCGCTGGGAATCGGCCGAATGCCAGGCGCTGCGGCCGCCGCAGCGTGAACCTGGGACTTGACCCCGGAAGTTGCCCCCCTGAGTCGCCTGCGGCGCCTTCCCCCAGGGGACACCGCCAGTGGCCGGGCCAAGCCCGTTCCACGACGTTCCAGCATGGCCTGCTCCGCGGCCTTCTGATTTCTTTCTTTCGGCGAATGTTGCGGGTGACGTCAGTGCGCGTGTGATTCGTGCGCCCCGCCCTCCGGCGGATCGCTCAAGTCCACCGTCAGCGGCTCCACGCCGTCGGGCAGCATCTGGATGCTGGCGTGCAGGGCCGGCACCGCGTCGGCCAGTGCGCGCTCGACTTGCTGGCGCAGATCGTCGGCGCGGCCCAGCGTCCAGCCGGGCGGCAGGTGCATGTGCAGGCCGACGAAGCGGCGCTGGCCGGAATTGCGCGTCATCACGTGGTCGAAGCGCACCAGCGGCTGGCCGCCCTGGTGCAGCGTGAAGCGCGTCAGCACGGCATCGATTGCGGCCTGCTCCTGCCCATCGACCGCCACGTCCATCAGCCCGTGCACCGAGCGGCGCACCAGCTTCAAGCCTTCCCAGACGATGTTCAGCGCCACCGCGATGGCGAGCACCGGATCGAGCCAGAGCCAGCCGGTGACGCCCACCAGCACCAGGCCCAGCACCACGCCGGCCGAAGTCCAGACGTCGGTCAGCAGATGCCGGGCGTCGGCTTCCAGCGTGATCGAGCGGTGCATGCGCGAGGCGCGCAGCATCACCCAGGCCAGCAAGCCGTTGAGCGCAGACGACAGCACGGAGAGCCCCAGGCCCCAGCCCAGTTGCTCCAGGGGCTGCGGGTCGGCCAGGCGCGGCAGTGCCGACCAGATGATGGCCGCCGCCGCGCCGAAGATCAGGATGCCCTCGAAGCCGGCGGAAAAATACTCGGCCTTATCGTGGCCGAACGGGTGGTCGTCATCGGCCGGGCGCTCCGCCACCGTCACCATCCACAGGCCGAACAGCGCCGCGGCCAGATTCACCAGCGATTCCATCGCGTCCGACAGCAGGCCGACCGAGCCGGTGACCCACCAGGCGCCGGTCTTGAGCGCGATGGTGAGCAGAGCCACGACGACGGACACGGTCATCAGGCGGCGCGGGGTAAGCCAAGGATGCGAGGCGGAGCCGATCATGGCCGCTATTGTGCGCCGCGCGTGCCGTCTGCCGATTCAGGGTCAAATCGGACCCTGGCGCTTGCCCCACAAGCGCCAACAGCTATTTTTTTAATAGCAACTCATGCCATCCGAAGCGCTACCGGCTGTTGCAAGCGGGCGCCGATGCGCCCAAACTTGTCTCACGTCAATTCCGGCGGCCGGCGAAGTGCAATACCCTCAAGCGCACAAGGGAATGAAATGAGTGTTCTGGGCGTGGTCGTGCGGGTGTCCCCCGTGCATCGAGAAACGGTTTTGCAGCGGCTGGCCCGCACCCCCGGCGTGGACCTGGGTCCCGACCCGCAGGACGGCCGGCTGATCGCTGTCATCGAGAGCACCGCCGACGACCCCGCCGCCGCCACCATGGCCGCCATTGCCGGCTGGCCAGAAGTACACAATCTCTCGCTGGTGTATGAACACAGCGACGCCGAGCCCGGCGACGCGCCTGGCGAGGCCGAGTTCGACTTTCGCGCCTGGCGCCAGAGCGTGGGCGATTTCGCCCGCGGCCAGACCAGCCGCGACGCCCGCCCATCCGACCTGCCCGCATCGACAAGCGCCGCCCAAGGCGCAGGAGAAGCCTGACCATGAAATCCGATCGCCGCGTCTTCCTCAAATCGCAAGCCATGACGGCCGCCGCAGCGGCTGCCGGCATCCCCATCGTGGCCGAGGCGCAAAAAGCCGCGCCCGCGGCGCCCGCCACCGGCGTGCGCTGGGACAAGGCGCCGTGCCGCTTCTGCGGCACCGGCTGCTCCGTGATGGTGGGCGTGCAGGAAGGCAAGGTCGTCGCCACGCAGGGCGACCCGGAAGCACCGGTGAATCGCGGCCTGAACTGCATCAAGGGCTACTTCCTGTCCAAGATCATGTACGGCAAGGACCGCCTGACCACGCCGCTGCTGCGCAAGAAAAACGGCGTGTACGACAAGAACGGCGAGTTCACCCCCGTGAGCTGGAACGAAGCCTTCGACATCATGGCGCTGAAGTGGAAGGAAGCCATGAAAGCCGCCGGCCCCAACGCCGTGGGCATGTTCGGCTCGGGGCAGTGGACGATCTGGGAAGGCTACGCCGCGAGCAAGCTGTTCAAGGCCGGTTTCCGCACCAATAACATCGACCCCAACGCGCGCCACTGCATGGCCAGTGCGGTGACGGGCTTCATGCGCACCTTCGGCATCGACGAGCCGATGGGCTGCTACGACGACATCGAGCAGGCCGACGCCTTCGTGCTGTGGGGCAGCAACATGGCCGAGATGCACCCCATCCTGTGGAGCCGCATCACCGACCGGCGCCTGTCGCAGCCGAGTTGCAAGGTGGCGGTGCTGTCGACGTTCGAGCACCGCAGCTTCGACCTGGCCGACATGCCCATGATCTTCACGCCGCAGACCGACCTGGCGATCATGAACTACATCGCCCACTACATCATCAGCAACAAGAAATACAACGCCGATTTCGTCAAGAAGCACGTCAACTTCAAGGCCGGCGAAACCGACATCGGCTACGGCCTGCGGCCCAACCACGCGCTGGAGAAAGACGCCAAGGCCAACGGCTACCCCGGCGCGGACGGCAAGCCCAAGACGAATCCGAACGACGCCAAGCCGATCACGTTCGAGGACTACGCCAAGTTTGTGAGCGAGTACACGGCAGAGAAAGTCAGCAAGCTCTCGGGCGTGCCGGTCAAGCAACTGGAAGACCTGGCCAAGCTGTATGCAGACCCGAAGGTCAAGGTCGTCAGCTTCTGGACCATGGGCTTCAACCAGCACACGCGCGGCACCTGGGCCAACAACATGATCTACAACATCCATCTGTTGATGGGCAAGATCAGCCAGCCCGGCAACGGCCCCTTCAGCCTGACGGGCCAGCCCAGCGCCTGCGGCACCGCGCGCGAAGTGGGCACCTTTGCCCATCGCCTGCCGGCGGATATGGTGGTGACCAACCCCGAGCACCGCAAGCACACCGAGGAAATCTGGCAACTGCCCGACGGCACGCTGCCCGACAAGATCGGCCTGCACGCCGTGGCACAAAGCCGTGCGCTGAAGGATGGCAAGCTGCTGTGCTACTGGACCAGCACCACCAACAACATGCAGGCCGGCCCCAACATCAACGACGAGATCTACCCCGGCTGGCGCAACCCCAAGACCTTCGTGGTGGTGAGCGATCCGTACCCCACCGTGAGCGCCATGGCCGCCGACCTGGTGCTGCCCACGGCCATGTGGGTCGAGAAAGAAGGCGCCTACGGCAACGCCGAGCGCCGCACGCAGTTCTGGCGCCAGCAAGTAGCCGCGCCCGGCCAGGCCAAGAGCGACCTGTGGCAGTACATCGAATTCTCCAAGCGCTTCAAGATGGAAGAGGTGTGGCCGCCCGAGCTGCTGGCCAAGAAGCCCGAATACAAGGGCAAGACGCTGTTTGACGTGCTCTACAAGAACGGCAAGGTCAACAAGTTCGCCGTGGGCGATTTGGCCAAGGTCAACGGCAAGTACGTGCCGAACTACGTCAACGACGAATCCAAGGAGCTCGGCTTTTACCTGCAAAAGGGCCTGTTCGAGGAATACGCCGAATTCGGCCGCGGCCACGGTCACGATCTGGCACCCTTCGACGTCTACCACGAAGCGCGCGGCCTGCGCTGGCCGGTGGTCGACGGCAAGGAAACGCTGTGGCGCTTCCGCGAAGGCTACGACCCGTATGTGAAGAAGGGCGAGGACATCAAGTTCTACGGCCACAAGGACGGCAAGGCGGTGATCTTCGCCCTGCCCTACCAGCCCGCTGCCGAGTCGCCTGACAAAGACTATGACTTGTGGCTGTGCACTGGCCGTGTGCTGGAGCACTGGCACACCGGCAGCATGACGCGCCGCGTGGCCGAGCTGCACCGCGCCGTGCCCGAGGCGGTGTGTTTCATGCACCCCGACGACGCTGCAGCGCGCAAGCTGCAGCGTGGCATGCAGGTCAAGATCCAGTCGCGGCGCGGCGAGATCCTGGCGGCGGTGGAAACGCGCGGCCGCAACAAGGTGCCGCGCGGTCTGATCTTCGTGCCCTTCTTCGACGAAAGCCGCCTGATCAACAAGCTGACGCTGGACGCGACTTGCCCCATCTCGAAAGAGACCGACTTCAAGAAATGCGCCGCGCGCGTGGTCAAGGCTTAAATCTGCCTCCAGCGCTTGACTGACAAGCGCTGCCAGCTATTAAATTTGCAGTCTTCATGGCATCCATCAACCGTCGCAACCTGCTGCAAGGCGCCGCCAGCGCCGGCACGGCCGCGCTCGTCGCGGGCGGGGCAGCGGTGTTGTCCAAACCCGCGCTGTCGCGGCCTGCCCAGGCCATCCGGCCGCCGGGCGCGCTGGCGGAGCGCGAGTTTCTCGCCGCGTGCGTGCGCTGCGGCCTCTGTGTGAGGGATTGCCCGCCGCAGAACCTGAAGCTGAGCACCTGGGGCAGCGGCCTGGCCGCCGACGTGGCCATCGGCACGCCCTACTTCGAGGCGCGGCAGATTCCGTGCGAGATGTGCGACCACATCCCCTGCGTCAAGGCCTGCCCCACCGGCGCGCTCGACCATGCGCTGACCGACATCAGCAAGGCCAAGATGGGCACGGCTGTGCTCATTGACCAGGAGAACTGCCTCAACTTCCTCGGCCTGCGTTGCGACGTGTGCTACCGCGTCTGCCCGGTGATCGACAACGCGATCACGCTCGAAAAAATGAGCAACCCGCGCAGCGACCGCCACGCGATGCTGCTGCCCACAGTGCACGCCGAGCACTGCACCGGCTGCGGCAAGTGCGAGAAAAGCTGCGTGCTGGAAGAAGCCGCCATCAAGGTCGTGCCGACGAAGATCGCGCGCGGCGAGTTGGGCCACCATTACCGCAAGAACGTGGTGCAGCGCAGCGACGTCGGTCATGTCGGCGAAACGCGCGCCGGCGACAAGGTGGAAGCCACGCCCGGCCTGCCGACGTTCGACCAGCCGATCATCCAGCGCCTGCCCGATGTGCCGCACGAGGGCGATCTGAACCCGTTGCGGTCGGGCGCGGCGCCGTACAACCCGGCGCCCATCCTCGGCAGCAAGCCAAGGGGCGCGCCATGAATACTGCCACCCCGGTTTCAACACCAAGCAAGCCTCTTGCGCCCGTCCCGAAAGCGCAAGCAGCTACAAAAAACAAAGCAACCAGCCCGAGCGCCGAGGCCATCCGCGAAAAAGGCTGGTGGAAGGCGCACCAGTGGCTGGTGCTGCGGCGCCTGTCGCAGTTGTCGATCCTCGCGCTGTTCATGCTCGGCCCGCTGGCGGGCGTGTGGCTCGTCAAGGGCAACCTGTCGTCGAGCCTGACGCTGAACACGCTGCCGCTGACCGACCCGTTCCTGCTGGCACAAGTGATCGCCGCGCGCCACTGGCCGGAGACCGCCGCACTGCTGGGCGCAGCGATCGTGATCGTGTTCTACGCCCTCATCGGCGGCCGCGTGTTCTGCAGTTGGGTGTGCCCGGTCAACATGGTGACCGACGGCGCGTCGTGGCTGCGCCGGCGCTTCAACATCACCACCGGCCGCGCGCCCAAGCGCGAGCTGCGCTACTGGATTCTGGGCGCCGTGCTGGTCATGAGCGCCGCCACCGGCATGGTGGTGTGGGAGGCGGTCAATCCCGTCAGCCTGATGCACCGCGCGCTCATTTTCGGCGGCGTGGTGGCCTGGGGCGGCGTGGCGGCGGTCTTTTTGTTTGATCTGTTCGTCGCCCCGCGCGGCTGGTGCGGCCATGTATGTCCGATGGGCGCGGCGTACCACCTCATCGGCAGCAAGAGCCTGCTGCGCGTCAGCGCCCAGCACTCGTCCAAGTGCAACGACTGCGCCGACTGCTATGCCGTCTGCCCCGAGCCGCACATCATCCCCATCCCGCTCAAAGGCAAGGCCGGCGCGCTGCCGGTCATCCAGACTGCCGACTGCACCAACTGCGGCCGCTGCATCGACGTGTGCAGCAAAGATGTTTTCGTATTTACCCACCGATTCCACACCCGGAGAGATTGATGACCAAGTTCATCGCCCTGTTCAAGACACTGCTCGTCGCGGGCGCGCTGGCCACTGGCGGTGCCCAGGCCCAGACGGCGCCCTCGGCCGCCGCCAACGCCGCACCCAGCGGCCCTGCCGTGAAGCTGGACAGCCTGCGCGGCGGGGTGCCGATTCAAGACACCATCGCCATCGCGCCGGCGCGGCAAGAGCGTGACACCCGCCCCATCGACCGCGACTTCGTGCAGCAGCCGCCGCTTATTCCGCACACCATCAATGGCTACCAGATCACCAAGAACTTCAACAAGTGCATGGACTGCCATGCCTTCAACAAAGCCAAGGCGGCCGGTGCCACGCGCGTGAGCGTGACGCACTTCCGCACCCGCGAAGGGCAGGAGCTGGACAACATCAGCCCGCGCCGCTACTTCTGCACCCAGTGCCACGTGCCCCAGACGGATGCCCGCCCGCTGGTCGAAAATACCTTTACCCGTGCCCGTGGCCTGCGCTAGTCGATGAGCCCGAAAATCGGCGCTGGCGCTTGATACATAAGCGCGAGCAGCTATCAAAACCAGAGTGAATCGCCGGAAAACACTGCCATGGACGACCAGAAACCTTCGCCCGCACCCCTTGACCCTCCGCCGCGCCCTGGCCTGCTTACCCGCTTGCTGGCCATGGTGCGCACGCGCCGCTTCGCCATCCTGTCCTCCGCCTTCGTGGCCGGCATCCTGTTCTGGGGCGCCTTCAACACCGCCATGGAATGGACCAACCGCGAGGAGTTCTGCATCTCCTGCCACGAGATGCGCGACAACGTCTACGCCGAATACCGCAACACCATCCACTTTCAGAACCGCACCGGCGTGCGCGCCACCTGCCCCGACTGCCATGTGCCCAAGGAGTGGACGCACAAGATCATCCGCAAGATCCAGGCCAGCAACGAGGTGTGGCACCACCTGCTGGGCAGCATCGACACGCCCGAAAAATACAACGCCAAGCGCGCCCAACTGGCCGCCAACGAGTGGGCGCGCATGAAGCGCACCGACAGCCGCGAATGCCGCAACTGCCACCACTTCGACTTCATGGACTACAGCGAACAGAACCGCCGCGGCGCCGCCACGCACCAGGCCGCGTTTGCCGCCGGCCAGACCTGCATTGACTGCCACAAGGGCATCGCGCACACGCTGCCGCCGATCGAGCAGCACATCGGCGCGCCCAAGCCCAACCCGGCCGATCTGGGCAAGCCGGAAGTGCAGGCGCCGGTGAACTGAACGGCGCACCCATCGCGCGTCAAGGCCGTCCTCAAGCGACGGCCTTTTTCATGCGCTCACCACATCGACTTCGCCGCCCGCCCTAACCACTCGGCGTCATACGTCGTGCTGTCGATGGCGCCCTGCGACGTGCGCTGCCGCGCGGGCTGCAATCCATGCCGTCCGGGCCCACCGTGGCGATGGCGACGAAGGGCGACAGCTCGATGTAGCGCTGGTATTCCGGGATCAGGCGATCCAGTTCCTTGGCTGTGGAGGCCAGCGTGGGCGCGGGTTGGTACAGCGCTTCGAGCGGCTCGGGGGTGGCGATGAAATTCATGGTCAAAACAGCCTCCAGCGCTTGATGTATAAGCGCGAACAGCTATGAAAAATGTAGTATTTGCCTTCACGGATGCGCACGATGGCCTCGTGACGCAGGGTGGGCGCAGGCACACGCCTGATCCACGTTGCGCTCACGCCAACACCCAATCATCACCGTCTGCGCACACGCGGCCCTCGTGCATCAAGTGCGCCAGATGCATCCCGATGCTGCGCCGTTCAGCACACGCGATCCACGGCAGCGCCACGCCGGGCGGATAGAGAATGCCGCGCGCCACCAGTTCGTCCAGCGTGTGCGGGCGCTCGCGCAGGTAGGCCAGCAGCTTGTCGTCGCGCTCGTCAATCTTACCCGCGAACTGATTCAGCGCGTCGAGAAAGGCCGCGCGATCGGTCAGCACGCCCCGGTGGTGCGAGGTCACCCACACGCACGCGTCGATCTCACGCACCTTCTGCAACGACTGGCGGAACTGGCCCAAGTCAGACGTGGCATCGCCGTAATACGGCCCAAAGCCCGTCAGGTCGATGTCGCCGATGAAAGCCACGCCACCCGGCTCGACCACCAGCGCGCAATGCCCAGCCGTGTGGCCCGGCAGGTGGTGCGCGCGCACGCGCACGCCGCCGCCCAGATCCCACGTGGCGCCATCGGCATACGCAGTGGCGTCCGGGCGCGGCTGGTAATGAAAATCGCGCTCGATTATCGGCCGCAGCACGGCCAGCACCTCGGGCGGGTAGCCGTAGTGGCGACTCAAGCCGGACCACGATTGCGCGGCCGCCAGATCGGCCTCGTGCACCTGCACCCGCGCGCGCGGCAGCCGGTGCAGGCCGGCCATGTGGTCTTAATGCACGTGGCCCAGGATCACCGCGTCCACCTCGTCCAGCGCGGGGCCGATGCGGTTGGCGACCCGCGGCGTGTCGAACGCAACGCGCGTGTCGGCGCCCTGCACGATGACCTGGTTGCCATCGGGGTACTTGCCGGATTTTTCGCCCAGGTAGACGTGTACGGAGCCGAAGGTCAAGCAGTTCATCGCACTAGGGTTCCAGGCTGTCCGCCGACGTGAGCGTCCAGACCCGCTTCAGCGGCAGCATCGCCCGTACGTCGGCGTCCAGCTTGTCGTACACCGTGAGAAGCTCGTCGATCAAGTCATCGGCATCCCACAAACGGGCATGGAAGAACTGCTGCGCCTCTTCCCTGTTGATGCTGGTCTTAAAGCCGCCCCAACTCACCAGCAAACCATGCGTCGCGTTCACTTTCTTCATGACGCCGCCCAATGCGTCGAGCACCGCGCGTTCCACCGGAGACTGCTGCGATTTCACCTGCACGCAGATGCGAGGCTCGGCAAAGCCGAACGTCCCCGGCGCGGCCAGGATGTCGACGCCACCATCCGGCCCCGGCGGACTCAAATAGGTCTTGAAACCCTGTGCGCGCAAGATGGCCCCGACCAACTCGGCGAGGCCGTGGCCCTTGAACTTCGCAAGAATTCTGCGCGTGATCTGGTCGCGCGCTGTTTGTTCGATGTCCAACATCTCGTCGACCTCGTCGTCACCTGGTTTGACGACGCCCTTGGTCGACTTTTGCGCAAGCGCGGCTGCATCCGCCTTCCAACCTGCTGCTGCGATCGCGTTGACGCGCGTCTCGGCGTCGTTCTTCGCGATGCGGCACACGGTCATGAACGCACCGAACGAGTACAGCAAATCCTGAGCGAATGCGGTTCGCGGCACGTCGGTGTTGAGCCATCTCACCTTGATGCTGTGGCGGTAGACGGGCTCTGCCTTGGCGTCGAACGCGTACCCGCTCTGAACCTCGGCGAACGCGAT
>Ga0116169_1001982_pt1 | contig 15742 bp, 15 predicted proteins | sample AD_UKC130_MetaG_FD_89796 | JGI IMG/M metagenome (GOLD analysis project Ga0116169, IMG submission 89796) | Active sludge microbial communities of municipal wastewater-treating anaerobic digesters from Canada - AD_UKC130_MetaG | ecosystem: Engineered > Bioreactor > Anaerobic > Digestate | place...
GCAATTCAATATTTTTTGAAAGCGCTGTTATTGGACTGGTTAGTATTCCCCTTGGTATCTTAAGTGGGCTAGGAGGCCTTGGACTTACCTTTTTGTTTATCAATCAAAATATGCTCTTAACAAATACTAATGAAAAACTTTTGGTGAAAGTTACACCTGAGTCTTTGCTCTTAGCCTGTGCTGTTTCCATCCTTACCATTTTTATCTCTACTTATCTGCCGGCTCGCAGAGCTTCTAAGGTGTCAGCTATTGATGCCATTCGCCAAACAGCAGATATTAAAATTACCGGTAAAACAGTAAAGACTTCAAAATTGGTCCGAATGCTCTTTGGCATTGAAGGTGAAATCGGTCTGAAAAATCTTAAGCGAAACAGGGGACGATATAAAGCTACTGTTTTTTCTATAGTCATAAGTATTGTCTTGTTTTTATCCATATCCTTTTTTATCGAAAATTTTGTTAAATCGGTGGAATTAACTCAGCGAGGGAACAATTATGATATTAAAGTATTAGACATAAGGGAAGATGCTGAGCTTAAGGATTGGCTCAATGCACGTAACGAGATTACACAGTATGTTTTTGTTCAGGAGTTCAGCAGAACCACCACCTGGCAGAAAGAAGAAATGGTACCCCAGAAATTGCGGGAAGAACTTGAAAAGGATATGGAAAGCGATAATAATGTTGATGATGCCTATGCAAATGGAAAATACTCTTTTAATCTTTATTTTTTTCCTTGGATGATAATGCGCTGAAAGTTTATGCTGAAACTGTGGGAGCAGACTTTAGCAAGCTTATTGATCCTAATCGGTTATCGGGAATTTTGGTTAATAAAACTTCCTACCGGGACTATGAAACGGGAAAATATGTTTATACTAAAACTACTGAAGCGAAGGTAGGGGATAAGCTCGATGTATTATCGGAAGCGAATACCGGTGAAAATAACGAAGAAAAATATATAGACCGGGTAGAAATTGCTGCCTTGGCCGATGAACATCCCATGGGTATTTACGATCCGGGGATAAGAGGATTAAGTATTATTGTTTCTGAATCAACTCTTGATCGTTTGACCAAAGAAACAGGCAGCGATATACCGCAAACCGATATGTACATTAAAAGCAGTGATCCTCAGGCTACCCGGGAGGCTCTAGAGCAAAGAACGGATTTGAATATCTACAATACCTATGAGTCCAGGGAAAAGGGAGAAAAGATTTTACTATTTGTCTCAATTTTTACCTATGGTTTTATTACCCTGATTACACTTATATCCATTGCCAATATCTTTAACACTATTTCTACCAGCATTGCACTGCGCCGCCGGGAATTTGCCATGTTAAAATCCATAGGTATGACACCTAAAGGTTTCAACAAAATGATTAATTTTGAAAGTATCTTCTATGGTCTTAAAGCATTACTTTACAGCTTGCCCATCAGTGGAATTGTTATGGTACTGCTCTATCGTGCTTTTAGTAAATCCTTTAACTATGAATTTACCTTGCCTTGGGGAAATATCTTCATAGCTATGGTGTCAGTCTTTATAATCGTCGGTTCAGCTATGTTTTACTCCAGTGCGAAAATAAAGAAAGAAAATATCCTTGATGCCTTGAAACAGGAAAATATTTAAAAGTAAAAAGCCTCAATCCGTTATAGCAATAAGCTCCCCTTTCGGTAGACAGTGAAATAATAAACTTTTTACTTGAAGGTGGGAGCACTTTATTTTTGCAAAATGCTATGAAACCTTAGAAAGGATAGTTTAATATGTATTATAAAGTATTAGTTGAAGTATATTCAACCTTTAAATGGAAGGATAGAGTAGATTCAGATAATTAGACTCATTTTAGTTCAAACAAAAAATAGCAAAATATTAAATTGAAAAAGGGATAGTATATATTTTAGGGAGTGATTTTAAAATGGGAAAAAACAAAACAAAAGGAATCAATTCCGATCCTATGAAGCAGAAAAGTCAAGAGCTTGAAGATACAAAGAGGATTTCCAAAGGATTTTATAAAGAAAAACCGACCCATGCAAAATAAGAAATGTGACTAAAAAGAACCGGTGCTTGCTTTATTGCAACCGGTTTTTTTTAACTGCAAATTTGGCAGCAAATACTTTTGGGAAAAGTAGGGAAGGAAAGCTTTTTTAGCTTAATAGTACAAGACGAATAAAATATTCACATCACAAAAATAAAAGATTCCGTGTTTCACATCCTTTAAATTTCGATAATAAATTTACGAATGCATAAAAAATACATTATCCTTTTCATGTTATTTGCAAAAAATTCGATAGCCAGCTATTAATTTCAATATATTATCGAAATATATAATGTAATTTGATAGAATTACCTAGAGATACATAAAGAAGAGCAAAATATATTTTGATGCTGAAAAGAAAAAGTTTATCATAATTTTGGTAGCGTTGATACTCTAAAGTTAATATAAAGATATATGTTCTAATTGGAGGTCAGTTTATATGTAAGAGAAAAAATATCATATTTCGTTTTTTGAATGTTTTTATTTTTAAATCTATTATGGGGGATTGTAATAATCATTGCATTGATTGCAAGTCCGACTTGGGAAATCTTTATTACGATGTCTTTAATTGGGTTAATTACAATGGCACTAACTACAGCTGGTATATTTTTATTGAATCCTATAAAAATAAATGAAAATGGATTTATTATTAAAAATCAACAGTCAAGAACTTTGACTTTTAATTGGGAAGTTATAAATTGGGATGATATATAGGGTGTAAAGCCGATAACTTTAATATGTTATAAATATTTGCAATTATTTTGTAAAGGTCATACAAAACCGCTTCGGATACCTTTATCCCTCAGGAAAAAGTCTATGTTTATTGAAGACTTAATTAGGTATGTTCCCGATGAAAATCCATTGAAAACTTATATTACCACAGGCAAGATAGTCGAGGTTACTAAACCGGCACAAGTTGATGACTTAGAAAACAGTAAAATGTCTGAAGAACAAATCGGTAATATATATGCGTATGAAGTGTATAGAGCAAAACAAGCTTTAAGGATTGGATCATTTGTTTTTATTTGATTGCAGGACTTTCGATGATAAATACTATTGTCATCTTTGTTGAGGGCAACAGGAGTTTTTGGTATTTTTATTGTTTTAGGATATTTTGCAAATAAGAGACATCAATGGAGCTTTAAAATGGGAATGGTTGTATATTTTTTTGATATGCTTTTTGCTGTAGCACTTGAAGATTTTTTGTCTATTGCTATACATGTGGTTGCTTTGATTGCTATCTATATAGGTTTGGAAGCAAGCATTAAGCTGAATGAAATTGAGAAAAAACGCATAAGTATTGTTACTTAATTTTAAGGCTATAAATTCCATAATAAGCTGATATTCGGATTAGTAGTCGAAAGTGAATACATTAAAATATTAATAGATTTTCTAAATTAAGTTGGAAGGTATCAAAATCTGTTATCGTTTAAAAAAATAACAGACATTATATTAGCTGAAGTTTCTGTACCTGGACGAAGATGGAAATATAATTTGTGGAAGATGGAACTTAATTTATTTTGTCTATTGTTAAATATGAGTTAAATAGCTTTTACTGGTGAAGAATAAAAAAGCAGGAAAAAACCTGCTTTTTTAGGAGAAAAATATAAATTTGAGTAGTTTGTTTTAGCAATATATACTATATAATATGTACTATAAAGTAGTAGTTGAAGTATATTCAACCTTTATGGAGTCATCTTTCTGACGGACCAATTTCGCCTTGTTTCCTTTTCCGTCTTCAATATTGAGCTTTTCAAGCTTACAGTCAATAAAAAAGTTTACCACGGTGCTTTCTACAAAAGCAGCCCAATTTTGCTTTCTTTCATTAATATCTTCGTCTTTTGTTGCTTCAATAAGAGCTTCGATATTATTTACTTTATCTTTTGTAGCCATTGTTTTTCCACCTTTCGATAAATATTAATATATTAAAAACATTTTAATAATAACACTTTTCCAGGACCAGTGAAAGATAAAAAAATATTTCCGGAAGCTTTTGAGGCAAAGCATCATCATTCAACAAACTAGACTTGGGAAATGCTGATAATTAAAGCTTTTTTGCTTTGTTAAAAAATGTCATAATATTTAATTGTGATTGGTTAACTTATGTTATTTAAGTAAAAAAGTATAAAATTTATTTCAAGTCAAAACAATTTCCGTATGCTTTAGCTTCACATAAATAAGCTAATGAATACATTGACTATGGACTGAGGCATATAGTACACTTAAAGCGGGACATATCAATATATTTGTATTCGTCTATCCCTATGAACTGCTCTTAATGGAAGCAATACAGTAAACATAGTTTTTTATTATAAAAGTTTGTAATTTCTGTTTCAAGGAATCTGAATTGATAGGCATATTCTTATTGATTGAATAGGTATTTTTAAGGATTTGTTGAAAAAAGGAGTATTAAGTAAATTATAAAGGGGAAAAAACTTATGTTTGGAAAAAGAATTTCTTTAGCTGTTCTAATATCCATTATTGTTGTTATATCGTTTAATTCAGTGTCTGCCCAAAAGGAGAATTCTGCAGTTTCAACATCTAAGCCTATAATAGGGGATTTAAACGGCGATTTTAACTTTAATTCCATAGATTGTGCTTTAATGAAAATGTATTTATTGGGAATGATTAAAAGTTTTGAAGTTGAAGATGAACTATATGCTGCGGATGTTAATGGCGATACATTGATTAATTCAATAGATTTTGCTTATATGAAGCAGATGTTGCTTGGAATGATAAACGAGTTTCCTAAAAAATCTATGGAAGGCTTTGTTCAGGTGGCCTGTGGAGAATATCATACAATAGCATTAAAGAAAGATGGAACGGTATGGACATGGGGATACAACTCATATGGGCAGTTAGGTCTTGGTGAAGCAGGGGAAATTGAAAGAGTACCGAAAAAAATTGACGGACTTGAGAATGTTGTTAAAGTAGCGGCCGGCAGCAGACATTCCCTGGCACTTAAAAAAGATGGAACGGTTTGGGCATGGGGGTATAATTACTATGGCCAGTTAGGAGATGAATCCAACACTCGGAGAAATACTCCTGTTCAAGTTAAAGGACTTACGGGAGTTAAGGATATTGATGCCGGTGATTTCTTTTCTATTGCATTAAAATACGACGGAACTGTATGGGGATGGGGATACAATTATAAAGGACAAATCGGATGTGGCACAGGAATTAACAGCAATGTGCCGCTGCAGGCTGTCGGGGTTAGCAATATAGTTCAAATATCTGCAGGGGATGAACATGTATTGGCTTTAGACAAGGATAAAAATGTCTGGGTATGGGGTGCCGGTGACAAAGGACAGCTGGGAAACGGCACTGTAGCCTCTTTTTTAAGAATACCTGAGAAACTGGGCAGCATATCCGAAGTTAAGTCTGTGGAAGCAGGTACAATGATATCGGCAGCAATAAAGGAAGACGGCTCCTTATGGATATGGGGAGATAATACCTATGGAATTGCGGGAAACAGCAGCAAAATGAACAGTACTCCAGTCCAAAGGAAAGATATATCCGGTGTGAAAACAATAGTGCTGGGTCAATACTGTGCAGCAGTTTTAAGAAGTGACGGAACTGTGTGGACTTGGGGTAAAAACACCAATGGAATACTGGGCTTAGGGACAGCTTTAGATTCGGAAATCCCCTCAGTTGTTTCAGGAATCGGGGATGTTGAGAAAATTTCTTGCGGGAAAACGCATATGGCCATAATTAAATCCGACGGTACTTTATGGACTTGGGGTTACAATATATATGGGCAACTGGGGAACGGAAATGTTGATTATATTACAGAACCTGTAACCATAAAAGGTATTTCCGATATAAGTAAGATATCCTGCGGAGGAAAACATGTTTTAGCTATTGACCGGAACAGGACTTTGTGGGCCTGGGGAAATAATGATTATCTTCAGCTGATTGACGATGGCGGTTTGACGGCAGATTCGGGAGCGAAAGACTATTGTATTCCTTTTGCTGTTAAGTCAGAAAAGGCTGTAAAGGACATAGTAGCTGCATATAATCGGTCTTTGGTGATTTATGAGGATGGAGAAGTCTGGATATATGCTGCAAGAAACACTGTATCGGGAGATGAACAATCGGAATACCGGCCATATAAAATTGATGGACTTGAAGGCGTGACTAATGTATCGGTAGGGAAAAGTCATATTTTAGCATTGAAAAATGATGGATATGTATACTCTGCCGGAAACAGCTATTGGGGACAATTGGGAGATGGAAGTCAGACTCATCACAACAGCTATTCCGAGACTTTTAATCTGACAAAAGCCAAAAGCCTGACAAATATTGTGGCTGTTTCGGCAGGCAGTGAACATTCCGTTGCTTTGAAAAATGACGGAACGGTTTGGACATGGGGAAGCAATCAATATGGTGAGTTGGCTCACGGAACCGATACTTTTAGCCTGGAACCGGTACAGGCAGAAGGCCTTGAAAATATTTGCGCCATATCTGCCGGAAACAATTATAATCTGGCATTGAAAGAAGACGGAACGGTATGGGCCTGGGGGGATAATACTTACGGGCAGCTGGGCAATGGGTCAACCAATAAAACCAATGTGCCTGTTCAGGTCAAGGGCCTAAAAAATATTGTGAAAATTGTTGCAGGAAGAGACAGTTCCTTTGCCATTTCAATGGACGGAGATGTATGGGCATGGGGGAAAAACAATTGCGGACAATTGGGAGACGGAACTACGGAGAATAGACTAACACCGATAAAAATAGAAGCCTTTAAGGGATGCAAGTCTATTGTTTCAGGCATGGATTTTACCATGGTATTGATGAATGACGGTACTGTCATTGGTGTGGGAAGCAATGTAAGCGGTGTTATGACAATAGGCTTTTCCGATAGAAGTTTTATACCGATAGAAGTAAAAATTGAATAAGGCGTTTAAAAGTTGACATAAATTAAAAACACTTATGTAAGTTGGAATTTTTGATTTGGCATTTACAAAGTTTAAAAAATTACTTCATGGTTATTGTCAGTTAAGCAGTTGCTTAAAACATCTCAATTTGCATAAGGTGTTATTTTTTTGATTTACCCATATTTTTTTATTATTTTTCTTTTGTTTTCGGTTCAGAAAGTTGTGTACTGCAGTTTTATTTAAAAGCTTTACTGTTTGAAATATTTGGTATGTATTAACTACCGACAAAAAATTGGTTCAATTTCGAATGAACTTTAAAGGGAAGTGATATTTAAGTGGACATGTGGTTTTTTGGCATGCGAACGCCCGAAAAGAGATCTTTTATTGATATATTGCAGCGTATAAAAGCTGGCGATAAACTGTTAAAGGACAGATTTATTAGTGATTACAAGCCTTTCATTATTAAATCTGTTTCCCAAATACTCAACAATAGATATATAGATATAGAAAACAGTGAGGAATATAGTGTTGGGTTGATTGCTTTTAATGAAGCTATTGAAAAATACGATAAAGACAAAAAGTGCAGTTTTAAAAAAATTTTCATACCAGGTTATGCAGCGAAGGTTAATAGATTACCAAAGAAAGAATGAAAAGAGCTCAAAAGTGTATCCTTTTTCATACTTTGAAGAGGATGAGAGCCACGATTTTGAGTATAGGTATTTGGTAGAGAGAGATACAGACCATGTTTATAATTTTGAAGTTCGCGAAGAGTTTGCTTCGTTTGTGAACAAAATGAAGGATTTTGGGATAACCATGGATGATTTGGTAAAAAATATGCCCAAACACAGAGATTCCAGAAAGACTTGTGCGAAAATTGCAAAATATATAGCTGAAGATGACGAATTATATAAAAAGTTTAATACAAAGAAAACTATTCCGTTTAAAGATATAGCTGATTATATCGATGTTAGTCAACGAACAGTCGAACGCAACAGAAAATACATCATTGCGTTGGTGCTAATTCTTAAAAGCGATCTTGATATTATAAAGAACTACATTAAAAATTTGGAGTAATCGAGGTGAATTGATATTATGGAATGTTTAGGGGTAGTACTTCAAATAAAAGATAATAAAGCATATCTTATGACCGATAGCTGTGAAGTTGTATGTATAAAGAAACAACCTGGTATGTATGAAGGAATGGAGATAACATTTGATTATTCGGAAAAGATAAATATTTCCAATACATTTGTTAAGTATTCTTCTGTTGTAGCCGGTGTGGCAGCTGTTTTTATTGCAATTATGTTATATATAGGCATGCTGCCTTCAAATCGCATTTATGCTTATATAGATGTTGACTTGAATACAAATTGGCAACTGATGGTCAATAAGGACAATAAGGTCATAGATGTCAAGATAAATGACAGTAATTCAAAATTTTTAATGGAGGGCTTAAACTTTAAATCAAAACCGTTGGACAAAGTTCTTGTAGATATGGTTGAAAAGCTCAAAAATAACGGTATGATTGATTTGAACTCCCAAAATAAAGTTTTGATAACAACTTGTCTTAATGATGATGAAATAAAAGATGAGGAGCAGGGATACAAGAATTTGGAGCCGTCTTTTAGAAAAATAAAGGATGAACTATTGGACAGAAATATTGAGACATATTTTTTAAAAGCCGAATCGGAAGATAGAAAGCTGGCTGCTGACAATAATATTTCAGTTGGAAGATATTCAATATATAAAAACAGTAAAGAAAAAGGGATAAACATTGATTTGGAAAAACTGAAGGAAAATAACATCAGCGAAATTCTTGAAAAAGTAGATGTTGGCAACGAGCTTGATATAGACAAAAGCAATACCGATCAGAGCAATCAAAATTTGATACCTACAGATAACGGAAAAGAAAACAATGGGGACAAAAACGGAAATGAGAAAAAAGGAAATGACAAAAACGGTAATAACAAAAACGAAAATGAGAAAAAGGGAAATGAGAGTTATAACAGTGAAGATATCGATTTATCCCTTGGCGGAACTGGTGATATAGATGCACTTAAATCTTTGGAAGCTGCAAATATTGAGACACAAAAGGTAATACAAGCAATACAGCAGCAGGTATATAAGAATATAGCTAATGAAACGGAAAAAGCAAACATGGAGATTTCTAAAATAAAATATGACCCGAGCATGAGTATCGAGCAAAAGAATAAAAAGATAAAAGAGATTGAATCGGAATTAATCAAGAAGATTGAGCAAATTAAAAAAGAGGGAAATGAGAAAGCACAAGCCGAACTGTCCAAGCTTGAAAAGAAAGCAAAGGATTTATTGCCGCAAATAAAATAAAGTTTAAGTGGATGCTAGCATCATGGCTTATTAAATGGTATAATTGTTTTAGAAATATATGCATTGGAAATAGATGTATTAGAAATAAAAAATAGATATATTAGAAATAGAAGGTTTTTGGGAATGGGGGGCTAAGGGTGAAAAAACTTGGCACAATAACAATTTTTACAGCAATTATTTTAAACATCATGGGGAATAACGTTGTTGCCAAGAATGTTGGACCAGAAGTATCAATAAATATCCAGGGGGAAGCAAAACCGGATGCTTTGCAATCAGTCAATACATCCTGGTCATTTTCGTATACTCATGCCGATAAGGATATATATAATCCTTCTGTCAGTTTTCAACCCAAACAGGAGTTTGCAGGGTATAATCCATGGTGGTCACCGGGATTTGACACACAAAAGAAGATAGAAACACCTCCAAATTATACAGAAAATAATCCATGGTCACCTCCAAAAATGGACATACCGTCAATGGGATCAAATCCAGTGCCATATATGGAATACAATCCGTGGATGCCACCGACTCCGGAGGTGCCAACGCCTATGCCAACACCTACACCTGTAGCTACTCCTACACCGGTGCCCTATATCGGATACAATCCATGGATACCGCCTACTTTTGAGGCACCAACATCGGCAGCAACGCCAATACCTTATATGGGAAACAATCTATGGAAACAACCAAACATGGAAATACCGGCGAAAATACCTTATAACGGATACAATCCGTGGATGCCGCATATGATAGAGACACCAACACCTATACCGACACCAACGCCTACACCTGTTGCAACACCTACACCTACAGCAACACCTACAGCAATACCGACACCGGTACCTTATATCGGATATAATCCATGGATACCGTCCCAAGCGGTACCACCGACACCGGCAGCAACAACAGCACCCTATTTTGGATATAATCCGTGGGGTATACCGCCAATGGAAACACCGAAGCCTGCGGTAACACCAATGCCCTACACGGGATACTATCCGTGGGTACCGCCCATGTTTAATATACCGAATTCGACTGTGTATCCGTACGGTATTTACAATCCGTGGGCTATGTATAGTTACCCATATGGAACAGATGTACATAAAGATAACGATACTAAAGGTGCAACGGATTCTCAAACAGAAAATTTAAAAAATGATTACTCTCTGGAACTTTCGATAGGCGGTGATTTGAGTTTTGACTGGCAGCTTGCACAAGTAAATTATGAATTGGAGAAGGCAAGGCAAAAATTATCCAATTTGCGAAACAACTCAAAACAAAAAATTGACGCTGCCATTAAACAAACAAGATATAAAATTAGTTCTATTGTTAATAATGATGACTTAGATTCTAATATTAAAAAATCGGAGATAAAGAAGTTGAAAAGTTCTCTTGAGAACGAAATAAAAAATATTAAAGAAGATGCAGCAAAACAAGCTAAGATTATTATAGACAATCAGAATACAACTATTAAAAATATATTCAAAGCAAAATAAAACGGATGTTTATAAATTATAGAGCCCTTGAAAAGGAGATTCAAGGGCTCTATAATTTATTTCCTCTGCTTGGGAAAAAAGCTTTTGAAACCGAACATTCGGAAAAGCTCCTCTGTGCTGTTAGCGGATAAATACGGTTGTATTAACCGGAATATTATTTGAAAACCATTCACTGTCTTCAAGAGGCATTCGGATGCATCCGGCGGATGCCACCGTACCGAGGGTATTGTCATAAATTGTCCCATTCCGTTTTACTTTTACCGAATGGAAGAAGTAGGATGAATAGAAACCCACATAATTTTTTACCCAAGCATTATTGCCTGCAGGCATCCAGGTGCCTCTGTTATTATTAATGGAAAAAGTACCTTTTATGGTTGGCGAAATGTTTTTTCCTGTGGCACAGGGTATTTGCCTGGTGAGTTTCCAACTGTTTTCGCTTCGTGTAAATATATTGATAAGTTGCCTTTTTAAATCCACCCATATAAGGTAATTTGTCGGACTTTTAAGCTTAAAATAATCGTTTACAAAAAACTCCGTTTCGGAAGGATATAATTTTTCCTCCAATTTTTCGAATTTAGTATCAATGGACAGGTATTCACTTTTTGTCCATCCGGTTATGGTGTCGTTTTTTATATAGTACCACTTGTAATCTTTATCCCTTATAATTTCAACCTTTCCGCCTTTGATATAGGATGTAGCTTTTGATGCGCCTATTGAAGGGTATATAGGTGTGTTGTTTTTGGCGGTTGCATAGACAAAATGTTCGGGAACCAGATCTTCGACGCTTATGTCAGTATTTATCGATAATTCCTGATAATACATGTGTATTGTTTTAGTATTAGGACCCCAGAATATTTTTATTCCTAAGTTTTTAGCCAAAGCAGCCAAAGGGATATATATACGATGGTCATATTTTTCTGTTTTGTGTTCAAGATATGTTGCATGGCTGCTTGCATATATTATTCGGCTGTCGGGGAAAAATTGCAAATGTATTTTATCTTTTAACAAAAGTTCTATGCTATTGCTTTCAACATAAACTCTGTCATTTATAATTTTGATATCTTTAAATTCATACGGTTCTGAATTGCAATAATAGTATACATTCTCCGAAACGCTTAAATTGTTTTCGAAAAAAGGCAGACTGTCAATTTCGACAATTTTGGATATGGAATTCGTTTTAATTTCATAGCCGAAGGTTTCCGCAACAGGTTCTAAAGGCACAAAACTCAAACCGTTTTCAATAAAAGGTGCATGGGAAAGTTGAATTTTACTGCCGTTGATATAGGCTGTTTCCTTGCCGATATTCATATGAACATATTTTCCGTTCTTTTCAAGAATTATGGTTTTATCTTCTGAAATCCAGTCAAGATTGATTTTAAGAAACTGTGACAATTCCTTTATTGGGGCTAATACAGAGTTTTCTGTAACTTTCGGTTCGCCTGACAATATCCGGCCGCCTATCAAAATCTTATAAGGTTTATTTCTCATTGAAAACTCTTTCAAATCGGGATGGGCAAAGCCGTATTTCAATAAGGTTTCAGTGCAGTTGAAAACCGTATTGCTGTCGGTTCCAAAAACTACTGAGATTAATTCTATTCCTTCATTGTTCATTGCCGCAGAGACAAACACATTACCGGCATTAACAGAGTACACGGCTTTTACTCCTGTTATTTTAAAATCTTCATAGGTTTTGTCCAATAACTTATTGGTGTTTTGGAATGTTCTTGCTTCTTTGTGCATGTTGGTAGGAGGAACTGTAACGGTTTTCATAGATACTATATTACGAAATTCTTCTATGTTCATGGCGTAGCGGGTGATTAGTGCAAGGTCAAGGGCAGTGGTTTGCTGATTTGAATAGTCCATACCATCTGTTCCGTCCAAACCGACAGGGTTTGTGTATGTAGTGTTTAATGCACCAATTTCTTTTGCCTTTTCGTTCATTTTTCTAACAAACTCATCTTTATTTCCGAATACATTTTCTGCTATGACATTGGCACATTCTTTGGCTGATGCTACCAGCATGAGTTTTAGAGCGTCTTCAAGAGTAATTTTTTCACCGGGAATAAGAAAAGCGCAGGTACCTGTTTCTTTGGCTGCAGACTGGGAAACGGTTAATACCTTTTTTAAGTCGGCATTTTCAAGGGCGATAATTGCTGTCATTATTTCGGTTGCACTTGCTGGTTGCATGATTTTATTTTCGTCATTGCCGAATAAAATTTCTTCTGAAGATGACTCAATTAAAACACAGGAATATACGTCTTCTGTTGCTCCGCTCAGAGAGTCTGTATTTGCATAAATAAAATTCTGAGAAAAAATAATAAGGCACAAAATCAAGATTGAGAAACCCACACGATTTTTCATAAAATAAACAGGGATAAACCCTTGTTGTCCCCCTTTCGAGTAAAAAAATTTAGTTTAAAAAAGGAATGTATAAACATTCCATAAAACTTTATGCAATAAGGAAATTTTTTATGACAATTCAAGAACTTTTACAGATAATAATTTTTTTATTACACTGAAAAAGATTTTTATTGCATTTGATTATTTTAAGAACTAAAGCGGATAAAAGAGCAGTACATTATAGAGAAAACTGAGATGTAATATTATTATTATTATTATATATTCTGCATATAATATAAAAATCCTTTAACGAATTTGTTGAAAGTGGAAAAGTTTTTGCTTAAGATATCGGGTTAATACTGTATTAAAAAGAAAATTAACGGGATTAAAAGTTTATAAATATATCCCTTATGCGCTGCCTCTTAAAAAATGAGGGGAGAATACATAAGGGATACTGGCTATAAATGTTTTGGAAAGTTATAGTGATTATATTCAGTCTATTGGTTTTGCTTTTTTGTTTCCGAATTTTGCTTTACCCTGTATTTCCGGAACGGGACGTACATCGTTTTTGGGGATATGCATTTTGTGATTGCTTTCAGTTCCGTGCGGGTCTTTAGGGTCAGGTCTTCTCATACCGGCTTTGGCCATGGTTTCACCTCACATTAGTTTTTTACAGTGTTTCCAAACATGACACGAAAAGACTATTGATTTTAGCTTATTATGTGTTATTTGAAGAAATATATTCTGTATGTTTCTTCTAAATTCAGTTACCTGTTTTTGCTATAGATGAAGGATGAAATTCCTTGGTTGAGTATGAAACATTTGAAATTTAAAAGGTTCTGTAAAATTTTATGTATATAATAAAATATAAATTGGAAAATTGTTTTTTAAACAATTCGTAAACATTTTTACTTGTTATTGTGATATATTTAAAATTGCAGGACTTCTAAATATTTACATCAACATTGTGCTATAGGTTTCTCGAAAAATGCACTTCTTTCCTTTTGGGAAATTAAGCACACTGTCTGTTGAACTTAAGAGTTTCAATGAAAATCAAAAGGGGGGCTTGAAATGAAAAAGTTTCTCAACAGTCGAGTAAAATTTTTTGCTTTGGCAATGTCAGTTATGATAACTGTATCCTGCCAATCCCTTGAGGACAGGAACATTTCTCAACCGCTTCAAAGTCCGTTGCCGAGTTCTTCAAACAACCCAATATCGGAAGTTAATAATGAGGAATGGGTTGAATCAATATTAAAGAGCATGTCTTTAGAGGAGAAAATAGGACAGATGGTTCAGGCGGAAAGACGATATATATTTCCGTCACAGGTTAAGAATTATTTTATAGGCTCGGTTTTCAGCGGCGGGGGCTCTTCACCGGGAAAGAATAAGGCTGAAGATTGGATAAAAATGAATGAGGATTATCAGAAAGCAGCGGCAGAAACGAGGTTGGGTATTCCCATAATTTATGGAATTGATGCGGTTCACGGACATAATACCGTCTATGGAGCTGTGGTGTTTCCTCACAATATAGGTCTGGGGGCTGCAAATGACCCCGAACTGATGTATAAAATAGGAGAAGTTACTGCAAAGGAAATGCTTTTGACAGGAATTAACTGGAACTTTGCCCCCTGTATAGCGGTTGCAAGGGATGAACGCTGGGGAAGAAGTTATGAGAGCTATAGCGAAGACCCGGAACTGGTAAGTAGACTTGCTGTACCGTACATAAAGGGTTTACAGGAAAATGGTGTAATAGCATGTGCCAAGCATTATGCCGGTGATGGCGGTACAATGTGGGGAACAGGCGATAGCGGTTATCCTATTGACCAGGGTGAGACTAAAGTGTCAAAGGAAGAGTTTGAAAAAATTCATCTTTCGGTATATAAAGAAGCCGTAAAAGCGGGAGTTAAGACTGTTATGGTATCCTTCAGCAGTTTTGAAGGAGTGAAAATGCATGAAAACAAATCTCTTATACAGGACGTATTGAAAGGGGAAATGGGTTTTAAAGGTTTTGTGGTTTCTGACTGGGAAGGTGTGCATCAGATAAAAAACAAGGACTTCTATCAGCAGATTGTTTCGGCTGTTAATGCCGGTATAGATATGTTTATGGAGCCTATGAAGTGGAAAGAATGCTACAACCATTTAAAAACAGCGGTGGAAAACGGGGATATCAGCCGGGAAAGAATAGATGATGCTGTCAGAAAAATTCTTACAGTAAAAAAAGAAATGGGAGTTTTGGAAAATCCGTTGGGAGATCAAAGTATTGCTGCCAAAGAGTTGGGGATGGAAGAAAATATTGAGATTGCCAGGGAAGCAGTAAGAAAATCCATGGTGCTTTTAAAAAACAACAATAATGTGCTTCCACTGAAAAAAGATGCAAAAATATTTATAACAGGTCCCGGTGCTGACGATATAGGATTGCAGTGCGGAGGATGGACCAGAACATGGCAGGGAGATGTTGATCCCTGGAGAGACAGATGGATGAGAGGAACTTCCATTCTGGACGGATTAAAAAAATAGCACAAGACAATGGCGGTACAATAATTACCGATCCCAAAAAGGCCAAAGATGCCGACGTTACTGTGTTGGTTCTTGCTGAAAAACCTTATGCTGAAGGAGTGGGGGATGACGGTACTTTAGGACTGTATGACGGAATGGCCCA